>WNGM01002104.1_pt1 | contig 17875 bp, 20 predicted proteins | sample 5400571 | NCBI WGS metagenome assembly WNGM01 (sample SAMN13153378, study PRJNA577476) | soil metagenome | isolation source: 100 cm soil or saprolite under Garry oak tree replicate 2 | place: USA:California | collected 2016-06-15 | reverse complement strand
AGAGCGCCTCCCAGGTCTTGTGGTAACCCGCATCGAGGTAGCGCTCCCCCGCACCGACGGCGAAGGTCGCCTCACGCTCCGCCACCGCCCGCACCACCACGAGTCGCGCGGCGTCACGCGGCCATGCGGCGATCGCCAGTTCCGTCTGCGCCGCCATCATTACGCGGATCGCCTCGCCGTGGGCGCGAATGAGAGGCGGCGGGAGACGTCGGTGGAGGGCGGTGGAGGGCGGTGCAGGTGGCTCATCGAAGCCTGGCCCGACGTGTAGCGCGACAACCAGATCCGCGGGGATCGCCCGCGCCACCTCGAGCGCCAGCACCGCCCGCAAGCCCCCGTCCGCCAGCCGTCGCCCGTCGATCACGGCAGGCGGGAAGTAGAGTGGCAGGGCGCAGGAGGCGTACAGCGCCTCGTGCAGGGGTACGGCGTCGTGTAGGGGCGCAGCATGCTGCGCCCCTACATCGCCAAAAAGGACGAGGTCCCCCGAGTCCAGGTCGGTCGCGGTGACGGTCAAGGGGATCCGCAGCTGGTCGAATCGGGTCGCCGGCACGAACCGCTCGATCGCGCGGCGCAGCCCGGCCGGCTTGAGCAGATGCGACGCGAACACGCCCTTCAGGAGCGCCAGGGAATCGACGCGCGCCACGTCGCGCTGCGACAGCGAGCGCGCCGCGATCGCGATCTCGTCGTAGGTCGCGCCACTGGCGCACGCCGCCGCGATCACGGCGCCCATCGAAGTGCCCACGAGATGCGAGGGAGTGAGGCCGGCCTCGGTGAGCGCCTTCCAGGCGCCAAGACACGCGAGCGACTTGGCCCCGCCGCCGCCGAACACCGCCACCACCCGGGCCACCCAACCCCTAACGCGGAACGCGGAAGGCGGAACGCGGAACAGACGTGGGAGGTCGTCGCACGGCACGATACTCACACTGCTGTTCCGCGTTCCGCGTTCCGACTTCCGCGTTCATTCCCCCGCCCCGGTATCATATCTGCGATCCATGACCCGGCTCGCCCGCCGCTTCGCCGCCCGATCATACCGCCGCTTCTCGTCGGGCGTCTCCGGCACGATCGGCGGCACCTCGGTGGGGACGCCCTTGTCGTCCAGCGCCACGTAGGTGACGTAGCAGGAGTTGGTATGCCGCTTCTGGCCCGTCAGCACATCCTCGGCGATGATCTTCACGCCCACTTCCATCGAGGTGCGGCCGGCGAAGTTGACGCGCGCGAACGCGGTGATCAGCTCGCCCACGTGGATCGGCTCCCTGAAGTCCACCTTGTCGACCGACACGGTGACGCAGGGCCGGCTGGCGTGGCGGATCGCGCTCACCGCGGCCACGCGGTCCACCAGCGACAGGATCACGCCCCCGAACACGTTGCCCAAAAGATTCGCGTGCTGCGGCATCATCAACTCGGACATCACCGTCTCCGAGTCGCGAGGATGCTTGGCGCGCATCAGTAGTCCACCGGCCGGAGATAGAATTCGCCGATCGCCGTCTGCGACATCACCGCGACCGTGGGGAGCCGCCGCTTCCAGTGGGTGGACTCGAGCCGCCGCTCGACCTTGTCGACCTCCTCGCGGGTGAAGCCGCGCGCTACGATGTCGTCCGGTCTCATGCCGCGGATCAGGTAGTAGAGGATGCGGTCCACCTTGTCGTAGCTGATGCCGTAATCGCCCTCGGTGGTCTGCCCGGGGATGAGATCGGGCGTGGGCGGCTTGCGGAGGATCACGTCGGGAACGCCGACGTGACGCGCCAGGGCGCGCACTTGCGTCTTGAACAGGTCGCCCAGCGGGTTCACGGGGGGCGTGTCGTCGGCGTGCCAGGTGAAGTAACCCAGTAAGCGCTCCGATTTGTTGCTCGTGCCGATGGGCAGGGCCTTGTACTTGGCGGACAGGTCGAACAGCACGACGGCGCTGATGTCGATGGTGAGCGCCTCAATGCCCAGGCGGTCGATCACGAGCTGCGCGTGCTCCAGGCTCTCGGGGGACGAGGTCTTATAGGGCATGCGCACCGCGATCACGTTCTCCTTGCCGAGGGCCTCGACCGCAAGAAACGCCGTGAGCGACGAGTCCACGCCCCCCGACAGCCCGACGATTCCCTTGGTGAACCCGCGGCGGCGCACGACCTCGTCCTTGAGAAACGAAACCAACCACCGCCGAGCCAAGTCGGTATCGATCGCTAGGGGATCCCCTTCCTCGACCCCCCTCCCGATGATGTGAATCGGGGACGGGGGACGAGGGACGGGGGACGGGTGTGAACCGTTGGTAGCGGCATCGAACTTGATGGCCTTGCGCTTACCCGTCCCCCGTCCCCCTTCCCTCGTCCCCAAGTTTTTGATCAGATGCGGCAGATTGACCTCGAGATCCGCGAGCAACGGAGATTCCGCCCGCGCCCGCGTCAGCTCCTCGAAGTCGAGGTCGTAGGTGAGCACCGCCTCTTCGAACAGCGGCCCGCGCAGCACGATCTCGCCGCCCGGGCTCACGAGCACCGAGCCGCCCGGGAACCCCTTCCCTCCCTCGAACCCCACCAGGCTCGCGAACGCGACCCACACGCCGTGCTCGTCCGCGATGCCCTTGAGGATCCGCTCCCACCGCACCACGCTGGCGGGCAGCCGGGTCCCCTCCTCATCCATCCCGGTGCCGCGCGCCGGCGACGCGCTCGGCACGATCACGAGCTGCGCACCCTGCAGCGCCACGATCGTCCCCGTGATCGAGTGCCAGGCGTCTTCGCAGATGAGAATCGCGACGCGCCCGAAGCGCGTGTCGAAGGCCTGGATGTCGCGCCCCCGCTCCACGAACCGCTCCTCGTCGAACACGCCGTAGGTCGGCAGGAACACCTTGCGGTGGACGTGCTTGATACCGGGTGAGGCGTGGCCGAGAGAGGCGTGGCTGAGAGAGGCGTGGCCGAGAGAGGCGTTGCCGGATGAAGCGTTGCCGGGTGAGGCGTTGTCGGGTGAGGCGTTGCCGAGAGAAGCGTACAGGCACGAATTGTAGAAGTGGTTCTGGAACACCTCGTAGAACCCGACGGCGACGTCGATGGGAGGGGCTGCCGCGGCCTCGTGCTCGAGGGTGAGATCGCGGAACAGCGTCCCCGCGGTCACCGCGACGTCGCGCACGCCGCCCTCGACGAAGTAGCCCGAGGTCACCGTCTCGGGAAAGATCACCAGGTCGACCGGCGGGTCGAGCTTGGCGATCTGCGCCAGCATGCCACCGATCTTCTGGAGATTGGCGGCATACTCGCCCTTGCTGGGGCGGATTTGGGCGACGGCGAGACGCGGCATGGGATAAAAGATAGGGGGAATGAGCACGAGCGGGTGAGCATCCCCGTTCGTCCCCGCCCTGAAGGGCGGGCTCGGCCTTGCGTGCGCCCTTAAGGGCGCGCCTTGCGCCGAGCCGGGGCTTCAGCCCACGGATCGCAATGATCGATCGCTCGGTGTATCTTCCCCTCAGGCGATGGAGTTCGCCTCGAACCGCCCCAATGGCTGATGACTCCTACCGGTTTCCGGACGGCAGGAGTCTTTTTATGCGCGTGGATCTGCTCAACGACGACCAGCGGCGCCGCGTCGGCACGCGCTTACCGTTCGTCCCCGCCCTGAAGGGCGGGCTCGGCCCGGAGTGCGCCCTTAAGGGCGCATACTGCGCCGAGCCGGGGCTTCAGCCCACGGATCACACCGGGGGGAGGAGCCTTTGTTATGATGTGCACCTGATCACTACGTGCGCATGATCGCCTACATCGCCCTCGGCGGCCTCCTCGGCACGCTGGCGCGCTACATCCTGCAGGGCGCGTTGCAGACCCGCGGCGGCACCTTTCCCACGGGCACGCTCGCGATCAACCTGGCGGGCTCGTTCCTGCTCGCTTTCATCATGCGGTTCGCCACCGGCTCCACGGTCATCTCACCCGAGCTGCGCGGCGGCCTGACGATCGGGTTCTGCGGCGCGTTCACGACCATGAGCACGTTCAGCTACGAGAGCATTCGGCTGCTGGGGGACGGCGAGTACTGGTACGCCGGGTTGTACATGGGCGGCACCATCGTCGGCTGCCTAGCAGCCGTGATCACGGGAACGGCGCTGGCGAGCAAACTGCTGTGACGGGAGGTCCCATGCCCCATCGCTTCACGGGTGAGCGCACGCTGATGCGAATCTTCATCGGCGAGAGCGACAAGTATCACGGCAAGCCACTGTACGAGGCGCTGCTCGAGAAACTGCGCGCCAAGGGGCTCGCGGGGGCGACGGTGCTGCGTGGCGTGGCCGGCTTCGGAGCCTCGAGCGTGATGCACACCGACAAGGTGCTGCGGCTGTCGCTCGACCTGCCGCTCATCATCGAGATCGTGGAGACCGAAGAGACGATCCAGTCGATCCTGCCCGACCTGGACGAGATGATCGGGGGTGGGCTGATTACGCTGGAACGGGCTAGGGTGATCCTGTATCGACCCGCGAGCGCCCGGTGAGGATCGCACGTTGCGCCGAGCCGGGGCTTCAGCCCACGGATCACTCGGGAACCGGCACCACCCGCTCGGTCTTGACCGCCCAGCTCATCGCGTACGCCCCCACCAGGAGCGCCCCCGCCTTCGCCACCAGCCCCGGCCGCCCCAGCGCCGTCCCGACGAACAGCGCGGCGTAGACCGCGACGAAGGCGAGCGGCACCCACGGAAACCACGGCACGAGAAACGGCGCGCCCGGCTGCCGTGCGCGCAGCCGGAACAGCGACAGCACCGTGAAGCTGTCGATCACGAGGATCACCGTGATGGCGAGTCCCAAGAGCGACTCGAACGAGCCCGTGGCGGCGAGCGCGATCGCGACCGCCCCCACCAGCAGCATCGCGACCCAGGGCGTGCCGCCCGCGTTCACGAGCGCCAGGGCGCTCGGGCCCAGCCCCTCGCGCGCCAGCCCGAAGATCACGCGCGGCGTCACGAAGATGTTGCCGTTCAAGGACGCCAGCACCACGAGCACCGCCAGCGCGGCCACGAGCGTGCCGCCGCGCGCCCCGGTGAGCTCGGCCGCCACGTCGCCCGGTGCCAGGTTCGAGGCGGCGATGCGGTCGATCGGTAGCACCTGGAAGAAACTGGCATTGAGCAGGAGATACAGCGCCGCCGCGATGCCGATCCCGCCCAACAGGATGCGCGGCAGCGTGCGGCCGGGATCGACCACTTCTTCCGCGATCTTGGCGACGTCGAGATAGCCGTAGTAGGTCCAGATCACCGCCTGGGACGCGAGCGCCAGGGCGACGAGCGTCGCGCCGCCGGTCGGCGCCGTGGGGAGCGTCGAGTGCCATCCGACGCCGCCGCCGAGGGCGAACGCGAGCACCACGACGCCAGCCAGGGCCAGCACTTTCGCTCCGGTCACGAGGTTCTGCACCCAGCGCCCCGACGCCACCCCGGCCAGGTTGATCGCGGTGAACAGCGCGGCGAGCCCCGCCCCGACCCAGCGCGTGTTGCCCGCCTCGAGGCCCGCGAGCCGGCCGGTGTACTCGCCGGCAACCACCGCGATCCCCGCGATCGCGGCGGGATAGATCGCCAGTCCCTCGACCCAGCCCACCACGAAGCCGGCGCGCGGGCCGAACGCCTCGCGCACGTACACGTACTTCCCGCCCGCTGCCGGGTGGCGCGTCGCGAGCTCGGCGAAGCACAACGCGCCGAGCAGCGCGAGGGCCCCGCCCGCGATCCAGGCGACGAAAGTGAGCCACGGGCGCCCCAGCTGCGCGGCCACGAGGCCGGGCGTGCGGAAGATCCCCGACCCCACCATGATGCCGACGACCATGGCGAGTCCGTCCACCAGGCGCAGGGATCGTTTCAGGTCGGTCATGGCGGGGGAATGTGCATCGCGGGAATGTGCACGCAAAAAAGTAGGGGCGCAGCATGCTGCGCCCCTACCAAACCGACCTAATCGATGTGTCTACGGCCGCCGGCGACCGCCCCCGCCTCCGCCTCCGCCCCCGCCCCCGTGATTGCCACCGCCGCCGCCGCCGCCCCCGCCACCCCGACTGACGCTGCCGCCCCCGCCCCCGCCCCCGTGATTTCCACCACCACCGCCACCGCCACCGCCACCGCGGCTGGGCGGCGGGGACGAGCCACGGTCACGCCCACCAGAGTCGCGCGGCCGCTCGACCGCGGGCCGGTCGGTGCCGCGGGACGGCTCACGCCGCTCGGGCTCGCGCGCCCGCGGCTGTTCGGACGGCCGGTCCGGGTGGTCGGGGTGGTCCGGCCGGGTTCTGACATCGGGCCGATCAGGGCGATCCGGGTGATCTGGATGGTCCGGATGGTCGGGCCTGCTTACGTCGGGCCGATCAGGACGATCGGGCCGCGCGCGCACGGGGAACGCCGCCGGGCGCACCGGAACGGCGCGCGGGTCCGAGCGCGAGACGAGGTTCAGGGGATCGCGGGACCGCGGTCCGATGCCACCCGTGTTCACATTGGTGCCGAGCCGATCTTTGAAATACAGACCGGAGCCGACGCCGGGCCGCAAGCGGTTCACGAACAGGTTATGCGGCTGGTTGTAGAAGCCGGCGCCGCCCGTGTAGTAGATGTACGGGCGATACACGAAGGGCCGCCGGTAGCCGAAACCGAACCCGCCGAAGAAGAACGGATCGTAGAACGGACTGTAGTACGAGCCGCAATAGAACGGGTCGTAGAAGAACGCATCGTAGCAGGAGCCGAAGGAGCCGTAGCGGTACGGCCAGCCCCAGCCGAAGCCCACGTCGTAAGACGACGGGTAGTAGTCGCGGTAGGCCCGCTGCACCGAGACGACGTACGTCACGGCATCGTAGTCGAAATGACCGTCGGTCATGCGCTGCGCGATGTCGACGAGCGCGGCTTCCTTGTCGTCACCGGACGGGCGTACGTCGAGCACGCGGTAGTCCCAGTGATCCCCGCGCACGAAGGCGTCGAACTTGAACGGCGTGGCCGAGCGGGCTGCCAGCACCACGCCCGAGCCCTCGCGCTCGTCCACGTAGAACGCCTCGCGATCGCCGCGGCCGCGCACCTCGATCGTCTCGCCGCCGCGCACGAAGGCGTCGTCGCCCGGATCGAGTGGGAACAGCACCCGCACCCGGCCGTCGGCATCGGCGCGCAGCACGACGACGTAGCCGTCGTCGTCCAGGCGGACGTTGACGCGCGCCTTGTCGCCGCGGTAGTAGTTGTCGTGATTGAGCCAGACTTTGATCGGCGGGTCATCGCTCACGACTCGAGCGGACGCCGCATTCGCGGGAGCGAGCGCGGAGCCTACGAGCGAGAGCATCAATGGCAGCAGCATGGGTCTATCCTCTATATACCCTGATCCCTGGCAAGCGATCAAGAAGCGTGCCGGTTCCCGTAGGACTATGTGCCGCGCCACGCGTTAAGGAGTGACCCCGGGGGGAGACATGTCTGTCCCCGCATGAGACAGGGCTACCAGCGATCGGGCTTGCCCGCGTCGGGGACGAACAGGCTCTGGCCGAAGCGTGCCTTCCCGAAGCCGGCGATCAACTCCTGCGTCTCGGGCGCGACGAAGAAGTCGGCCAGGGCACGGCCGCCGGCGAGGTTCACGCGGGCGGCCTTCGCGGGATTGAGCTCGAGCACGTGGTACACGTTATACAGCAGGGAATCGCCCTCCACCATGGGCACCAGCTGCAGCTTGTCGCGCCAGGCGAGGTAGGTCGCCCGATCGGTGAGGGTGTAGGCGCGTTTTTCGTCGGCGAGCTGCAGTGTCGCCCCCATGCCCTGGCCCGACTCGACGTACCAGCCGTCGCGCGGGGGCGCGGTCATGCCGGTGCGCTTCCACAGGATCTGCTCGCGCTGGTGCGTGCCCGACTGATCGCCGCGCGATACGAAGGGGGCACGGCGCTCCGCGAGGCGGCGGAACGCGGCGACCGCGTCGCTCAGGCCGCGCAGCCCGGCGGGATCGGACGCGGGCCCCACCACGAGGAACTCGTTGTGCATCACGAGCCGCCGCCGTACGAAGTAGCCCGAATCGACCAGCACGCGCTCCGCCTCGGGGGCGTGCGACAGCACGACGTCGGCGTCGCCGCGGCGCCCCATCGCCAGGGCCTGGCCGCTCCCCACGGCGATCACCTTCACGTGGTAGCGGGTCTGTCGCTCGAACACGGGCAGCAGCGAATCGAGCAGCCCGGCGTCGCGGGTACTGGTCGTCGTCGCCAGGATGACTTCGGGGGACTGCGCGGTGGAGGGCGGTGAAGGGCGGTGAAGGGCGGTGAAGGCGAATGCGATAAACAGCGACCGCCGTCTCATCTCACCACCGCACCTGCATCTGCACCACGCCGCGGTTGTTGCTCACCTGCACGGCCTGCTCGCGGAACGCTTCATAGTCGGCGAGGATCTTGAAGTTGTCGCCGCGCATGAAGTATTGCAGCCCGATCAAATAGCCGGTGGAGCGATCGGTCGCGACCAGGTTACTGGGGTCGAACTGCTCGACCCGGCCGACCAGCTCGACGCGCTGCGGGATCGCGTAGTAGCCCGCGAGGCCATACCACCCTCTGGTGTGGACCTGGGTGCGGCGATTGTGCTCGTCGATGTACTCGGCGCGCGCCGTCCAGCGTGCGGCGCGGTACACGCCCTGGACGTTCGCGCCGCTCGAGTCGTTGTAGCCTTCGAACGCGCCGCCCAGGTCCAGACCCTTGACCGGCGTGACCACGGCGCGCGCGAAGTACGCCATACGGTTGTCGGGGTTGGTGCTGGTGGTCCGGTTCGGCCCTTCGCCGTTCACCACCGCGGCCTGGAGCACCAGCCGGCCGGCGAGGGTCCAGTCGGCCTGCACGCCGATGTCGCGCTTGGCGGCGTTGACGATGCGGGAGCGCTCGCTGGTCTCGAGCACCGAGGCGCCGAGCAGCGATTCGAGGGAAAACGGCACTTTGAACTGGCCGACGGTCGCGCCCCAGGCGCGGTGCGCCAGCCTGATGAAGACGTCGGTCGCGGAGAAGGCGAGCGGCGCGGCCGCAACGAGGCCGACGCCGTTGGTGCTCATCTCGATTTGTGCCCGATACGACGCCCAGGGTGTGACGTTTCCCTCCACCGCGAAACGCACCCGCCGTAGAAAGAACGTCGCGGAGTCGCCGAGCGTCTCGAAGCGGGGCTGGAAATACCCGGTCAGCCTGGGAGTGGTCGAGAACGACGCGGGTGCCTGCGCCGGCAGGCGCAGCGCCGTGGAGAGAGTGAAGACCGCGACGACTGCGACCGAGCGCACGCGCGCAAGCTAGCGCGCGCCCAGCCGATAGGCAATATGGTGCCTATCGGGGCAGGATTTTGCGGAACGCCACGTCGCTCAGGCGCACCGCCTCGCGCTTCCAGCGGGCGAACAGCTTGACGAGGCGGCGGGCCTCGGGGGTGAGGCGGGCGCCGCCGCGCAGCGCGCCGCCGCGCGTCGTGGCGAGCACCTTGGCGCCGAGCACCCGTTCCATTTCACGGATGCGGTTCAGGCAGGTGCGATAGCTCCACCCGACCTCCCGGCCCGCCGCCCGGATGGTCCCGGTGCGATCCACGGCGTCGAGAAACCGCAGGTAGCGCGGCCCCATGAGGAACGCACCGTCCCAGTTGAGCCACAGCTTGTGGTGCGGCTTCAAGTGGACGCGCAGCGAGGGACGGCGAGGCGACGCCATGCCGGGCGACATGAGGATAGATTGTGTGTGGAAAGCTAGCCGCGGTCCTGCCAATGAGCCAACTGCTCGATGCCATCGCCGGCGTCCCCAACGCCTCCGAGCCGATCCCCGGTGTGGTGACGGGGGGACAGCCCGCGCTCGAGCACCTCGCGGCGCTGAAGCGCGCCGGCTGCGCCGTGGTGATCGACATCCGCGAGCCGATGGAGCCGCGCCCGTTCCGCACGCCCGACGCGGTGGTGGCCGCGGGACTCGAGTATCGCAGCATCCCGATCGGGCACGGCGCGGTGAGCGATGCCACGTTCACGAGCTTCGTCGCGGCGGTGCGCGAGCTCGCGGGCAAACGGCCCGCGTTCGTGTATTGCGCCAGCGGCAATCGCGTCGGGGCAGGTCTCATTCCTTATTTCATGCTGGAGCTGGGGATGGAGGAGGAAGACGCCGTCACGGAGGCGATGCGGGTGGGATTGCGCAGCGCCGAGCTGCTGGAGCAGGCGCTCGAGTACACCCGCGCCCGCCAGGGGATTTAGCGTCTAGGGGTTGCGGTGCCAGTACATGCGCATCTCGGTGATCTTGCCGTCCTTGGTCTCGCAGAAGACGGCGCCGCGGGTATCGACCCATTCGCCCGTGCGGCGCCGCCGGTAGGTGCAGCGAAACTCGGCAGCGAACCAGGGCCCGGCCGCGTGGACCTCGCCGGCCTTGAACGTGGCCTCCGCCTGGTTCAGGGGGACGTCCTTCCAGTATGCCCGGATGGCGTCGATCCCCGCAGTGCGCTCGCCGAACGGCGAGCCGAGGAACACGGCGTCGGGGGCGAATACGGCGGCGATCGCGTCCACATCGCCGCGCTCCCACCCCGTGCCAAATTGTTCCAGCAGCTGGCGATAGACCGCGCTCATGGCGCCAATATACGCCAATCCGGAACCACGGGCCGGGACGTATGGTACACGGAGTCTCCGAGGTTCACATCAACACCGACTAAAGGAGGATGAACCGATGTTGAAGCGCATCCTCGCCACGACGGCCGTTCTGGGCCTGTGCGCGCTGCCGCTCGCGGCGCAGGGCCACGCGGCGACGGCGGGCAACGAGATGACGATCACCGGCTCGGTGGTCGACTTGAACTGTCACACCACGAACGGCGCGTCGGGCGCCGCTCACAAGGCCTGCGCTCAGGCATGCGCCAAGGCCGGCGTGCCGCTCGGCATTCTGGGGACCGACGGCACTATCTACCTGCCGGTGAGCTCCAAGCCCGGCGATCCGCAGAACTCGAAGCTCGAGCAGTATGTGGAAGGCAAAGTAAAAGTGACGGGCACGCACCGGATGGTGAGCGGGCTGCACACGATCGAGATCAAGACGGTCTCAGCCGCGACCTGATGCGCCGCGCCCTGGGCGCCGTGCTCGCGGCAGCCATGCTCGGCTGTCGCGCGCCGGCGCCCGGCGGCTTCACCCTCCTCTTCCTCGGCCGCTCGCCGGCCGCTCCCCTTGGGGGTCGCTCATGGGCCCCCGACCCCGACCAGAGCCGGATCCTCGCCTTCGATGCACGGCTGCACGTCGTGCGCCAGCTCTCGAGCCCCCGGCTCGCGACGCCGATGGCCGTGGCCCCGCTCGGCCCTGCCGAGCTGCTCGTCACCGAGCGCACCGGCGAGGGCGTGGTGCTCGACACCGCGGGCCGGCCGCTCCGGGAGTGGGACAGCCCCGACGTCGCCTCGCTGTACGCGGCGGCCGGAACGGGAGGGGGGGGCCGGGGGGGCGGCGTCGTAGCCGTGCGCTCCCCGTATTACGTCCCCGAGCTCGCGAGCCCCGAGCCCGACAGTGCTCCGCTCATCCGCTTGCTCGACACGCTGGGTCGCCCCGTGGCGGGGCTCGCCACCATCCGGCGGCCGGCCGTGCCGCTGCTCGGTCATCTGGTGAATGCCGGGGCGGTGGCCGCGGCGCCGGATGGGTCGGTGTACTTCGCCCCGCTGGTGCGCGACGAGATTCGCAAATACAGTCCGGCAGGCGAGCTGCGCTGGACGGCGCAGCGGGGACTGGCGGGAACGGAGTCCGATCCGGTATTCCTGCCGCCCCCGCGGGGGAGTACGGAGCTGCAGCTGCGAAGCCGGCTCGTGAACGTGGCGCTCGTGCTCGGGCCCGACGGCCGGTTGTACGCCCTCGGCTCGGACGATTCGAGCGCGACCAGGCTGCGGCTGGACGTGGTGGACACGGCGAGTGGGGCAATCGTCGCGACCCGGCACCTGGGCGCGAGGCAAACCGCGGTCGCGCTCGATCGGAGCGGTGCGCTCGTCCTGCTCGACGCGGATTCGCTCGTGGCGGCCGCTCCGGCGGCGCCCGGCGGCCGCGAGCCGTTCGCGCCCGCCTTCGCCCTGCCCGATCTCACGGGCGACACGCTCACGACCGCGACGTTCCGGGGGAAGGTGACGCTCGTGAACTTCTGGGCCTCGTGGTGCGACCCCTGCCGCGAGGAGTTCCCTCACATGGCCGCGTTGTATCGCGAGTTGGACCGCAAGGACTTCGCGATCGCGGCGATTTCGGATGACGTGGACACGGGCAAGATGCTCGCCTTCGTGCGTCAGTTCCGGCCCCCGTTTCCGATCTTGGTGGGGGGCGGTCGGATGAAGCAGACGTATCACTACCGGGGGCTCCCCTATTCGGTGCTGCTCGACCGGCGCGGACGGGTGATCGAGCGTATCTTCGGCTTCGGCGGGGAGGGCGAGTTCCGCAATCTGCGCGATACTATTGCAAAGGAGGTTCGCGTTCCCTAGCCTTCAGTTCGTGACCGATCCGACCCCGACCCCTCCCGCGTCGCCCGTCGCCATTCCCGTCATCATCGACACCGATCCCGGCATCGACGACATGCTGGCGCTGCTGCTGGCGCTCTGCTCGCCGGAGCTCGACGTCCGTGGGATATCGGTCTCGTACGGCAACACGGTGGTCGAGAACGCCTACCGCAACGCGGTCGTGATCGTGCGACGGGCGGGCAAGCGGACCACTCTGGGCGTGGGGGCGCGGCGCCCGCTGGCCCGGCCGCTCGCGGTGGCGAGCGACACGCACGGCGAATCTGGGCTCGGCTACGCAGCGCTCCCTCCGGCGGGCGTGATCCTCGATTTCGTCAAGTCGCTCGACCGGCTGCTCACCGACCAACCCGAGCCGGTCACCCTGGTGACGCTCGGCCCGGTGACGAGTCTGGCGCTGGCGCTGCGGCGCGACGCGGCGCTGGTGCGCGACAAGGTGAAGCGTCACCTCGCGATGATCGGGAACGTGGCCGCACAGGGCAACACGACGCGCTACGCCGAGTTCAACGCGTGGTGCGATCCCGAGGCGCTCGACCTCGTGCTGCGCGCCGAGCTGCCGACCGAGATGGTAGGCCTGGACGTGACGCGCCAGCTGGTGCTCGCGCCCAATGAAGTCACCCGCCTGGCCCACTCCGGCGCCGCGCAGGCGGTGTGGATGCAGGACGCGCTCCGCTTCTACATGGAGTTTCACAAGCGGCAGGAGGGACTGGATGGCTGCATCGTGAATGACGTGCTGCCGATCGCCGAGCTGGTGCATCCCGGCGCCCTCAAGTTCGAGGAGCAGCGGCTCACGGTGGATCTGGACGACGCCGACCACCGCGGGCACACGCGGGTCGACCCGGAGGGCGCGCGGGTGAAGGTCGCGACGCGAGTGGAGCTCGGGCCGGTGCGGCGGTTGCTCTCGGAGCGCGTGTTCCGCTGGGCGACGCGCTCCGCGGCGACGCCGATCGCCTCCGAAGAGGTCCAGGTCTGATGGCGCTGCCGCGGAAGGTCACCGTGATCGGCGCGGGGGATATCGGGTGCGGTTGGGCCGCCCTGTGCGTCGCGGCGGGGTGGCCGGTGACGCTGTTCGACGCCAGCGCGCAGGGACTCGAGCGGGCCGAGGCGGAGGTGCCCCATCGGGCCCGCGCGCTGGTAGAGCAGGGGCGGGCCAGTCAGGGGATCGTGGAGCGGGGGCTGCTCGAGTTCGTGCAGGCGCGCAGCCTGCTCCAGGCCGTGAAGGACGCAGACTGGGTGGCTGAGGCGATCGCCGAAGACCTGCTCGCCAAGCAGCGGTTGTTCGAGTCGATCGAGCAGGTGGCCGGGCACGAGGCCCTGCTCACCAGCTCCTCGAGCGGCCTCCCGCCCGGCGACATCTTCGCGCGCTGCCGGCGCCAGGATCGCTGCCTCGTGGCCCATCCCCTCAATCCGCCGGAGCTCATTCCTCTGGTCGAGCTCGTGCCCGGGCCGCGGACCACCCAGGCGGCGGTGGCCCGCGCCCAGGACTATCTGCGCTCGCTGGGGCGGATGCCGATTCTCCTGAAGAAAGCCGTCCCGGGCTACGTGGTGGGGCGGATTGCCGCTGCGGTGTGGCGACAGTGTATCGATCTGGTCCTCGAGGGCGTGATCGACGTGGACGAGCTGGACCGGGCCGTGTCGCTCGGTCCAGCGCTGGGTTGGGCGGCCGCGGGCCCACATCTCACCTATCATCTGGCCGCGGGCGACGGCGGTGTCACGCTGTTTCTGCAGCAGCTGTTGGCGACATTCGAGGACTGGTGGGGTCAGCTCGCCACCTGGCAGCGGCTCGAGCCGGAGCAGCAGCGCGCGCTGATCAACGCGGTGCAGCGGGCGTACCAGAACAAGCTGGGCACGCTGCGCGAAGCCCGGGATCGGCGCTTGGGGGCCATCTTGCGAGCGCTAGAGCAAGCCCGCACGACCTAGCGTGCTATTTCTTTTCTGCCCGGACCATGAGCACCGGGATTTTAGTGACGTGTCGTAAAGCTGTCGCGGTGCTGCCTCTTACTACATCCCCCAGCAGGCGATGGCCGTGCGTGGCCATGGCGATCAAGTCGCAGCCTTCCCGTTCTCCAGCGGCGGCGATCTCGGTGGCGGGGTCACCTCCGGCGAGCACGGCGTCGGCATCGAACCCCTCGGCGGTGAGTCGGGCACAGATCTGCTCGAGGTAGGCTCGGTCGTCGCGCATCTCCTCCGACTCGCGCAGGTCGAGCTCGTGAATGTTTCGGGCCACCCAGCCGTCCGCCACGTGGATCAGGACGAGCGCCGAGCCCATGTCCCGGGCCAGCGCGCGCACGTGGGTGAGGATCGTCTCGTCGGCGGGGGAATGCTCGAGCGGGACGAGAATGCGGCGGTACATCACCGCAGCCCGCCGAACGCCTGCACCAGCACCAGGGCGTTGAGCGCCGCGATGACGACCGCCACGCCATAGGCGAGCGTCTTGAGCCACGCCGGGTTCACGAACTCCCCCATCTTGGCCCGGTCCGAGGTGAACTGCACCAGGGGGAACACGGCGAAGGAGAGCTGCAGGCTGAGGATCACCTGACTGAGAATTAGGAGTCGCGCGGTGCCGTTCTCCCCGAAGAAGATAGCGGTGAGCGCGGCGGGCACAATCGCGATGCCCCGTGTGATCAGGCGACGCAGCCAGGGCCTGAGCCGGATGTTCAGAAACCCTTCCATCACGATCTGGCCGGCGAGCGTGCCGGTCAGGGTCGAGTTCTGGCCGGAGGCGAGCAGGGCGAACGCGAACACGGCGCTCGCGCCGGTCACGCCCAGGAGCGGCGTGAGCAGCTGGTAGGCCTGCTGGATCTCGGCCACGTCGGTGCGACCGGCGCGATGGAACGTCGCCGCCGCGACGACCAGGATGGCGGCATTGATGAACAGCGCCAGGCTCAGCGCCACGGTGGAGTCCAAAAAAGCGTAGCGCACGGCCATGCGCCTGCCCGCCGCCGACTCTTCGTAGCGCCGCGTCTGCACGATGGACGAGTGCAGGTAGAGGTTGTGCGGCATGACCGTGGCGCCCAGGATGCCGATCGCGATGTACAGCTTGGCCGGATCACGCACGATCGCGAGAGTCGGGACGAAGCCTGGCACCACGGCCCCGAGCGCGGGGCGGGCGATGACGATCTCGAACAGGAAGCAGCCGGCGATGGTGGCGATGAGCGCAACCACCAACGCCTCGAGCAGACGGAAGCCCTTGTGCTGCAGGAACAGCACCAGCAGCACGTCGAGCGCCGTGATCACTATCCCCACCGGGAGCGGAATTCCGAACAGCAGGTTCAGCGCGATCGCGGAGCCGATCACCTCCGCCAGGTCGCAGGCGGCGATGGCGACTTCGCACAAGATCCACAGAGCGAGCGTCGCGGGACGGGAATAGTGGTCCCGGCACGCCTGCGCCAGGTCCCGTCCCGTCACGATGCCGAGCTTGGCGGCGAGCCCCTGCAGCAGAATCGCCATCAGATTCGAGATGAGAATGACGCTCAGCAGCGCGTAGCCGAACGCCGAGCCACCCGCCAAGTCGGTGGCCCAGTTGCCCGGATCCATGTAGCCCACGGCCACGAGATAGCCCGGGCCCGCGAACGCGAGCGCCCGGCGCCACCAGGTGCGGGCATCGACGGGAACCGAGCGGTACGCCTCGGCGAGGCTCGGGGCGAGGCGCGGACGCCGCCACCCCGCGTCGGGCTTAACGAGCGGCCGCGCCATACCCGTCCACCGGCACCTGACGGCACCACAACAGCTGCGCCAGCTCTCGTCCCACCACCCGCGGATCGCCCGATGGCACCAGGGCGATCGTGGTCGGCCCGTTGAACGGCTGGCGCTCGCTCACCGTGAGCAGCACGCCGGGCGTGAGGCCCTGCTCCGCCAGGTAGCGCAGCCGCGCCGCGTCCTGCGTCCCGACCTGGCGCAGCTCGAGCTTCAAGCCGACCGCCGCATCGGCGAGCGAGACCAACTCGGCTTCTTCGATCTCTCCCGCCGCCGTCGGGATGGGGGCGCCGTGCGGGTCGTACAACGGCTGCCCCAGGGCGCTCGCCATGCGCTCGACCAGCTCGTCCGACACGGCGTGCTCCAGCTGCTCCGCTTCGGCATGCACGCCGCCCCAGTCGTAGCCCAAGTGCTGCATCAGATAGAGCTCGAGGATGCGGTGGCGGCGGATCATCTTCAGGGCCGCGCGCCGGCCCTGCGCGGTGAGCTGCACTCCGCGATACGGGACGTGCTCGATCAAGCCGGTCTCCGAGAGCCGCTTGACCATGCCGCTCACCGAAGGCGGGGCCACGTCGAGCATGGCGGCGATGTCGCTCGTCGCCGCGAAGCCCCCCTGGTTCGACAGATGGTAGATGGCCTTGAGGTAATCTTCGACCGACCGCGTGAGGGGCGGGCCGGCGTCTTTGATAAGCGCGTGCATGCCGATTCTCCCTGCCGGAAAGGCGCGCGAAATAGCTGGGCCGCGCCCCAGGTATGAGGCGGCAGCACAACAATTTAAATCCTATCTTTAGGCTATACTAATCTGACGATATTGTCAAGCAAATATGGGGATTCGCAGAGGCTAGACTTTACTAATTATGTGGACAAATGGCGTCAGGATGCGCTCTGTCATGCCCCAGATGATGTCCTCGCCGAGGCGATAGGCCGGGAATGTCCGCACAGCGTCGCTGAGGGAGAGCGTCACCTGCGATCGCACGGCGGGTTCGGACAGCCGGGCGAGCGCCACCCAAAACGCACGCTGCACCTCGACGTTGGTCGTGAGCACGGGGCGGCGCGACACAGCGAACACGAACGGCCGCACGATGACTAGTGGGAGCGTCACGGTGCGCGGCACGAGATCATCGAGCACGCCGAGCCGCTCCGCGGCAGCGAGCTCCACCCCCGTCTCCTCGCGTGTCTCGCGCACCGCGGTCGCGAGCAGGTCGCGGTCCTCGGGATCCTGATGCCCGCCGGGAAACGCGATCTGGCCCGACCACGGGTCGCCGGCGCGCTCGGCGCGCTTGATCATCAGGATCTCGGCGCCTGCGGGACCGTCGACCAGGACCAGGGAAACCGCGGCGGGGCGTGCGCCCGCCGCCTCGGCCGGTTGCGGGTGATGACCCGCGAGCGCCCGCCGCACGGCGGCGAGCGTGATCACACCAGGTGCTGCGTCAGCCATTGCACCACCGCGGCCTCGTCGGGCACGGTCGGGCCGGGGAATCGCGCCCCGGCTGCGACGCGCGTGAGGACGATCGATCCGTCGTCCCGGCGCTCGACCAGTCCGTAGCGCGCCGCGCGGAGACCGAGCGCACCGCGCTGCAATGCCTCGAGCACCAGGTCCAAGTCTCCGGACGCCTGCGCATCGAATGTGACCGTCGCAAAGCCCGCCCGCGCCAGCCGACCGGCGAGCGCGGCGGACGCGCCCGGCAATACGACAACGGGCCGGTCAGTGCCCGCGCTCGTGACCTCGACGGACACGGTGGGAAGCCGGAAGGTTTGCCGTGCGGGTGTGGCCAGGGTGTCAGCCGTTCTCAGAGCGTGGTAAATAATAGCGTGCGACTCCAC
>WNGM01003666.1_pt1 | contig 17876 bp, 15 predicted proteins | sample 5400571 | NCBI WGS metagenome assembly WNGM01 (sample SAMN13153378, study PRJNA577476) | soil metagenome | isolation source: 100 cm soil or saprolite under Garry oak tree replicate 2 | place: USA:California | collected 2016-06-15 | reverse complement strand
CAACCTTTTGCCCTGCTTGCATATCCAAGTCCGTGCATGCCCCGACAGGTGCTCGAGGACACTCTGACTGCTGATTCGATAGCGGCCGACACGGCTCTCGCGGCAAGCGGGGACGCCAGTGCATTCGAGCGGCTGTACCGAACCCACGTTGCCCGGGTCCATACGCTGGTGCGCCGCATGCTCGACGCCGATGAGGCGGACGATGTCACGCAGGACGTGTTCATTCGCGCGTGGCAGAAGCTGTCGACGTTCCGCGGCGAGTCGGCGTTCGGGACCTGGTTGCACCGGCTGGCGGTGAACGTGGTGCTAGCCCGGCGCAAGAGTGTCGGGATTGAGCGGGGCCGGTTCATCACGGAGGAGGCACCGCTGGAAGGCGCCACGAGCAAGCCGGTGACGCCGGAGTTGTCGATGGATTTCGAGGAGGCGCTGGCGAGCCTTCCCGAGGGAGCACGGCAGGTGTTCGTGTTGCACGACGTGGAGGGGTATCGCCACGAGGAAATTGCGCGCATGCTCGGCGTCGTGCCGGGCACGTCGAAATCGCAGCTGCATCATGCGCGGATGGCGCTGCGGAGGCACTTGGACCGATGAACGATCAGTGGACGAACCGACTCTCGGAGTATCTCGACGGCGAGCTCGACAGCACCGAGCGCGCGGCACTCGAGAACCATCTCGCGACTTGCGGTCACTGCTACGCGACGCTGGGCGAGCTGCGCCAGGTGGTCGCGCGCGCGAAGTCGCTCGCCGACACGCCGCCCGCGACAGATCTCTGGCCCGACATCCATGCTCGGTTGATGCCGGCGCGTAGTGCCCGGGTTAGCCAACCCGTACCAGCCCGCTCCCGCCGGTTCAGCTTCTCCGTCCCGCAGCTGCTCGCCGCGAGCGTCGCGCTGATCCTGCTGTCGGGTGGCAGTGTCTGGCTCGCCGTGCAGCAGCGGTCGACGAACACCGCCGCCGAGCCGGCGGTCACAACGCAACCTTCAACCGCCAGGCTTGCCAATTGGACGGGGTCCACCGATGTCGCCATCGCCGAGCTGCAGGCCGCGCTATCGCAGAATGAGAAGCGGCTCGATTCGGCGACCGTGCGCATCGTGCGGAAAAACTTGGCCATCATCGATCGGGCGATCGCAGAGGCGCGCATTGCGCTGCGGAACGATCCCGGCAACGCGTACCTGAACCTCCATCTCGCCGACACGATGCGGCGCAAGGTGGATTTGCTGCGGCGTGTGAACGACATGGCCGCAGCCCGGTCCTAGGAGGAGACAGACATGGTTGCAATGCTGGCCGCGGCGATGCTGGTCACGTTGGCACCGCAGAGGCAAACCGATACGACGATCGCCGTGCCGGCCGGCGCCAGCCTTTCGGTCAACAACTTCGGGGGCGGGATCACCGTCCACGGATGGAGCGAGAATCGCGTCAAAGTCCACGCCGAAACCGGCCGCCGCGGTCGGGTGGAAGTCTCGCTGGTGGGGAACACGGTGGTCGTCAAGGCGAGCAGTCGCGAAGGCGCGCCATCGGTCATGGACTTCGACATCACCGTGCCGCAATCGATGGGCATCAATCTCAGCGGGACCTACGCGGACATCACGGTCGACGGGGTGCAAGGACCGATCAACGCCGAGACCGTGAACGGCGAGGTCAATGTGCGTGGGGGCAAGGGCATCATCACCCTTCACTCAATCCAGGGATCTGTGACACTCGCCGACGCCTCGGGACGTATCGAGGTGAACTCCGTCAACGAAGACATCGAGCTGACGAATGTCAGCGGCGAAATCAAGGTCGAAACCACGAACGGCGGCATCATGATGACCGGGATCCAGTCGTCGAGCGTCGATGCCGGTACCATCAACGGCGACGTGGTCTACGAGGGAACCGTCACGGACGGCGGATCGTACAGCTTCGGGTCGCACAACGGGGACATCTCCGTCTCCATCCCTGAGCGTGCCAACGTCACGGTGACCACGGCGACGGCGAACGGCGACATCGATGCGAGCTTTACGCTCCCGCTCACCGGCACGACGGGGAAGCATCGCAAGACGTTCAAGATCGGCTCGGGCAGCGCGCGCATGGAGCTGGAGTCGTTCCAGGGCGACATCCAGATGCGCCGTCCCCAGGAGCTGCAGGAGCGGATCGATCGCAAACACAAACATCACGAGAACGAGAACGACAAAGACAACGATTCCGGCTTCAACTTCGACTTTGATTCGGGGACGGTGGCCAGGTACGCGGCTCGCTATGCGCAGCAGTACGCTCCCAGGTACGCAGCCCGCTACGCGCAACAGTACGCTCCCCGCTACGCCCGGCAATACGCGCGCACCTACGCCCGTCAGTATCAGTCCCAATACCAGTATCAGTTCACGCACTAACAGGGAGATTCGATGCGAACCCTCTTGATCTCCAGCGCGCTGTTGTTGAGCGCGTTCGCCACGGCGACGGCCCAGGACTTCAACTGGCACGGCCGGATCGCGGCCGGGAAGCGGCTGGAAGTGAAGGGTGTGAGCGGCGACATCCGTGCGGTATTAGCGAGCGGCGCCGAGGCGGTGGTGAACGCGCGCAAGCACGCGCGGCGCTCCGATCCCGATGAAGTGGAGATCAAGGTCGTGGAGTCGAACGACGGTGTCACGATCTGCGCGGTCTACCCCACCCCGCCACGGGCTCGTCAAGAAAACACCTGTGAGCCGGGCGACCGGTGGCACTCGAGCACCGACAACAACGACGTCACCGTCGACTTCGAGGTGCAGGTGCCTGCCGGCATCGAGTTCAACGGCCAGACCGTGAACGGCGAGATGTCTGCCGAGGGACTGAAGGGTGACGTGCGGGCGAGCAGCGTGAACGGCAGCGTGCGCGTCAGCACGACCGGCCTGGCCGAAGCGTCGACAGTCAACGGCTCGGTGTACGCGCAGATGGGGCGGGCGGATTGGACCAATGATCTCGAGTTCAGCACGGTGAACGGCGGGATCACGCTGATTCTGCCTGGAAAGCTCGACACCGACGTGCGTGCCACCACCGTGAACGGCGACATCGAGACCGACTGGCCGCTCATGATTACCGGGCGGTTCAGCAACCGGCGGATACGTGGCACGATCGGCGCAGGCGGACGCGCGCTCAGTCTGAGTACGGTGAATGGGGAGATACGGCTCAAGAAGGGCACGTAATCGCACCAGCTCGCAGTCGTTGGGTACCGAACTCATAGGCATGTAGCACCACCTTGACCCCCTCATAGTCCGAGGGGGTTTTGGTGTTGCGGGATATTCTCGCCCGCACGACACAGATCGAGGGTCTCCGCGAGCTCTTCGCCGCACTGGGCTACGAACCAGTCTGGGAACCGGTGCCGGTGCAGGCCTGGCTCGGCGCAACCACGGGCGTCGCCCGCGCGGCCTTGATCGCGCGCCACGGCCCCTTCCGCGTCTTCGCGCTGGATGCGGACGTGCCCGAAACGGCGGCGCGGATCGCCGCGCGCAGGTTCGCTGCCGGTGCGGAGCGCGGCCTCGCCTGCGCCCTAGGCGGCGAGCCGCGCCGGCTCGTCTGCGCGGCCGGGCCGGTCGGCGTACGCATGGCCACAATCTTTCCGGACAATCCTTCCGGTTCGGCGCTGGCGATCCTCGAACGACTCGCTCCATCGGGCAGTGAGTCGGCGCTCGCCCTTTCGCTGCGTGTCGGCGAGGTGCTTGCGAGCGAAGGCGTGACGCCCCGCTTCTTTCGCGCGTTTCGCGATACCCTCGATCGTTTGACCGACCGCCTGCGCACGCCGCGCTTGCGAGTCGATCGGCACGCGCTCACGCTCACCGCGCTCACTCGCGTGCTGTTCCTCTATTTCATCCAGTCGAAAGGCTGGCTGAACGGCGACACGCGCTTTGTCGCGCACTTGCTCGATCGCGCGCTCACCGCCCGCGGACACTTCCATCGCTCTTTCCTCCACGCGCTGTGCTTCGGGGCGCTGAATCGGCCGGCGCATCAACGCAGCGCTGCCGCAAGGGCCATCGGCAAGATCCCGTTCCTCAACGGCGGATTGTTCGAGCCGTCGCCGCTCGAGCGCCGGCACGGCCCGGCGGTTTGGGGGAACGGCGATTGGCGGCAAGCGTTCGACGACCTCTTCGAACGATTCCACTTTTCCGTCCGCGAGCACGACGCCGGCGAGTTCGTAGCGCCTGACATGCTGGGCCGGGTGTTCGAAGGCGTAATGGATCCGGACGAACGACGCACGAGCGGCAGTTACTATACGCCAGCGTCACTCGTGCGTGAACTGGTGCGGGCAGGTCTCGAAGCAGCGCTCACGCATCGTCTCGGCGTTTCCCCCGCCGCTGCGGCGCGCTGGGTTCATGAGGGCGTCGCTCCCCATCCCACGCCCGACCTGCGAGGGCTAACCGTGCTCGATCCCGCCGCAGGGTCGGGCGCCTTCCTGCTCGGCGCGCTGGACGAGCTGGTGGCGCTCCGGCGCGGTGCCGGCGAGGGCCCGTCGCTCGTCGTGAAGCGTGATGTCCTCGCGCACTCGCTGTTCGGCGTCGATCTGACAGCCACCGCGATGCGGCTCACGGAGCTGCGGCTGTGGCTCGCTCTCGTCGCGGATGAAGAGACTCCAGACTTGGGCGGCATCGCGCCATTGCCCAACCTGGATGGTCATGTGCTGCAAGGCGACGCGCTGCTCGACCCGTTGATGCTCGCCGCCTCGCTCGGCGGTCGTGCCTTCCGAGGCGGAACCGGCGAGGTTCGTAGGCTCGCCGAGGCCCGGCAGCGCCACTTCCTCCTAGCCGGCCCGGAGAAGCGCGCCGCGCAGGTGGAGTTGCGCCGCGCCGAGGCGGCCCTGGCGCGACAGCTTCTGGACGACGGCTGTGCCGCGCTGGAAGCGGCCATGGCCGAGCTGCTGGGCGCGGCGCGGAATCGTGATCTCTTTGGCCGGCGGCGCGGGTTGGACCTCGGGCAACGCCAGCGGCTGGCACGGCTGCGCCAGGGCTTGCGGGAACTGCGGCTCGCGCGGCGCAGGCTGCGCGAGGAGGGCGCGGCTCCGTTTTTCTCGTTCGAGTCACACTTCGCAGAGGTGATCCACCGCGGCGGGTTCGACCTCGTGATCGGCAATCCGCCGTGGGTCCGCGCCGAACGGCTGGCACCGCGCGTGCGGGAGACCCTCGCGAGTCGCTACACCTGCTGGCGACCCGCTGCCACTCGAGGATTCGCGCATCTGCCGGACCTCGCGGTCGCATTCACCGAACGGGCCCTCGAGCTCACTCGTCCCGGCGGCGTCGTCACGCTGCTCGTTCCGGCCAAGCTCGCGACGAGCGGCTACGCCGAGCCGCTGCGCCGGTTTTTGGCGCAAACGACGCGCGTCGAGCGCGCCGCACCATTACCGGAGCAGATCGCGCATGCGTTCGGGGCAGCGGTCTACCCGATGGCCTTGGTTGCCGCCCGAGCCGATCCCACCGGGACGGAGTTGACTGCGACTGCGCTCGACGCAAAGTGCGCCGCGCCCTGCGTTCCGCAGCGCCAGCTCCAGCGCGATGGACCGTGGATCCTCAGGCCAGGCGTGGCACGCGTCAGCCGCCGGCTCCAAGCCGAATTTCCCACCGTCGGCGATCGCTGGACGCCCCAGCTCGGCGTGAAAACCGGCGCCGACGATCTCTTCGTCCTCGATCGGGAGTGCCCGGGTACGCGGCCAGCGATTCGCGGTCGTGACATCGCGGCCTGGCACTGCCGGTCCCGCCGGTACGTGCTGTGGACGCATGGCGCGGACGGATTGCCGCTCGAGCGACTACCGCGGGACATCACCGACCGTCTGGCGGGCCATGAGGAACGGCTGCGCCGGCGCTCGGACTACCGCGCGGGGCCACTCTGGCAGCTGTTTCGCACCGGCCTCGGCTTCGCGCGGCATCGGGTCGTCTGGCCGGATCTGAGCCGACGACTCGCGGCCGCCGTGCCGGCGCCTGAGCTCGTGCCGCTCAACACGGTCTACGGCATCGCGACGCGCGATGCCGCGGACGCGGCGGCCCTGGCGGCGCTCTTCAACTCGTGTTGGCTGACTGCCCTCGCCCGGCTCGTCGCCGATCCTGCGCGCGGAGGCTTCCGCCGCTTCAACGCGCATGTCGTTCGGGGCTTACCGGTCCCGCCCAGCGGTTCCCCCGTATGGTCGGAGCTCGCGCGTCACGGCGAGCGCTGCGAGCCCGCCGATGATCTCGTCGCCGATGCTTTCCAACTCGATGGCGCCGACCGCCGCGCGCTGGCCGCGGATTCTCTCTGAGCATCTCGTTCCGGTTGCGGAACCCCTCGCGGTCGCGCTCGAGCCGGCGGGGGAGGCAGCGCCGCGCGATGTCGTCTGCGCCGCGGCGCGGGCGCTGCTCGACGGGGCGTCGGTGGCGAGCGTCACGCCTCCTGCGACCTGGCCAGCCTGGCTCGCGCCCCACCAGATCCCCGCCGCGAAGCGGTTGAGTGCCATCATCTCGCGATACGGCGGAGCTCTGCTCGCCGACGACGTGGGGCTCGGCAAGTCGTACGTTGCGTTGGCGGTCGCGCTCGCGCGCCAGCAGCCATTTGTTCTCGTCGTGCCCGCCGTCCTCGTCTCACAATGGCGCGGTCTACTAGATCGATTCGGAGTGACGGACACTTCCATCGTCACTCACGAGTCGCTGAGCGTACACGCTTACCGTCCCTCACCGTCCTCTACCGTCCCTTACCGTCTCTTCGTCATCGACGAAGCCCATCGTTTTCGCAATCCAGAGACGAATCGTTATCGCGCCCTCGCTCGGCTCGTCGTTGGGAGTCGCGTCCTTCTGGTGACCGCTACGCCAATCCACAATCGCGTCGCCGACCTCTTGCACCTCCTGCGGCTCTTTCTCCGCGACCATGCCCTCGCGGCGCTGGGCGTCCCGTCGTTACGAAACGCGGCGCGGCGCGAGGCCGACCGATCGCTGGCACACGCCGCCGTCGCCCGGGTCATCGTCGCGCGCTCGCGCGAACGCGTGCAAACCGCATACGACGGCGGGCCGGTCCGCATGGTGTTTCCACGATCCACGACCGCAGCACTGCGTGCCGGACCGGCGCCCGACGGGTTGATCTCCGACCTCGCCGCCGGGGTCGCGGCGCTCCGGGCGGGCGGTGGCGCGGCTCCACTGCTCCGCCTGATGCTGCTGCGCCGCCTGGGATCGAGCCTTCCCGCGTTTCGCGCCGCGCTGGCGCGGCACGACGCCTATCTCGACCTCGCCGCGCGTGCGGCGGCGGAAGGTCGGGCGCTGACGCCGCGCGAGTTCCAGCGCTGCTTCCCGCGTGCCGCTGAGTCCGACATTCAATTGGTGCTGTTTCCGCTGCTGCTCGAGCACACGGCGAACGGCTCCACGCCATTCGGCGATGATCGCAAGATTCTCGCGCGCCTGCGCGACCTGCTCCCACGTGCGCCGGCCCGCGATCCGAAAGTCGAGGCGCTCGAGCGGCTGCTCACGGTGCGGCCCTCCCGTGCCAAGACCATCGTCTTCACCGATGCGCAGCCGACCGCGCGATACCTGCTGCAATGTCTTCGTCACCGGCGCGTCGCCGCCGTGTTTGGACACGTCGGACGCTTCGCGTCGGGCGACGTCTCGCGGCAGGAGGTCCTGCGCGCCTTCGCGCCGCGAGCGCAGGGTGGAACGCAACCGGTCACCGCGCTTCAGACCGATGTCCTGATCGCCACCGACCTCTTGAGCGAAGGACTGAATCTCCAGGACGCTGAGCGCGTCGTGCACTACGATCTGCCGTGGAGTCCGGCACGCCTGGCGCAGCGCGTGGGCCGGATCGACCGGCTCGGCTCGTCACATGCCTCGATCACGACGGTCACGTTCCTGCCGCCGCCGGCGCTCGCGCGCGCACTGGCGATCGAGGAGCGCCTGGCAACCAAGGTGAGTGCCCAGCAGGTCGCTGGGACGGGCGGCCGCCTCGATTGGTGTGATCAACTGGCGACGCTTGCGTCCGCATCCGCCGGAGCGCCGGCCAGCTCGTGCGCGGCGGCAATTGCGGGCGACCAGGCCTGCACCATTCTCATCGTGCGCATCGCGAAGATGGTCGAAGCGATCGTCGTCGAAGGCGAGACGGCGCGCACGTCTCCTGCTGCCGCCAGCCGGATCCTCGCGATGGCCGTCGCCGCGGAGCCGGCAGCTGTCGATCGCGATCTCCTGCAGCGGGCGATCGATGCCGCCGCGCCGTTGATCAGATCACGACTCGCGGCGGTGCAGGATGCGCGCTGGCGCGCGAATGATCGGGACCGTTTCGCGCGGCGGCTCATCCCGTGGGTGCTGTCAGCTGCCCGGCGTGCCGCGCGGCGCGGCGATGGGGAGCAGCTCACAGCACTCGATGGACTTGTGTCGCGACTGGCGTCGGGAATGACAGCGGGTGAGGAGCTGCTGTTGGAGGACCTGCTGTCGCGGCAACAGCCACTGCTGGTGCAAGATCTGCTCGCCTGGCATCACGACTTGCCGCCTGCGGACGCCGGAGACTCGCAGGTCGACGTCGAGCTGGTGGCCGCGCTCCTGGTGCGCTGTAGATTCCGGTCGTGCCCCTCACAACCTTCCTCTTCGACCTTGACGGCACGATCATCGACTCCATCGAGCTGATCGTGCGCTCCTACCGCCACACGATGGCCCTGCACCGCTCCAACGAGCCGCTGCCGCCCGACGACATGTGGATCCAGGGACTGGGCACGCCGCTATGGGCGCAGTTCGGGCAAATCACGGATGATAAGGAAGAGATCGAGGCGATGGTGCAGACGTACCGCACTTACAACCTCACGCACCACGACGCGTTGGTAAGACCATACGAGGGCGTCGTCGATGAAATACGCCGCTTGAAGGACGCGGGGAAACGGCTCGGCGTCGTCACGAGCAAATTGCGCGACGGCGCGATGCGTGGCCTGCGCGTCTCCGGGCTGGATGACGCATTTGATATCGTCATCGGCTGCGACGACGTCACTCACTCCAAGCCACACCCCGAGCCGGTGCTCAAAGCGGTCGAGGAGCTGGGCGTAAAGGCTCGGGAAACAGTGTTCGTCGGCGACTCGCGACACGACATGGAGTCGGGGCGCGCCGCCGGCGTGAAAACGGCTGCGGTCCTATGGGGGCCATTCGACCGCGCCGATCTAGAAGATCTGTCGCCCGACTACTGGCTGGAGAAACCGGAAGAGCTGCGACAGCTTTACCAGCTATGACCCCCCCCCTCCCCCTCCCCACGCGCTTCGTCCCCTTCGATCTCGAGCGCTGGCAGAGCACCTGGGAAAACCGGGTGCGGTTCAATCTCTCTGAATCCGGCGTGCATCCGCTCACGATCCAGGAGCTGCTCGGCCTCGCCGGCGCGTCCGCGCTGCCACTGCTCGACGTCCGCCTCGGCTACAGCCAGTCGAACGGCACCGATCTGCTGCGCGAACGCATTGCGGCGCTCTACCCCGGCGCCTCGCCCGATCAGGTGCTGGTCACAACCGGGAGCTCCGAAGCGAATTTCGTGACCTGCTGGCGCCTGCTCGAGCCCGGCGACAAGGTCGCCGTGATGATGCCGAACTACCTGCAGACCTGGGGCCTGGCGCAAAACTTCGGCGCGCACGTCAAGGGGTTCCAGCTCCATGAGAAAGAGGGATGGGAACCGTACGCCGAGGAGATTCGCACCGCCATCGCGCCGGGTACCAAGCTGGTCGTCGTCACCAATCCCCACAATCCGACCGGTCACGTGCTCAGCGAAGCGATCCGCAAGGCGATTCTCGATCGCGCCGCGGAAGTCGGTGCCTGGATTCTAGCGGACGAGGTCTACCAGGGGGCCGAGCGCGACGGCAAGACGACGCCATCGTTTTGGAGCAGCGGCTACAACAAGGTGATCATCGTGAACGGCCTGTCGAAGGCCTATGGGCTTCCCGGGCTCCGGATCGGCTGGATCGTCTCACAGCCCGCGTTCAGCCAGGAAGCGTGGACGCGGCACGACTACACGACGATCGGTCCGTCGGGGGCGTCCGACCACCTCGCCGCCGTCGCGCTCGATCCGCTCGTGCGCGAAAAGCTCATCGAACGCACGCGCCGCATCTTGCACGCGAATTATCCGGTGATGGAAGCCTGGCTCAAGGGCTTCGGCGACGCGTTCACCTGGCATCCGCCGCACGCGGGCGCGATCTGCTGGGTCCGCTATCGCGGCGCGATCCCGGCGCCCGAGGTCGTCGAAAAACTGCGCGCCCAGCACGGCGTGCTGCTCTGCCCCGGCGACCATTTCGGCATGCCGGGCTTTTTGCGCTTCGGCTATGGCGGTGAGCTGCAGCATTTCCAGGAAGCCCTCGCGGAGACGGAGCGAGGTTTGCGCCGCCTGTTCAGTGACTGAGTGAAGGTTCTATGACAACGAAACAGAAGCAGCAGGAACGGGAGACCGCGGTGATCCGCGCGCCGCACGACGGCAGTGAAGTGGGCGTGGTGGCGCTCGCCGGGCCGGAGGACGTGCGGGCGGCGCTCGATGCCAATGTCGCCACGGCGCGTGCCGCGCGCGACATGCCCGCGCACGCCCGGGCCGCCGCGCTGCGCAGGATCGCGGACGGACTGGAAGCGGCACGGGCGGAATTCGCTCGCACGCTGGCGCTCGAGGCGGGCAAGCCGATCGCGCAGGCGAAGACCGAGATCGATCGCGCAATCTTCGTATTTCGCGATGGCGCCGAAGAAGCCACCCGGATCGGCGGCGAGGTGCTGCCCGCTGACGTCGTGCCATCCTCGGCCGGCCGGATCGGCATCACGCGCCGGTTCCCGCTCTCGCCGATTGCGGCGATTACGCCGTTCAACTTTCCGGTCCTACTGGCTGCTCACAAAATCGCGCCCGCGATCGCATGCGGCGCGACGATCACGCTCAAACCTCCACCGCAGGATCCGCTGACGACGCTCCGGCTGTTTGACCTCGTCAAAACCTCGGGGTATCCGGCAGGCGCGGTAAACGTCGTGCCCTGTCACGTCGAAGTCGCGCAGATCCTCATCGAAGACCCGCGCGTCCGCCTGATCACGTTCACCGGTTCCGCCAAGGCCGGCTGGGCGATTCGCGCCAAGGCGGGCACCAAGCGCGTGGCGCTCGAGCTGGGTGGGAATGCCGCCGTCATCGTCGAGCCGGACGCCGACCTCACCTGGTGCGCGACGCGCTGCGCCGTCGGCGGCTTCACGTACGCCGGTCAATCGTGTATCTCGACGCAACGTATCTACGTCCACGAGCGTGTCTACCAGCCGTTTCTCGATCTGCTGCTCGAGAAAGTGAAGCAGCTGCAGGTCGGCGACGTGCTCGACGAGCATACCGACGTCGGCCCCATGATCTCGCCCGATGCCGCGGAGCGGGTCGAGCGCTGGATCGCGGAGGCCGCCCAAGCCGGCGCCACGATTGAGCTGGGAGGCAAACGCAACGGCGTGTTCCTGCAGCCGACCGTGCTGACGCACACGACGGCGGAGATGAAGGTGAACTGCGAAGAGGTGTTCGCGCCGCTCGTGACGGTGACACCGTATCGATCGTTGAACGATGCGATCGAGTGGGCCAACGCCTCGCCGTATGGATTACAGGCCGGCGTGTTCACGACCAATCTGCAGACGATGTTCCGCCTGCATGCCGAGCTCGAGGTCGGCACCGTCAATGGCAACGACATTCCAGGGTTCCGCGTCGATCGCCTGCCCTACGGCGGCGCGAAAGCCTCCGGACTCGGCCGTGAAGGCGTGCGCTATGCCATCGAGGAGATGACCGAGCGTCGCGTGCTGACGCTCAAGCTCGATTAGTCGCTAGACGACCGCCCGCAGTAGCAAGTAGCTGAGACCGCCGATCCCGGCTGCTGCTGGAATCGTTGCGATCCAGGCCCACACGATCCGCCCGGCGACGCCCCACCGCACCGCCGAAAACCGCTGCACCGCGCCGACGCCCGTGATGGCGCCGGTGATCGTGTGTGTCGTGCTGACCGGAATGCCATAATGCGAGGAGACGAACAGCGTGATCGCACCCGCCGTCTCGGCGCAGAACCCGCCGAACGGCGTCAGCTTCGTGATCCGCTGGCCCATCGTTTTCACGATCCGCCACCCGCCCGCCATCGTCCCCAGCCCAATGGCCGCCCCCGCGGCGACAATGACCCAGGGTGGTATGCGCTCAGCATCGGTGAGGTGGAACAACGTGATCGGGAAGTTCACACTAACAGCGCCACGATGATGCCCATCGTCTTCTGCGCGTCGTTCGTTCCATGCCCGAGGGAGTACAGCGCCGCGGATACGAGTTGCAGCACGCGGAATGACTTATCCACTCGTCGGGGCAAGGATCGGCGTAAGGCCCACGACAACGCCACCGTGAGCAGCAGCGCCAACAAGAACCCCATGACCGGCGCGACGACGATGAAGACGAGGGTCTTGGTCCAACCACTCGCGATGATCGCGGAGAAGCCTGACTTGGCGACCGCGGCGCCGGCGTACCCGCCGATGAGCGCGTGCGAGGACGAGGTCGGCAGCCCCAGCCACCACGTCACAAGATCCCAGATGATTGCTCCCAGCAGCCCACCGAGCACGACGGTCGAATCGACGACGCTGAGATCGATCAGTCCTTTGCCAATGGTCTTCGCAATCGCGGTCCCGAAGACGAAGGCAGCAATGAAGTTCCAGAACGCGGCCCAAATCACCGCGGCGCTCGGCGACAGCACGCGCGTGGACACGACGGTGGCAATCGAGTTGGCCGCGTCGTGGAACCCATTGATGAAATCGAAGATGAGAGCGACGAGCAAAATCGCCAGAACGAACCAAACGGAGCCTGCCATCAGGCGTGCTTGATCGTGATGGACTCGACCACGTTCGCGACGTCCTCGGCCTGGTCGAGCGTGCCCTCCAGATTGTCGTAGATCTCCTTCCACTTGATCAGCTCGATCGCATCGCGCTCCTTCTCGAACAGCTGGCCCAGCGCCTCGTGATAGATCGCGTCGCCCTCTTCCTCGAGCCGTTTCGCTTCCACCGCATACTTGATGACGTCATTACCCTTCTTGAGCCGGCTCACCGCCTCGGCCAGCACGCTCATCATTTTCTGCAGCACTTCCACGAGCCGCAGCACGCCCTGGGGCGGCACACCGAGGCGAAAGATCTGCGTGCGTCGAGCAGTGCCGTCCATCGCGTCCATGACGTCATCCAGATCCGACGCGAGCTGATGAATGTCCTCACGATCGAGCGGCGTGATGAACGTGCGATCCAGACGGTTGACGACCTCGTGCGTCACCTGATCGGCTTCGTGCTCCAGGCGTTTGATCGCCTCGACGTGCGGCGTGCGACGGTCGGGCGTCGCCTGAAACAGCTGCCGTAAATGCTCGACGGCGTCCTTGTTGCGATTGGCCACTTCGGTGAACAGATCGAAGAACTCTTCTTCTCTCGGCAGGAGACGCACGGTATCCCCTCGGGAGTGGTGGCCGCAAAGATAGCGGTGCCTGGGGTTGGCAACTAGGTTAGGGGCTCATGACCGCCACCCCCGTCCAACCCCAGCGCGTCGAGTTCGTCCGGGCGATTTCCCGGCTCGACGCCACCGCGCTCGTCGTCGGATCGATGATCGGATCCGGCATCTTCATCGTGTCGGCCGACATCCTGCGACAAGTGCACTCGCCGGGCCTGCTGCTCACCGTGTGGCTCCTCTCAGGCGTGGTCACGCTGCTGGGCGCGCTCTCGTACGGCGAGCTGGCCGCCATGTTTCCCAAGGCGGGCGGGCAGTACGTCTATCTCCGCGAGGGGATCTCACCGCTGTTCGGCTACCTCTACGGCTGGACCCTGTTCGTCGTGATTCAGACCGGGACGATCGCGGCGGTCGCCGTCGCGTTCGCGCGCTTCACCTCGGTGCTCGTTCCTGGGCTCACGCCCGATGTCTTCCTGGGCACCACACTGCATCTCCCCCAACCGATCGGCGACATCGCCGTCGGCTTATCCGCGCAACGAATCTTTGCGATACTATCCATCGCGATCCTTACCTGGATCAACGTGCGCGGCGTGCGAACGGCCGCGTTCATCCAGACCACATTGACCGCGATCAAGACCGCCGCGCTGGCTGGCCTGATGTTGTTGGGCCTCACCATTGGCCGGAACGCCGCAGCGATTGCCGCCAATCTCGGCGCGAACTTCTGGGCGGGCGGCGGCCTGACACTCGCCGTGCTCCCGGTGGTCGGCGCCGCGATGGTCGGCTCGCTGTTCTCGATGGACGCGTGGAACAACGTGGGATTCGCCTCGGGCGAGCTCAAGAATCCCGAAAGGGACATCCCCTTCGCCATGGCGGCCGGCGTCATCACGGTGACCACGCTCTACGTCCTCGCGAACGTCGCGTATCTGGTCGTCTTACCGCAGGACGCGATTGCCCATGCGCCGCAGGACCGCGTCGGCACCGCCGCACTGCAAGCGATGTTCGGGGCGCCAGGCCTGTACATCATGGCCGTGGCGATCATGATCTCGACATTCGGGTGCAACAACGGCCTGATTCTGTCCGGCGCGCGCGTGTACTACGCAATGGCGCAGGACAACCTCTTCTTCAAGTCCGCGGCAAACTTGCATCCGACGTTCAAGACGCCGGCGCTCGCGCTCGTCGTGCAGGGCATTTGGACCTGCGTGCTGTGTCTCTCTGGCACGTACGGCCAGTTGCTCAATTTCGTGATTTTCGCCGCCGTCGTCTTTTACACGGTGACGGCAATCGGAATCTTCCGCCTGCGCCAAAAGCGGCCCGATCTCCCCCGTCCGGTGAAGGCGCCAGGCTACCCGATCCTGCCGGCGCTCTATGTCCTGTTGACTGGCTTGATCGCAGTCGACCTGCTCGTGCAGGACTCGACGCGCACCTACGCATTTTTAGGGCTGATTCTGGTTCTGCTCGGAGTGCCCGTGTACTTCGCTTGGAGGCGCCTAGCCCCCAAATAGGTTTCGGGTTATCTTCGGGGTGTATGGACGGTCGCAAGACCCCGGCAAAACCGCCCAAAACACCGTCTTGCCCCGACTGTGGGGCGAAAACCGCTCTGCAGTCCGGCTGCCTCGTGTGCCTGCAGTGCGGCTGGGCACGGTGTGGCTAAGCAGCTGCCCCTTCTTCCGACCGACCGGCCGTCAAGCCGTCCGCCCGTCCTTCTCGATGAGCGGCTTCGAGGCACCAGGTTCGTTTCGTTAACGGCCAAGCGGGTGCTCAACCCGCCCTCCGCGACCGGCATGGATTACTGGTCGCTCAATCCCTATGTCGGGTGCGAGTTCGGGTGCAGCTACTGCTACGCGCGCTACACGCATCGGTACGTGGTCGAGCGCGCGCACGACGCCGGCAAGCTCACCGACGCCGAGTTCGCCGATTACCGCGGCGCACACGGTTGGGAGGCGTTCGAAACGCGGATCTTCGTGAAGGAACAGCTGGTCGGCGCGCTCGACGCCGATCTCAAGCATGTGCCACTCGGCGACTGCATCGTGATCGGCACGGCCACGGATCCCTACCAGCCCGCTGAGCGCCGCTTTCGGATCACACGCGCGGTCCTGCAGCGCCTGACGCGCTGTGAAGGGCTGTCCTTCGGCATCATCACCAAGAGCCCGCTGATCGCGCGCGACTGCGATCTGCTCGTCCGACTGCAGGAGCGGAACGAGCTCCAGGTTCACGTCTCGCTCATCACGCACGACGCTGCACTTGCCCGAAAACTCGAAGCGCGCTCCCCCGTTCCCGCGGCACGCATCCGCGCGCTGCGCAAGCTCGTGGATGCAGGTGTAAACGCTGGGCTGATCATCGCGCCGGTCCTGCCAGGCATTACCGACGACGTCGTGCATCTCGACTCGCTGTTCGCCGCCGCCAAAGACGCCGGGGCGCGCTTCGTCCACGCGGGCGCGCTACGACTCTACGCCGCCGTCCGTGATCGCTTCCTGCCCGTGCTGGGAGAGCATTTTCCGGATCTGGTACCGCGCTATCAGCGCGCGTATGCGCGGCAAGCCGGCGCGCCAAAGGAGTACGCGAAGGCGCTGTCACGCCGCGTCGAGAAGCTGCGGCGCAAACATGGGTTCAAGAATGACACCGGGATGATCGAGCGCTACCGGCGGGCCAGGATGCCGGTCCAGGGTGAGCTGGAGCTGCGAGGCAGCCTGCCTTAGTTACGCGAGAGCAAGTGGAAGACGCGCGTCTGGCCGCACACGGGCGTCGCTGCGTCGTGAAAATAGCCGCGCGCAAACGCGTACATGAGCCCTACCGTATCGGCCTGGTCTTCGAGCACGAACCCCAGTCCACCATCCACATACGCGAGCGGCCGGATTCGCACACATCCTGTGTTGTCGACTCGCCAGAAGACAAGGCCGGCGGCATTGCGACGCGACGTGTCCGGATTGGAGAGACGTACGACGACGTCGCCAAATGTCCGTACCGGCGTGCCGCCGGCACTCGGACTCGGCGAGGCCAGATAGACCGCAGCCGAGCCACGCATCTCGAAGGTGCGCGCGGTAGTGACGGCCAGGCCAGGCGCAGTCCCCACGGTGTCCAACGTAGGGTTAGGGAGAGCGATCGTAACGTCCGCCACCGTGGGCGGGCAAACGGGAGCGGCCTTCCTGACGAGAAAGTAAGGCGCAAACGTGACGGCGGACTGATCGGCGCTGACGCCCGGCTTGAAGACCCAGTGGTAACAGGCGGGAAACGGAACCAACAGGCGAACCGGGAATCGCTTCGCGGTCACCACTTCTGCGGGCCATTCCATCCACTGCACGACCCCCGACTGCAGCTCGAGATCCGACTCGCAGGCGGCGAGCGCCGCAACAATCAGGATATAGTAGAGGGATCGCACGACGTTATCCCGGCGTCACGCGGTGGAAGACCCTCGTCTCCCCGCAGACCGGAACGGTCACGGTGAGGATGTAGCCGTTGACGAACGCCGCCGACAACCCTGCAGTGTCTGCCTGATCCTCGAGCACAAGGGCAGCTTTGGGCGCGTAGAGACCCATGGGCCGCACCCGCGCGCAGTTCAAAGAGTCGCGCTCGACATTCACGTAACCGGCCGCGTTGCGCCGCGAAGTATCAGCGCCACTCGGCCGCACGACAACCTCACCAAACGTGCTAACCGGAAGATCCTGAGCCAGAGTCGAATACGCCACCGATAGGGTCGGAGCGCGAATTGCGTATGTGCGCGCAGATGCTGCGGCGAGACCGGGTGCTATCCCCGCGGTGTCGATCGCGAGCACGACGAGCAATGTCTGAGTACGCTCCGTCAGACATTCGATCTCGTGGTTGTCGATGAGGAAGTAGGGCGCGAAGGTGACGGCCGACTGATTTGCGGACGCTCCGGCACGAAACTGCGGGTTGAGCGCGCACACATTCCAAACCACAAGCCTAGTGCGGAACGGCTGACCGGCTTTGACTTCGGCCGGCCAATCCATCCACTGCACCGTCACAGGATCGACTTTGGCGCTGGGCTCGCATGCAGCGAGGAGACCGAGACACGAGGTCGCAAACACTGCAGGGCGCATAGACCTCCCCTTGAGGACCCTCCCGTATACCTACCCTACGATCCGGCGTCCGCGTCACCTTCCAGCCACTTGCGTGCCACTGCGCGAATCGTCCCCGGCGCGTTTCCCTCGGCGCGGTTGTTCGCCAGGATGAACGCTTCCACTCGCCGCCGCTGTGCTTCGCTCACCAGTCGCACCAAATCCTGACGCAAATCCGGGAGCGGCTCCTGCACCCGGTCGTACGGCTGGAACTGCTTGACTGCATCGGCATAGCGGCGTCCAGGCTTGAGCAACGCGCGGGCGACCGTAAAGCTGGTCGGGAGTGTCCAGCCGAGTTCTATCTGCTCGCCAATCGCCGGCATGTCGGTCCAGGAGTTGAACACGTGCGCGACGCCGTGGCGCTTCAGCACCTCGCCATGGACAGGCGTGAGCAGCTCCGGGTTGCGCAGCTCGACCGCATAGCGAAAGTCCCGTGGCAACTCGCCCAAAAAATCG
>WNGM01001670.1_pt1 | contig 17877 bp, 18 predicted proteins | sample 5400571 | NCBI WGS metagenome assembly WNGM01 (sample SAMN13153378, study PRJNA577476) | soil metagenome | isolation source: 100 cm soil or saprolite under Garry oak tree replicate 2 | place: USA:California | collected 2016-06-15 | reverse complement strand
GCCGTAAGTTGGGTCAAAGGCGAATCCGCTCGCTCGCCTGGTCGCTGCGCCGCTGGCGAGGCCTGCGCTACGCCTCCGGATGTCTACCGGGCCTCGGCGCGCTCATCTGCCTCGGCCGCTGGTTCCACCGCGTCCCCACGTGAAGAAGCATCGCGACACTCTCACTCGAGCACGCCGATCGTCAGCGACCCTCGGCGCTGAAGAACGCGCCGACCCTGGCGACCTCAGCGCCCAGCCGGGCGGACGGATGCGTCCGTTCGCCCGGCAGCATGCCGGCGGTGGGCTGGATGGTGTACAGCGCACATACGACGGTGACTGGCCAACTGGTGGGCTGGCTTGCCGCATTGCTGCTGGCCACAAAGCTGCTCTGTGGCGTCATACAACGCGTTTCTCGTCTTGGCCGTGCCGAAAGCCGTCTGAAGCGGCGGTAGGAGTGATGGCTCGAAAAAAGGAGGCGCAAATGCGCTGTACACGTCCCAACTGCGGCGGTCCAGGCGTTCAAGCATCCAGAACCCGGCAACCTCACTCGCGCATCGACTGCCTCCCTTGGCCTGGCCCGAGGGTGGTCAGATCTCGACGACGGTGCCGTCGTCGGCCAGGTCGAGCCCGACTTCGTCCCGCTGCTGCAGGAGGTCGGGGCTGGGGTGGGTGAGCAGCAGCCGGGCACACCGCAACCTGTGGAGGTTGGCGCGCAGGGTGGGCAGGTCCAGGTGATACCGCACGCGCCGGGAGGCGGTGTAGGCCTCGCAGACGAACAGGTCGGCCCCGTCGGCCAGCTCGATCAGGGTGTCGGTCCAGGAGGTGTCGCCGCTGTAGGCGATTACCCGGCCGGCCACGCTGACGCGGAGTCCCAGCGCGGGCGCGCCCGCTGCATGGTCGACTCCGACGGCCCGCACGGTGACCTGTTCGAGGTCGAGCGTGGCGCCGGGTGGCAGTTCGTGCACGTGGGTGGCGAAGCGGCGTGGTACGCGGGTGGAGTCGGGGAAGAGCGCCTCCATCGTCTGCTCCAGCCGCTGTTGCATCCCGGGTGGGCCGACCAGGTGCAGCGGCCGGACCCGGTGCCGGAACTGGCCGTCCAGCAGCAGGTACGGCAGGCCGCCGAAGTGGTCGCCGTGCAGGTGGGACACGGCTACGACCGTGACGTGGTTGGGTTCCAGGCCGCACCGCTTGAGCCCGGTCAGGGCGCTTGCGCCGCAGTCCAGCAGCACCGTCTCCTCCCGGTCCATCGGCTGCAGGTGCACGCACGCCTGCAGCCGGCCCCCGCTGCCGAAGGCATCCCCCGACCCGGCCACCGTCACACGCACCCGCGTGCGCCCAGAGTCGGCAGACTCCCCGACCACGGTGAGCACCACCTCCAGATCGCCCAGCCACGACCACGCGGCCAGCTGCGCGGTCACATCCCGATGGTCATGTCGGTTCCGGCACACCACAAGCCTGGCCATCCCGGCCGGTGCCATCACTCCATCTTGCGCAGGACGAGCAGGTCAAGGGGGGGTCAACCACCGGCCCGGTCTCGCTGTCGGTATCGGCAGTCGCGTGGAATCGAGCCAGGCCGGCCTCGTACTCCGCGTCGGTCGGCAGCTTCAGGGGGGTGTGCGCGTCGCGACACAGCTGGTCGGCCGCCGTCTTGAGGGAATCGGCGCTCACCTGAGGCACCGGTTCCAGGGCAACATACGCGATGCCCGCCGTGGCGAAGGTAGCGCACACGTCCGCGACGCTGGGATAGGTGTGGAGAACCCCGATCGCCTCGAGGAAGCACCGGAACAGGGTGATCTGCTCACGTCGGCCGGGAAACGCCGAGCGGATGAGCACCGGGACGCCGGGGCGTAGCACGCGCCCCAGCTCCGTGGCGGCCGCCCGAAGGTCGGGATGTGGTGGATCACCGTGGACAGCCAGGCGCCGTCGACGCTGGCAGCCTTCAGCGGGATCGCGCTGGCGTCGCCCGCCACCATGCCCGGGTACGACTGGGCGCGGATCGCCTGGGAGGGTTCCACAGCGACAACCTCGATGCCGCACCAGTCGGTGAAGGCCACGGCCCACATCCCGGTGCCGGCACCGAGGTCCAGCAGCCGCATACCAGGCCTGGGGCCAGATATCGGGCAATCGCCTGCCGCCATCGGGCAGGCCCGTCCCGCGACAGGTGCCGGGCGGCTTGGAACGCCGCGGCCTGCGCGGGGGTTATTCGCTGCCGGGTAGGCGAGACCTGCGCCTGACGATCTGCCGCCGGATTGCTGCCGAGCACGCCGTCCGGTTGGGGTGAGGGCGCCAGCCGCCGAAGACGACTCGCTGACCTGACCATGAGTCCGGCCCGGCGCAATGCATGCCATATTCCCGCCACATTCTCGTACCGAGCTGCGGGAACCGAGGCTGGTTCTTGGCCGGCCCTCTGGTGCCGTCCCGCTACGGCACACGGCGCTGCGTGGTGCCGGCGACGGCTGTGCCCCGTCAGCGGTTCGTCGTCGGGGTGGTCGACGTCGGAGAGGCCGAGGTGCCCGGTGGCGCCCTGGCCCCGGTGAGCTGCTGGGCCTGGCGGATCAGCTCGCCGAGCCGGTCGATGGCGCGCTGGTAGGCGCCGAGATCCCTGTGGTCCAGGGCGGCCTGCGCCTGGCGGAACGCCTCGGCCTCTTGGGCTAGGATGCGGGCGAGGGCGGTCCCGGTCCCAGCCGGTTGGGCCGGGCCACCAGGACCGGGCGAGGGCCCGCTGGGCGGGGCCTCGCCGAGGATCTGCGCGAGCGAGCCCTCCAGGGTGGCGGTGTAGCCGAGGTCGCCGTTCAGGAAGGCCGCGACCCGGCGCAGCTGGGGGATGGCGCCCTGGCTTGCTTGGATGAAGATCGGCTGCGCGTACAGCAGCGCGTCCCCGACCGGCACGGTCAGCAGGTTCCCGAGCGTCACGGTCGAGCCCTGCTGGTTGAACAGGGTCAGCTCCTTGGCCACGTTCGGGTCGGCCAGGATCTGGGCGTTCACCTGGGTGGGCCCGAACACCGTGCGGGAGCGGGGCAGGTTGAACAGGGTGATGGTGCCGTAGCCGTCGGGGTCCGCGCGGGCGGCCATGTAGGCGACCATGTTCTGCTTGTTGTTGGGGGTGAACGGCAGCACCAGCACGAAGTGCTCGCGGGTCTCGCCCGGCAGCCTGGCGAGTAGGTAGTAGGGGCGCATCGGCTCCTGGCGGGGCGGGCCGACCGCCAGCGGCAGCGGGGCGGCGGCGAGGCTCTGGCGGATCGGGCCGGAGCGGTCCTCGGGGATCGCCCAGAAGTCCTGCTTGGAGTAGAAGTCCTTGGCGAACGGGATGTGGTAGGAGGCGTAGCGGTTGGCCTGGATCGCGAACAGGTCCTCGGGGTAGCGCAGGTGCGCCTGCAGGTCCTGAGAGATCGCCGAGCGCGGCGCGAACAGGCCGGGGAATGCCCGGCGCCAGGCCCGCAGCAGCGGGTCGGCCTCGTCGAAGGCGTACAGCGTGACGGTGCCGTCGTAGGCGTCCACCACCGCCTTGACGGAGTTGCGGAGGTAGTTCGCGCGGCCGTGGACGCCCCGGTCGCCGGGGCTGTCAGGGTGCGCGGCGACCTCCGTCTGGATGCGCTCGGCGTAGGGGTAGGCGTCGGTGGTGGTGTAGCCGTCGCGGATGAACACGATGCGGCCGCCGACCACCGCGACGTAGGGGTCGCCGTCCCACTGCAGGAACGGCGCGGCCTTCTCGAGGCGGCGGCGGATGTCGCGGTAGAGGATGACCCGCGACCCCGCGGTCAGGTTCGAGGAGATCAGCAGGTTGATGTCGCGGAAGCGGAGCGCGAACGCGGCCCGGTGCAGTGGCCCGCTGACCGGGATCCCGCCGCGCCCGTCGTAGCGGAACGACACCTGCGGCGCGCCGCCTGGCGCGGGCGCGTCCGCCTCGGGCTGGCGGGTGTTGGCGACGACGTAGGCGGGACCACCGGGAGGCGGCTCGCCGTAGTAGATGCGCGGCTGCCGGACCGGGATGGCCGCGCCGGACGCCGGCTGGTCGAAGCCGCTCACCACGAACAGCGGCCGCCCCGATGCCTCCGCGGTGTTGACCTGGGCGGCGACCACCCCGTAGCCGTGGGTGTAGGTGAAGTGGAGGTTCTGCCAGGTCTGCGCGGAGCGGTCCAGGTTGCGCGGGTCGACGTCGCGGGCGGAGATCATCACCTGGCGCCGCGCGCCCGCGATCGGGTAGCGGTCGACGTCGACGTCGCTGAACTCGTAGTACTGCCCGATCGCCTGCAGGTTCTGGATGCCGATCTTCAGCACGCTCGGCTCCCACAGGCGGATGTTGTCGACCGTGACCTGGTCGGCGTGCAGCGCGGCGGCGGGCAGGCGCTCCGCGGCGGCGTACTCGGTCGTCACCACGTGGTCGAGCGCGAACGCCTTGCGGGTGGCGTCGAGGTTGCGCTGGATGTAGGGCAGCTCCCGCTGCAGCTCCTGGGGCGCGACCTGGAAGCGCTGCACGATCGTGGGGAACACCCCGCCGACCAGGATCGACGACAGCCAAAACAGCACCAGGCCGCTGGCGGGCAGCACGAACCCCTGCGAGCGGATGGTGGCCAAGACCAGCACGGCGCACAGCGGCGCGAGCAGCACCATCAGCCGAAGCGCCGGGAGCTGCGCGTGCACGTCGGTGTAGGAGGCGCCGGTCACCACCCCGCGGGGCGAGAACACCAGCGAGAACTGGTCCAGCCGGTAGCCCCAGGCCTTGAGCAGCAGCGCGAGGCCGAGCAGCAGCGACAGGTGGGCGCGCGCCGCCGCGCTGACCCGGCGCCCCGCAAGCTGCGGCCGGATCCCGCCGCGCAGGTACCAGGCCGCGCCCGTGGCCAGCAGCGTCGCCAGTAGGGTGAACAGCAGCCAGCCGAACAGCAGCCGCTGCATCGGTAGGGTGAACGTGTAGTAGCCGATGTCCCGGTGGAATTGCGCGTCGGTGTCGCCGAACGGCACCCGGTTGCGCCACAGCAGCAGGGTCTGCCACTTGCCCCCGGCGTGCAGCGCCACGCCGAGCACCAGCACGGCCACCAGCACCGCCTCAAGCTCCCGCAGGCGCTGGGCGAGCAGCGCCTGCCAGCGGTCGGGCGCCACCGCCTCGCTGTCGACGGCCCCGTCGCCCCGCCGGGCCCGCCGAGCGGCCCACGCCACCACCCGCAGGTTCGCCACGAGGAACGCGCCGGTGCCAACCCCGGCGCCCACGGCAAGCAGGCCCCGCGCCCCGAGGACCCCCCAGAACACCCGGGTCTTGCCGACCTCGCGGAACCACAGCAGGTCGGTGTACAGGTGGGCAAGGGTGAGCAGCAACCAGACAAGCACGACGCAGCCCGCCGCGACCAGCAGGGTCCGTGCGCGTGGTGGGCGGCGGAGCACCGCCACCCCAAGCCCCTTGGATGCGACCACCGGCCGGCTCCGATGGGACGGCTGCGGTCTTTACCGTAGCACCACCCAGCCCACCCGACCCGTCCGCGCTCCGGGTGGCTCGCGGGCGATGCGCAGCGCCGGCCTGGTTACACGCTGGGGGAGCCGCGCCGGTTCCTGCCCAGCACCCAATCGGGCGTCGTGCCGGGACACTCGGGCGGCGGCCCTTGGCCGCAACCGCGCAGGCGCACGTGCAGCTCAGGCACACAGGCGGTGCTCAGCGCATAGCAAGGTTGGGAGCGGACACTTGAGCGGTGTTCGCGGCCGGGACACGCATGGAGAGGAGCTGGCACATGAGCATGATCGGCGTGGCCTGGCGGTGGGGCGCAACCGTCGCGGTCGCAGGCGCTCCCCGAGGCGGCAGCCGTCCCGCCCGCACCTGCCGCGCGCGGCGGGGAGCCGGCGAGGGGTCTGGCGGTCGGGCCGGGGGGCGGCGTCGGACGGCGGCGACCACCCCGGCGAGCACGTCGCCATCCTGCTCGACCCGGCGCTCGAGCCGGTCGCCGCCGCGCTGCAAAAGGAGCTCGGCCCCGGGTTCGCGGTGGTCGTCTGGCCACCGTCGGAGGGTGATCGTGGTCCTTGATGCGGTCTTTGACCCGGCAGCGGCCGCCACGGTCGCCCGCCAGCGCAGCCGGCACCCCGCGTGCCGGCCTGCTGGTCGTGGCCGGCCGGGTCGCGACCGGAGCTGCTGGCGGGAGATGGAGATCGCAGACCTGCTCGACGCGGGCGCCGACGTCGTGATGGTCGAGATGAGCACCCGGGAGCTCGCCGCCCGCCTGAAGGCACCGGCCCGCCGGCGCCTTGCGGCGGTGCCACCCGGGCAGGCGCTGACCAACGCTCCTGCAAGAACTCATAGCCGGCGTTCAGCGATTGTCACCATCACGCGTGTTGAATGGAGCCGACGGCATGGAGACACTTGGGGTGGCCTGGTTTCCGTCACCCTCCAGAGGAGGTCGATGATGGTCGAGGTCGGCGACCGGGTGCTCGTGGAGTCGGAGAAGGTCGGCAGCGTCACCCGCAGCGGTGTGGTCATGGCCGTGGATGACCAGTTGATCACCGTGCGCTGGGATTCCGGCTCGGAGTCGGTCTTCGTCCCCAGCGCCGGGTCCCTTCGGGTCACCGGCCACGAGCCGCCCGCAGGGCAGGCCGACAGTTCCTGAGCTTGCCGGAGCAGGCGAGGGCGCCCCACCCGCGGGCGCCCTCGCCACGTTCAGGCCGCGACCGGCCCCGGCTTCTGGTCAACCGTACCCGAAGCTCCCCGCGCGGCTCCAGAGGTCCCGATCCGTAGGCTGCGGCCAGTAGTCGAATCGGGCTCCCGACGCCGCCTGCCGTCGAGGAGTGACCGATGACCGGCGCGCTCGCCACCGATCTGTGCGAGCTGAACATGGCGGCCAGCTACCTACGCCGTGGGATGGTTGGACTGGCGACGTTCAGCCTGTTTGTCCGCAACTTTCCGCCCGGCCGTGGGTTCCTGGTGGCCACGGGCCTGGAGGACTGCCTGACGTTCCTCGAGCGTTTTCGCTTCGACGAGGACGAGCGTGCCTGGCTCGGGGAGACGCTCGGGTTCGACCAGCCGGCGCTCCACGCGTTCCGCCGGCGGCGCTTCACCGGTGAGGTGTGGGCAGTCCCGGAGGGACGGATCGTGTTCGCGGGCGAGCCGCTGTTGGGGTGACCGCGCCGATCGCCGAGGCGCAGCTGGTCGAGACCGTGCTACCGAACCAGCTCGCCCGAGAAGGCGACTGTCCCCGGGCCACAAGCAGGGTGTTTGGGGCCCCGGACGCCCACCGCGAAGCCGTCGGCCTGCGTGAGGAGCCGGCCCCCGAGGGCCATGAGCCGCTGCTGGTGCCGGTGATGGCCGCGGGGCGGCGGATCCGCCCGGCGGAAGGTGTGGAGGCGGCCCGGGCTCGCTTCCAGGCCGATCTCGCCTGGCTGCCCGATCAGGCCCGCGATCCACGAGCCGGGGCCCGTGCCGGGGCACTTCAGCGAGCGCGCCGAGCGCCTGCGCCAGCAGGGCCGCGAAGACATGGCCCGGCGTGTGGCCGCCACCCAGTGAGGGCACCGGCCGAGCACTACTGCATTGGGTCGTGGCTCATCGGGCCACGGTTCTGGTAGGGCGGGCGGTGACCGGCAGGTGGCGAAGGTCGACGGACTCGTCGGCCAAGAGCTTCGGCTCGACCCTGGCGCGCTTGGAGATCAGGCTCCGCGGGAACGATCGGGGCTGAGCGCGGACTCCACGTCGTCGACGTCGACCAGCTGCTTGGAAAGGGGCGGCCGCTCGTAGGGCCGCGTCACCGTGGCGCTCCTCGACATCGCCTTGGCGGATAGCCGCCCGGTCGCGTTGTTCGGTCAACGCGGTTGAGTCGCTGGGGGGTCTGACCCCGGCGCGGCGGAGGCGGACATTGTGGACCTGGCGCAGGTCCTGCATGTGCTTGCGGTCCCGCCAGGCACGCCGACCCCTTCGACATGGAGGCGGGCCGCTCGCGCTTGAGCGCTATCGTGGCGGGCGAGGAGGCGCGGATGGACGAGAAGAGCCCGCCCAGGCTGCTGCTCGAAGGCCGCCCCGGGATCGGCAAGACAATGGTCACGCGCCGGCTCGTCGACCTGCTCCGCGATGCCCGGATCCCGCTTGCTGGGTTCGTCACCCACGAGATCCGCGTGCACGGGCGCCGGGAGGGCTTCGCGGTCGAGGCCATCTCGGGTGACCGCGGCGTCCTCGCGCATCTGGATCTGCCGGGTCCTCCACGCGTCGGGCGCTACGGCGTGGACCTTGCGACGTTCGAGCGGATCGCGCTGCCGACGCTGGCGCCGCCGGAGCCTGGCGTGGTGGTCGTGCTGGACGAGCTCGGCAAGATGGAGCTCGCCTCGGCGGCATTCCGAGACGTGGTGTCGGCGCTGTGGGACCGGGACGTGGCGGTGGTGGCCACAGTGCAACTGCACCGCCATCCCGCTCACCGATGCGCTCAAGCGGCGGCGGGGCGTGCAGGTGCTGCGGGTTACCGAGCAGACTCGAGACGCTCTACCTGAGCGTCTGGCGGCACGGCTGCGCACGGTCGCCGCTCCGGGTAGGGCCCGCTGACGGTGGTTGGGGGCAGGCGCGATGGCAAGACCGGGATGGCGCCGTCTGGTCATCGGCCAGCTTGCGCCGATCGACGACCTGGAGGCCGCGTTGCTCGCGGTCGTCCGCGGCCAGATCCGCGGAGCGACCCTGCAGCGCGTCGCCGAGCTGCTCGGCGGCCGGCTGCTCACCGAGCCTAGCGCGCGCCTGCCCGGCGCCCTGCTGGAGCGCCGCTTGTGCGCGCTCGACGCCGAGGAGCGGGTGGACCGGGCGGCCATGCTCGCCCTGTGGGCGCTGGCCCAACCGCTGGCCCACGTGGTTGCGGCCCACGTGGCGCCCAGGGTCGGCGGCGAGGTGGTCTGGGCCGACGCGGTGCTGCGGGTGGCCCGCGACGACGGCCGCCCGGTGATCGTCGGCGCCGCGTCGGTCGGCTGGGCCATCACCGACGACCGGATCGCGGCCTGGCTGGGCGCGCCGCTCGACGAGCTGCCTGAGCTGCTGTTGGTCGCGGCGGACCCGCCGGGCACTGCGGGCCCGCGGCTGTGGTGCTGCCACGGCCCCGGGCTTGAGGAGCCGGGCGACCCGGTCGCGCAGACGCTCGCCGAGTTGTTCGCCGACGTCAAGCGCCGCCTGTTGGAGACGGTGACGGTCCAGGCCCTGCGCGAGCGGCTCGGGCGCGCCCCGGCCGGCCACGACGATCCCAAGTCGGGGTGACCGCGCGGGCCCTGACGCCAACGCGCCTTCGAGATAGGGAACCGGGGCTGCTCAGTCGTGGACCGGCCGCTGGCCCAGGCGGTTGATCAGCCGATCGCCGCGGCCGAGAGTGGCCGGCACCGCCGATCGCGATTCGATGACAGGGCGCAAGGCAGCGGGGGTCGCGTACGCTGCTGGGCCAGGGCGGGCTGACCTGCCGGAGGTGGCGAGGGGTGGTGAGGTGCAGGATGAAGCCCAGGATCGACCGGACACAGTTTGGCTCGGTCACCATCGACGGGAAGGCGTTCGAACACGACGTGATCATCCGGCTTGGCGGCGAGGTGGCAAAGCGGAAGAAGCGGCTGTCCAAAGCCGTCTATGGCACCTCGCACACCATCTCGCTCGCCGAAGCCAAGCACGTCTACCAGAAGGGAGCCATGCGGCTCATCATCGGTGCGGGGCAGTCCGGCACAGTCACGCTGTCAGACGAGGCGGCCGCCTATTTCAAGCGAAACGACTGCCAAGTCGAGCTGCTGCCGACGCCCGAGGCGATCCGGGTCTGGAACGAGGCCGCGGGGGCCGTGATCGGCCTGCTCCACGTGACCTGCTGAGGCGGTTGCTGCCATCGAGCCGTGCCCGTCGTCTTTTCTGGTCCTCACGCCTCCCGTATGACCCAGGCCTCCTCCGGTGACAGTGCGCGGTGCTCGGCCGGCCGGATCTTGCGGTAGACGCGCTCCGGCCGCTCAGCCCGTCCGTGCACGGCGAGCAGCCGTTCCAGCGGGAGCCCGAAGATCCGCTCGTTGGCCTCCAGATACGGGCGGATGAGGGCCCACTCCTCAGGCCCGAGGTCCGCGAGCTCCCGCCATTGAGCTGGTCGTCGGTGAGCGTGCCGTGGGGGTCGCGGACGTAGACGGCGCCGCCCGAGGCCAGCGAGAACAGGTTGCCGCCCGGGTACGGCGCGTCCAGGTCCACGGGGTGCCCGTCCTCGTCGAACGTCACGCCGTTCAGCACCGCGAATCCACCGCCGTTCAGGGGATCGCCCGCCATGAAGGACTCCGCAAGGTAGTCCAAGCAGGTGCCGTTGATGACCACCCGGGGCCAGCCCACCGCATTGACCAGCGGGCGGCCCGCCGCGTTGCCCAGGACGAACACGTCCCCGCCCTTTGCCGCGTACATGAACGTGTGGCCGACGTCGCCGTGCACCACCAGCGACCCATCCTTCATGACCTGGGCCACCTGGTCTTGAGCCGAGCCGTGCACCACGATCTGCGCCCCGTCGATGCCGGAGGCGAGGTAGTCCCCGGACGATCCGTACACGTCGGTTCCGGACCTCGGGAAGCGGCCCGCCGCCCGCCCACACGTGTCCGGGCGAGGGCTCGCGCCGGACGCCGTCCACGACCGCGGCCAAGCAGGCGTCGGAGAGTGACAACAGGGCGCTGCGCTTCATCGGCCCGGTGGGGTAGCGGCGATCCAGGAGCAGGGTGAGCAGGCCGAGGGCGCGACGGCGGCCCTGGTGCCGTGCCCCAGGGGACGTTTCCGGGTGTCGGCCTGGATGCGGCGTCCGAACTTGTCGGTGCACCAAAGCCGCGCCCTACCGCTCGTGGCCACGGTGAACACGAACGCGCCGCCGTCGGTGGCTGCCTCCGCGGGCGTTCCAGTACCGGTCGGCCCGGCTCCAGAATCGCCCGTCCTCCATGGACGCGCTTTCCAGCAGCGCGTCGATGGCCTGCTTCTCCGAGGCGGCCACCGCGATGTCGACCGATCCCTGCTGCAGGGCGAACACCTGGGGCCGCAGCATCGAGGTGTGCCACACGACCGCGGTCTGACCGCACGGTCGCCTTCCGCGCACCAGCGCCGCCGTGCACGGATGGCCGCAACGGTGGTCGCATGGTCGCCTCCGGCACGGCACGCAGTGGTCGCGTGGTCACCCGGCACGACTCCACGTCCCGAGCGGTCGGGGGCGTGGTCGGCTACAGGAAGGTCTCACCTGGCCGGCGGCGACTGGTCGGGTACAGCCACCGCAGATGCCCCTGGAGCTGTTCAGCGGTAGTGGCGCGCGGTGGCGAGGAAGCGCTGCTCGTCGGTCTCCAACAGCAGCTTGTTGGCCAGCATCTCGTCTGCGGCGGGCACCCGAGGTACGGCCTCGATGCAGTAGGCACACCGGGGGACATCCAGGCGCGTGACCTTCCACGGGCAGATCCGGTAGCGATTGCCGCCGCGCGACACGACGTCGAACCACCCACGCGAGCGGTACTGGTCACGCTGGCTGGGTGACAGCCAGCTCAGCAGCAACGCCTCGGCCCGCAGCTCTGCCTCGCGCCGGCGCGCCAGCGCATCACCTGCCCAGCGGACGGGACCGAGCCGGAAGCCAGCGGACATGGCAACCGCCGCCATGACGAACACGGCTGTCCCAAGGGTCCACCAAGCCGCCGCGGTCATCGCGCGAACCCTAGCCGCCCGCCAGGCGGGGGGCGACCATCAGCTCGGTGTGCTCGTCCGGGTCCCAGGTCTCCAGCGTCACCTGCTCGCCCTTGCCTTGCTCGGTCTGCCGGTAGACCAGGCGACCGGTGCGTTGCGCCTCCCGGAAGACCTCCTCGATCTCGCGGACAGTCTCAGGATCAGCGGTGTCCCAGGTGCGGGTCGTGTCGCCCTGTGTGTCGGCGATGTGGATGCTGCCGGTCATGGCCGCGCCTCCTCGAAGCGATCGGGACGCGGCCGACCCGAGGTGCCTGCCGTGGGCGGCGCCCCAGGCCGGCCCTTCGCCACCAGTACTCCGCAGGTCCAGTCTGATCGAACTCCAAGCCCGATGGAATCACCCCACCTTCGATTACGTCATCTCTACGTCGTCCGCCGGATCGATCCTGCCGACCGGATGGTCTAACCTCGGGAGGTTTGGCCCTCCCGAGCAGGACCGGTCGTCGATGGAGTCCACGACCACGCCGCCACGGTGCGGCAGCCGGACACGACCACGGGACCGCCGGTCCACAGATCCCTGTCGAAGGGGAATGGTTTCGTCGGGAGACGGAAGGCACCTGGTCTTCGGCCGGGAAGAAAGGAGCGTGGTCATGCGGCGATCTATGATGCGACGGTCGCTGGTTTGTCTCCTCGGTGCCATCGTAATCGTAGGGTTGGGCGCGGGCTTCTCGCCGGTGGGGGCAGCCGCATCGCAAGCTCTGGTGAGCGTCGGCAGCCCGACCAACCAGCACCCGCGGAACGCCCAGAACGAGCCGGCGCTGGCGGTCGACGCCTCCAGGCCCGATGTCCTGGCCGCGGGCGCCAACGACTTGGTCGACATGCAGCCTTGCTCCCGGCAGGCCGCCACCACGGCGGCGGCGTGCTCGTTCCCGCTGGGAACGTTCAATCTTGGTGTCGGGCTTGGGGGGGTGTACTTCTCGTTCGATCGGGGCCACACCTGGACCCAGCCCACCTACTCGGGGCTGACCGCGGCCGACTGCAGCCCGACGGTGGAGCCCTGCACCCCGCACGTCGGGCCGATCCACACGGTCCCCAACTATTTCGAGGCGGGGCTGCGCTCCCGCAGCGACCCGGGCGTCGCGTTCGGGCCAGTGCCGGTCAACGGCAAGTTCTCGTGGGCGAACGGCTCGCGGCTGTACTACTCGAACCTGGCCACCAACCTCACCGACACGCGCATCGGCGTCCCGGTCAACACCGCTACCGAGGTCGCCGTCTCCCACATCGACAACGTCACCCCCGACCGGATCGCATCGCAGGCCAACTGGTCCAGGCCCGTCTTGGTGGCGCCGCGCACCGCCGCCACGGCCGACCTGGACAAGGAGCAGGTCTGGGCGGACAACGCCGCCTCCAGCCCGTTCTTTGGCCACGCGTACGTGTGCTACGTCGACTTCCACAGCCTGAGTGGGGGACTGGGCTTCCCGCTGTTCCCCCACGTCGCCACCTCCACCGACGGCGGCCTCACCTGGACCAGCCGCGTGGTGGCCCCGCCGGTGGCCAACTTCCAGCGCGGCTCCCATCAGGGCTGCACGGTGCGCACCGACAGCCACGGCGTGGTGTACGCGTTCTGGACCCACTTCGCGGTCGGCACCCCCGGCATCGGGACCCACACCATGATCAAGTCCTTCGACGGGGGCCAGACCTGGACGCCGTCCGTCGAGATCATGTCGATGAACGACGCGTGCTTCTTCGTCGATCCGGTGAGCGGCCGCTGCGTCGCGGACGGGATCGCCGGCGCGCGCATCGACCTGGCGGCCATGCCCAGCGTCGACGTCGCCAATGGGGCGCCCACCGGCCAGGGCGCCACCAACCAGCTCGTGGACGCCTGGAGTGACGGCCGGTTCGGCTTCAACCACGAGAAGACGCTGCTGTCGTACTCGACTGACGCAGGGGTGACCTGGAGCGCGCCGAGCGTGGTCTCCGAGGAGGGGGAGCGGTCGGTGTATTCCGCGCCGGCGATCTCACCCGACGGGCGGACGGTCTACGTGGTGTACATGGCATTCCAGGCACCGTTCCAGACCACCACCGTCAACCCCCGGCCCGAGCACGGCGTGCTGCGCCTGGCCACCATCGGGGCCAATGGGGCCCCGGGCGCGTTCGTCACGGTCTCCAGCGGGCCGACCGGCGACGCTCGGGGGACCTCGCAGGGGCGCATCCTGTACAACGAGTTCCTGGGCGACTACGTCTACGCCATCGCCACCAACAGCTACGGCGCGGGCACGTGGACCGACGTGCGCCGCACCGCCGACTGCCCGGCGATGGACGCTTGGCGGCAGGCGTCGTTTGATGCAGGCCATCGGGTGCTGCCAGCGCCCTGGCCGCTGGGCGATTGCCCGCCGGCCTTCGGCAACAACGACATCTTCAGCGCCACCACCGGCTGAGCCGATCAGCACCAGGCAAGGGGAGGGCGCGACGCCCTCCCCTTCCCCGTATACGCCCGGCGCGCCGTGACGCTTGCGTTCTGCGGCAGTCTTGGGGTATCCCAGACTCGCAACCCTGCCTACATTGCGGCGGACCGAGGGCAAGAAGCGTTCCTTGCCGGCTCCACAGCGTGGCGTCCCGAGCGGGAAGGAGCCGATGGTGGGCAGAATCGACAAGCGCGAGAAGCGTGTCGACCCGGCGAACTGGGCCAGCCTCAAGCCGTTCGGGATCGGTCAGCAGAAGCCCAACAACTACCGCGAGCTCTGGCGGGCGTTCAAGGAGAACCGCGACAACGCCGCCTACGCCTGGCGCATCCTCACCCAGGGCACCTGCGACGGCTGCTCGCTGGGCACGATGGGGATGCGCGACTGGACGATGGAGGAGATCCACCTCTGCAACATCCGCCTGCGGCTGTTGCGCCTCAACACCATGCCGGCGTTCGACGTCGGCCTGCTCGCCGACGTGGGCCAGCTCAAGCGGAAGCGTGGCGCTGAGCTGCGCGAGCTCGGCCGGCTCCCCTACCCGATGGTCCGCCGCAAGGGCGAGCCTGGCTTCACCCGGGTCGGCTGGGACGAGGCCCTCGACCTGATCGCCGAGCGGATCCGGACCAGCTCCCCCGACCGCCTCGGCGTCTACCTGACCAGCCGCGGCACCCCCAACGAGAACTACTACGCCGCCCAGAAGGCCGTCCGGGCAATGGGCACCAACTCGATCGACAACGCCGCCCGGGTGTGCCACTCCCCGAGCACGTTCGGCCTGAAGGGATCGGTTGGCGTGGCCGCGACGACCTGCTCGTACAGCGACTGGGTCGGCAGCGACCTCGTCGTGTTCATCGGCTCCAACATCGCCAACAGCCAGCCCGTGGCGATGAAGTACCTGTACCACGCCAAGAAGGCCGGCACCAAGGTGGTGACGGTCAACAGCTACCGCGAGCCGGGCATGGGGCGGTACTGGGTGCCGAGCAACGTCGAGAGCGCCGTCTTTGGCACCAAGATCACCGACCGCTTCTTCCTGATCAACGTCGGCGGCGACATCGCCTTCCTCAACGGGACGCTCAAGGTCATGCTCGCCAACGGCTGGGTCGACCAGAGCTTCATCGCCGACCACACCGTCGGCTTCGACGAGGTGCGCGGGGCACTGGACGCACAGTCCTTCGAGGAGCTCGAGGCACAGGCTGGCGCGCCGCGCAGCGAGATGGAGGCGTTCGCGCGCATGCTCAGCCAAGCCCGCACCGCGGTGCTGGTGTGGAGCATGGGTATCACCCAGCACGAGTTCGGTGAGGACAACGTCCGCGCGATCATTAACCTCGGCCTGACCAAGGGGTTCGTCGGCCGCGACAAGTGCGGCCTGATGCCGATCCGCGGCCACTCCGGGGTGCAGGGCGGGGCCGAGATGGGCGCCTACGCGACCGTCCTGCCTGGCGGGCTGGCCCTCAACGATGAGAACATCGGGAAGTTCACCGAACTGTGGGGCTTCAAGGTGGAGAAGGTCAAGGGCCTGACCGCCCCGGAGATGCTCGACGCCGCCCATGGCGGCAATCTTGACGTGCTGATCAGCTCGGGCGGCAACTTCCGTGAGGTGTTGCCGGACCCGGCCTATGTCGACGAGGCGATGGCCCGCATCCCGCTGCGGGTCCACATCGATATCGTTCTGTCTGGCCAGATGCTGACCGACCCGAGCGACACCGTCGTGCTGCTGCCGGCCGCGACCCGTTACGAGATGCCGGGCGGGGTTACCGAGACCTCGACGGAGCGGCGGGTCATCTTCAGTCCTGAGATCCCCGGTCCTCGCATCGGCAAGGCCCGGCCGGAGTGGGAGATCTTCGTCGAGCTGGCCAAGCGCGTGCGACCGGAGCTGGCTGACCTGGTGCACTTCGACAGCACCTCCGAGATCCGGGCCGACATCGCCCGGTCGATCCCGATGTACGACGGGATCCAGCACCTGAAGTCCTTCGGGGACCAGTTCCAGTACGGCGGCCGGCACCTGGCCTTCGACTGGAAGTTCCCGACCCCTGACGGCAAGGCACACTGGTCGGTCGTGAAGCTGCCGGGCATCGACCTGCCGGAAGGGTCGTTTTTGGTGGCGACCCGCCGCGGCAAGCAGTTCAACAGCATGGTCCACGAGCACACCGACGCCCTCACCGGCGCCGAGCGACAGGCGGTGCTGATCAGCCGGGCGGATACCGAGCGGCTGGGGCTGGCCAGCGGGGATCCGGTGGTGCTGCGGAGCGAGTGCGGCGAGTTCCGCGGCCGGGCCCTGGTGGCGCCGGTGACGCCGGGCAACCTGCAGGTCCACTGGCCGGAGGCTGAGGGGCTCATCGACCGTCGCCGGCGGTCGCCGCAGGCCGGCATCCCCGACTACAACGCCGTCGTCACATTGGAGAAGCTGGCGGCCGGCGACGGATCCCCTCACCCCTCCGACGGAGCCCCCTCCGCCACCTCGCAGCGACAGTAGGCGCAGCTCAGCCACTGCCATGATCTGCTCATGCTCAGCGGAGCTCGAGTCGCACCTCGAGGTCGGCAGATCCGACCTGGACCTCGCGATCGGTGCGCCCCACGCTGGGCACCCAGGCAAGCAGGCGCCAGTGGCCTGGCACCGGGTACAGCGTGAAGCTGCCTTCCTCGTCGGCACGGACCTCCCCTTGGAAATCACCGGCGAGGTTGGTGAGCTGCACATACGCCCATGCGGCCGGCCGGTTCCCGCTGGCGACCGTTCCAGTCAGTCGCGCCATCACGTTCGCCTCCCCCCTGCTTCGCGTGGCCGCCGACGCAGGTGGCCATTTGCGTTCGCACCGCGTCGAACCGCTGGTCTGAAGCGCCTGGTCTGAGGTGTCGGGTAGGGAATCAGGTCACTTCGTTGAGCCTGCCCGTGGCGACGTCATAGGCGAAGCCGCGCACCTGGTCGGTGTGCGGGATGAAGGGGCTGGCCTTGATGCGGGCGATGGACTGGCGCACGTCCTGCTCGACGTCGGGGAAGGCCTCCAGCGCGAACGAGGGCCGCAGTCCCGAGTCGGCCTCGATCGCCGCCTTCACCTCATCGTCGTGGAAGGTCAGCATGCCGCAGTCGGTGTGGTGGACCAGGACGATCTCGCGGGTGCCGAGCAGGCGCTGGGAGATGACCAGGGAGTGGATGGCGTCGTCGGTGACGACCCCGCCGGCGTTGCGGATGACGTGGGCGTCGCCCTCGTGCAGCCCAAGCATGTCGTAGACGTTCAGGTGGGCGTCCATGCAGGCCAGCACGGCCACCTGCTTGCCGGGCGGCATCGGCAGCTCGCCGCTGGCGAAGGCCGCGACGTAGGCGGCGTTGTTGCACAGCAGCTCATCGGTAGCCGACACGGGTGCCTCCTCATCGGTGATAGCCACGCGCCAGAAGCGAAGCCATGCCGCTCCGCGACACAGGCGCGGCAGAAAGCGTTCCCGTCCCAAGCGGAGGAGTGGCCCGCGCAGCAGCAGGCCGCCGGGCCTACCGACAGCCGCAGGTGACCACGCGCCCGTAGTCGAGGGCACGGTCACGGACCAGCTGAACCAGCAACATACCAAGCCCAGCCTCCCCCCAAGCCGAGTCGCCGTCAACCCGTCACCGCGTCTGTCGCGGAGCCGACCTGACCCGCGGGCCCGCTCACGGTGCCCGCCTCGGTTGCCTAGCGCAACTGGCTACCCGATCACACCTTGACAGATATAGAAGCTTCAGCGCCCCAACCAACCCTGAACCAGCCCTCTGCGAACTCCTCTGGCCAGCCTCCACCTCCGTTGTCGACGATACGCGCCATGGGCGGCGCGCCAGTGCGGCGGCGTCACGGAGGGTCATGCCGTCGCCGAGCTCGGCGAGCCTGG
>WNGM01002852.1_pt1 | contig 17881 bp, 38 predicted proteins | sample 5400571 | NCBI WGS metagenome assembly WNGM01 (sample SAMN13153378, study PRJNA577476) | soil metagenome | isolation source: 100 cm soil or saprolite under Garry oak tree replicate 2 | place: USA:California | collected 2016-06-15 | reverse complement strand
GTTAATTCCGCGCACCCCAAACATTTCGATACCCGGCCTCCGCGTCATTGGAAGTTGCACGCAGTGCCGCGCTTCCTTTGCGTTCGCTCTGCGTCACCCACCGCTCAGGGTCTTGATCGCGTGGTGGCGTGCGCACAGTGATTGAAGGTTGCTGGGATCGTCCGTACCGCCACGCTTGCGCGACCTGATGTGATCGACCTGAGTGGCCGGTACTCGAACGTGGATATCCGCGCAGTGAGCGCACCAGGGGTAACGCTCCAATTGCGCTGCCCGCAGCGCACGCCACTCGGGCGTGCGGTAGTGGGAAGAGTCGTATTGGATCGGTTGCCGTCTGTGCTCTTGGCAGCGCCCGCCGTTCTTACCGCCCGCTGTTTCCGGTGCCTCCAAATTGGGGCAGCCGGGGAAGGTGCAGGGCCTACGTAGGCGGGTTGGCAACGTGCCCCTCCCCCTGGTTTGGGGAGCTGCGCCTGAAGGATCCTGATGTCGCGGTTCTGGCCCCTCGATAGTCGAGCCCTTTGCGAGTCTTCGGAAGCTGCAACGAGGGGATAACCTGTCGGGCTACCGCGCTGCGTGTGCGTTGAGGCTCATAATGCTGGCGCAAAATCATATCCGCTCTGATGAAGAGAATGCGCTGCATCGGCGACAGTCCGGGCGGCAGATTGTGATGGTCGAAGGAAAGTCCGGGTTGCTCGATTGGTGGCGTGTGTGGCGCTGGGGCCGGTACCAGGTCGGCATCGGGAAGCGGGTGCTCCACCACGCCGTCATGGTGGACGGGGAAGAGTGCTTCCACCTGCTGCCTGCGGGCGGGAGCGGTGGTGGTGGGGAACGCCGCGACGGCCGCCTCGTGGTCCTGGTCGGTCATGCGCTGCGCACTCGCCCGATGGTCCCGTGGCGGCGCCTCCTTGCCTGGGCTGAGGAATCGGCCGGGTGTCCCCCGGCATTGTTGACGCGGCGATCGGTCCCGAAGCATCCGGGGTCGGCCGCTGGCCAGAACCAATGTGTTCGCACCGCTCGACGGGCGATGTTGAGGCGGGCGATGAAAGCCTTGTAGCTGATCCCGATCGCGTCGGCGGCCCCCTGATAGGAGCCGGCCTCGGCAAGTGCCCAGAGGCTTCGCCGGTCCTGGGGTCTGAGCCCGCGCCAGATCTGAGCGAGGGCGAGTTGGTCGGTGACCCCGTTCTCCGGGCCGGGGGTGGAGAGGCGCTCCCAGTAGCGGGCGAAATTCGGAGCGATGCCGTAGGCGTCCTGCCGGAGGCCGCGATGGTGCCGGTCCGATCGCAGCCCTCGGTAGACGGCCTGGACTCCTGCCAGGCGCAGCTCCCGTGGCGTCGGAGGGGCTGGTAGGGAGATCAGGACCTCGGCCATCGCGGACCAGGCTATCTCGGCCCTCTCAGGGATCTCCCAGGGGCAGAGGCGCGACATCGACCGGGCGATTGAGCGGGAGAGGCCGGTCAGGTCCTGGGCGGTGACCCCGTGGGCAATCTCCAGGCTGCTCACGCTCATTCGCCGCGCTCGCATTTCAGGCAGGGCAATCCGAGGCGTCCGCGCTCATGGGGATCGGCGCTGAAGTGCATCCCGGCGAAGTGGACGCCGCCCGAGGCGAATGCAAGTGCGGCTAATGCCGTGACCGTCTGGTTGAACACCTGGGCGGTCTCGCCCTTGACCTTGCTGCGGTACATCAAAATGTCGCCCTTCTCAGCGATGGCGTCGGCGATGGAGCGGGCTACCTTGGCGCGGGTATCTGGATCCCAATTGCGCATTTCCTCGACCTTCAACGGCACCGCGGCCTCAAGGCTGAGGCGCAGCAGGGGGAAGTCCAGCGCCTCCATCTCAGACCGCCTGAGCGCTCCGCTCCAGCTCGGGCAGGGTGCGGAGCTTGAAGGCGGCCCGGCGGACCAGGCCGCTGACCGTGGTCTCCGGCCGCTCCATGATCCGGGCGACGGAGGATACGGGGAGGCCGGAGCTGGCGAGGTCCCAGGCCTCGATCTCGGGGCTGCTGAGGTCCGCGTAGAGGAGGACCGCGAGGACGCCGGAGTTGTCGAGGAGGGCTCGAATGTCAGGGTGCTGCTCCACCAGCCGCCGTCCGAGGGCCTGATAGGCCTCGTGGCCGTCCTCCGGCTCCGTGACCGGGCTCACGTGCTGGCGCTTGGCATGGGGGTGGACATTCCAGAGCCGGTGGCACCAGCGGGCCAGGGAGGCATCACGGAGGTTCAGGGAGTCAGCCATGGAGGATGCGGTCTCTAATCACTGAGGCGATGGCAGCCATCATGGGAGGCGGAACGGCATTCCCAAGCCTTGCCCACTGCTCCTGATAGCTCCCGGTGAGGAGATAGTCATCAGGAAAGCCGCATAGTCGCTTCAGCTCAGCGATAGTCAACTTGCGGCGCTGGACTCTCATGCTCTGCTCTCCTGCCAAGATAGTAGGAGCGGGCTTATCTGCATCGTAATTCTTGATCCACGAACCGTTGTAATAGGATACTTCTACACGGCTCACCTGACCAGCTGCACCCATTGTTGGACATGGCTTCTCTAAGTCGAAGTCTTCCCGGATGAAGTGCGACCCCACTCTTGCGGATATACCGGTCACTTGATGGTGATAATGGGCAAGGCCGCCAGCGATACAGATACACGGAGCCGGTTCCCTTTCAACGTCTATATCACGGCCCTCATATTGCTTAAGGTGATATGAGGTTAATTCGGGGAGCGCATCGCGGATGCTGTAGAAATAGGGTAGCGGAGAAGGATGGACAGGATCACGCTTTAGGTCTTCTCGTACCCCGATGAAAATCAACCGCTGACGTGACTGCGGAACGCCCAGCCATTTAGCATCCAGGACCCGTGCCTCAACGCGGTATCCGCAGGATCTGAGCCTGACTAGGATTAGCTTGAAATACCCCTTGGCCGTCCCCTTGACCAACCCTGATACGTTCTCGGCCACGAAGACGCGAGGCTGTACCCCTTCTACCAGGCGGGCAAACTCGAAGAACAGGTCATCACTGACTTGACTCGTGCCATCCGCGTGAGCGGTTACCTTGCCCCCACCTTCCTCGCGCTTCCCGGCCGTTGAGAATGCCTGACAGGGTGGAGACCCATCCAGGATGTCAAGCTCGCCCCGATTCAGGCCCGTCGCGGCCAGGATGTCTTCGGGCTGTACCAGCCGAATATCGCGAGTATCAAGGATCGTGGCCGGGTGGTTGGCCCGGTAGGTATCAACCGCTGCGGGCACGATCTCCGAAGCCCAGACCACCTCATACCCGGCTAATTGATAGCCAAAGCATGACCCTCCACCCCCGGCGAAAGTCGAGGCGACCTTCAGGCCGTTGCGTGGAGCCCCTTGGACCTCGGAGACAGTCGATACCCAATAGGGCGGCTTCTTGGCTGCCGGAAGCCTTGCGAGAACCGTGACGGGCATCACTGGCCTTTCGGTTTGCCTGACCACTCGTAATGACATTTGGGACATTCGTAGGCAGTCTCCAAGTCTTGGTCATAACTCTGAAACTCTGCCGGAGCTTCAGGAGGCATAACTTGAGCCAGAAGCTTATCCAGCTCAGCTGAGTCATATCCGGTTCCGGTCAAAGATGGAAGATCGCTGAGAATCCGTGCTAGAGCGTTGTTGTCGTACCCGGCGATGTCGTTGGTGCGGTTGTCCACGAGGAGGATTCGCATGGCCTGCTCGTCATCCACGTCGAGCCAGATGACCGGGGCCGTGACCGCACCCTCGGCCCGCAGCGCGAGGAGGCGGTGATTGCCCGCGAGCACGTGGCCGGAGCTGCGCTGGGCGATGACGGCCCCGTAGAAGCCGTTGGCCTGGATCGATTCCCCGATCACGGCCAGGTTGCCGCGACGGGGATTGGCCGGATGCGGCGTCAGGTCATCGATCGGGACCAGCTGATACTCCTGCGAGATGGGGCCCACGCCTCGCAGTCTAGACCCGGCGAGTCGGCTACGGGCCCTTGGCCTTCTCCAGCCGGTATGTGGTCTCCAAGATGAGCCAGTAGAGGGCTGGAAAGCCGAGGGCCTCCTGCAGGCGCAGCGCGAGCCTCGGTGTGATCCCGCGCCGGCCTCGAAGGATCAGGTTGACCTGGTTGTCAGAGCCTCCCAGCTGACGCGACAGTTCCAGCTGCGACATCCCCCTCTCCGCCAGCAGGTCGCGGAGCACGATGGCCGGGGAGGGCAGCTTGTCGGCGTGCGGGGTCACGGGTTGACGTACTCCCTGGCCTTATCCCCGTCCGGGCGCCGCCGGCCGGACGGTGGATGCCGGTGCCAGCCGCAGGGCTCCCCAGAGCCGTCCCAGGAGGTCATGGCCGCGATGGCATCTTCGAAGCGGTGGTAACACCAGTAATCCGAATAGCCATCGCGCATAGCCTGCGGCCAGCCGACGACCAGCCGCCACGTGTAGATCTGCGGACACAGGCGGGCCTCGCGGCCGTCAGGGAGGATGCGAGCCACGAGGCCTACGGCCTCCGCGATGTCGCTCACGAGGCTATGCACTGGTTCGGAGGGTGAGCCTCACGGCACCGGGGGCAGATGGCCGGGCCCTCCCAGATCAGGCGTGGGTTCGTCACCGCTCCATCACCGCGCTTGTAGCGGCTCGCATGGGGCTCCTCCTCGATGGCGAAGACCACGCCCCAGAGGGTGGCGCCGTCAATCGCTGACGTGTACTCCACGATGCTCACCACGGGCGGGTTGTCCGGGGCCTGGTAGTCCTCCTGATCGACCGCCCAGCCGTTGCCCTGGATGATCTTCTCCACCAGGTCCCGGTCGTCAAAGGTCGCCATCGGCTATTCCCCGCTCCGGTAGCCGAGCCAGACCGCCTGCGCCAGGAGGATGACCGCCATGACGAACCCAAGGAGCCTCCGTCCGCCCTCCACCTTCGCGGTCACGTATCCGGTACCGAGGCAGCCGAGGGCGACGATCAGCATGGCGAGCGGCATCACCCTCGGCGGCCTCACCATCCGGTCGCCTCCTCGTTCTGCGGAGGAAAGTCCGGGTTTCTCCATTCTCGGCGCTCCCCTGCTCTCGCCCTACCGGCCGTTTCCTTCGGCAACAGCCCGGCCTCGATCAGGTCTCGGATGATCGCCCCCTCCGTCTCACCGGCGACGATCGCGATCTGGATGGGGATCTCTATGTCGGAGCACATAACGAGCATCGGCTTCCCCTGCTGGAGCTTGGAGAGATTGGCGAAGCTCAGCCCGAGGATGATCACCGGCTCCCCCGTTTCGTTGTCCCTCGCCCGGATGCGGATCACGGCCTCACCGGTTGGGGATCGACGGCGGCCAGGCTCACCTCCGCTGAGCGCAGGGCGGTGCTCACGGCCTGGTCGGGGATGCCCAGCTGCTGGAGCGCGAGGCGTACGAGGGCCGGACCGCAAGCGGCCGACGGGGCGCCAGTCAGGTGAACTTTGATCGCGAGATGGACCCGGGCGCAGGGAGGTGGCCTCACGCCTCCCCCGGCCGCTGGTGGGCGAGTGATTGCCTGGGGCGCAGGGCGCCGCAGGCCTCGCAGTCGTAGATGTTGAGCGCTCCGGCCGGAGCGCTCATCGGAACAGGACCGCCAACCGCACCCGCTTCACCATGGCCTCATGGCCGGCCAGGGCCTGCGCGTGAGCGCGGTACCGGGCAGAGTCGAGTTCACGCCACCCGACCTGCTTGCGACGGAGCTTCACCGGCTCGAACACCATGGTCTCCCAGAGCACGGGAGCCTCCCCCCGCGGGTCATGGTCAAACCCCAGGAACACGGTCGAGACCCGCAGGCCCCCAACCTCGGTGAACCCCAGCAGGCGCCTGGAATCGGTGTCTGCCCACCGGCTCCATTCCAGGAGCCTCTGCGGCACCAGTCTTCCGTCCTCGTCATGCACGGGCCAGGAGACCGGGGTCATCCCATCCGAGGCGAGTACGTAATGCATGGAGTGCATCAGCCGCGCTCCACGCGGATCAGGGCCACGTCGGCGATCTCCAGCGCCATGCCCACCTCCTCCTCCGGCACTCCCAGCGCGATCAGCGCCAGGCGCACCAGCTCCTCGCCTCGGACGGTCCCCGCGATGCTCCGCAGCTGGATCGCCACCTTGAGCTCAACGTCGATGTGTGCCATTCCCGCTCACCATTTCAGCACGGTCATCACCGCCGCCCAGCCCAGGAGAAGCGCCACGCCGGCGGCGGTGATGATCAGCGGGGGCCGGAGAAGCCGACGCCTCCACGGCATGCGGTTGGCCGGGTCGATGATCACCACCCTGGTCGGGGCGCTGGTGGGCTTCGAGGCCAGCAGGCCGATGAGGATCAGGCCGGCCGCCAGGCCGATGGTCAGGTCTCGGGGATTCACGAGCGCTTGATCCACCGCCCCAGCCAGACCCAGACCGGAATCGCGACCGCGAGAGATCCCAGGGCGAACCCCACGGCCGCACCGGCTATCACGAGGGGTCCCCCGGCACCGCGCTCTTCACCAGGGCGATCGCCATGCGCATCCGGATCGCCTTGAGGTGAGCGTTGAGGTGCATGATCACGTCGGCGATGGCATTCAGGTCCGCCTCTCCCCCCTCCTCCCCATAGCCGAAAAAGGCCATGGCCCCTTCATTCGGAGCGTTGAGCATCACCGTGCCGTACACCCCCGCTGGCCGATCGCCTGCGCATTCCCGACCTCGGCCCCGACCACAAAGACACCCTCGGCATCCTCGGTTATCGAGTTGATCATCCGGTCACAGAGTCTGGTCAGGTCATTGTGCGGGGTCTCCGACCGCCGCTCGTTCCCCGTGGTTCCTCTGAAGTCGATCACTTCACCCATTCAACGCTCTCCAACCATAAGGCCATGTTTTACCTATTACGTCTGCCAAGCAGTATCACCTAAAACACATGATCCGCACCCCCCTATCGCAATTCGCTTAGCACGAGGGCCAGGTGAGCCCCGATCCAGTCGGTATAGGCGGGCGGGATGCACTCGGACCCGCCCTCGGTCGAGGCCCACGGAACCCCCATCGCGTCCAGGTACCCGCGCTCGGTGCAGTTCCGGCGATCCCCGGACGTGTACATGTTCAGCCAGGGGCCGGCCCCGTGGTTGCAGGCGAACGGCGGGAACGGCAGGATCCAGCTCGCCTCGAAGTAGCGGTGACGCATCACTCGCAGCCCGAACATGGAGCCGCACAGCAACAGCGCCGCCCGGATCGGGGAGCCGGGCACATTCTCGATCACCCAGGGCACCCGGGCCTCGGCCAGGAGCCGGTCCCTGGTCGGGCCGAGGAGATCCGGGTACCCGGCCCGCGAGGACTTGCGGAGCCGGCTGTAGCGCTGGCAGGGCGGGCTCGCGTGGATGGCGTCGAACCCGTCGAGCGGGAACGTCATCGCGTCCGCCTGGACGAACCTGAAGGGGTAGTGAGGCTGGGGCCGGATGTCGACCCCGACGACCTCGAAGCCCGCCAGGTGGTAGCCCATGGAGGCCCCGCCCTGACCGCAGAAGAGATCCAGGAGCCGGGGACCGGATGGCGCGGCCCTGGAGGCCCCGAAATCGCCTTCAGGGTAGTTGGGTAGCCTCAAGGCCATTCAGGGCCTCGTAGGGCCGCGCAGAGACCTTGTAGGGGCATTCCCAGGGCAGAGCCACACCCCGCCCTGGAGCACCAGGCCAGCTTCTGCCGGCGGACGGCAGGCCAGGGACCTCGCGGCGGTGGGGCTCACAGGCGGGCCTCCAGGCCATCCAGTGGGCCGCCCGGGAGCCGGGCCAGGTCCTCGAAGTCGGCCAGGCTCAGGACCACCCAGGAATTGCCGATGGCGGTGCGGTCGCGGTGGATGACCGCGATCGGGATCCGGTCGCCCTTCCCCCGGCGCTTCGCCCACTCGGCCGCCTTCCGGGCCTGGTCCATCGCGGTCGCTACCCGGAGGGGGAATTGGGACCAGGACTTGACCTCGATGGCGAGCCGGAGGTGTTCTACGTCCGGCGCATAGCCCCGGACCCGGCCCGTGACCGGCACTCGCTCCCCGCCCAGGTACCGGGCAATGGCCCGCTCGCAGGCCTTCCAGGACCGGCTCACGCCAACTCTCCCGGACCGACAAACTGCGCCATTAGACAACGATCTCGCCCCTCAGCAATCCGAATCAGAGGGGCCCCGATATTCGCCGCGGCCTGGTCCGCGAAGCGGTAAAGATCCTCATCCTCGATAAGCGTGTCCGCGAAGAGTAGAACCAGATCAGCGACCCCATAGGCCGCGGCCACCCGCCGTGCTGCCATCCATGACGAGACCCCACCCGAGAACATCACCACATGTCTCGTCGGTACTGCCTCAGCCACGCTTGATCGCCTCCAGCAGCTCGAACAGCCCGCACCCGCAGGGGCCATCCAGCGGGCAGTCGGTGTCGTGCTCCACGTAGGAGCGCAGGAGGATCAGCTGCTCTCGTGCCTCCTGGTACCCGGTGGCGGCCTCGACCAGGGCCCGGGCCCGGCTCTTGCTGATCGCCATCGCGACCAGGGTCTCCTGACCGTCAGGATCCTTGACCCAGACGGTCTGGCCGCCGCGCTTCGGCTTGGTGCCCACTCGATAGCTCACCGCATCACCTCCGAGGTGCTTGGGGCCTCGCTCAGGGTCCACCCGCGGTGCCACGCGTAGTCCTGAGCCGCGGCCCGGCTGACGAACAACCCAACCCCCGCCGGGCGGCCGCTGAGGTCCTGGATCTGCCAGGGCCGGCTGATGCCGTCCTCCACCTGGACCAGCAGGAACCCCGGAGCCCGGCGGCTCACGAGGGCTCCTGCACCGGGACGTACTGGTGCCCGCAGGCCCCGCAGACCCTGACCATCACCCCCGACCCGGATGGCGATTCCACCTGTTGATAACTCGGGTCCCCGCACCCCGGACAGGAGGGTCCTCCCGCCAAAGAATCCAAAGAATCACAAGAATCACCCTCACACGCGGGGGCGTGCGCGCAGGGCGTATTACGCCCTGACGCCTGCGCGGGGGGGAATCCGCCTGTGATTCTTTGGGCCCGGGGGGGGTGGTGTGATTCTTTGGCAGGCTCCCCCAGCGACCAGGCCCAGGAGCCCTGAAAACCCTCCTTGCGTGAGGTCACGCCGAGGAGGGCCTTGGCCCGGTCCAACGCACGCTTGGGGACGCCCGCCTCACGGGCGGCGGTCGTGATCTCGCTGGCCAGAACCGGCCCCCGGCCCTCCAGCATCTCGCGGAGAAACCCCTGGGCATCCGCCATCCCGCCCCGCTCCTCGGCCGACTCCTCCGGCCCCGGCCCGGCCAGCAGCTGGGCCGCGGTCAGGGACGTCGGCTCCTCATCCCAGGCCACCCTCACGGCCCCGTTGGACCCCACCTCCAGCCGATACGCGAGGGAGGCGGCCGGGACCGAGAGATTGCCCTTGACCGGGGCCACTACCCGCCGCTCCTCGTCCTCGGGATCCTTGCCCACCATGAGCACCGTGCGGGCGGCCCCGCTGATGCCGATGGAGCCGCCCCCGCGGTAGATGGCCGGACCGCCGGCCGCCTTGTTCAGGTGCCGGATCACGACGACGGCGACATGGAGCTCCTGCGCCAGGTCGCACAGCGGCCGCAGCGCCCGCCGCACGTCCTGGTCCCGGTGGCTGTTCACATCCCCCCCGAGGAAGGCCATGAGCGGGTCCACGACCAGCACCATCGCGCCCACCCGCTCCACCGCCAGGCGGATCCACGACAGGTCCTCGGGGATCGTCACGCTGTGACGGTCATCCCCGACCCCCACCAGGTCCAGGGCCAGGATCCGCGTGGTATCGGCACCGGCGGCGTCGAGCCGGGGCCGGATGGTGTCCGCCAGCCCGTCCTCGGCCGACATCAGGACCACGCCCCCAGTCGGGCAGGGAGTTCCGTCAGACCAGCTGGCGCAGCTGCCGGAGCTGACCCTGGCCGCGACGTCGAGGGTGATGAGGGACTTGCCCAGCCCTGGGTCACCGTCGATCAGCGTCAACTTGCCCCTCGCGATGCGCCCGAACCAGACCCATTCGATGACCTCCGGCTGGACCTCGGCCACCAGGGTCCCGACCTTCGCCCCCCGCCACTCCTCCTCCAGCAGCCGGGCCAGCTCGGTTCGATTCCCGCCCTGCGCGAACCAGTCCGAGATGTCCCCCTTCTCGGGCAGGCCCGGCAGCTGGAGCACCACGACCCGTGCGGCCACGCCCTGGAGGTCCCCGGCCACCCGCCGGGCGACCTTGCGCCCGGGGGCGTCGTTGTCGGGCACCAGGACCACCAGGCGGCCCCGTAACTGGTCGGCATAGGCAGAGCGCCACCCATCCGCCCCCCCGGCCCACGTGGTGGCTGTGAGCCCCTCAGCGGCCACGTTGTCGGCGTCCTTCTCACCCTCGAGGAGGAATACCGGAGCCATGGGGTCGGCAGCCAGCAGCTCCGGCAGGCGGTAGAGCACCCGGCGCACGTCCTTCGGCAATCCCATGCGGCCATCCGGCAGGCGAGGCCTGAAGTCCTTCGGCTCGAAGCGCACGGTCTCGTAGACCTTCTCCCCGGCCTCCGACCGGTAGGGGTAGACCGCGACCTCGGGGTGCCCGTTGCCGTTGGCCTCCGGCGCCGCGATGAACAGGTCGCCCCAGTGCAGTCCCCATCGGCCGAGGATGTCTTCGGTCGGGCACCCGGCATGGCAGTGCAGGGCCAGCTTCCCGTCCGCCTCGCGGATCGCGAGCGACGACACCATGTCGCGGTGATTCGGGCAGCGGCACTTCCACTGACCGCCCTCGAACCGGATGCCGTCCGGCTGAACCTTGCTCACCAGCCGGGCCATCAGCGGGCCCAGGGCCGGCATCAGGTCGCCAGCGCGAGGAAGGGAGTTCCGGCGCGGGCCTGGTCCCCCCGGCACCGGAGCACGAAGTCGCACCACCGGCAGGCCTCCCCCGGCCGCATGGGGAGCGGCCCCTTGCGGGCAAGCCACGATTCGGCGATGGTGTCCACCACCCGCTGGACATCCTCCTGGTCCCAGGTCAGGTCGAGGCTCCTGACCTGGGGGTGCAGGAGGCCGACCTTGGCATAGGTCACGACCAGTCGCCCCTGCTGGATGACGTTCGGCTCCGGCCAGGTCTCCACGGTGCCGCCGCCGGCAATCCACCGGCGGAGCTTGGCGAGGCGACCGGCATAGTACGTCACGAGCTGCCCCCTGCGCTCGCTCACCCAGGCCTCATCCCAGACACCATCTTTGGTCCACCGAGCGGAGCCACTGAATTTGTGATCGATCACGGTACCGTCCGCCTCCACGCGATCGGAGTAGCCCATGACCGGGATCTCCTCCTCCCCCACGGTCACCACGAAGTCGTGCCGGTCCTGCACCAGGGCGGGCTGCGCCCCCTTCTGGTCCTCCGCGAAGACCACGAACGCGGACGCGATGAGTGCCTGATACGCATCCGCGCTACCCTCGGCCTCGAATAGCGTTGGGCTATCGATCACCTCCTGTTCGAGGTGCGCGGACGCGATGAGAAGCGCCTGGGATGTGGCCTCCTCATGCCCGGTTCCGTCGCGGAGCATGGTGAAATAGCAGTTGGCCCCCTCGTCAAAAGCGCTGCCGGCCGCGAGCGCCAATGACCGCTGTTCCGGCAGCCCGAGAAGCGTGCGATAGCCCCACTTACGTGGGCACGAATACCGGTAAGCCGGGTGGAGCGAGGACACCTGGGAATGGCTGATCCGCGTCGGTGCAGGGCGCAGCATTGCCGCTGGGAACGGTGTGTGAATGGTCATGGCTGCACCCGGTTGATGCGGTTGTATTGGTGCTCCTCAAGAAGCTGTCGCAGGAATTCTCCCTGCTGGGGATCCATTCGAACGCATAGCTCGTTACCCTCCTCATCCTCGAACCGCAGCACGATGAGACCGGGCTTCGTGCTGCCCACCTTGACGGACTCGCAGCCGGTGCCGCTCGGCGAAAGGGCAGGCGGTGGCAGTGAGCAGGTGATCCTCACCCCTCACCCCCTGCCGCTTCTTCGAGGAGGGCGGCGATGTGCTCGACGGCGATGGCAATTCTCTCCAGGAGCGTGAGCCCCGCGTCCTCGTCCGCCATGTCAGAAAGGGATGTCATCATCGGCCACGACTGCGTGCCCCTGCCACGACGTCGAGGGCTGGTCTTGGGAAGGCGCGGGGGGCGGCGGTGGCGGCTGGGAAGCGTTTGGCACCCACTGCCCATTCTCCAGGCGCCACAGGCCGTCTGGGCTGATCGAGGCGCCCGGTGACGGTGGCGGAGGGGGCGGTGGTGGCGGAGGGGGAGGAAGGGCCGAGGGTGCCGGGCCGGCCGCACGGAAGGCCTGATACACCTTGACCTTGAGTCGCTCCACGCCATTGCGGTCAGGCTTCTTGGTTCCCCGCAGGGTGACCATCATTCCGACGCCGAGGCGGCCGGAGACCACCTTCTGGGGCGGGTCGAATCCGAACTCGCAGGTCTCATCGTCAACCCACGGCGTTGCCTCGGTGGAGGCCCGGCCGGCCAGAGCCACGATGAGCTGACGGCACTTGCTCAGCGTGCCGTCCTGCTGGATCCCGAGCCGGGGATCCACCCAGTCCAGGATCCAGCTGGAGGTGCCGTCGAGGGTCTCCCACTTGATGGCGAATCGCTTCCCGCCGAACTGCGAATCCTCCTGAACGCTGAACTCGATCGCCGTGACGGGGATCGGTTCGTGCTCCTCCAGGTGGTCGGCGGTGCCCCCGCTGCTTGGGGTGATGCGGCTCATTGGTTTGCCTCCAGGTGGGCCCGGGCCTTGCGGTCCAGGGCGCGGATGAGGAAGTCGCAGCTGGCCCCGACGCCGTGGGCCTGGTCGGGCCTGGCCGTCAGCCCAAGGGCGATCTCGCTCGTGCCCTTGGGCTCCGCGGTCCAGACCATCCGGCGAATCTCGACGCGGATCTCGGTCACCTCGGGCTGGGGATACGCCTTCGGGCCCGGGCCCTCCGGCGCCGGGCCGGGCATGACGGTGCTCTGGTAGTCGCCCGTCACGGCCTCAGTCTCCGGCTGATCCGCATAGCGAATTCCTCGGATCGAAGCGCCCTGGCCCTCAGCTCCGCGTCGGCCGCGGCCTGGGAGCCGGGCGCGCTCGCCAGCAGCTGAGTGGCTTCGGCGTCCGCCTTCTCCGTCGCGAGGAGGAGGCAGTCGTACAAGTCCAGGTCCTCGACGGTCCTACCAGCTGGACCAGGGGTCGAAGGGGGTTCCCACTTTGGGCTCGGGCGTCGCGACCGGGGTCGGGTCGTCACCATCTTCACTCCTCGTTCTTCGGCCGGGCCGCCTCCCCCGGGCGGCCTTCAACTTCCCCTCCTCCTCTCGCTCCTCTCGCGCCAACCGCCGGAGGATGCGCGCCAGTCGCTCCCTGGCCTCTGGGGGCGGGTCCGGCCAGGCACCTTCGGCTTTGCAGCGTTGAACGAAGGCCGAGGCCTCCTCCGCGAGCGTCATGCGCCGAACAGGCGCTGAACCCGCTGCCCGGCCAGGAACGCGATCCAGAGCGCGACCGTGCGCCGGTCGACGGCCAGCTCGGCCGCGATGCGCTTGTCCCCCCACCCGTCCTCCCAGCAGCGGCGACAGAGGTGATCCTCCAGCGCCTCCGGCGCCACCCTCCCCCGGGCATAACGGACGGCCGGGGAATTAGTCAGGGGCGCCAGGCCCGACATGGTGAGGGACACGCACTCAAGGTAGCGTGACACTCCCGTTAGTACAACACTGTTGAACCAATTGGCACAGATGGCGCCTATTTGTTACGTTTAGGGGAGTGGGAGAGAGTCACGCATCATTCGCAGCCCAGGCGGCGCTCATCATGTCCGAGGCCAAGCGCCGGGCTGGATCCTCCTCAGCCCTGGCTGAGATGCTGGCCGGGGCCGGATTCAGCTCCCAAGGCCAGCGGTACAACCGCACGACGGTCGCCGCCTGGGCGGCCGGTGCTCGCCGCCATCGCACTGACCGGGATCACCCTGCAGGTCCTGACCCCCGGCCAGCAGGTCTCGGTCGCGACCATCGATGAGAACTGGGCGGCCCTGGTCGACCAGCGCCTTCAGCAGATCGAGCGGGCGGCCAAGGTGGGCCGCGCCACCAGGGTCAAAGCCGCCCGCCCATGACGGCCGCGGAGCGGGCGGTCCTCGACGCCATCGCGGCCGGCGTCGTCAGGCCCCTGGAAATCTGGGAGGGGATGCATGGGCGGTTCCGCCTGCTGGAGCTGTTCCCCTGCCTGATCCGGTTGCAGGCGGCCGGGCTGATCGATCTCTCGATATCGGACGGACTGGTGACCTGCGCCCTGCGACCACCGAAGTTGAAGAATCCGACGTAATTCGCATCATGCCGACGCTCAAGGGCGTAGGCTCCCTCCGAAAGGAGCGGCATGGGACCACGGGACTCAGCGGGGTGATGCGGTGGACGAGTTTGAGGCGCCAGCTTGGGAAGACATCATCGACAGCGAGGCTGAGATCCTGGTGCTGATCGCGGCGCTGGTCAAGCGCCTGGAGCAGCTGCGCCAGAAGCGCTCCAGGCGGAAGCCGCACGCGCAGGACGGCATCGGGCCGGCGATTTACCAGCTGCCCCTGGCGCGGTAGGCAGGATCTCCATCCGGGGAACCCAGTCCGCGTAGATCGTCCGCTGCTCGTCCAGGCTCAGGCTGGGCCACCGTTGCCGGAGCAACCGGGCGCCCTCCGGGCCTCCGTGCTCAGCGCTATGCGGCGCCGTGGTCGCCTGCTGGCGCTTCTCCAGCAGCACGCGGATGCTCGCCTCATAACGCCCGATCCGAGGCTTGATCTCTCGCTCCGGGACGTAATCGGCATGACTCCTGGGTAGCGCCTCACGCCGCCACAGGTCCGCGATGCGGGCCCGCAGCTCATCCACGTCAGCCGTAACGACCTGGTCCTCCAGCTCCTGAGCCGCCAGCCCGTCCGCCTCACGGCGCACCGGCTTGCCGAAGGCGATCGCCTTGAACATGACCTCCAGCAAGTACTCCTCCACCTGCGCCGCGTCGATGCCGACGTGTTCCACCGCCCCCTTCGGAATCCGGCCCAGGATTACAGCCCGACACCCCCAGCGGAGAGGGGACCGGCCGCGATAGAGCTGCTGGCCACAGCCGGAGCACACGAGCTGGCCGGTCAGCAGAGCCCGTTTGCGGGGCTGCCGGCTCCATGTCGAGGCCCGGTCCATCAGGAGGCCGACCGCCCGGCGCCATTTGCCCGGGTCCACGATCGGGTCCCAGCCGCCCTCCTCGCGAGAGGCCGCCTTCACCAGCGGCGGGATGTCAGCCTGCGACACCAGCACCTTGCCGGCCGCTTCCCGGTGAGGGAGGTAGCCCGCGTGGCGAGGATTCAGGAGAATGCGCTTGATGTCGGTTGCCCGCCAGGGATGGTGCTGAGTCGAGACCTGGTGCTCGCCTCCACCGGGAGCGCGATACGACAGACCCTTGTGCGGGACCCCGCGATCCGCCCAGTCCCGAGCGATTGCGGCGAGGCCCTTCCCGCTCAGGACCTCTTCGATGGTCTGCCGGATGATCTCGGCCTCCTGCTCGCAGCACTGATCGCCGGAGCTCCAGCCGAAGGGCAGGGCGCCGCCGGGCATCCTGCCCTGGGCGCGGATGCCGGCCTTGGCCCTGCGCACGCGCTCCGACTTGACGCCGGACTCGTAGGCGGCTGAGTTCATGCCATCACGTGCGAACCGTATCCCGGAGGCGGTCGTGAGGTCCAGGCCGACGTCGTCACTGCACCTGACCGAGATCGGGTGCCGCTGGGCGAACCTGATCAGCTGCTCCATCTCCGATGGTTGGCGCGAGAGGCGGTCCAATTTGTACAGGTAGACCGCGGCCTGACGCCCCCCGGTCTCGATGGCGGTCATGAGGGCCTCGAACTGGGGCCGGGGATGGTCCGGCTTCCAGGCCGATCCCCGCTCGGAAAAGATCCGCAGCTGGTCCGGCCGATAGCCATCCCCGATCGCGGCGGCCGTGATGTCGGCCAGCTGGCGCTCCACGCCGGCATATTTCTGGTCACGTTTGGAGAGGCGGGCGTAGAGGTAGGGGACGGGGGCGAGGGTATCCACGGAGGCAGTGTACAAGGTTGATGTTGCCTTGGCAACCTGAATCTAAAGCAACCCGGCCGTGAGAGGGGATTCCGAATACGAATCCCCTCCCAAGGGGAACGATCGTTCCCCTTGAGTTGACGGCGAGATGACCCCGCCCAACCCCAACCTATCTATGCCGCCGTCCGTATAATTAAGGCATGGACAGACGGATCAGACTCACCAAGCTCGACGCTGAGCGCTTCGCCTACCGGGTCAGCTTCTCCTCCGGCGTCGTCAGCGCCACCACGGTTGCTGAGGCCCTGGATAAGGTCAGGACCCAACTCGCCTTCGGCCGCGAACTGGCCGTCCCTGCTGACCGCCGACAAGGCTGTTTCGCCACCGACCCCATGTCAGGTCAGACCGTCGAGGTGACGGAATAACCAACTCGATCGCCCGGAGGAGAGAGGTTGAATCCAACCTCGTGAGGAGGGCCCCCATGCCCCGCCGCTTGATACCCGTCGCGTTCGTCATCGCCGCCCTGGCCCTGGCCGGTTGCCAGGCCGGGCCCAACCAGGTCGCTTCCGTGCCGGTGGCCGCGGCCACCCCGACCGTCATTCCGAGTCCGTCCCCATCCCCCCTCCCCAAGCCCATCGCGGCCGACTACCAGGCGCTTCTGCCCCCGCTGGATCAGGCCGGGAAGGACATCCTCGGCATAGCCTTCTCGGGCGCCAACAGCTCCGAATCACCGCGTACGGCGGCTCTCCCGTTCTGGACCGAGTACCGAGGCGTCATGGCGACCTTCGCCGCCGGCCTCACGCCGCTTCAACTCCGCGCCGTCCTCAGTGATCCCGGAGCCGTGGCCGACCTGACCGCGCTCCACGCTGCCGTCAACGCCTGCATCGAATACGCGGACAGAATCATCGCCACGACCGACGCCGACTACCAAGCCGTCTTCGCTGAGACTCGGGCCCCCAAGACCCTCCCAGACGCACTCGCCAAGGTCAACGCGGACCTGGGCCTGCCACCGGCCACCCCCTAGATCGCCTTCTTGGCCGTCACCAGTCGGCCTGGTTGACGGCCAGAAGACTCCATCCCAAACCACCCCTAAACTGCGTAGGAGCGTATAGTTACCCCATGGACAAGAACCCCACCCCCCAACAGCTCCGAGCCGCCGCCAAGCGCATCGCCCTCGGCCAGCATCCCGACCAGTGCGGCGACGTCTACCCGGCCGCCTTCGAGCGGAAGTCCGACAGCTTCACCGAAGTTCGCCTGTCAGGCGGTTCGGTGTTCGTCTCCCGCGAGGCGGCCGAGGCGGAGGCGAGGCGGTGACCGCGCTCCAGACCGATCAGGCCACCACCGCCGTCGAGAAGATGGAAGAGGCGCAGGAGCTGCTCTCCGATGCCCTCGCCCTCCTCCGCGATGCCTCCCGAGAACTCAGGACGGCAGGATTCCCCGCCTGCACTTGGGGCCAGCTCGACGGCTACACCATCCCCTCAATCGAGCGATTCATCAGCCCCGAGTGCCGCGATAGCCAGTCCGGCAACCTGAACGGAATCGCGGATTCCATCGAAGACCACGAGGACTCCGAATGAGGATCCTCGACTCGCGACAGGCGGCGGCGGCGCTGGGCATCTCCCAGCGCCGCGTCGAGCAGCTCGCCGAGCGCATCGGCAACCTCGCGACCGGGAGGTACTACGCGTTCTCGGAGGAGGCGGTGGAGCGGTTCCGCCTCCTCCCCCGGAAGTCCGGCCGGCCAACCAAATCCACCTCCAAGGAGCTCCGTCATGACTGACTTCATCTTCGCGAGCCTCGACCAGCCGGCCCCATGCGGAAACTGCTGCCCCACCCTGCGGGCGTACATCACCGACCACCTGGTCGGGCTCAACGCTCAGCCCGTGGACGACCCGGACCAGCTGGTGCGGGATCTCGACCACACCTTC
>WNGM01004727.1_pt1 | contig 17904 bp, 13 predicted proteins | sample 5400571 | NCBI WGS metagenome assembly WNGM01 (sample SAMN13153378, study PRJNA577476) | soil metagenome | isolation source: 100 cm soil or saprolite under Garry oak tree replicate 2 | place: USA:California | collected 2016-06-15 | reverse complement strand
CAGCGGCGCGCTCCTGCCAACCTGCGCCATCACGTGCGCCGCGCCGTCGTTCGCCTGGCGGTGCTCGTCGCAGCCGACATGGCGACGTTCGCGTTGCTGCGCGCGCTGATCCGCACGGCACGAGACGGTGCGGTGTTCGGGGCAGGATTCGCGCACGAGTTCCGACGCGTCCTGCCCGCCGGGTACTTGAACGGCTGGCAGTTCGCGGCGGCGCTGTTGGCCGGGTTGCTGGTGATGGGGAACTACGGGCCGGGTGACCGTCGGCGCGACGCCCCGCGGCTCTTTGGCGCGTGCGCTCTCGCGACCGCGTTGCCCCTGTGGCACTCGTTGTGGATGGACGGTGTGGCAGTCGTGTCGCTGCAATACACCCTGACGGTTGGCCTCGTGTGGGTGGCCCTCGTGGCCGAGCGGCTCACGATCGACCGGATCACGGCGTGGGTGCGCCCCCCCGGGCGGGACGCGCTCGAGACGCTCTTCGTAGGTCCGGCGGGCGCCTGTGTTGCGGCGATGGAGAGTCCCGCCTTCGCCGCCCGTACCGAGTATCGTCCCATCGGATTCGTGGACACCCAGCCCGTGCCGGCGCCTGGTGCGATCGGGCATATCCGTGACTTCTCGGTCCTGCTCGCCGCCTCGGGGGCTCGGGTGGTGGTGGTCTGCGGCTATCTGAGCCGGGTGGAGTTCCAGGAAATGGTGGACACGGCGCTGGCCGCCGGCTGTCAGGTGCTTTCCATTCCGCGCACGGCGGAGATCGCCGGCGTTCACCCGATGACGGTGTGGCGCCGGGGACAGCCGCTGGTGGAGTTGACGGCGCCGAGCCTGAAGGGGTGGCAGCTGGCGGTGAAGGGGGTTGCGGACATCGTTGGGGCGGCGGTCGGACTGATCCTCCTCAGCCCGGTGTTCGCGATCGTTGCCGGGCTCGTAAAGCTCGAGTCATCCGGGCCCGTGTTCTTTACGCAGGAGCGGGTGGGACGCGGCGGGCGGCGATTCCGGATCATCAAGTTCCGGACGATGGTGGACGGGGCGGAGAGACATCGGGACGAGTTGCTGTCGCGCAGCGTCTACGGCGACGCGCGGCTATTCAAGGTGCTGGATGATCCGAGAATCACACCGCTGGGGCGCTGGCTGCGGCGCACCAGCCTCGACGAGCTGCCACAGCTCATCAACGTGGTCCGGGGGGAGATGTCGTTGGTTGGCCCGCGGCCGCCGTTGCCGAGCGAGGTCGCGCTGTACGAGGAGCATCATTATGCACGGTTCGACCACAAGCCGGGGGTGACGGGGCCGTGGCAGGTCAACGGGCGGAACGAGATCACGGATTTTGACCAAGTGGTGGAGTTGGAGACGGCGTATATCCGGCAGTGGTCCATCATGCGTGACTTTTTGGTTCTGCTGGCGACAGTGCCGGCGGTGATCCGTGGGCGGGGAGCGTCATAGTGGCCGGGGCGGCTGTGGCACAGGCACGGACTCGAGTGGATAGCTTGCCGGTCGAGATTCTGGGCGTGCCGGTCTCGACGCTGCCTTTGGCGGAGACGGTCCGGCGGGTGGTGGATTGGGCCCTGGCACCAGAGGCGGACCGGGCACGGGTAGTTTGCGCGACGACGGTGCACGGACTCATGGAGGGCTGGCGCGATCCGGGATTTCGCACGATCCTCGCCGAGGCTGCGATGGTCACGGCGGACGGGATGCCGCTCGTGTGGCTCGGTAGCCTACAGGGACACGCCGGAATGGAGCGGGTGTGCGGACCGTCACTGATGCTTCGCGTGTGTGAGGCGTCGGCCGGCTTGCCGATCCGCCACTTCTTCTATGGTGGAGTTCCCGGCGTTGGGGAACGGCTCGCGGCCACGCTGGGTGACCGGTTCGCCGGACTTCAGGTTGCCGGCTGGTACTGCCCGCCGTTTCGATCACTCACCGCAGGCGAGAAGCAAGACGTGGCTGCCAAGATCGACGGCGCCGGGACGGACATTGTCTGGGTTGGGCTGGGGACGCCGAAGCAGGAGCGCTGGGCCGCCGAGATGCGTTCCCGGTTGGCAACCAAGGTCATCATCACTGTGGGCGCCGCGTTCGATTTTCACACTGGTCGCGTCAAGCGGGCACCCCTGTTCGTGCAGTCCGCCGGGCTCGAGTGGGCTTTTCGGCTGTGGCAGGAGCCCCGGCGCCTGTGGCGCCGCTACGTCTATAACAACCCAGCGTTTCTGTGGCTCGCTCTGTTGCAGCTCGCGGGGTTCAAGAGGTTCACCCAACCCAGCAAAGCGGAGAGAGCAGATGCAGCGTGAACGTGTGCTGGTTACCGGTGCGGGTGGCTTCATCGGGCATCACCTGACAAAGTGCCTCGTCGGCAAGGGGTACTGGGTGCGCGGAGTCGACATCAAACGTTCGGAATACGAGGAGTCGCCCGCTCAGGAGTTCGAGCTGCTCGATCTGCGCCGGTGGCCGAATTGTCTCCAGGCCACGCGCGGCGTGCAGCACGTCTACAACCTCGCGGCCAACATGGGCGGGATTGGCTTCATCGAGAGCCATAAGGCGGAGATCATGCGCGACAACGTGCTGATCAACGTGCACATGCTCGAAGCCGCTCGGTCGAACGGGCTCACCCGCTACCTCTACACGTCATCGGCCTGCATCTATCCCGGCTACCGGCAGAACACGCCGGACGTCACACCGCTCAAGGAGGAGGACGCCTACCCCGCTGACCCCGAGGACGGATATGGGTGGGAGAAGCTCTTCTCCGAACGCCAGTGCCGGCACTATCTAGAGGACTACGGGCTGGAGACGCGGGTGGTTCGGTTCCACAACATCTTCGGCCCGCTGGGGACGTACGACGGGGGCCGTGAGAAATCGCCGGCGGCGATCTGTCGGAAGATTGCACTTGCGAATGACGGAGATGAGATCGACGTGTGGGGTGACGGCAACCAGACGCGCTCATACTGCTACATCGATGACTGTGTCGACGGCATCTACCGGCTCATGATGTCTGCCCACCGCGACCCGATCAACCTCGGGCAGGACCGGCTGATCAGCATCAATGACCTGGTGGACATCGTGGCCGGGATAGCGGGGAAGCGGATCCGCAAGCGCTACGATCGGTCGAAGCCGCAGGGGGTCCGGGGGCGCAACTCCGACAACACGCGCCTGCGGCAAGTACTCGACTGGGAACCTCGGATCTCGCTCGAGGAGGGGCTCGAACGGACGTATCGCTGGATCGAGTCTCAGCTTGCCGAGCGGGGGCTCATTGCCCAGCGCCGGCCCACGGCGGTGGGCGCGTCATGAGACCGTCGTCCGGGTCCCGCTCGCGTCTCGGTTAGTGGCAGGTATCCCCACCTGCGTCGGTGAACCCGCCGCCCTGCGTGGGCACGAATCGCCACTCGTAGTGGTCGTCGTAGAGCATCAGGAGGAGCACGCCAAACGTGGTGTTGTCCCGCACTTGGCTGTTAGGGGGGTTATGGAGGAAGGCAAGCAGGCTCTTGCCCCCCGTCCCGACTACGAATTCGCGGATCCCACGGATCACGTCAGGCGATCCTGACGGCGTTTGCGGCCCGAAACGCTCGTAGTCGTGATCGTGTCCCGAGATCACTACGTCCGTGCCGGCATCGTAGAGCGCCTGCCAGATCGGCTGCATCTCGAGATGGTCCCCCCCATACCCGGAGCTGAATCGGGGATAATGCCAGTACGCGAGCGTGCAGCGAGCCGGATGTGCGGCGAGGTCCGCTCGGAGCCACGTTTCCTGGGCCGAGCCCAGCCGCACGTCGACGCTGCTGTTGAGGACCACGATGTGCCAGGAGCCGATGTCGTAGCTGTAGTACCCTCTCGAGGGATCGCCAGCCGCCGGCCCGAAGTATCGAAAGTAGCCCGCGGCGCCCGGCGTGAGGTATTCGTGATTCCCAGGGGACGGCCTCGTGCGTGCACGGTGCCTCCCCCACGATGGGTCATAGCAGCCCGTGAACTCATCGTAGGTGCCGGATTCGTAAACGTTGTCTCCGGCAGTGAAGACGGTGCCGGACACGGCGTCGAGGAGCGCCGCTGTGGCCTCGTCGCCGCTCGAGGCACACGCCGCAATGTCGGCGGCGCCGACGAGAATCGCCGGGGCGATCACGACTTGGGCGCCGGCTGTCGCACCCCGGACGGTCGCCGAGACTGCAATGGATCCGGCACGCCTGCCCACGACAAGGCCGGACGCCGAGTCGATCTGAGCAATCGTCGAATCGGAGACCCACCAGCGCGCGCCGTCGGCCGGCGCCTGCGGCGCGCGGGGATCGGCGAGCGCTACCTGGAGCTCAAATTGGAAGCTGTCACCCACCTGAACGTAGGCGTTCCCGGGGATGATCTCGACGCGCCGCGGCTCGGCCGGTGCGAGGCAAGCCGTTGCGACGCATGGGAAGGCGGCCAGCCAGCTATGTGGTCGAAGGTGTGACACTGCTCGCACCCTGTGGAAACGGGACAACCGCGCAATACTTCCCCCAGCGTGGTGCCGCCGCAAGGGGCGTGGTTCACCAGGCCCTGTTTACCCCGACAGTGAGCAGCGTCCATTGTTTCGCCTGAAGCGCTTGGTCCTAGTCAACCACGAGCAGAGTACCGTTGGGGCCACGCCTCTCGGGGCTCCCAGACGGTGGGCGGCGCGTGGGGGCCTCGCTGTGGCGGACCAGGCGGTGTTGGCTGGCACAAACTTCGCCGTGAGCGTGTTGCTCGCCCGCTGGCTCACCCCCACACTGTATGGCGCGTTCTCAGTGGCGCTTGCCTTTTCGTGGCTGCTGCGCAGCCTGTACGACGCGCTCGTGAACGTGCCGATGACGGTCTTCGGCGCCGGGCGCCACCGAGAGCACTTCCGGTCATATCTCGGCACCCTCCTTCGGGCTCAACTGCAGCTCACCCTGCCGCTCGTGGGCTTGCTCCTATTGGCAGCCGTGATCGTGGAGCACCTCGTCAGCACGTCAGTCGGGGGGGCCTTGCTCGGCCTCGCGTTGGCGTCGCCGCCGATGCTGCTGCTCTGGTCGGCGCGGAGCGCGTTCTACGCGGAGTTGCGGGTCGGCGCGTCTGTCGCGGGCGGCGCCGTGTATTGTGCGACCTCGCTCGCTGCGTTGGCGTGGCTACACACTCGGGGTTGGCTGACGCCCGCGTCGGCGTTCGCCGCCCTGGGCCTGGGGGCCGGATTGGGAGTCCTCCTGACGCTCCGCCGGCTGCGGCCGGACTGGACAGGCAGCGGGTTCTCGGTTCACCAGATCGCGATCGAACATTGGGGCTACGGTCGCTGGGCGTTGGCCGACGGTGCGGTTGCATGGCTGGCGCTGAACATCTACTACTTGGTCTTACCGGTGTGGCACGGTCTCGCGGGCACCGCGGCCTTGCGGGCGGTGATGAACTTCACCTTGCCGGGAACCCACACCCTCATGGCTCTCGGGGCCGTGCTGTTGCCGACCTTGGTAGGCCAGCGGCGGGCAGCGGGCGTGAAAGCGATGACGCGGCATGCGTGGCAATGGTTGGGGATCTTCTTGGCCCTGACGACCGTGTACCTGGGCGCCCTATGGGTGCTGAGAAACGAGCTGTTCGTGGTGTTCTACGGAGGAAAGTACGGCGAGCATGCCGGATCCTTGCTCTGGGTAGGGCTCGTGCCGGTGTCGGCAAGCTTCGGTGTCGTACTGGCGTGCGTGCTCCAGGCACTCGAGAGGCCGGACCTCGTGTTCTGGTCGCAGGTAGGCAGCGCCGTCACGGCCCTTACGATAGGTCTCGGACTAGCAACCGTGTGGGGGGTGGATGGAGCGATCGCGGGCCTCGTCCTCTCGTACGCGGCGGGCGCGGCACTGCGGGCCCAGTTCTCGCGGAAGCTGATCCGCAGCTCGAGCTTGGCGAACGAGAGCGCTGGGGCGCAACGATCCACAGGCGCTGCCATGGGGCAGCAAGTGCGGTGGATTACCGACCGGGACTACGACCGAAGCCAGACCACGCACATGCTGCCGTATCTCCATGAAGCGCTGCGCCCGCTCCACGGCCAGTCACTGCGTCGCTTGCTCGATATTGGCTGCGGGTTTGGCGGGCTTACTCGGCTTGTAGCTGACCATCTCGGCATCGGCGAGGCGCACGGCGTTGACGTGGACGCGGTGGCTCTCGAAGAAGCGCGCGACAAGGGCGTCGTAACTCAGGAAGTTGACATCCGACAAGGTCGGCTACCGTTTCCTGACGACTCGTTCGATCTCGTGACGTCCTTCGGGGTGCTGGACTATCTCCCCGACTTCGATCCTATGTTGCGCGAGATCTACCGGGTGTTGCGCCCCGGGAGCTATGCATTGATCTCGTTGCCCAACTTGGCAGGTTGGCAGAACCGGCTGTCTCTGCTGCTCGGGTATCAGTTGCGCGATGTCGAGGTGTCTCGTGAAAAGGTCGTCGGCGTGCACCATTGGTATGCCTTGGATGGCCATCCCGTGGGACACATCCATACGGTGACGGTCCCGGCATTCCGCCAGTTGATGGAACATCATGGTTTCGGCACGGTGCGCATCACGGCCGGAGTCCCCCAGGGGCGCCAGAAGGGTGTGCTTGTACGTTGGGTGGACAGAATGCTGTCTCGGCGCGTAACCCTGGCTCGCCGGTTCTTCTACCTCGGGCAGCGCGGCAAAGACAGCGACCGCTGGCGATCGCCATGACCTGTCGTGATCCGCGGTCGTCGGTTCGAGTCCGACCGCCGCTACTGTCACTAACCCTGTTCGCATCGTTACGACGGATCAGCGCAAGACTCTGTTTGAGCGCATGCTAGGGGAGTGCGATGTTTTCTAGCCTGCGGGCGCGAAATCTTCTTTTTTTCGCGATGCTCGGCCTTTTCCTGGCGGGCACGAATCGATGGATGAGCTGGGACGACGGCATTGGCTTCTTGCAGGCCAACGACGTGCGATCTTATGAGACCATCGCGCAGGCTGCGCCGTTATTTCCGTCGCGGCAGATTCAGATGCACCATGCGCAGCGGTTCGTCGTGCATTACGCAGTGGGATCCGCGAGTCAAACTCTGGGCATTCGGCTTCACACGCTTTATCGCTTCGCGTGGGCCGCGTTGATATTGCTCACCCTATACGCGATTCACCAGGCTTTGGTCGCGCTTCAGATCGATCCTACCGCCTATCGCCTCTGTCTGGCGCTGTTTCTTACGAACCCTTATGCCTTGCGATACTACGCCATCGTTCCGGGCATGCTCCAAGACCTGGTCGCGGCTCTGGGGAGACAGACTGCTGTGATGCTGGTTCCGGCGATCGGCGCATGGATGTTCTGGAGCACGGCCTGGCGCGCAAGGTCGGCCCGCGAACGGATGCTTTGGGCGATACTTCCCGGCGTCGCGGCAGGTGTCTGCTACGTCGCGACTAGCCGTGTGGTGCGCTCGTTCGCGTTGCCTTCGCTCAATGTGGATTATCTCGTTGGTCTTCTTGTTTGGGTTAAGGGCGGCGACTTCGCATGGGTCACTCTGGGCGAGCTTTGCCTTCGCGCTGCCGTGCCGTTTGCGGTTTCGGTGGCTGTCGTACTCGGGCTTGTCGCGTCTGCGCAAAGGAAAAGCAGGTCGGCTTGGCCTCTGCCGCGCGAGGTTTGGCTCTGTCTCTTCTTCATGATGATGATCGCGGCGCAGCCAATCCTCGCTGGCCCCAAAATCACGGGCCAGAATGCGTCGCGACTGAGCGCCTTGGGCCTGGTGTACGCGGTGGGCATGGTGGCCTACGCCTATCGGTCAATCCAGCCCGCGTGGAGTTCGCCGCGGAGGATTGTTCTCGGCGCGATCTTGCTTCTGAGTTCTTTGCACCACGCGTACTCGGTCTGGGGGCCTCAAGACGCTCGCCAATTCGCGCTGGCGCAGTTCGCGCTCGCTGCCGGCGCTTTGGCTTGTGTCGCGCTGGCTGCACGACAGACGCGCCGTCTTGAGAATGGCCTCCAGGTCAAGAACGAACCCTGACGGGATGACATGCTCGTCTTGAAGAGTGGGCAATAGCGCGGCCCCTTCCGTGTGCGGCACGAGGCTTCCAATGACCGCGCCGTCACGATTGCGTGGGCCCCGGCTCCTGAAAAGCAGGTAGTCTCATCGTTATGCTCCAGTTGCTGAATACGCTGCGGCAGATCTGGAATTCGGATAGCGTGCATCCCGCGGTAGGATATGTCCGGCACCTGCAATGGCAGATCCGGAGATTATTCCGGCGCTTTCCTGTTGACCTGCCCATTTCTAAGTCAGTCCTGCGCGTGGATAAGGCCACGGGGGTTGCAGCGCTGGTGAACGCGATGGGCAAGTACGATTACAACAACATGAGCTTCGTTGCCGAGCTCCTCACCTGGTTTGGTGGCACCTTTGTCGATGTGGGCGCAAACATCGGCACCTATACCCTGGTCGCGTCAGAGGCTCAGGGTGCGCGGGTTATAAGTATCGAGCCACATCCCGGTACCTTCAGCCTATTGCTCGAGAACGTGCGTCGGAATGAGCGGAGGACTGTCACCTGTTTGAACGTGGCCCTTTCGGACCATGACGGTAGTGTCCGGCTAACGGACGCACCCGAATCTCCTTTGAATCGCGTGATAGACTCTGACGATGAAACTTGCCAATCGCTGACGGTTCCGTGCTGGACGATGAGTGCTGTGTGTCGTGAGCTGGGAGTCGAGCCCCACTTTGTGAAAATCGATGTCGAAGGGCATGAGAGGGCTGTGCTCAATGGTCTCGGGAACACCGCAACCGCGTGTAAGGCCATTTTCGTGGAGGGGGGAGAGCGGGCCAGCATCCGCGACTGGATGCGACACTTCGGATTCATGGGACCTCTTTTTGTACACTTTAAGAAGCATTTGCTGTCGGCGATGCCGCAACCCCGCGCAGAGGATCCGTTATTCATTCATGAGAGTCTTTTCCCTTTGCTGCGCCACATGAATTTCGATTTGCCTAGATCCCTCGGCCGGGTTAGTGAGGGCGGCAACGACCAAGGATTGGACGTCGGAGTTCAAGAACACTAATGACCGTCGCAGCGGTTCTACCCTCGCGCAAGACGCGATGGGTGCGGACTCACCGCATGAGCGTGCTGGTATATCGCTTCTCGATCTGGCTGGTATTTGTTGGGAGTGCACTGGCTGGTCCTCTCAGCCGGCTCCAGTTCGGGCCGATCTCTGCGCAAGGGGTCTTGACACTTGCTCTGGCACTGCTGTCGTCTTGCCTCCTGGCAACGTCCTGGCCGTCTTCTTATTGGGCTTGCCGAGCCCTAAGGCCATTGATCCTGGTTACGTGCTGGATCTTTCTTTCGTTCCTTTGGAGCGATCAGTTCTCCATCGGATCACAAAACGCTCTGGTGTTTTTTACTTTCGCGGCGTTCCTGTTTCTTTCTCTCAGGTACGCCGGGTTTGTCGCGGACCTGCCTTTGCGTGTCGCCCGGCTTCTCGAGATCAGTACTGTGGTTGCAGCCTCGCTGTATGGTTTGTCTGTGGCATGGTGGGGCTTAGGAACCGATGTCATCTGGGGCAATCGGACCTTTGCAATGTTCTCCCTCTTGGGCCTGGGCTGGTTTCTCGCTGGGTGGCGCCACGGCCGACGGTCTTTCCTTTGGATTTCGATAGGGGTGAGCCTGATAATCGCTCTGAGCCTCTCGCGCGCAGCATTTCTCGTTGCAACCCTCCTGTACCCCGTGTCCCAGCTTCTGGGAACCGGCTGGAAGCGCTTTGCCCGCACGGCGGTAGCCCTCATCGTGTGTTCCGGAATCCTGATCCTCAGCCTACAAGTTCTTGAACCCTTCAGGGGGCGATTCACGGGGGGAGGCAGTCTCGACGACATACTCGCGAGCAATGCCGCGATGTACACATCGGGGCGCGTAAACCTCTGGACCCAAACGTTCGCATCAGCACTGGAGTCTCCTTGGATTGGGAAAGGCGCAGGCTCTGCAAGTGCCTTCGTGGCAGCAACATTTGGGGATATTGAGCACCCACACAACGATTACTTGCGTGTTTTTCACGACTATGGTGCTGTTGGACTGTTTTTGTTTCTTGTAAGCTTGATGTACCTGATTCGTGCCTGCTGGCGCAACTGGAGCGGAGCGGTGGATGTGTTCGAGGCGAGATTGGGACTTGCTAGCCTCCTCGGACTCCTAAGCGCGGTAATGATGATGCTGACCGACAATACTTTGGACTATGTCTTCGTGATGGCACCTCTTGGAGTATTGGTCGGTACGGCACTCGGTTCGCCGCAGAGGCGAAGGACATGATCGGTCGCACACGGTGCCTAGACCGTGGATGAACGAGGGTTGTTCTCGCAGGGCATATGAGGATCGACCCCAGGTCGAGTGATCTGCGGTCGGTGCGAGTGGCGTTGCTGACTAATTTTATCCCGCCCTACCGCATTCCGCTTTTTCGAGCCCTCAAAGAGAAGGTCAGACAGTTCGACATTCTTGCTTCCACACCGATGGAAGCTGACAGGCCTTGGGAACCGATGTGGCAGGAGCTGTCCGTGACGGTCCAGCGAACTATCACCGTTACTCAGCGACAGCCCCACTCCCTTGGATTCAATCAGCTCGCTCCTATTCACATTCCCTACGACACACTGTGGCGGCTCGCCAGAATCCGGCCCGATGCCATCATTGCAGGCGAACTGGGCGCCCGAACGCTGCAAGCTACCTTGTACCGTTTCTGCTCCTCTAAGACCCGAATCGTCATTTGGGCCACACTTTCCGAAGTCACCGAGTTGGCACGTGGACGGATAAGGCGACTCTTGCGTTCGTTCATGTTGCCGAGGGCCGACGCAATCCTTGTCAATGGAACAAGCGGTGAACGCTATGTACGCTCGTTCGGGGTGTCCGAGGGCCGGATATTTACTGCACCTCAGACGACTGACATGCGTGGCTTCCTTGCTATCCCGCTTGGTCGCGATAAGGATTGCCAGAGGCGCATCCTCTATTGCGGCCAGCTCATTGAACGAAAGGGCTTGCAGTTTTTTGTCAGGACGCTTGGACACTGGGCGGAGCAGTATCCGAGCGAACAGGTTGAGTTCTGGTTGGTTGGCGACGGGCCCCTTCGAACTCAGTTGGAGAGCTCGCCTACGCCCACCAATCTGTCGCTGAAGTTCATTGGCAACGTTGCTTATCATGAGCTGCCAGCTTGGTACGCGCAGGCAGGGATTCTTGCTCTTCCGACTTTGGCCGATGAATGGGGTTTGGTAGTGAACGAGGCGCTCGCTTCCGGTGTCCCGGTTCTTGGCAGTGTCTACAGTCAGGCGGTCGAAGAACTCGTCCGCGACGGGGAAAACGGCTGGACGTTCCGGCCTGAGAGGACCGGGGAAATGTTTGCAGCCCTCGGCCGCGCTTTGACTACGCCAGAGCCGAGGCTCAATGAAATGCGCGCTCGCGCCAGGAGAAGCATTGAGCACCTGACGCCCGAGTTTGTCGCTGACCGGATTGCGGACGCCATTCGGTTCGTGCTTGCAAATGCCGCTCCGGGTCGGAAGTCGCTGTGAAAGTTCTGGTGGCCCATAACCGGTACCAGCAGGCCGGCGGCGAAGACGCGGTCTTTGCCGCCGAGGTTGACCTACTGCGCCGTGCCGGTTACCAGGTCATTGAGTACGTGCGCACGAACGACGAAATCGCGCTCGACGGGGTTGTGTCGCGGCCGCGGCTGGCCGCCGCAACGGTGTGGGCCCGGGACACCTACCGCGCCCTGGGCGAACTGGTCCGCCGTGAGCGGCCCGACCTCGCTCACTTCCACAATACCTTCCCGCTGATTTCGCCGTCCGCATACTACGCTTGTCATGACGCTGGGGTGCCAGTCGTGCAGACGCTGCACAATTACCGGCTGCTGTGCCCCGTTGCCACGTTCCTGCGGGACGGAACGATCTGCGAGGCGTGTCTGGGCCGGACCCTCCCTTGGCCTGGCATCCTTTATGGTTGCTATCGTGGCAACCGCGCCGCCACGGCGGCGGTAGCCGCCATGCTAGCGCTCCACCGCTGGAGAAACACCTGGACCGAGCGGGTGGACTGCTACATCGCGCTGACGGAATTCTCGCAACAGAAATTCATTCAGGGTGGATTGCCCGCCGATCGGATTGTCGTCAAACCGAACTTCGTCTATCCCGATCCCGGCCTGCGTACGGGTGAAGGAGAATACACGCTCTTCGTCGGACGCCTCTCGCCGGAGAAGGGCGTGCTAACGTTGCTCGAGGCCTGGCAGCGTCTGGGTGACCGCATACCACTGGAAATCGCCGGCGACGGCCCAGGGCGCGCCGCCATGGAAGCAGCGGCCAAGGGTCTGGGCCAGGTTCAGTTCCTTGGACGATTAGCGCACGAGCGCACAATCGCTGCGATGAAGCAGGCGCGGTTCGTGGTCCTCCCTGGCGCCTGTTACGAGAACTTTCCTGTGACCATCGCCGAGGCGTTCGCCTGTGGGGTCCCCGTAATTGCCTCGCGGCTGGGCGCGAAGGCGGAGATTGTGAGCGACAGGCACACCGGGCTGCACTTCACCCCGGGCGACGCTGCGGATCTGGCCGCGAAGGTCGAGTGGGCCTGGTCGCACCCGCGCGAGATGGAAGCGATGGGCCGCGCCGCGCGCGCCGAATACGAAGCGAAGTACACCGCGGAGCGGAACTACGAGATGTTAATGGAGATCTATCAGGACTCGATACAGCGGCACGCCGCCCGACGGCCGGCGTAGACGATCGTCTCCGGAACGTGGAGACGGGTGGTCAGCTGGTACTGGCGCCGCACGTGTCGCGATCGGGCCGACGCCGGCGCACCTTGAAAGCGATCCACCCTAGCTCGCGCTGTGCCTCTTCGATCAACCCGCGAAACTCCCGATAGGCACCATCGTCCTCGCGCCGAAGGCGCGCCATATGATCGGTGGCAAGTGCCCAGACCACGGCCACGGCGCCACCACCCAGAAGGGCCAGCACCGCCAGCAGCCTCCGTTTGGGGCTGGACTTACGCGTCGGCGGCACGGCGGCATCGATCACGGTGATCACCGGCACGTCGTTCGCCTCGTCAATGCGCGCCGTCTCGTACTCACGCCGAAGTGTGAGGTAGACTTCCTGGCGGACGTCCACCTGCCGGCGGAGTTGGCCTTCCTCAAACACAAGCTGCGGCGCCTGCTGCCACGACCGGTTCCTCTGGTAGAACCCCTTGAGATCCTCCTCCGCCCTGCGGAGGTCCGCCTCCGCCTCCGCTAGGCGGTCCTCGGCGAACTTGCGGCGTTCGCGGGCCTGGGACTGGCGCGTCTTGGCGTTGAACTCGTTCAGATACGCGATGAAGCGGTTGGCGACGCGGGCCGCCAGCACCGGGTCGTGCGCGTCCACGCTGAGCCGAACAACATTCGTCTTCCGGTCCACGTCGGTGGAAACGAGCTTCCTGACCTTCTTGACGCCCCGGTACAGGCTATCGGCGCGGTCGTGGCCGCCCGAGCCCAGGATCTTGAGCATCGTGGCCGAGTCGGCCGCACTGGCTCCCGCGCCTGGCGCCGGGTAGCGCGCGAGCAGCACTCGCTCCATCAGCTCCCGGCTCTGCACCAGATCCGCGTAAAACTGCGGCGACTGGCTCGCATCGCCGCCGAGCGTCACCCCGACCTGGCTCGCGATCCCAGCCAGCCCTGCCGGGACACGGCTGCCCCGTCCCGCCTCCGGTACGAACGTGGTCGTGGCCGTGTAGGTCGCCGGGACGAGGAGGGACAAGGCCGCGGTGACTAGCGCCGCCGCGACCGGGAGGCCGACTAGGACTCGGCGGCGGCGCAGAAGCAAGTTCACGAGCTCGAGCGGCCGCGGTTCGTCCTCGAGTCCGAGCAGGGTATGGCCCGGGGGCGCGGACGGCGCAACCGAGGCCGGGCTCGTCGGTTCCCCGGAGGCCCCGGGTCCCTGCGGGAGGGGAGAGGGGCTGCGCGTTCCGCGCACGTCATCCATGGCGTGGGAAATCTAAGCCCTGACTGGCGCTCCCCTGGCGTGGGTTTGCCCCTCCCTGCAATCTTCGGATGACGGCGTTCGCCAACGGAAATCCCATCCTCCGGAGCGTGGGTATCAGCTACGTCCAGGGCACCGTCCGCGGTCCTACTGGGAAGGAAGCGAGCGCTCGCTTCCTCATCGACAGCGGAGCGACCTACTCGCTCCTGCCCGACACGCTGTGGCAGACCATCGGCCTCGCACCCAAGCGGGAGATGGAGTTCGTCCTCGCCGACGGGACCACCGTCCGCCGGCCCGTGTCCGAGTGCCACCTCTCGCTGCCACAGGGCGAGGGCCATACGCCTGTCGTCCTCGGCCAACCAGGGGACGCAGAGGCGCTGCTCGGCGTCGTCACGCTGGAGATCCTCGGCCTCGTCTTCGACCCTTTCCGCCGGGTCCTCCACCCCATGCGCGCGCTGATGGTCTGACGACGCTCACTTCCTCGCCACGACGATGATCGCGATCGTGCTCGCGATGATCTGCGCGATGCCACCAACGAGCTGCACGTAGTTCGTGTGCTGCGTCGTGTCCCGCACCGGCACGAACACCTCGGACCCGGGCCCCGGCTTCGGGTTGCTTGAGACCAACAGCGCACGGCGTCGCGTGCGCACCTGCCCGTTGGCATAGCGCACGCTCACCTTGCCCTTGTCCGCCGTGTGCGCGAAGCCGCCCGCCGCGCTGATGTAATACTCCAGCCCACGCCCCTGCTGCCACAACACGCTGCCCGCCGAGTTCACGGCGCCCTGCACCCGCACGCTCGGCTCGTACTCCGGGATGAAGATGGAATCGCCGGGTTGGAGAATCACATTGTCGCGCGACGTGCGATCCCGTAATGCCCCGACGAGATCGATGTCGATCCGGCCGACACCACTGTCGAGGCGATAAAACCGGACTCCCTGCGCGTACGCCTGGCGCGTCAGACCGCCCGCACGGTCCAGCAGGTCGGCAAGACGATCCTGCTTGGTGCGCAGCGAATAGGTGCCCGGTGACCTCACCTCGCCCAGGATCGTCACCGTGCGCTGGAAGTCGAACTCCGGCTGCTTGAGAATCAGCACGTTGTCGAACGGCTCGAGCTTCACCTCAGGCGTTCCCCGAGCGGCGACGGGAATCCCCGGAGGCCCGAAGTAGCGACCCAGCGAGTCACGCTCGAACAGATACGACGAGTCGAGCGGGACCCGCACCGTGGTCGCGAGCTGACCCTGCGAACGATCCTCCGGCATCCGCGCGACCTCCGCCTCGCGCAGGTCGGCGCCGACGGTCGGCCCACGCCCGAGTAGCACCAGCTCCCGCAATGTCATCCCGTCACGCCAGGGATAAATGCCGGGCTTTCGGATCATGCCCGTGATGGCGACGTAATACTGCCCCACGAGCGGCGCGACCGCATCCACCACGACCGAATCGCCATCCTCGAGCGCCATCGCTGGCATGCTTACCGGAAGCACTGGATCACCGGGAGGAACCTCTCCCTTCGCCCCTCTCCCCGCCGGGGGAGAAGGGAGAGGGGAGAGGGACACATCGATCACCGCCCGTGGCGGCGATCCGGGCCCGCGGTTCGCGACCGGCAGCAGGCGATACACCGCCAGGAGTTTGAGCTGCGCGTCGGGACGGAACCCGCCCGCCGCATGCACCAGGTCCGTGACCGTCTCGCCCGCCTTGAGCTCGTAGATCGCCGGGCGCGTGACTGCCCCTGCGACTTCGGCGCGGGTGCCATGCACGCCCACGAACACCACGTCGCCCGTCTCGAGCCTGACGTCGCTGCGGATGTCGCCCCGCAACAGGTAGTCGTAGAGATCGAGCGTCGCCACCGGCTTCCCGAGGCGCCGTACCTCCAGCTGGCGCATGTTCGCCCGCTCGGTGAGCCCCCCGGCCGCGTACAACGCCGTCAGCACCGTGCCAAGCGAGCTGATTTGATACGCCCCGGGCTGCGCCACCTCGCCCACGACGTAAACTTGATTCGCCCGCACGTTCGCGACCGAGATGTCGAACCGCGTGGACGCGTTGGGGCCGCGTTTCACTCCCGAATACACCCGGCCGAGACGCGTATAGAGGACGTCGCGCAGCTGGTCGAGCGTGAGGTTCGACACGAACACCTGCCCGACCTGCGGGATGAGAATGAACCCCTCGCGCGTCACCTGGAGCGTGTAGGCGAGCTCCACGTCCCCCGTGAGGATCAGCACGAGCGCGTCGCCCGGGCCGAGCTTGTAGTCCGGCGGCACCGGGCCGGAGAGCAGCGGCAGGAACTGTGTCGTGCTGCGCCGGAACACGTCCACCCCGAACACGCGGCTCGACACGTTCGTGCCGCGCATCCGGATCAGCCCGGTATCAACGGACAGGAGACTCTGCTCGACGGGCGGCACGCCCAGCGCCTGGATCGCCGCGAGCTCGAGCGCGCCGGCCGGCAGCGCCGCGCCGCTCAGGGTGCCGCTCAGGTAGGCGTCGAGCAGGTTCGACGGGTAGCCGCCCGCCGCGAGCCGCGCCCGGATCTGCTCCGGGGTTAGCCCGGACTGCAGGATGCGCTGGCGGATGACGTCCGGGAGCCCGGGGTTCTGTTGCACCGCCTGTTGGAGAGCCTGCGGAGCTTGGGAGGGTGGGACCTGACTCCGAAGAGCGTGGGGAGCTACTGCTAGGAGACAGAGCAGGGAGCACGGAGCAGTACGTGACGGCGCAGGGCGCACCCTCGCGCCCCGAGACGAACTGCTCCGTGCTCCGTGCTGCATGACCGTGTTCAACACCTTCACCTACTTCGCTTTCCCCAAGGGCTTGGGAAGGAAACAGGCGGCTAAAGCTGCAGGCTAACTCACGGAACGTCAAGGCGTTAATAGGCACGGAGCAGGGAGCAGTCCGCCGCGGTGCGCCGGGAGGCCCTCGGTGATGCTGACAGCGTGCTGGTGTGCATCTTGGCGCCATGCACAAGTACCGCTCTCTCGCCGTCTGGCAACGCGCGCACGAGCTGCTGCTCGTGACGCTCAGGGCGACCGACGCGTCGTATCACCCACGGTCTCGAGCTCTGTTCGATCAAATCCGCAGATCTGTGATCTCTGTGGAAGCGAACTTCGTCGAGGGCTACGCGCTCGGAAGTGCGCCACAGTTTCGACGGCACTTGCGCATAGCCGTTGGTTCGGCCGCCGAAGCCGAATGCCTCCTTCGGGCTGCGAAGGAGCTTGGGTACTTACGTCCGGAAGTCGTAGAGGATGCAGCCGGCAAGCTCAACGAAGTACTGGCGATGCTATTCGGGCTTCTGCGGAAGCCCTTGCCTTCGAAATCCTAGAGCGCACCGGCGGGTACTGCTCCGTGCTCTGTGCTCTGGGCTCCGTGCTCCTATAGCAGCTCCCGATACACCCCCGCCGTCGCCTCCGCCGTCTTCTGCCAGGTGAACCTGCGCGCCCGCGCCTGTCCGCGCTCGACCAGCTCTTCCTGGCGCGTCACGTCGTCCGAGAGCTGCTCCAGCGCGGCGACGTAGGCGGCGGGATCGCGCCCCTCCACCACCACCACCGCGTCGCCGCCCACCTCCTTGAGCCCTCCCGCCCCCGAGGTGACGACGGGCAGTCCCGACGCGAACGCCTCGAGCACCTGCACCCCGAAGCCCTCGTACAGCGATGGGTACAGCAGCACGTCGGCCGCGCGGTAGGCGCGGCGCAGCGTGACTTCGTCGGCGAGCGGGACGCTGCGCACATAACGCCGCAAGCCCAACCGCTCGACCAGCTGCTCCTGGTCGCCCGTGAACCGCCCGCCCACCTGCAACAGATACGCGTCCGCCTCGGCGCGCAGTCGCGCCACGGTCTGAATGAGGAGCGGGACGTTCTTCCGCTCCGCCGTGCTCCCCACGTGCAGCACCACGAACGCGTCCTCGGGAATGCGCCAGTCGGTGCGGCCGCGCAGCCGCGCGCCCGGCGACTCCGTGAACATCGCGCGATCCACGCCGAACGGCACGACGTGGATGCGCCGCTCGTCGCCCAGCCAGGTCGCGAGCTCGCGCTTCAGCCACTCGGTGCCCACGACGTACGCCTGCGCCT
>WNGM01002066.1_pt1 | contig 17908 bp, 13 predicted proteins | sample 5400571 | NCBI WGS metagenome assembly WNGM01 (sample SAMN13153378, study PRJNA577476) | soil metagenome | isolation source: 100 cm soil or saprolite under Garry oak tree replicate 2 | place: USA:California | collected 2016-06-15 | reverse complement strand
GAAGGATTGCGAACCCTCTAGCGCTGCGGCGGCGCGTGCCACCTCGACGAGATGCACAGTATCAATGATTCCAATTCCGCGCCCGGCCGTCCGCCCGTGAATCGCCTGTGCAAATTCGAGACTCGGATTCATCCGCGTTCCTTCGTCAACGAACCAGGCATGGAGATGCGCTGCTGCGTGTGCCCTATAGCGTTCTTCTTTGGTGTCGCGCTGGATGTACGGACCGGCCGGGTTTGCGGGGTCCGGCCACCAATAGTCGCCTTCGGAGAAATAGTCGTGCTTACCCCCGGCGCTGCGCGCGGCGGGGAAAGACGTAATCGTGACGGGAGCCTCCCGTAGGTATTGCTTCGCGGCGTGAAGAATACGCGCGCGATCGATGGCGGCTACGTCGACCGCAAGGGGATGTGCATCCGGGGTGTCCAACGAAAGGAGTTTCGGCTTCACCACTGCCGGCAGAACTAAGCTGGCCGCTGCCGCACAAAACTTCCTCCGAGAAAGTAAATCCCTCTCTGTCGCGATGGCTTCTCCTCTGTTCACGAGCCGCTAGCCGCGACTCAGTGGATTTGATTGAGAGTCGAGGACTGCGACGTTAGCCGCCGGCGTAGCGTTTCCGCGGCCGCAACTGCATCTGGGACCGCCGGGCAAGAGCTTCAATGCGAGCTGGAGCTGTTGTTCGCCCTTGCGGACATAGATGAGTCCTATATTCTTGTGAAGAATACCGAGTTGGGGGCACCGCTGGCAAAGATTGATCGCTTCTTGAATTTGACTGATAGCCTGTGGCCAATTCTTGTCGTTGGCGGCTTGCAGCGCAAAGCTATTCAATTGTTTCAGTCGATCCGTCAGTTGCTGGCGTTCTTCAATCCAATCCGTCACCGCTCACTCAATTCCCAGACGGTGTTGCATCTGCTCCAGGGTGACTCCCTTGGTTTCCGGGTAGAAGAACAAAACGACAAAGAATTGCAACAGCATCATAGCGGCAAAAAAGAGGAAGGGGTACGCTCCAGAGGATTTTGCGAGCCAGGGGAATGTAAGCTGAATGAGCCCGTTCATGATCCAGTGCGAAGAGCTTCCAAGACCTTGCCCCTTGGCGCGCACGCGATTGGGAAAGACTTCGCCGATATAAACCCAAATCACTGCGCCCTGCGAAATGGCAAAAAACGCGATGTAGGCCACCAGCAGCCACAGGAGGTAGCTCTGGTGACTCTGGGTGAAAAACACCGCGGAGACGCCGGCGAGGGACACGGCCGTGCCAACCGACCCGATGAGCAGCAGAGCCTTGCGGCCGAGTTTGTCGATGAGCGTCATAGCGAACAGGGTGGCAACCAAGTTCATGGCGCCGACGGCCACGGCCTGCAGGTCGCCGGACATCTTGCTATAGCCCGCCTTTTCAAAAATATAATTCAAGTAATACAGAATAGCATTGATGCCTGAGAGCTGGTTGAACATGCCAATGGTGATCGCGAGGAAAATCGGCAGTCGGTATTTCCTCGCAAACAGCGGCTCGGCGGTCTGCAAGCGGTCGAGATGGACGGACTCGATGATTTCTTTCAGCTCTCCCTCAGGATCTTCTGCCCCCATCATCTGAAGTACTGAGCGTGCTTCTTCGACGCGATTTTGGGTGACCAGCCAGCGCGGGCTGCGAGGGATGCCGAAGAGCAGCACAAGAAAGAGGACTGCGGGAACCGCGGCGACGCCGAACTGCCAGCGCCACTCCGCTGCGCCCAGCCCCAAACGCGCAATGATACGTTGATTTGAAAGAGGCCGACGAGACGGCCGCGCAATTTTGCGGGAGCAAGCTCGGCAATGTACACAGGCCCGAGAACAGAGGAGCCTCCGATGCCAAGGCCCCCGATAAGGCGAGCAATAAGAAGCGAGGGCCAGTTCCATGCAAACGCGCAGCCGAGCGCCGAGAGCACGTAGAAAACCGCCAGGACTCGCAATGTCTCTCGGCCTCCCCAGCGTTGGCCGGGGATACCCGAGGACATCGCGCCGATGATCGTGCCCGCCAGCGCCATGGTCACGGTGACGCCCAGCGTCCAATCGGTCAGTCCATAGAGGAGCGTGAGCGCATGCGTAGTGCCGGAAATGACGGCGGTGTCGAAGCCGAACAGCAACCCGCCCAGTGCGCCAACAACGGTGGCTTTTGCAAGATTTGCGTTCACTCTCAGCGGCTCCGCGCTGTCTGAGAAGCAGGTTTGGCTGCGAAGCGAACGCGGATCGTCTTGATCTCGTACGGCTTGGTGTGAACGGTCACAGTGCCGTCTTGAACGGAAGGTTCCGCCAAAGGTTTCTCCATGAGATCGGTTTCCGAAACTTTTTTGGCACCGGCCGGAAGCCGCAACTTCGCGTCCGTCTCCTTGCCGGCCCACTCATAAAACCTCAGAACGAGTGAGTCATCATCCTCGGCCTTTTTCGCTGCTGTCAAGACGATATTCTCCGGTTGAAGGCTCAGGAAAAAATGCTCGTCTTTGAACTCTCCTTGGTGGTTCTCGACTTGCCTCGCCAGGAGCGGGTAGTTGAGCTCATCGCCGCGCCGGACCGTCAAGGCATCGCGCCAACTGCCGCCATGCGGATAGAGCGAATAGGTCACCGCCAGCTTGCCGTAGCGGCGAGTTCATCTCGACTCCCCGCCTCCGCCATTCTTTGACGGCTTTTGCGGCTTCTTGCTCGGATTCGGGTTGGAACATCGGCGCTCGCTTTTGTATTTTGGATCCCATGCTCTCCCGCTTTGTATACCGCAGAACTTTATCATCACTGGAACCAAAGCTCATCCCAATTGAGCGTTGGCACGGTTTCTGTGGACGCTTGACAATCGGCAATTCCAATAGCGTGGGCAACAAACGCGCACCGGTGCTCGACTGCGAACGGGCCGCTCGCCGCACCCATTCTCGCTTCTCCAAAAACTGGAATGACCGTTTAGACAGAGGTACCTGCCGGTCAGAAAACTAGAAGTAAATTCTCGTATGCCTGAACTAAATTCTTGTATGCCTGGACTAAATTCTTGTATGCCTGGACTAAATTCACAGAAAACTCTTGCTTAATTGGTTGGACTTAGCTAGCTTACTTCCAAGTTTGGGGGCTCTGTGGGTCCCATAAAGAATTTTTGTTCCTGCCTATCCGTACCTTTCAGAAGACTGATGGAGGTGTGTATGCTTCGCCTGAGAACCGTGCTTTGTATGGTAGTCGCGTTGCTGATCGCCTTACTGTTGATGAATGCTTCGCTGCGGGCGCAAACGGCGTCAACCTCGACTGTGACGGGTACAGTCTCCGACAAGACGGGGTCTAGCGTTCCGAACGCCAGGGTTGATTTGGAAGATGTGGGCACCAAGGCAAAGACCTCGGTCACCACGGGAAGCGACGGTGGTTATACCTTTCCTTCCGTGCGTCCAGGGAATTACACCATTACGGTATCAGGTAAGGGCTTCCGGCAGTCAGTGGTGAGCGGCGTGAAAGTTGAAATCGGAAAATCGGCCCTGGTTAATGTGACCTTGGAAGTTGGTGGCATGACGGAGACGGTGGAAGTCACGGCCGGCACCGGTGTCGAGTTGCAGACTCTGGATGCCAGCGTAGGCGATGTGCTTGACTCCACCTTGCTATCGAACATACCGACGTTGAGCCGGGATGCCACTGCCTTGATGCTGCTCCAGCCCATGGCGATTCCTGGTTTTAACGGGGCCGTGGCGGGTTCGGGCGACGGCAACTCAAACGGTGGAACAATTGCCGGAGCACGAATGGATCAGAACACGTTCATGCTCGACGGTGGCGACGCCACCAGCAATATGGAGGGGGGCGGCGGGTATAACACTGGATTTATGGCCCAGCCGCGTGCGGTAGTTCCCACTCCCGTGGAGAGCCTGGAAGAGTTCCGCGTACAAACGAACAACGCCGGTGTGGACTTTACTCGCTCGCTTGGCGCCGAGGTTCAGATGGTTACGCGACGCGGGACGAATGAGTGGCACGGCGCCGGTTACTGGTATCACCAAAATGACGAGCTGAACGCCAACGACTGGTTCCGCGGCCACCGTCCCGACACTTTTACAGGGAAGCCATTTACCGAAAATCCTGAATGGCGAGATAATCGCTACGGCGGGCGGATCGGCGGACCCATTTGGAAAAACAAGACTTTCTTCTTTTTGCATGAAGAAGAGCGTCATTTCTTCACACAATCTGTATTTCAACGCTTGGTTCCGTCCGCAGCTCTGCGAGCTGGTATCCTAAAGTTCAAAGACAGTTCTACTGGGGTCATCCGGGCATACAACCTCAACCCGATTCCAACCCTGGATCCGAATGCGTGCACCGGCGATGCAACCGGGAAGTGTATAGACAATGATCCCAGGATCAGCCAGACGATCCCGATCCCCACAACTGGCAAGGACAGCGTCACCGGGGCCGTCTGCGATGTGGGCTCCTCAGTCACTTGCAATCCGCTCGATCCGCGCAACCTCGGCCTAAATCCGGCCATAAAGGCCGAATGGGCTAATATGCCCGCGCCGAATGACTTCTCCGCAGGTGACGCAGCTCTAAGGGCACCGTTTTTTACAAGTACTGTGCCAAACATCAGCAACGAGCACTTTGCTGTGCTCCGCCTGGATCACAAGATTAATGACAAATGGGATTTCACGGGATCGTATCGATACAGCACTTCCGCCATTGTTCCCCCCAACATACAGGAGGACGTTGGAGGCATCGCACCCGGTTGCAAGTTTGGAGCACCCTGCCCGCTGGCCACTCGCCCGCTGCAGCCCCGATTCTTGGTTGGGGGCTTGACAGGGCGGCTTACCTCGAATCTGGTGAACGAGTTCCACTTCGATTGGTTGCGTCACTGGTGGTCTTGGATTGCTCCCGGGGCAGGTATCCCGGTGCCTGGACTCAACACCGGTACCGCTTGCGGGGCCGTGGCGCCATGCAGTGACGCCAGGCTCCAGATCTGGTCAGAAAGCCGGGTCAACGCCATGGTACCTATTAACGTCAATACTCAACAGGCGCGTCAACGCGTCTGGAACGGCCAGGACTACACGTTTATCGACAACCTGTCTTGGATTAAGGGCAAGCATGCCTGGAACTTCGGAGGGCGTGTACAGTTCCAGCACTTCTTGCACGTCCGGGATGACAAGGTGGTGGGCGGCATAACCACGCCTCTCTACTTCGTGGCCCGGGGCGGGCAGTTCCTCGACATCGGCGGAATTCCTGTTCCTTCTTCCGTTAAGTCTTCGGACACGAGCACATATAAACGCGCTTACATTTCTGCGTTGGGAATGGTGGACAGCGCCACGCAGGTGTTAACCCGGGCTGGGGATTTGAGTCCGCAGCCCGCCGGGAGCACCATCACACAGAAAGAAAATGTAAACGCCTATGAAATCTATTTCGGCGACACCTGGCGCGTGTCTCCATCACTGACGTTAAGCTATGGTTTGACCTGGGGCGTGCAGATGCCGCCAAATGATCCGACAGGCAAGACGGCCATGCTGATCGACGTCAGCACTGGCAAACCAATTGATGCCAAATCTTACCTGGCTGCCAAGGAAGCAGCCGCCCTGAACGGAAACGTTTTCAATCCGACGCTGGGCTATGTGCCTATTAAGAGCCTCGGACGAAAATATCCATTCGACCCGGATTACACGAACCTGGGTCCACGCCTTGCGTTTGCCTGGAACCCATCCTTCGGGGAGGGCTTTCTCGGGAACGCGTTCGGAAATAAGAAGACTGTGCTCCGCGGCGGCTGGTCGCGCGCGTTTGAACGGAAGAACGGCGTCGGACTTGTTCTGACTCCTGCGCTGGGTATTGGTTTTGGCGATCTTTCCGTTTGCACAGCTCCGGCCAGCGGGTTGGGAGGTACTACTAAAGGCAACTGCATTGGTTTTTCCGATCCCACTACCGCTTTCCGGATCGGGGTGGACGGCAACCACATTACGGTTCCGTCCCTTCCGCCGGTCAGCGGTGGGGTAATCATCCCAGGCCAGGGATCACCCAGCGGGATCGAGCCGGCAAATGCCAACAGCGTCTTTGAGAGCAGAGACTTTCGCCTTGATCCGCACTACGTTACCGGCGGCTCCGACTCGATTGACTTCAGCATTCAGCGCGAGTTGCCCGGCAAGATGATCATGGAAGCGGGATATGTGGGCCGCTGGTCTCGGGATCTTTACGGGAACATCGATCTAAACCACATCCCCTACATGTTCACACCCAAAGGAACCAACCAAACCTTTGCTCAAGCCTTTGATGCCGTAGCAGCGCAGCTTCAGACTGGTACCGATCCGAGTGCCGTGAAGGCGCAACCATGGTTCGAGGCTATGATGGGTGGGCCAAGCAGCAGTTTCTGTACAGGCTTCGCTTCCTGCACTGCTGCCGCGGCCGTATTTGATTCCAACAACGGTAATCCCTTCTGGCCAGCCCACGGCGCTGGTGCCGTATGGTTCTTACTCGAGCCAAACTTCGCGACCGGCCCGATGACGGCGGCTAGTACGCAGGTAGGTTCGCTGGATTGGAGCGGAAGCTTTACGTACGCGAACTATCAAGCAGGCTTCGTTACCTTGCGGTCGCGTGCCTATCACGGTTTGACGTTCGATGCCAACTACACTTACTCCCACTCGCTGGACAACTTCGGCATTACGCAGGAATGCACCGGCGCCATTCCAGACGCCTTTGACCATCATCGGAGCTATGGTCCGTCGTTGTTCGACCGGCGCCATACGTTCAATCTGCTGGTCAACTACGAACTGCCTTTCGGTAAGGGCAAGAGCATGGCCACGGGCGCATTCGCGGATAAGGCGGTCGGTGGCTGGTCTGTCTCTGGCGTCTACGTTGCTGCCAGCGGTTTGCCCGACATGGTCTATGACTCGGCTGCATGCTTTTCGGAATTCGGCAGCACGCCTTCAAACGGGAACTCGAACGGGCTGATTCCAATCGGACCCGGCACATTCAATCAAACACGCGTGAACAATCCCACGCTTTCCACTTCCGGCTATGGTTCTGGGAGCACCGGCGGAACACCGAATATGTTCCAGAACCCCGATGCGGTGGTTGCAGGTTTCCGATACCCGACGTTTGCAGACAAGACGCTGGGGTTCGGCCGCGTTCGCGGTCCGTCGCGGTGGAATGTGGACTTGGCGGTATCGAAGCTGACGCGCATCACCGAACGTTTCTCCACGCGGTTTGACGTGCAGTTCGTCAACGCCTTCAACCACGTGATGTTCGGGAGCGGCGGCGATTCATATTTCTCCAACCAACCTGGCATGGATATATCCGGCCCCGGCGCGTTTGGTGTTCCCAGCAACCAATACAACTCGCCCCGATACATTCAGATGGGGTTGCGGTTCGACTTCTAGAAAGAGGCACCAGCCTCATTGTCCGGGGGTCAGGTCGTTCACCTGACCCCCTTTTTCTTGGGGGCCATGCATTATGATATGGGGGAGATGGTGAGTGTCCGCATGAACCTGGTGGGAACGTGATTGGCGGGCTTGTAAAGCCGGACCGGCGGGAGTTTCTTCGTGTGTCCCTGCTCGGGAGTGGCGCGCTCCTTCTGGGTTTCGACAAACTCAGCGGCTTCGCGCGACCGCAAAACGAGCGAGACAATCCGTTTCAGGGCGGCAAGCAGCTTGGAATTCTTGAATTCGCCGGAGAAAGCCGCGCGCCGCTTGATACGATTATCGGGGCTGGCCTCGACGCGCGGTTGTATTCCGACCTTTCCACATTAAATCCGGAGCAGTTGGTCACGCCGATCGAAAAATTCTATACCCGCACATGCGCTTCGGAGCTACTCGATGGCGGGAAGCCCTGGACGATCAAGGTGGGCGGGTTCGTTCAAGAGCCGGTGAATCTCACCTTAGGAGACTTAGAGAAAAGCGCGAAACCCTTGGGCATGCACCTGATGGAATGCTCCGGCAACGCGCGAGCAACGCGGTTCGGACTGCTCAGCGTGGGGGATTGGACCGGCGTACCTATTTCTGACCTGCTCGCAACTCGAATCAAGCCGCGAACGGATCGCGTGATGGTTTCCGGCTTCGACCAGTACCCGATGAAATCGGCAACGTCGATTCCCGGCGCGGACTGGATTTTCACGTTGGAAGGACTCCAGTCGGCAAAGACTTTCCTGGCGACGGAAATGAATGGGCGGCCCTTAACGAGAGACCACGGTGCGCCAGTGCGCCTGGTCGCGCCAGGCTGGTACGGATGCACGTGCATCAAGTGGGTGAACGCCATCACATTTGTCGATGAAAATTTCCTGGCGACATCGCAGATGCAAGAATTCGCCGCGCGAACACATCAGCAAGGTATACCGAAGCTGGCGAGAGATTACCGGCCGGCAACTATTGACCAGGCGGCTATGCCGATTCGTGTGGAGAAGTGGTTTGTGGACGGCAGAATTAAGTATCGCGTTGTTGGGATTCTGTGGGGAGGGTCGCGCCCGGTGAAGGCGCTGGAAATACGCTTTAATCCGGAAGAGGACTACGTCCGAGTGGCGCATTTTTCGCAAACAGCAAATGATCCCTGGAGCTTTTGGTCACATGCATGGACGCCTAAAACTGTGGGAACCTATATGATCCGGCTGAGGGTGGCTGATCCGCTGGTGGAAACAAGGCGACTCGATTCCGGATACTACGTTCGCTCCGTCGAGGTGACCGAAATTTGAAAATGAATTTACACAGAGAGGGCGTTTCGCGGCAAACCGGCAAGAATAGGGACACCGTCCATCATGACACATGGAAAGGCCACGCATGCTTTCTCGTGGCGCGACTGGCAATCTTGCAGGCCTGCTTGTTGGCCGTATGGGTAGCGCCGGCCCTGGCGCAACATGAGGGCCACGGAGGACCTGAAGTTGTCGGCTGGGTGCCGCACGAGATTCTCGAGCGGCCGCTCCCGCTTCGGCGCGACATTGGCAATCTTCACGAACAAGTGACGACGTCCTCCACGGAAGCTCAGGCCTTTTATGATCAGGGGTTAAACTACATTGCTTCGTACGTTTGGATCGAAGCGGCGCGCTCCTTTCACCAAGCCTTGCGACTGGATCCGTCCTTAGCTGCTGCCTATGTCGGACTATGCGATGTTTACGTGCAACTGCAAGACGTTCCCGCTGCGCGAGCGGCATTAGAGAAAGCGCAATCGCTTTCCAGCAAGATAACCGATGCGGAACGGCAGCGTATGGAGATCCGTGCCCGCTTTGTGGAGTTCCTCGAAGACAAGCAGAACCTCGACAAGTTCGTCGCCTACCGTAAAGCCATTTACGACGCTTTGATGGCGAACCCTCTTGACCCAGGTCTTTGGATTCTGCGAGGCTTTGCCGATGAAGGCCCGGGGGCGGGACACGGTCAGACGGGGGACCTGGATTCCATCGCGTTTTACCTATCCGCGCTGGCGGTTTCTCCCAATAATTCCGCTGCGCATCACTATTTGGCTCACTCCTACGAGAACATCGGACGCACCGAAGAAGCGTTGAATCACAGCGAGGCGTACCTGCGGATATCCTCCTCGATTCCGCACGCACATCACATGCGCGGGCATGAACTTCGCCGGGCCGGGCGCATTGAGGATGCCATCGAAGAGTTTCGAAAAGCGAACGAGCTGGAGAATGCCTACTATCGTGCCGAGCATATTCCTGCAGAGTACGACTGGCATCGTCCTCATAACCTCGGCCTCCTGGCGATGTGCCACCAGTTGCTGGGACAAATGAAAGCGGCGGAGCAACTGCTGCGTGAATCGTTTTCCCTGCCGGCGCACGGTGAACTTGCGGAGTTCGACCACAGGCAATGGCCGGAATTTCTGCTGGCGCGAGGGCGCACTCAAGAGGCATACGAGCAATCGCAGATTCTCGCGCAGAGGCCTTCGATGATGGCGCGCTTTGCGGGGCATACGTTGATGGGTCGTGCGCTGGTGGTCCTGAATCGCGTCGCTGATGCCGAGAAGGAATTAGCTTTGGCGCGCGATGCGCTGGTTCTGGTTACGGCAACCGAAGCCGATCGGTTGCGGCCGTATTCCGAGACTCTGCGTGCGGAGATCCTGCTCTCACAGAAAAAATCCGCCGAAGGCGTCGCACTGATGAAGGAAATCGAGGATCAGCTTCGGGCCTCACCTGGACCGGACGCGCGAAGCCAAGCGCTAATTCAGCTTGATTCAATTGCGCGCAGGGCTCGTGAGACCGAAGAATGGGCTTTGGCCGAGATCACTGCACAGGGGATGATCCAGCAAGACCCGAGCTACGCCGGCGGCTATTACGCCTTGGGCCTCGTAGCTGAACATGAGGGCAACTCGATTACGGCCATTCGGCAGTTCAGTGTTGCGGAGAAGCTTTGGAGTGAAGCTGACAAAGAGCTGCCCGAATTGCAGATCGTTCGCCAAAAATTGACGCCGGAGCAGACAGAACTTCCTCAGAATCGACAGGACTACTTGAAGCGCGTGCGCGAGCACCTCGAAATACCTGGGTCATTGCAGCAAGCTAAGACCGAGGTTTCATTTGATCCAGCTCGGCTGCGCGGAAGCCCGCATGTGCCGGTTATAATCATTGAATTCTCGGATTTTCAGTGTCCACTTTGCAGAAAAGTTCAACCGACTTTGAAGAGCCTGCTGGCCAAGTACGAAGGCCGCGTCAGCCTGGCCTATAGGGACTTTCCCCTGCGCGGGATGCATGGGCAAGCGGAGCTAGGCGCCGAATCTTCGCGTTGCGCCGGCGAGCAAGGGAAGTTCTGGGAATATCACGACCTCTTATTCGCCAATCCGGACAAGCTCAACCAAAGTGGCTTATTGGAGATGGCTCGTAACGCGAAGCTGGGCGAGAAACAGTTTGACTCTTGCCTTTCGAGTGGCAAATACCGTTCACAAGTCGAGCGGGACCTACAGGACGGAATCCGCGCCGGCGTCATGGGGACGCCTGGGATCTTCATTAATGGAATCTTGCTGAGTGGTGCGCAGCCGGAAGCCGCGTTCGAGCAAGTCATAGAATCAGAATTAGCCAGCGCCAAGGGAAAGCGCGCCGGTCACTAGCGACATTTGCCATTTGTGAACCACTTAGTTGCGGGCGGGGCTGGATGTCTGCAGTTGCTGAATCCGCGCAGCCGCTTTCAATTCTTGCTCCGCAGCTTCCATTCTGCCCTCGCTGCGGTAGAGCTGGCCGAGGAAATAGTGAGCAGTGTAGCTGCTGGGATCGAGATGGATGGCGTCACGCAAGTTTTTCTCGGCAAGTGCGGTTTGTCCTTCGCGAAGTAGTACTTTGCCCAAAACAACGTGTGGCTCGGAAGCCGTTGAATCCAGGCTGATGGAACGCCGCAGAACTTTCTGCGCGTCCTCGTCGCGGCTCAGCCGCCAGTGCATCTCGCCCAAATGCGTTAGCGCGACAGCGCAAGCCGGGTTCAGAACCAATTCCGCCTTGAACTCTTGGACAGCCTTGGGATAATTCCCACCGTACACGTTGAGCTCACCCAGCGCAAAGTGCGCCAAGGGCAGTTGCGGAGAAATCAAAAGTGCCGACTGGATCTCGCTCTCGGCAACCGGATCGAAACCCTGTCGAAGCAGCATACGACCCAGGAGGAGGTGAGCAGCAGCGGAATCCGCCTTCACTCCATACAATTGCGCAAACGTTCGCAGTGCCTCTGGGTAGCGTTTAGTCATTACATAGCAAAGGCCCAGGATGTAGAGGGCATCTATGTTTGCGTCGGGATACCAAGTGCGAACTTTCTCCAATGCCGGAATGGCGTCAGTCGGTCTCCCAGTAGAATAATAAGACAGCCCCAGGAGCTGCGCAGCATCGCGATCCTTGGGGTCCTCGTTCCAGGCATCTTGAAGATACTTGGCAGCTTCCAGGTACTCTCCTTCGCGATAATAGGCGACGCCCAGTTCATGATTGACACCTTTCACCTGGGGCCGCCGCGCCGAAAGCACCTTCAACTGCGCTATGGCCTCGCCATTCCTTCCCTGTTGGAGAAGTGAGCGAGCGGCGGACAGGGAGTCTTCTTCTTGCTGGGCGACCGCGTTCGCGTTCCAAGAAAGAGCAAGCAAGATCAGCGGCGTAAGCCTTTTTGCGATCATCGCCGGCTGCAGATAGAGTCTCTTCATCCGATCGTTCAATACGATACTACTTCGGCTGGACTTCTTCGCCCAACCCTTCTTTGACGGCCACCACGCAATCCACCGGCACATGACGGAATCTCTCGGCACTACCGCTCGGCCAACGCACTTCGATATATTGAATCTGGTCCGCCGCGCCCAGCCCGAAATGTACACGCATATCGCTGTTCGAAATGTAACTGGAACCGCTGCGAACCTCATCAGTGTACTCCCGCAAATCTGTTTTCACGAAGACACGAGCTCCGATGCCGCTGCGATTGGAGCGCGTGCCTATCGTTTTGATCTCGATCCAATGGTTGAAATAGTTTTTCTGATTCACCAGGAGGCTAGGGGGAGAATTTCGGTTCACGATCACGGCCGATAGCCGCCCATCGTTCCACAAGTCGCCCACAGCTAAGCCCCGTGCGGGCGTGGCCGCCAGGATGGCCGGGCCTGCGATCAGCGAGACGTCCGCGAACGTTCCATTTCCGGAGTTGTGAAACAATAGCTTCGGTTCGTTGTATTCGATGCCCAGCTTGAGGCTGTCTACCTCCGGATAGACATGGCCGTTCACTAACAGAAGATCCGGCCAACCATCATTATCGAAATCGAAAAACATCGTTCCCCAGCCGAGAAACCGCGTATGAGCGCCCAGCCCAGCTGGATAGGTGACATCGGTAAAGGTTCCGTCGTGATTGTTGTGAAACAGCGTCGAAGTGTCGTCGGAAAAGTTTGTGCGGAAAAGATCGAGATAGCCGTCGCCGTCGTAGTCAGCAACCGTAGAGCCCATCCCAGCCTGTTCCCGGCCATCCGCGTTATAGGCTACGCCCGAGAGGATACCGACATCCGTGAAAGTTCCATCGTGATTGTTATGGTAAAGAATGCTCGGTGCGCTGTCGCAAGCCATGTAGATGTCCGGCCAGCCGTCGTTGTCATAATCGAGCGGCGAAACGCTGAAGCAATAGTGGCCCGTCGTGCGGTCGATGCGGGAAGGCGCAGTTACGTCTTGGAAGCGGCCCTTGCCGAGATTGCGATAGAGGATATTTCTGCCGCCAGGCAGACCCCGTGGCCCGCAAAAGACAGCAATGCCCTTCCACAAGCAGCTGGGGTATTTGCCAGGGGGAGAGGCGTGTGCAAGGTCGAAGTTCGCATAGTTCGCAACGACCAGATCGAGCTGCCCATCCCGATCGTAATCCACGAAGGCGCAGCCGGTGCTCCAGGTCTTTCCGTCGCCTGCCACGCCGGATTTTTCCGCCACCTCTTCGAAAGTGCCGTGGCGGTTGTGGTAGAGGCGATTTTTTCCGTAATAGGTGACGTAAAGATCTTCCCATCCATCATTGTCAAAGTCCCCTACGCATACGCCCTGACCCCATCCGGTTGCCACAAGGCCTGCCTCGGAAGTTACGTCAGTAAAAGGCCCGTCGTGGTTGTTGCGATACAAGTGATTGGTAGGGGCGCTCTCAGCGGGAAAACCTTTCAGCGCTGATCCATTCACGAGGAAAATATCCGGCCACCCATCATTATCGTAGTCGAAAATCGCAACTCCAGTGCCTGTGCTCTCCAGAACGTACGTGGTGCGGTCCTTTTCGCCGAAGACATTAGTAGCAGTGAGTCCGGCTTTCCTGGCCACGTCGTTGAAGTCGGCGATCTGCACAGTCTTGTCCGGAGCCGGAGCGGCGGGGCTGATCCACACGGGGGGGGCGGCGAATAGCCAAACTATAAAAAGAATCCAGATCAGAAGGGCGTACACCGATTCATACCCTGTCGTTGTATCAAGTTTGCAGTTATGAGTCCCGGTCTCGTACATGAGCCAACATCCACGGTAGCTAATACTGCGGCGCTAATCTTAACCCGATAGTGGCCCGACGTCCTCTGAGATTGGCTTCCTCGGATACTTTCTATCCTGCTCGGGTCGACTCTAGGCGTAAGGATCAACTGGAGTCTCGAGTGGCTTACTTCGTGGGAAGCACTCATAGAAAAGTAACTTAAGTGTTTTCAATATCCGTGAATATTCCGACATCCTCTTCCGCTCGGGTTCGGTGTGGCGGCGAGTTTAACCTCGCCATCTTCTTTTCTTTCAATTGCTTGCGATACGCCCGTGCTCTCGCAATCTCCCGCGCCGGCCATTGGGCCTTCGGATATGACCCTCTGCTTCGGGTGATATGGCTCGGCAGGGAGGGAGCCTTTCGCAAGAAGGTGGTCGATTTGGCGGGCCTGAAACTCGGCGAGTCGGTTTGGATGTGGGCTGTGGGACTGGAACCCTCGCAATCACTGCCAAGCAGCGGGTCGGCCCGAAGGGCAGAGTGTGCGGGATTGACGACTCGCCGGAGATAATTAAGAGAGCGCGTAAAAAGGCGAGGAAGGCGGGGTGTCGACATAGTCTTTGAAAATACGGCTGTCGAGAAGCTGCCATTTCCAGACGCGACATTCGACTCCGTACTGAGCACCGTGATGCTTCATCATTTGCCCGACGAGTCTCGACGAAAGTGTATTTCGGAGATACGGCGGGTTCTGAAGCCAGGTGGGCGGCTGCTTGCCGTCGATTTTGGAGGATCGGCAGATGAAAGGCTCAGCCTGATCGTGCACTTCCGTCACCATATTGATTTCGATCTTCGCAAGGTGATTCCGACGTTGGCCGAAGTCGGCTTGAACGCTCTCCAGAGCGGGGCCGTGGGATTCAGCGACCTGCATTTCGTTCTCGCTGCGGCCCCTTCCGCGGCGTGAACCCACGCAGTGAGACTCAAGGGGTTGAAGCTACTGGCCCTACTTCCGGCAGGCGCGAGATGGTTATACCATTGCGGTGAGGTGAAGAAAATCAGGCCCGCGGGGATCGGGTCCCAGGATCCGCCCCGTTTGTGACCTGCCCATCCCAGGAGGAAGAAAAATGATTTTAATTACCGGTGCGAGTGGAACTGTCGGAAGAGCAGTGCTGGCAGAAGTGGCGCGAAGCGGGCAGAAGCATCGCGCGATGTACCGTTCCAAAGGGGAGGCGGCCAAGGCTCCGGCGGGAACGGAAACGGTGATCGCGGATTTCTCGGACAAGGCCAGCCTCGCGGCGGCGCTGAGCGGTGTGGAGAGCGTTTATCTGGTGTGCTCGCCGATTCCGGACCTGGCGCAACTGGAAGGAAACGCAATTGAGGCCAGCGATGCGGCAGGCGTGCAGCGGATCGTGCTGAATTCAGCGCTGGGAGCGGGAGATTACGGGAAATCGTTTCCGAGCTGGCACCGAAAAGCGGAGGACAAGCTGAAGGCGACGAAGATGGCGCACTGCATTCTCCGGCCGAACAGTTTTCTGCAGAACGTGCTGACGTACTATGCGCCGAGCATCCGGGCGCAGGGTGCGTTTTACGGGGCGATGGGGAATGCGCGGACGAGCTACTTGGACGTGAGAGACATTGCGGCGGTGGCGGCGAAGGCGCTGCGAGGCGGCGAGCATGACGGGAAGACGTATGAATTGAACGGACCGGAGGCGCTGACGTGCGCGGACGTTGCCGAGAAAATTTCGCGGCACGCGGGAATTGCGGCGCGGTACGTGGATATTCCAGTGGAGGCGCTACGCAAGGCGATGCTGGATCAGGGAATGCCGGAGTGGCAGGTGACGGCGCTGCTCGAGCTGCAGGAATACTACACGAGCGGCAAAGGCGGAGCAGTGGACGGAGTGCTGGAGAGATTGCTCGGACGCCGCCCGATCACGATGGATCAATTCCTTGCGGAATATGCAGGGGAGTTCCGCGGTCAGGCGGCGAAGGCCTGAGGGCAGGCAATGAGTCTGGAACGAAGGCCACAAAGGGCTACTTGATGATTGTGTTCGCGCAGTACGTGGTGTTGGCGCCGAAGGGGCCGCCGCACTGCCGGGTCTGCGGGAACTGGTCGGCCTGGCGGAAGTCTTTGCGATTGTCCGGGTAGTCCACGCCATAGTGGAAGCCACTGGTTCCCAGCGTGTACCAGGGATAAATGCAAAACGGTCCGCCGTAGACCGGGCAGGTCTTCGCCACTTCTGCCTTGCCGCCCTGGTCACTCACCACGGCCCAGCCCGTTGGAGCGGAGCCGTCACCAAAGGTCACACCCTTGATCTGAATGGGTGAAAAGCCCGCCCAGGTCGCGGCGTTGTAGGAGTCGCAGAAAGTCTGCCCCGGCCTGCAGAACTGAGCGCCCCCGGTGAAGATAGACGCGTGGCCAATCTCCCAAACGAAGCTGTTGGGCGTGTCGAAGACGATTCCCCATCCGAGCGCGTTGCCGACCTCTTGCGTGTCAAACGCGGGCATGAGCGGGCCGTCCGAGTGCGAATTCAGAATGATGGTACCCGAATGACCGGTGGTCAGATCATTCACGGTAATGTGGAATCCGTCTTTTGCGTCTGTGGCGAAGTAATGCACCGTGATGGTGTCGCCCGCGTGCATCACCAGAGGATTGCCGGGGTTGGCGCTGTCTTCCAGCATGGCGTTGAAGGCCGCGGTTTCCAGAAACCTATTGGGGTTGCCGGTCGGGTTTATTTTGAAAACCGGCGAACAGGACGTGTAAGTGTCGGGGGCAAAGCGTACGCTGAAGGCGCCGTCCTGGAAGCACTTGGCAACCAGGGAGTCCGGATAGAACTGGAGTTCGACGAAGGCTTGGCCAAAAAGACTCTTGGGATCCGTCACTGTCCCGCCAAACCAGAATGTCGGTCCCACGTCCGAAACTTTCGACTGGCCGCCGGTGGGTAGCACGGCGGTCCAGGTGAGATCGCGCGCCGAACCGGGCGCCGCTGAAACCGGATCGAGTTCGGGTTCGTCGTGCCCCACGCAGCCGGGTGCGTAACTGACCTCGACCAAGCCGGAAAGATACCGCGGATGGTGGGCATAACAGCCTTTCACTTCCTGCGCCTGGGCGGAAAGCGCAGCAAAAGCCATAAAGGCGAGAAAGAATAGGGTGAATGTCATTGCTCGTTTCATGGAAACCTCCTGGAAATGGGCGAGCTTGGTAAGAACAGCCGTCGCGGGGTTGCGGCCTGCGCGAGAAAGCAGACGAGAGTCTAGCACAACAAATACCAGCGCAGTATCAGGCTGCCAGGCTACGGAAGGGGTTGTTCTCGAGAACGATTCTAAAGTCCCGCCTCTCGCTTGTGGTTGCCCACTCCCGTTTGAGCCAGCGAGCACACACTCCCGCCGGTGAGGAGGCCCATAGGAACGAGAGTTATGCGAGAGTGGAGGACCAGGTTGCAGGCCCTATCCGGAGGCGCGCAACGCAGTGCGGATGCCGAACTCTTTGGGTGCGGGAGCGAGACGTTTAGCTGAAGTGGAATTCAGTCGGCGCTGGCCGTGGCCAGATTTTGGACGTCCAATCCTTCTGTTTTTTGCCGAAAGAAGGCAGCGACGCGGTCAATGATTTCATTCAAGGGCGTATAGGGACGGAAGCCGGTCAGGGCATGGAGTTTTTCGACCGAGGGTACGCGGCGCATCATGTCTTCAAAGCCGGGCTCGTACGCTCTGTCGTAAGGCACGTACTCAATGGGAGAAGAGCTGCCGGTGCGTTCCTTCACGCGGTGCGCCAGCCCCTCGATGGTGATTTCTTCGGTGTTGCCGACGTTGACGACCTCTCCGATAGCCCGCTCGGAGTCCATCAGGCGGATGAGACCTTCGACCGTGTCTCGAACATCGCAGAAGCAGCGGGACTGCTTTCCATTGCCGTAGACGCTGATGGTGGTGTTGTCCAGGGCGGATTTCACGAAATTGGGGAGCACCATGCCGTAGCGTCCGATTTGCCGGGGGCCGACGGTATTGAATAAGCGGGCCACGATAACGGGAAGCTTCTTTTCCTTCCAGTAGGAAATAGCGAGGAACTCATCGAGAGCTTTAGAGGCCGCATAGCTCCAGCGGCCTTTGGTGGTGGGCCCGAG
>WNGM01001923.1_pt1 | contig 17908 bp, 12 predicted proteins | sample 5400571 | NCBI WGS metagenome assembly WNGM01 (sample SAMN13153378, study PRJNA577476) | soil metagenome | isolation source: 100 cm soil or saprolite under Garry oak tree replicate 2 | place: USA:California | collected 2016-06-15 | reverse complement strand
CACTCGCGAGATCGAGCAATTGGGCGCGAGCGGTGAGGAACTGCCTCAGAGTGCCCAAGCGTATATAGCCGATTGGCTGGCTCAGGGTTGGCTGACTCGGCGTTTCCCTGCTGGTGCCAGCGAGGAAGAATACGAACTGACGACAGATGCTGCCAACGCCATCCGGTCGATCACTGCCCTTCTCAAGCCACGCTTGGCTGCAACGGAGAGTCGTTTGGCGACGGTCATACAACAGCTCGTGCGATTGGCCGAGGAGACGGACTCTGATCCCAAAACTCGTTCGGCGGCTCTTATCGCTGAGCGCGAGCGCATCGAACGCGAACTGGAATTGGTGCAGCGAGGCGCAGTTAAGGCGCTGCCAGATGATCGCGCACTAGAGCGAACCCGCGAAATTATTGCCCTCGCCGATGACCTGACTGGTGATTTTCGACGTGTGCGGGACGAATTCGACAAGCTCAACCGTCATCTGCGAGAGAGCGTGATGGAGAACGAAGGAAGTCGCGGAGATGTACTTGAAGCGTTGTTTGCAGGTGTCGATGTCATTGGAGAGAGTGATGCCGGGAAGACCTTTGCCGCCTTCTGGCGTCTCTTAACTGATCCTGAGCAATCAAGTAGCTTGGAGGCGGCACTCACCGAGGTGATCAGCCGTCCATTCGCGCGTGATCTCGATGCGCGGGAGAGACGTTTTCTCCTACGCCTTACCAGGCTGCTCATGGACGAAGGAAGTAGCGTCCACGATGTCCTACAAAGCTTTGCGCGCAGCCTGAAAAGCTTTGTACAAAGCCGCGAATACCTCGAACAGCGGCGCTTGCATGCACTTCTGAAGGATGCGTTACGAGCTGCCCTCGAGATGAAGGACTATATTCGGCTGAACCGAGCGCTGGAATATTCCCTTACTCTTACGAGCAGTAGAATTCGTTCAATATCCCAGTGGGCGATGTACGACCCGTCGCAACGGCTCCCTGACCCGGAGATGAAGGATGCAGAGCTGTCAGAGATTGGGTTGGACTGGATCAGCGAATTGGTTCGACAATCGGAAATCGACTTCCGCACTTTGAAGCTGCACATTCGCCAGTACCTTGCCGAGAAAACACAAGCGTCCATTGGTCAACTGCTTGAAAGCTTCCCGGCGGAACAAGGGTTAGGCAGCGTGGTCGGCTATGTTGCCCTCGGTGTCAAGCACGGCGAAATTACCGGTGAGGGGCAAATTGTGTGTTGGGAAGGCGATGACGGGGTCCTTCGTCGTGCCCGTATCCCGGCGATCTATTTTTTGAGGGAGCACTGTGCAGAACTCGTCGATTGAAACTAATTCTGAGGAAAAGTCAGAATCCGTAGTCAGTAACCACAGCCACGACGTTCTGTTCATTGGCGACCAGGGGACTCTTCCGGTCGAGACAAGGCGAGTTCTCGTACAGCTGCTTCTCGGACCGGCCCTTGACGCGCGCCGACAGACGAAGCTGTGGCCGATTCTGCTGCGGGATGAATCAACCATTCGCTCCCGCCTGCATGAGCTCTTCCTGGAATTGGTCATTGATCGGGACCTGGAAGTTGCATTTACTCGACAGGTTGTGTCGGACGAACTCAACGTGCCGATATTGCTTCGCAGAACGCAGCTGACATTTCTGGATTCATTGCTTCTCCTTTTTCTGCGCCAACGCCTGACGCAATCCGATGCTCAAGCGGAACGAGCGGTGCTTGCTCATCAGGAGATGGTGGACCACTTGACCATTTTTCAACGCCAGGGGAACGTTGATCACGCCAGATTCGGAAAACAAATTGCCAACGCCATTGAGAAGGCGAAAAGGCTCAGTCTCTTACAGAAGATTCGTGATAGCGACGACCGGTACGAGGTCTCACCAACCCTGAAGCTTCTATTCCCAGCCGAGGAGATTCAGGCGCTGGCTCGTATTTATGCCGAGCTAGCTAGTAGCTCGCCCAACGCGAATCTGGATGACGTGGAGTCGCCACGCGAGACGGACGACGAGGCCGAGTTGTAATGAACGAAGCAAACGCAAACCAGGGGATATTTACCGAACCAGAAGGCATCTTAGAACAGTTTCGGTTGATCCGAATCCAGACGTTTAATTGGGGTACATTTTCTGGCGTTTTCAATTTCCCCGTCTCAGAAGCGGGGTTTCTCTTCGTCGGGCCGTCTGGTTCAGGCAAGTCCACCATTCTTGATGCACATGCTGCGTTGTTAACTCCGCCGCGTTGGGTGGATTTTAATGTGGCGGCCCGCGAGGCCGAACGCCATGGCAAAGATCGCAATGTTGTGACCTACCTACGCGGAGCTTGGGCTCAGCAAACAGGTGACGATGGTGAATACGCATCGCAGTACTTGCGGCCGGACACAACTTGGTCGGCTATTGTGGAGACATATCACAGCCGGAACGGAAAATATGTCGTTTTAGCGCAGCTCCTGTGGATCCGCGGTAGGTCGACAGCAACGAGTGACGTAAAGAGGCTGTATTTGATCCTAGAACGACAATTCGAAATTCGCGAGCTGGACTTTTTTCCAAAGAGTGAATTCGAAGTGCGAAAGATTCGCCCCGCCCTGCCCGATGCTTTCGTGAAGGACGAATTTAGTGGTTATCAGGAGCGTTTTCGTCGACTTCTGGGCATCGACAACGAACTTGCTCTCCGGTTACTCCATAAGACACAGTCGGCAAAAAACTTGGGAGATCTGAATGTCTTCCTTCGAGATTTTATGCTCGATATTCCGCAAACCTTCGAGATTGCCGATAGGCTTGTGTTGGAATTCGGTGAGCTCAATGCTGCTCACCAAGCTGTTGTCGCTGCCCGCCAGCAAATCGAAACCCTTTTACCAGCACGCTCGGAATTCGATATCTTGGCGCAGAAGCGCCAAGATATGTCGGCATTGGATGATCTGCTGCGATGTACCGAACCCTATCGAGAGCAATATCGCAGAAATCTTCTACAGTCGCGGTTAAACGAATTGCAAGTCGAAATCGATGGGGCCAGACAGGAGGAGAAGCGGCTCACGGAAATCGAAGCTCAGGAATTTCTGAAATTACGAGAGTTGCAAGACCGGCGCTACGGCATGGGTGGGGGCGTTATCGAACAACTACAAAAGCAAGTTGAGGAATGCGAGCGCGACAAGAGTGATCGTCTTCAGAAGCGCGGCAAGGCGGTCGCCGCGTGTGGGGGAATGAGTTGGTCTCTGCCCGACGGTCCAACTCCTTTTGCTCACCTCACAGAAACTGCTCGGCAAAGAGTTCTCAAGGCAGCGGACCTCAGCGAAAACCTCGAGGGTCGCAAGGACGGTCTGAAGAATCAACAACGCGAGAAGGAGGACGAGTTCCGGCAGGTGCGCAGAGAGATCGAAGCCATGGAACGTCAACGGTCCAACATTCCTTCCCGGATGCTCGACGTTAGACACGCTCTGGCAGCGGCGACAGGTATCGCTGAAGAGAAGTTGCCCTTCGCTGGGGAGCTGCTTGAAGTGCATCAAAACGAGGGGCGGTGGCAGGGCTCCATTGAGAGAGTTTTACATGGGCTAGCCTTGTCCCTATTGGTGGACGAGAAGTACTACTCGGCCGTCTCCTCTTACTTAAATGATAGGAATATCGGTGAAAGGCTGGTCTACTTGCGGACCCTACCACGACCGGCAGTCCAGAAGTCCCTCTCATCCAACTCGCTTCCTCGCAAGGTGAACGTAGCGCCCGGCTCATATCAGGAATGGCTCCGTGACGAGTTGAGAGTCAGATTCGACTACGAGTGTGCAGACACGATTCACGCTTTTCGAAATGCCTCGCGCGCGATCACACCGCAGGGGCAGGTCAAACATGGCCCCTCCCAGCATGAAAAGGACGATCGTTTTCGCGTGGACGATCGGAGCCGGTGGGTTCTTGGATTCGACAACAGAAGCAAACTGGAGCTATACAAAACCCGGGCATTCGACTTGGCAGAGTCTCTAGAATCTCTCCGGAGAAAACTTGAGGATGCCAAGGCAGAGGAAGGCAGCCAGCGGGAGCAACTGCTTCACTGTCAGACCCTGGCAAACCTAACCTGGGCCGACATCGATGTAGCTGCAATCCTGAAAAAGATAGCTGATCTCCATGAGCGGATTGCAAGCGAAACCTCAGCCAGGCCTGATCTAGCCAAAGTTGGTCAGGAAATCGAATCCCAGACCACTGTTTACAACAATGCAGTAATTGCAAAGAACAATGCGGCTGGAGCCGTTCGCTCTAAGACGACTGACATCGAAAGGTATTCGAAGCGCCTTCAGTCTCTTTCTGACCAACACCTCTCCACTTCCCTCACCCTTTGGCAAAGAGAATGTCTGGACGAGCGCCTTCAGCGGACAGGCAAAGCCGTTTCATTAGAATCGCTTGATTTGGTCGTCTCGTACGTCGAAAAAGCCCTGGCCTTGGAGAAGGAAACACTCATTCGGGAAACTGGAAATCTTAAGAATTCCATCGAGAAGCGGTTCGCCGAATTCATCCGGACCTGGCCAATGGAAGGTGGAGGGCTCGATGCCAGTCTAGAGAGTGCCAATGATTTCTTAGCGAAACTTCGGCGCTTGGAAACCGATGGGCTTCCGCGGTTTGAAGAGCGATTCTTGACGCTCTTACGAGAGCAGAGCGACCAGAACCTGACGCTGCTTTCGGCCCGCCTGGATCACGAACGGAAGGGAATTCTCGACCGGCTGGAATTGGTGAACGATAGCCTCCAGACCGCCGCCTTCAATAAAGGCACACATTTGGTCATCGAAACCATGGATCGATTTCTCGAAGAAGTCAGGCTGTTCAAAGGGAGTCTGAAGGAAGCCCTTAGCCACTCGTTCAGCGACGAACCAGCGATAGCGGAAGGGCGTTTTGGAGTCTTAAGTACGTTGGTCAAGAAGATCGCCAGTCAAGAAACCGCTGACAAGAATTGGCGTTCTTTGGTTCTCGATGTTCGTCAGCACGTGGAGTTTGTGGCTAAAGAACTTGACTCCGATGACCGGGAAGTGGAGATTTACCGCAGCGGCGCAGGTAAGTCAGGGGGGCAACGGCAGAAATTAGCTGCGACGTGTTTGGCAGCAGCGCTCCGTTATCAATTGGGCGGCCAAGATCGAGCGCTCCCAAGCTTCTCTACGGTGGTCCTCGATGAAGCATTCGATAAAGCCGATGCCGAATTCACCGCTATGGCCATGAACATCTTCAAGACTTTTGGCTTTCAGATGATCGTCGCAACCCCGCTAAAGTCAGTAATGACTCTCGAGCCTTTCATCGGTGGTGCATGCTTTATACATATCCGAGACCGCAAGGATTCGTCCGCTCTCATGATCGAGTACGATACTGAAAAGCAACGACTGAACCTGCCGGCACACGTACATGACTCACAACAAGCTACGCTACCCTGACGATGTTCGAGAGTTCCTGAGCCGCCGGTTTAGTCGGCAACACCCGAACTGGCTCAGTGGGCAAGGGCAATGGCCGATTGTGGTGTCATTGGGCTCCCCGACTGAACACGACGTCACGGAAAACCCATCTGGCATTCGTGCGTGGATCTCCGCTTGGGACAATTGGAAGGGAATAGGTGAGGTTCACTGGGAGACTCGCCAATGGTCTCGGCTCGGGCTGCAGCGGCTTCCTCTTCGCTTCAGTCTGATGTCGCCCGCGCAAGTTGCCGAAGCCGTCGGTGAACAACAGCGATGGGCCTTCTCATCCGAACGATATAATCGCTTGACCCACCAGTGGCCGGTTCTCGCAGATACTTCTGTGCTTCCTCGTTACTTCGACGTCCTTGCCGATTATGACGCCCCCAATTTCGAGAGACTGTATTCCTTGTTGTTATGGCTTGAAAACAATCCTCAGTCGAATTTGTACCTTCGCCAACTCCCGGTTGAAGGCTTGGATACGAAATGGGTCGAGCAGCGCAAGAGTCTTGTGTCCGGTCTAGTTCAAGCTATACGAAGCCAGTCTTTGGAGCCCGATCTCTTTGTTTTGTGTGGACTGCGCCGTCCTAGATATCGGGTTCGAGTGAGAGTGTTATGTCCGAACTTACGAAAAGCTGTTGGAGGCGTGGAAGATCTCGAAGCTCCGCTTGAAGAGATTGCGGCCTTGCCGGTAACACCGGACTCGATCATTATCGTGGAGAATTTAGAAACCGGTCTGGCCTTAGGAGACACTCCCGGTGCTATAGCTTTCATGAAGTTAGGCAATGCCGTAAATATTCTTGCTTCAATCCCATGGGTACAAAATACCGATGCGGTGTACTGGGGAGATGTTGATACTCACGGATATCTGATCTTAGATCGAGCGCGCCGTATACTCCCCGGTTTAAAGTCGGTATTGATGGACAAAGAGACGCTCCTCAAGCATCGAAATCTGTGGGGAGAGGAATTTCCACAGAATTGTGGTGTGGGGCTACCAAATCTTCTAGGGCACGAGATAGAGGTCTACGAAGGCCTGCGTCGACAGACCTGGGGAAGAAATATCCGACTGGAACAGGAACGAATTCCATGGGCCGCTGCCGTGCAAGCGCTGGGAAAAGCCCTTGGTGGACCAAACGCTTCCACGGACTGCTAAGTTAAACCTCCCGTCGGTGTTGTATTATCGCCAAGCCATACTAGGCAAGCAAATGACCGTCCAGATTTTGAAGAGCTTCCATTTTTTGAGAGGCCAGATTTAACTCCTTATCTGACCCATCTGACGAAAAACACTAAAGCAAGTGACGAGTATTCTGCGTTCGACAATGTCGTTAGCATTCTGCAGACCGGAAGAATTTGGGGCAGCGACAAGAAAAAAGGATTTGTCAAAGGACCGTATCGCGCCGCTTGCTTTATGGATGTGCCTTTCCATTCACTGAACTACATCCTGAACGAGGAAAACAGCAGCCTGAACGATCCTCGGTATGAAGCATTCGGTGTTTTTGTCACAAAGAAGCGTGCGTCTCACGAAGGGATGCAGACCGGTCCTCTATCCTTCCAATGAGGAGACTCAGGCCCTGTGTATTCCAAGTAGCCAGTTTTGAAGAGTAGTCCGGTTCGAAGCTGCTGGCGAAGGATGGATAAGCTGGCTGCATGAGCGTGAGTGGCGTTGTAAAGGAAACTACCAGCTTCCGCGAAACGCTGCTGGCCTTTGGAGAACTGCCTTGGAGAATTCTTGCCTTAGCTGAACTTTCGGCATGATTCACGGTCTTCACGAGACAGGCTAATTTACGGGAATCCTCTGACGCACCCGGAAGCGTTCGATTTTCTTCTGCGCATCCTCCAAGTGCGCCTTCGACAAATGCACGTAGCGTTCGGTCGTGCGCAAGTCCGCATGCCCCATCAGCTTCGCCACACTGAACACATCTATCCCCGCTTCGACGGCGCGGGTGCCGTACGTATGCCGAAGATCATAGAGGCGAAACGGAGGCTGAATTCCGCTCTTCCGCAGCGCCCGAAGATGCGCCGGCTCGAGTTCGGTCATCGGCCTACTCCAGTCGTAGCCATTGCCGACCCGCCGGGGAAAAAGATACTCGCCTTTGGCCTTCGAGAGCCGACGGTTGAAAATGGGAAGCGCCCGTGAAGTGATCGGAACATCGCGAACCGCGCTGTCGGACTTTCCTTCCCTCACATGTACATACGGTGCGGGCGGCCCGATATGCACATCCTCGCTGCGAAGTTGAAAGATTTCGCCGGGCCGCAGTCCCATCTCGACCATAATCGTGCCGACGTCACGGAGGACTGGCGCCGCTGCCTTCAAATATTTATGTTCCTCGTCAAAGGAAAGCGTTCGCTCTCTTCCCTTCTCATGCAAGAACTCCACTCTTCCCCCGAAGAATGGACTCTTCTGGATCAGTTCCTCCTTCACAGCAATCCCAAGGATCTGCCGCAAACACGACAGGTCGCGGTTAATTGTGGCGGGGCTCCGTTGCTGCTCGATGCGAGTCTCCTTGAAGCTGCGGATCATCTCGGGGGTGATCTCGTCCAGGTACTTCCTGCCAAAAGCCGGCTCCAGATTCCGTACGCAGCTTAAGTAGTTGCGGTGTGTGTTTCTTCGGCGTTCGACCTTGATGGTGTGCAGAAAACGCTCCGCAAAGTCGCGGAACAGTGGAATCTGCTTCTTCGGGAGAATTCCTGCGCGTCTCTGGGCGAGTTCTGCCTTCCTCACGCACTCGACGCGATGAGCAATCGTCTTGTTTCGTAAGTGAGTTGATTTCTGATAGCGGCGGCCCTCGAAGCAGAAGTCGTAGTAGTAATACGGAGAGCCGGGTTGCTTGTAGATGGTCATGGGGGTGCTCCAGCTAGCCGAATGCCTGGACCAAACTAAGGAAATCAGGAAGAAAGTCCGGAGAAGATTCGAAGATGCCTTGCAAGGATCATCCAAATGGGACCGACTTGCACTAGGTTCGGAGTCGAGCGCTCTTTTCCAGTCTGCGGAGCGCATCTCAAGGAGATCTCTTTAGACCGCGAGGGCAGTGGGGATCGAAAACAAAAGCTTGAGGGTTTTCAGGGACTTACGAGGAATACAGAGCAGCACTAACTCATCGAAAAGGAACGAGAGGGCACGCAAAGGAATGGATTTCGGTAGCGGCCTGGCATTGGTTTTACCACGGCGATGGTAATTATCGTGGCCACTTTAATTATCATGGCCATGATAAGACTCGGGCTTTTCTCGTCAACCTTTAGTGCTCGCAGTTCAGCGACGCGTTAGCGCCGCCATACCTGACTTAGGTGGGCGTGGAATCCGGGGACAACATCGGGCACATCCAAGGCGATTGACTTATACCGCCCCGTCTCACCTGTGTTCTCCCGAACTGTTCCGAAAGGACGTCAGAGACGATGTCGCCTCGCCGCCAACTAATCACCGGGCCCCGGACACCGGAGGATTTGGCGGCTACCGCTTCGTTCAGCAGTTGCTGTTCCACGATTCGAAACCAATACCGACCCAGGCGCTTACGCAAGCGGTTTAACTGGCGGTGATGACACCGACCAACGCGGTCTCCACTACCACACGGACAGCGCTCCTTGTTTGCGTGCCGCTTCCTCATTCCAAGAAGCCGTATAAACGGTAAGACTTCGGACTCTCGCTTTGCTCCCAACAATTGCCGCAAGTCCTCCTTGATCCCGCTCGCCCCATGCTCAAGATCCTCAAACGGAGCCTCGCCGTAAATCTTCAGGTATGAAAAGCGATACAGATACGGAATCAGGCAGCGATCAATGAAACCTACAAGTGAAAGTCCTTCGGACAGCATTAAGCGCAGCCGCGTTTCCGATCCCAGGCACAGGGATCCATCTTGAAGGTGGTGGTACGAAAGCGGGATGCGGCTTCCCGTCTCAAAAACGCCGGGAATTTTTCGAGGAAATGTCTCGGGAATTCGAAACTCTATCTGATAGCAATCACTGATTTGCACTTTACCCAGAATCTGTGCGGTAAATGCGAGCCTGCCTGCTAATACGAGGTCGGAAGCCGCCGGAACGATGCGTAGTCCCGGCTGTCTCACCAGGAGTTCTTCAAGACCCCAGCGCGCTGGAATTTCAGATGCGATGACGATCTCCCCATGGCCGCGGTGCCGATTTCGGGATCGTCACAACCGGCGTGCGTACAATCGCAGGCGCACTTAAGAAGGACATTGAGGCGCTAGACAGTTGGGTCAAGGCGATTCGCGATCGCCGCAAGTAATACCTATGGCGATGGGCAGTAGTCGTGCGGGTTCTCGATTGCGAAGCCGGAGCAGCTCAAGATCGCTGACTCCGGCTCTTCAGAACTCCACGCTCAAATCGAGCGTGTCGGCCTGAACCAAGGAACGCGGCGGACTGTGCCGCAGGTACCCCTACTCGAACGCATCTACAGCGATACGGCGCACGATGGCCGATGCAGGGAGTGAGCGAAGAGCCAAGCGGCCGGCAAGTTCTCGCGACCGCGTCGGCCACGTGTTGACATGTAGCATCATTGGAAGGTTCGGAATAGGAGTCGGGTCCCATTCGGCGCGACGATGAACAAGTTCGCCATCGACGAACCACCGGATTTCGGAAGGATTCCACTCAATTGCGAACCGGTGCGCGGCTTCCGACGCGTCGAACCCTAACTTAATGGCTACAGGCGTTCCGCGATAGCCATAATCAAACTTGGCTCCCTCTGGCCCGGGATTATAGAAAACGTTGACTAAGAGCCGATCGGGACGATTCCCAGTGATCTCAACATCAATTTCTTGCCGCGGCGAGTCGCGATGAAGAAAGAAGCCACTTACCAGACCTGGGACACTCGTCGCTTGCAGGGTGGCTTCGAAACGCCCGTAAAGGAAAGCACCCCGGCTCGAGATCGACGCAGCGCTAAAACTTCGAACGCCTAGCGGTTCCTGAATAACTGTGAGCGAGAGGCCCTCACCGGATTTCGCGGTGACGTTTGCTGGGCGAAATAGCGCGAGGTTCCCGGGAAAGGTATCGTTGCGCAATAGCCAACGCACCGTCTCAGTGCGCGTCAGATCATCATCAAAATTCACTCGCGATCTGGAAGTTTTCAAGTGTTCCGACACGCTCGCACGGATTCCTCTCCAGCTCTCGTGCGGCTCTGCGATCCACGGCGACAGATCATGCCGAAGTCGCTTTGCTGGAGGGACCGTTGGCGTATCGAGTACAGCGGTCAGATATCTGCGCTGGCCAGTATCCCGAACAGCCGGATACGGCGTTGCTGGCGGAGGAAGCGTGACATGCTCGCAAAGCGCGTGCCACGAATGAGGTCTTTCAGCATCTAGGCGTAATACATCCGCCCCTTTGAAGGCGTCGCACTGTGAGTTACTCGCCCGTTTTTCATCGTCAATCACGACAAACTTCGCTCGCGGATAACGCGACGCAAGTGCGCGCGCATGTGGTCCCAGCGAACCGATGTTGACATACGCATTGAAAACGCGACGGCCGCGACCGGCCATCAGCCCTTCAAACTCATACTCCGGTATGTGGTCGAGATCGCTGCAGCAACGATAGCCAAGCATCGAAAGAGCCAACGCGAGTGATGACAAGCCCGATCCTGGGACTCCAAACGCGAACACGGGGAAATGGACCGGCCGCTGATGGAAAAGCGCAGTGCCGCAGTCATCGAGGATGCCGATCCGGCTCAGTGCCGGAAGAATCGAGTACGAGTTTGTTGAAGCAGTGTCGAGGCGCTGGTTGACCACTGGACGGCTCAGAGCTCTTACATCCATCTTTGCGAAGTTGTGGTTGATCCAAATATCGATGGGGCCGCGGCAAGGAAGAAGCGCAAGTAGCGTTCGAGCTCCTTTTTTTGATAAGACATACCCCGACAGATACCAAAGGCCCCGTTCGGGGCGAAACAGGTTCCTCGAAATCTGTTCTTTTGGCGCACCGTATCGCGCTTCCTTGTAAGACAGATATAAAACATCAAACGCTGGACCCGTTTGATCTGCGTCCTCCATCTCACGCCAAGCCTCATTAACGATTCGGCCAAAACCACGCTCGAACCAGACATCGTCCTCAAGCACAAGAGCATAGGGGTAATTCGACTGAGCAATGGCTTTCCACACACCGATGTGCGAGTGCGCGACCGCAACTTCTGCGTGGCTCATCCTAATCGGGCGCGTCAGATCGAATACGTCAGGCACTGCGAGAGGTTGCGGTTCGACGAACAACTGGTCGGCGAGTGTGTAGAACGGATCGACGTTGCCGCCATCGAGCAATCGGTGCGAATCGTTCTGCGCGTCGATTGCAGAATACCGAACCACTCGCTCCGACAGCGGCTTTCCGGCAGCGTCCAGGATGCAAGCAAGCTCACGGAGCATATTAACCCAACGGTTCGGTTGCCTGTCCAAGTTGATAATGAATATCGGACCGATTCCTGACCGCTGTTCATCCGAGAGGGGCACGAACGAAGGGCACCGCCGCCGCGGTAGGTGCATCCGATAATGCAAGAACAAAAAATGCAGAAGGCGTGCGGCTACGCTAAGCGGTCTGGGCAGGTTCATTTCGGACTATTCACCACTACGGCGGAACTTTTGCTTATTGGCAAGGCGCCAGTTTCTGGCATCTGCGCGGTAACTCAAAGGCCATTTTGAAACCGCAATTGAATCCCAATCACGCAATATCACGAGATCGCTCTCCAGACGTCCAAATGTAGTGCCAAATTCGAATATCGATTTCGAGAGATTCCCCGGGCCAGTCGTCGCTTGAATTTCAGGTAGCACGTTGTCACCGGCGAGTTCTAGTAGATCAGTCGCCTGCCGCAGCGTACGTTCGACAATCGGATTTCTTCGGTTCGCAATCAGTGGATTGTTATTAAAATAAAAAATCCAGTTAGAGTCGTAAGCTTCCCTTCGAAGAAATACGGACGGGGCCACCATGGTTCCAGATGTACTGTCGTAACAGAGCGGCTGGATTTTGAGCCGCCCATCATCGAATAGCCAACCGACATCGGTACTGACGCAAACATCGTCCGCATCGACATAGAAGCCACCTTCAACTAGCACGTAGCAGAGCCGGAAGTAGTCGGCCTGCATTGCCGGGTGATAGCAACGCTCGAAAGCCCGCGCGTGCCGCGCACTCAACGAAGCACTGATGAAGGCGCCGGCAGTGCGTTCGTCGAACAACCTATGCTCGAAGCCTCTAGTCTCCCAAACGGTCCACGACCCGACACATTCCTCGACGTCGGGTGGCAAATGGCCAAGGTCATGCCAAAACTGCACGATCGTCCTAGGGGGCGGCTGGCTGCAGTGGTTGTTGTTCGAGTGCCGACCTAAGGGACGCTGAACCAGCTCTCTGATGAATTCCGAGCGTCGCCGGTGATGTTCTGGACTATCAGGTTCTTGCTGCATCTAGAGTACCGTCCTAATAGCAGGCTTTTGCTCGCGGCTAAAGATTCTTGATGCTTTATGATACGCACGATATCGTGCAAGGTCGATTACCTGCGTCCGAATAGGAGAGCAGGCGCTCCAGGTGTATTTCGCCGCCGAGTGTCGAGCATCCCGATTGGGATAGGTATCGATCGATCATCGAGAATCGTTAGAAGTGGAGGCCAATAGCAACGTGAAGATCCTTTCTCATAACCCTGGCCATGACGGAGCTATCGCATTTCTTCAAGACGGCCGCTTGATGATGTCCATCGAAGCAGAGAAGGACTCCAATGCTCGACACTCGCCGGTCTCCATTGCTGAAGTATTTAAAGCCTTTGGGGAACTTGACGAAATCCCCGACGTCACTTGTACGGGTGGCTGGTGGCCACGCGACCATTATGAATACTTGCATGGGTCGGATGTTCATGCTGGGTACCGCGGTGTGACAAAAAATAACGTTATCGTAGGCAAACAAGGCTTCTTAGGAAAGCAGGTTCGGTATTTTTCTTCCACCCATGAAAGATCGCATATACTTTGCGCTTTCGGCATGTCAAGTCTGCCGAAGGGCACGCCATGTTATGCGTTGGTATGGGAAGGGGCGATAGGCGCTTTCTACGAAATTGACTCCGACCTAAACATCACGCCACTTGGGGACGTCCTGAATTCGCCTGGAAATCGGTATGGCCGACTCTACGGGCTAGCCGACCCAACTTTCCCTAAGGATGGGCCATTTCCTCGTACCTCGGACTCAGGAAAGCTCATGGCCTTGGCGTCATTTTCGAAGCGCAGCAAACCTACGGCACAGGAAAGTAAATTGCTCAATTTTTTGTTGGATGGTCCCTTCCGTGAACTGAGCGCTTACGAAGACCTTGAACATGCACCTCATTTCAACGTTGGGGTGTGTGATCCGGAATTTTGCAACTTCGCAGGTATTTATAGCGACGCAATTTTCGATGTCTTCTATCAGTTCGCAAGAGCAAACGTAAAGGAGACAAGACCGCTACTGATAGCAGGTGGATGCGGCCTAAATTGTGACTGGAATTCAAAGTGGAAGGAGAGCGGGCTGTTTACAGAGGTTTTTGTGCCGCCAGTCGCGAACGACTCGGGCTCGGCAATTGGAACAGCTATTGATGCACAGTTTTACTTCAGCGGTAATCCAAAAATTGACTGGAATGTTTATTCTGGGCGACTTTTCTACATAGAACAATTCGATTCACAACCGTATGACGTCTACGATGCGAATTATGAATTATTGGCCGATCTGCTAGCCAACGATCTAATTCTCGGCTGGGTAAGCGGCAAATATGAAATCGGTCCACGCGCTTTAGGCAATCGTTCAATTCTTGCTGCCCCATTCCGCGACAATACCAGGGTGCGACTAAATGAGATCAAGCAGCGCGAACAGTTCCGGCCGATTGCTCCCGTATGTCTGGAAGAAGACGCCGCTCAATGGTTTGGTTGCAATCGCCCGAGTCCGTTCATGCTTTATACATATCGTGCAAAAACCGACGCGCTAGCTGCAGTTACGCATGTAAATGGGACTGCACGTATTCAGACAGTTTCACCTGAAAGCAACCGGAGTCTGTATCAACTACTTGTCGCATTTAAGAAACGTACGGGATATGGGGTCTTGTGCAATACCTCTTTGAATTTCAATGGGCGGGGTTTGATAAACACAATAAAGGACCTCTCTGCATACGCCATGGAACACAGTCTTGATGGGTTCGCAGTCGAGGGACGTACCTATCTTGTTAAATCGTCGAGAGGCTATCAGGCGTGGTTAAGAGCGTCCGAGATGCCGATCGTCAAGGACGGATAAGACGAAGGTGAATTTGGCGGACGTCTGTGACTGTCGCGTGTGTCCCTGCGCTTAGCCGCGCGGCCTTGAGTGGCGCCAAGAAACTAGATCGGCTTCGGGCGCGAGCGATTGGGCGATGACTTGTTGATTGACGCTGAAGGTCAAGTCACGACGGAGCTTTCGGACGAGAGTTGCTAGATCGTCGGCCTCTCCCTTTAGGTAAAGACGATCTGGTCGCTCAACGAAGATCAAAAACAGGCTCAGGCCGTACTTCAACATTCATCCAATCACATCAGTACGGTTCTAGACAGAACGGTGTGTCGACGACGTAAACGAAGGCGTTGAGAGCAAGCATTGAAGTTGCCAAAGCATCAAGCGATGTACGTCACGAGCCGGAACCTGAGTAATGAAACCAGCCAGTCCACGACCTAAGCGAGCCTTATTTCTTCTCCGATAATCCCTCTCGATGGATTCCTCAGTGATGTGCTTCCCCATGTTCTCGAGAATCGTGTGAATGGTTTGCGCCGGATGTTGAACGCGGCAGCATTTCAGAAATTCGAAGGCGAGCGCGGTGCGCTCGGTCATCGGATCGCGGGGATGTCCCGGCGTGTTCCTTGGTCGGGGATACTTGACGCGAATTAGGAACTCAATTTCCGATGCGAGATGAGGAGCGAATGTCCGAACGACCAAGTTCGTTCGATCAAAATCTCGTTTGGAGAATTTTGTATTGTGAGACGGCTCGCTGTGCTCACCTTCTCCTGCAAGCAGTCTTTTCACGAGTGCTACTCTCAACTGTTCATTTTGCCGGGGGCGATCCAGCAGGCTCTCGCCACCAAGAGGCCAGGGCCTGCCCACCTGCTCCCAGCTGAGAACTCGCAAGCGTCTCTTGCACGCCCTCGCTTGCTTGCGAGAGGCGGACACAACCCTCGGAATTTCCTTGCTTTGTGACACTTCTAATCACTCGCATCATCAGCGTATCACATGGAGTGCGGAGGCGGGCATTATGCGGTTTTGGAGAACCTAGAAGTCGAACTGCGGCCGTACCATTTATCGCACCGCGCGTTCCGGTACGGATGCGTTAAGGAGTTAGTATGTTAAAACTTATTTAGGAAAGGAGGGCACTGTGATCGATTGGCTCCGAGCCACAAAATCAGCCAACTTTCAGCTCAAGGCAAAGAGACTTCCAAAGAGCGCAGTCGTCGATCTCTTTCGCGCCATTCGACAAAATTCGGAAGCGCCGTCCCAAAATATTTTCCATCACGTCAAAGAGCCGCTCGGCCACGCATCTTGGTCGGCTTTGGCGTTTCTCTCCGAACGCGACCCCGCTTTTCTTGATGTGCCAGATGGAGACGTAAGAGAAAGCATTTGCGGCTTTCTCCTCCTTGTGGAATACAGAGACCACGTCGCACTTTTCAAATCTAACCTCGAGTTGCCATCGGAATTTAAGACTGAATATTTGCAGCGCATAAGCGATGACAGAGTTGAGGCAGCGATTGCGCGAGCGGACGCCACGTTCGAGCAAATCCGCCTACGAAATATGGCGACTTCCAAATACGCGCTCAGAAATAAAACACTCGAAGCAAACGACTTGCGAAACGTGGTTGGCCCTGCGGGGGCCAGTCGCTACGTCCCACGATCTTACCGCGTCCGGAGAGCTGGGGATCACTACGCAGCGACTCCTGATTCTGGCAAGATTTCCATGCGCTCTGACCGCGCCGGTTACGAAGAACTTGTTCAGTGGGCTATCTCCGTCATTGATTTGTTAATCGACGAGAACGCGCCTAGTTCTGCCTTCATTCGTACATTCGCCCGACCGATAGACTTGAGTTGCATACCCCCCACTACGATACCGACTCATTTCGCTGTTGATGTCCCAAGATTAGTTGAAGAGCTATTTGAGTCTGCTGAAGTCATGCAATTTATTCGCGGCACCGGCCAAACCGCCGTGTCTCTAAATAAAGTTGAGACCGACGATACTTTGACGGATGGAAGAACGTTCCTTGCATACTTACGAGCCGATCCGCAATTGAACACCGCCACAAGCGAGAAAGGAACGTTCACGGCAGCGCATACAACTTTTGACGCAGACTCTGTCTTCGGAGTAGTGATTAACAGCATCGCCGCTAACGATGAAGTTTTGGTCTGCGATGATCTCGGCGACGAATGGGCTGATTTCATCGGCATCAATGGAAATCACCTGCCAAAGACCATCACTTTCTATCATGCCAAGTATGGTGCTCCTTCGTTAAGCGCATCAGCTCTACAAATTGTCGTAGGCCAAGCGATCAAGAATCTGAGTCGCATGAATTTGCGAGATGATGAAGTCTCTCCAAAATTCGCCAAATGGACGAGCGCCTATGCGAATGACAATGCGGTCACGCTGATCCCACGCATTGCCAGGGGAAACGAGGCAATGCTGCACGCTAAGATTGCTGAGGCGCTGGCTTCACCGGATACCGTCCGACGCGTGTATATCGTCACGTCCTCACTGAGCTATGCGCAGCTTGACCAGACACTCGCTGGCCTTCGTGCAGGGGAGACGCCTGAGCCGCATTTCGTGCAGCTCTATCAGTTGCTCATGTCTTGCTTCTCGGCATGTACTGAAGTCGGAGCCTATGCATCCGTCGTATGTCAAGAGTGAGTCGGCGCTGTTACGGGAAATGCTTGTTGGAGCTCTGAATTCAAACGCGTGCTTCGCTTGGGCCGCGAAAGGCACGCGCGCTGTCCAGACCTTACAAACGCGTTTATCCTCCTACAATTGGTCAAAACAAACCCAGCTAATCCGTAGTTGCTTTCAGTTTCCATCTACTTTCCAACTAAGGCCGTCGCTCGGGGAGGCTAAGTGCCGCCAGACCAATCGCTTTCAGAGTTTTATTAAGAGCTTCCCAAACTTCAGATGTTAAGTTTGTCGACTTGCCATCCGTGCCACTGATCTTGGGCCCGAAGCCGACAGTTGTTGTTGCAGGCAAGGGACATTCTCAATTTCACGATTGGAGCAGGCCCGAGCCGCACTGAGCAGAACGTCAGTTATCCGGGTCGTGGGGTGCTTGCCCACCGCACTTCGGGTGCAGTACTTGCTCCTCGCAATCCTTAATCCGAACTCCCCTTAGTCCAAGGGTTCTTCGTTATCAACGAATTGACCGTCATGTAGTATTGAAGGAGGTGAGAGCTATTGCGGGTCGTCTCCTTTTCTACGCCTTGGTATAGGTACCGAACGATTCAGCAATCGCTCTGTGCTTCCGGCCGTTTTCAGCTTTTCGACACTCCATTCGATTAAAACCTCGCCAAGATTCCCTACCGTTCTTTGCTCGCGTGCCGCCAATGCTTCCATCT
>WNGM01008264.1_pt1 | contig 17922 bp, 16 predicted proteins | sample 5400571 | NCBI WGS metagenome assembly WNGM01 (sample SAMN13153378, study PRJNA577476) | soil metagenome | isolation source: 100 cm soil or saprolite under Garry oak tree replicate 2 | place: USA:California | collected 2016-06-15 | reverse complement strand
TGAGCATGCGGTACACGCGACTCACCCGACCTCTGGTCCGGAGGGGTGGCACGCTGCGCCCGGCGAGCTGGGACGAGGCGCTGGACGCTGCCGCCGAGGGCTTCCGGAACGTGGTCGGGCGGCACGGGCCGAAGGCGTTCGGGCTGTTCAGCTGCTCGAAGGCGACGAACGAGGTGAACTTCATGACCCAGAAGTTCACCCGCGCCGTCATCGGCTGCAACAACATCGACAGCTGCAACCGGACGTGACACGCTCCATCCGTCGTCGGTCTGGCGACGGTCTTCGGAGCCGGGGGCGGCACCAGCTCCTATCGGGAGATTGAGGAGACCGACCTCATCCTCCTGTGGGGATCGAATGCCCGCGAGACGCACCCGATCTTCTTTCACCACGTCCTGAAGGGGGTGCGCGCAGGCGCTCGCCTGTGCGCGATCGATCCGCGCCGAACCGGCTCGGCGGAGTGGGCCGACATCTGGCTCGGGCTCGACGTCGGGTCCGACATCGCCCTGGCCAACGCCCTCGGAAGGGAGATCATCGCAGCGGACCTCGTGAACCGCGCCTCCGTCGAGAGGGCCACCACCGGCTTCGAGGCCTACCGCGCCGCGGTCGAGCCGTACACGCTGGAGGAGGCCGAGCGGCTGACCGGCGTGCCGCGTGATCTGATCAGGAAAGTGGCGCACGACTACGCGCGGGCGGACCGCGCCCAGATCTGCTGGACGCTCGGCATCACCGAGCACCACAACGCGGTCGACAACGTTCTGGGCTTGATCAACCTGGCGCTCCTCACCGGCCACGTCGGGCGCTATGGATCGGGCCTCAACCCCCTGCGCGGCCAGAACAACGTGCAGGGGGGCGGCGACATGGGCGCCATTCCGAACAAGTACCCCGGCTTCCAGGACGTCGAGGATCCGGAGGCGCGCGGACGGTTCGAGAAGGCCTGGGGGGTGGGGCTCGATCCGAAGCGCGGCTGGCACCTGACGCAGATGTTCGAGGCGATGGAGCACGGCGATCTCAGGACGGTCTACGTGGTCGGCGAGAATCCCTGCCAGTCGGAAGCCGATCAGGCGCGCGCCGAGAAGCTGATGGGCGGTCTCGAGCACGTGGTGGTGCAGGACCTCTTCCTGACGCGGACGGCGAGGATGGCCCACGTCGTCCTGCCGGCCGCCGCCGCCTGGTGCGAGTCGGAGGGAACGGTCACCAGCAGCGAGCGGCGCGTGCAGCGGGTGCGCAAGGCGCTCGACCCGCCCGGGGAGGCGCGCGACGACATCCGGATCGTCTGCGATCTGGCGCGCCGCCTCGGCCACGACTGGGGGCAGCCGACGGCGGAGGAGGTCTGGAACGAGCTGCGGCGCCTGTCGCCGATGCACGCCGGGATGTCGTATCGGCGGCTGGAGGATCTCGGCGGCATCCACTGGCCCTGCTGGGACGAGAGCCACCCGGGCGAGCGGTTCCTGCACGCGCGCCTCTGGGAGGAGCCGGTGCGCGGCGCCAGGGCGCCGATCACCCCCGTGGTCTTCGAGCCGCCCGTCGACGCTCTGAACGAGGACTATCCGATCCGGCTCACGACCGGCCGGCGCCTCGACTCGTTCAACACCGGAGTGCAGACCGGCGGCTACACCTCGCCGCTGCGGCGCGGCGAGACGATCGATCTCGCCCCCGAGGACGGCGAGCGGCTCGCGGTGGCTGAGGGGGAGGTGGTGCGGGTCGTGTCGCGGCGCGGCGCGGTCGAGGCTCCCGTGCGCTATGACCCGAGCCTGCGCCCCGGCCTGGCCTTCATGACCCTCCACTTCCCGGACGACGTCGCTGTGAACCTGCTGACCATCGACGCCACCGACCCGAAGTCGGGCACGGCCGAGTTCAAGGCGACCGCCATCCGCGTCGAGCCGGTCCGGAGACGCGGGGAGGCCGTCGCCGCGGCGCGCGGGAGCTCATGGACCTCGTCCTGAGCAGGGCTCAACCCTCGCCCGCCGAGCGCCAGGCGGTCGACGCGGTCCTCGGGCCGCCCACCACGGCCTGGGAGGGTGGCGCGCGCCGCTCCGGCGTCGCGGGGCACGCCGCCGAGGGCGGGCATGCGGCGCGCGCGCGCCGCCACCTCCTGCTGCCGGCCCTGCACGCGGTCCAGGCCCGCGCCGGATGGATCAGCCAGGGGGCCCTGAACTACGTCTGCCGGCGCCTCACCGTGCCCCCCTCCGAGGCGTACGGGGTCGCCTCCTTCTACGCCCTGTTCTCCCTCGTGCCGCGCCCGCCGGCGGTGGCGCACGTCTGCGACGACGTCGTGTGCCGCGTGAAGGGCGCGAAGGAGCTGTGCGCCGAGCTCGCGCGCACCCTCGGCCCCGAGGGGTCCGAAGGGCCGGACGGAGGGGCCACCTGGCTCCGGAGCCCCTGCCTCGGCCTGTGCGAGCAGGCCCCCGGCGTCCTGATCACCCGGGCCGGCGAGCGGCCGCGGGAGCGCGCCCTCGCTCCCGCCACGCCCGCGCGCCTGCGCGAGGCGCTGCAGGGGCGGACGATCGACGACGATCCGGCGGCGCGGCTCCCGCAGTTCGGTGAGCCCGGGCTCCGGCTCCTTCGCCGGATCGGACGCATCGACCCTTCGAGCCTGGACGACTACCGCGCGCACGACGGCTTCCTGGCCCTGCGGCGGGCGATCGAGCTCGGGCCGGACGCCGTGATCCGCGAGGTGAGCGACTCGAAGCTCCTGGGGCGGGGCGGCGCCGCCTTCCCGACCGGCCGCAAGTGGGAGGCGGTCGCCCGGGCCGCCGTCCGGCCGCACTATCTCGTCTGCAATGCCGACGAGTCGGAGCCGGGGACCTTCAAGGATCGTGTCCTGATGGAGGAGGATCCGTTCGCCGTCGTCGAGGGGATGGCGATCGCGGGATACGCCTGCGGCTGCGAGCGCGGCTTCCTCTACGTTCGCGGAGAGTACCCGCTGGCCGCCGCGCGCCTGGCCGCGGCGATCGATCGGTCCCGCGGCCGCGGCTTCCTGGGCGACGACGTCATGGGACAGGGCTTCCGGCGGGGCTGTTCGGGAAGCCGACGGTGGTCAACAACGTCGAGACGCTGGCCAACGTCCTCGACATCGTGCGCGACGGAGGCCCCGCGTACGCCGGCGTCGGCACCCCGGGCTCGGCCGGCACGAAGCTGTTCTGCGTCTCGGGGCACGTGGTGCGCCCCGGACTGTACGAGGTGCCGTTCGGCACCACGCTGCGCCAGCTCCTGGATCGGGCCGGCGGCGTCGCGGGGGGACGGCGCCTGCGCGCGGTCCTGCTCGGCGGCGCGGCCGGCACCTTCGTGACGCCGGACGAGATCGACGTGCCGCTCACCTTCGAGGGGACACGGGCGATCGGGGCGAGCCTCGGATCCGGCGTAGTCGTGCCGCTCGACGACACCGTCGACCTGTGGGACCTCGTCTTGCGGATCGCCGCCTTCTTCCGCGATGAATCGTGCGGGCAGTGCGTCCCCTGCCGCGTCGGCACGGTGCGCCAGGAGGAGGCGCTGCGCCGGCTGGCGGCCGCGCGCGGGCGCGGTGCCGCGCAGGAGGAGCTGCGGCTCCTCGCCGAGGTAGCCCAGGCGATGCGTGACGCCTCGATCTGCGGCCTGGGGCACACGGCCGCGGGCGCGGTGCAGTCGGCGCTGGCCAAGCTCGGGCTCGCGGAAGGGGGCGGGGCATGAGCGGCGCGGCTCCGGGGCCCGCAGCGACGGCGAGGCCCGGGCCGGCCGCGCCGCGGCGGGTCGAGATCACGATCGACGGGCGGCCTCTCAGGGTGCCCGAGGGCTCGACGCTCCTGCAGGCCTGCCGGCAGGCCGGCGTCTCCACGCCGACGCTCTGCTTTCTCGAGACCCTGAAGCCGGTCAACGTCTGCCGCGTCTGCGTGGTGGAGCTCGAGGGCTCGCGGACCCTGGTGCCGGCCTGCTCGCGCCCGGTCGAGCCCGGGATGGTCGTCAAGACGGATTCCGAGCGGGTCCGTCTGAGCCGCCGCATGGTCCTCGAGCTCCTGGCCTCCTCGGTCGATCTGTCGACCGCTCCGCAGGCGCAGGACTATATGAAGACCTACGAAGCGAGACCGGAGCGCTTCGGCCCGTCGGCGCCTCCCGCCGCGGCGGGAGAGCGCGACCGCCGCGCTCCGGGCCACCACCACGCGCCGGAGGCCTCGCGCGCGGCCACCGTGGCGCAGCCGCCGAAGGTCGACAACGAGCTGTACGTCCGCGACTACGCGAAGTGCATCCTGTGCTACAAGTGCGTCGAGGCGTGCGGGACCGACGCCCAGAACACCTTCGCCATCGCAGTCGCCGGCCGCGGCTTCGACGCGCGCATCTCGACCGAGTTCGCGGTTCCCCTGGGAGGATCGGCCTGCGTCTACTGCGGCAACTGCATCGGCGTCTGCCCGACCGGCGCCCTGATGTTCAAGAGCGAGTTCGACCTGCGGAGGGCGGGGACGTGGGACGAAGGCCGGCAGACGAAGACCGACACCATCTGCCCCTACTGCGGAGTCGGCTGCACCCTGACGCTGCAGGTGCAGGACAATCGCATCGTGAAGGTCACCTCTCCTCTCGACCACGATGTCACCCGCGGGCACCTCTGCATCAAGGGCCGCTTCGGATGGCAGTCCGTGCAGGCCCGGAACGCGGCGCCCGACGGCGATCCGGGATCCGGCCACGGATCCGGCGACTAGGAGCCTTTCCGGGTCGTGAGGCGGCGCCGCGATCCGGGCGGCGGGAGCCCGCGGAGGCGGCGCGGCGTGAAGATCCTCGAAACCAACTTCCACCGCGGATGGGGAGGCCAGCCGACGTACATCCTGATGATGGCGCGCGGCCTCGCCGACCTCGGCCACGACGTGGTGGTCGCCGCCCCTGCCGGATCGATCCTGGCGGGGCGGGCGCGAGCCGCCGGGCTGCCGACCTTCGAGGCGCTCGCCTTCCGGAAGACGAAGCATCTGGCCGCGGCGGCGCGTGACGCCTTCGTCCTCGCCCGCCACCTGCGCGAGGGCGGATACGACCTGATCAACTCGCACGGATCGCAGGACGTCTGGACCTGCGTCGCCGCCCGGGCCCTCGCGGGACGACGCACGCCGCTCGTCTACACCCGCAACAACACCAAGGCCGTGCGCCCGCACGCCGCGAACCGCTGGCTCTACGGCCGCCAGATCGATCACCTGATCGTCGCGAGCCGCACCGTCCTCGAGCGCTACGCCCCCTTCCTCGAGGGCGGCACGCTCTCCGATCGGCGCATCTCGGTCGTGCACGGAACCTACCGCCCCGATCAGTTCCATCGGGGCCTCGACCGCGGTGCCGCGCGGGCCCGGCTCGGCTTCGGCCCCGCCACGCCTCTGATCGGCGTGGTCGGCCGTCTGGTACGGGACAAGGGGCACGCCGTCCTGTTCCGCGCCGCCGTCGAGATCCTGAAGCGACGGCCCGAGGTCCGCTTCCTCCTGGTCGGGACCGGGACGCTGGAGGGGGAGCTCCGCCGGCTCGCCGGGGACCTCGGGATCGACGGCGCGGTGCATTTCCTCGGGTTCCGCGAGGACATCCCCGAGATCACCGCCGCCCTCGACGTCTCCGTGCTCCCCTCCGTCGACTGCGACGCGTCCCCCGCCGTGCTCAAGGAGGCGCTGGCCTGCGGCGTGCCGGCGGTCGCCTCGGACATCGGCGGCGCGGCGGAGATCCTGCGCGAGGGCGTGACCGGGCTCGTGGTGCCGCCCGACGATCCGCGCCGCCTGGCGGAGGCGATCCTCAGCCTGGTGGAGGACCCGGAGCGGGCCCGGGAGATGGGGAGGATCGGGAGCGGCGACGTCGCGGAACGGTTTCCGCCCTCCCGTCTGGCGGCGGAGACGCTGGCCGTCTATCGGGGCGTCCTGGAGCGCCGCCGGGAGGTCACGCACTGAGGCCGGGGTCGGGCGCGCGGGCTCCCGCCGCGGCTCACTTCTGACGCGACGACTTCCCGTTCCGGCCGTTTCCCTTCCAGCCGGCGATCCGGCGCACCGCGTCCTCCCACGTCTGGCGCTGCGCCAGCAGATCGTGCGTGGGGCGTCCATTGCGGACGGTCGGGCTCTTGAAGTAGAGAGACAGCCAGTCCTGGGTGCCCCGCAGCCCGGAGCGCTGCGCCAGGTCGGCGAGCAGCACCAGGTCGAGGGCGAGAGGTGCGGCGAGGATCGAGTCGCGGCACAGGAAGTTGATCTTGATCTGCATCGGGTACTCGAGCCACCCGAAGATGTCGACGTTGTCCCAGGCTTCCTTGTTGTCCTTGCGCGGCGGGTAGTAGTCGATGCGCACGTGGTGGACGAAATGACCGTAGAGGTCGGGGTAGAGCTCGGGCTCGAGGATCCCCTTGAGGACCGCGAGCTTGCTCTCCTGCTTCGAGCGCAGGCACTCGGGATCGTCCAGCACCTCGCCGTCCCGGTTCCCCAGGATGTTGGTCGAGTACCAACCCGCGAGGCCCAGGGCGCGCGCCTTCAGCCCCGGCGCCAGGATCGTCTTGAGGAGCGTCTGTCCGGTCTTCAGATCGCGGCCGGCCACCGGCACGCGCATCTCGTCCGCCATCTCCAGGAGCGCCGGGATGTCCACGGCGTGGCTCGGCGTGCAGTTGACGACCGGGATCCGCTGCTGGAGCGCGGCGTAGGCGTACAGCATGGACGGGGTGATCCTCTCGTCGTCCGCCGCCAGCCCCTTCTCGAATAGCTTCAGGCTGCCGTGCACCTCGCCGATCGGATGGTAGACCTCGGTGGAGGCGCTGTTGAGCACGACGATCCGCTCCACCCCCGTCGCCTCCCTGAACGAGCGGATGTCCTTCGCCACCTCCGCCACGCTGGCCAGGTGCCCCTTCCGTGGCCGGGAGTGGGTCGCCTCGATCCGCCGCAGGTAGCGCGGATCGAAGATGCCGCGCCAGGGCCGGATCGATTCCAGCTCGGGACGGAGCACCTTCAGGAGATCCCCCTCCAGCACCTTCGCTTTCTCGGCCGCGGAGTAGACGTTATCGGGGAGGATGTCCCAGCCGCCGAAGACCAGGTCCTGGAGCGAGGCGAGCGGGACGGCCTGACCGAGAGGGACCGGATCCGGATGCCCCGGCGGCCCCGCCACGCGTCCCATCTGCGTCAGCGCCCCGACCGGCTTGCCGAAGCCCCGCCGCACCGCGAGGACCCCCGCGATGAGCGTCGTGGAGAGCGCTCCCATGCCCACGGCGAGCACACCCAGGCGTCCCGTGGCGGGCGCCGGCCGAGCCGTTTCATGATTCATGGTATTCTCGCTCTTCACGTGGACGCTTCCTCTCGGCCGAGAGCCGAGCAATGGGACGCGGCGCATCTTACAGGATCCCGTCCCGAATCGCCCGTCAGCGGGCGCGACAGAGGCAGCCGATGACGGAGCTGGCGGTGCGGGGTGGAACGCCCGCGGTCACGAGGCAGCTGGCGGTGCGCTGGCCGGTGCTCGGAAGCCCCGAGCGCCAGGCCGCGATCGAGGTGCTCGACAGCGGCGTCCTGAACGGGCCGGAAGCGCCCCAGGTCAAGGCGCTCGAGAGGGAGTTCGCGCGCTTCGTGGGAGCGCGCTTCTGCCTCGCCACCAACAGCGGCACCGCCGCCCTGCACCTGGCGATCGCCGCCGCGGGGATCGGTCCGGGGGACGAGGTGATCACCTCCGCCTTCACTTACCCCGCCTCCGCCCTGGCCATCCTGCACCACAACGCCATCCCCGTCTTCGCCGACATCGATCCCGTCACCTTCAACGTCGATCCCGGGCTCGTCGAGGAGCGCATCTCGCCGCGGACGCGGGCCATCATGCCGGTCCACATCCAGGGACTGCCGTGCGATATGGACGCGATCAACGCCGTCGCCCGCCGCCGCGGCCTGCTGGTGATCGAGGACGCCGCCCAGGCGCACGGCGCGACCTACCGATCGCGGCAGGCCGGCAGCCTCGGAGACATGGCCGGCTTCTCCCTCAACGCCACGAAGAACATGCCGTGCGGCGAGGGGGGACTCTTCGTCACGAGCGAAGAGCGCTTCCGCGAGGCCGCCGCGCCCCTGAGGCTGCATGGCATCACCGGGGAGGAGGCTCCGTTCGATCCGACCCATCCGCTCGACGACGACGCCAACGCGGACTTCACCGGGCTCGGCTGGATGTACCTGACGCAGGAGATCCCCGCCGCCATCGCCCGCGCCCAGCTCCGGCGCCTGCCCGATTTCAACCGCAACGCGGCGGCCAACGCGGCCGCGCTCACGGCGCGTCTGTCGGCCCTGCCCGGCGTCACGCCCCCGTCCTGCCCGGCCGACCGGACCCACGTCTACCACAAGTACCGCGTCCGCCTCGACCCCGAGGCGCTGGGAGTCGACCTGCCGCCGGCGCGCCTGCGCGACCGGGTGCTGCTGGCGCTGCGGGCGGAGGGGGTGGAGGCCGGGCTGTGGCTCACGCAGCCGGTCCCGGCGATGGAGATCTTCCAGCGCCGCGAGGGGTACGGGGGCGGCTGCCCCTGGACCTGCCACGGCAGCGACGTTCGCTACGCCTCCGACGGGTACCCGCGAACCGCGGCCCTCCTGGCCGACTCCGTGGTGATCGGTTCGCAGTCGTACCCTCTCTTCCCTCAGCCCCGCGCCCTCATGAGCCAGTACGCCGACGCCTTCGAGAAGGTGATGGCGCGCGTCGCCGATCTCCCCGATCCCGGGGCGCGCTGAGGAGGGCGGGGCGCCATGCCGGTGCGCGTGGGGATCCTGGGGGCGGGTCAGATGGGAAGGACGCACGGCGAGCTGCTGGCGCGCGACGGCCGCGCCGCCGTCGTCGGCGTGGCCGATGCGGACGCGCCGCGGGCGGCCCGCCTGGCCGCCGACCTCGGCGCCCGCGCGCTGCCCGACCTCGAGGCCGTCCTCGCCGCGGGGCTCGATCTGCTGGTGGTCACGACGCCGAACCGCCACCACGCGGGGGCCGCGCGCGCCGCCCTCGAGCGCGGCGTCGGCGTGCTTCCGGCCGCTCCTCTCCAGCATGAAGTTCCACGAGGGAGACTACCGCACGCCGGCCTGGGTCGCGGACCGGGAGATCTCCGGCGGCTTCCTGTACGAGAACCTGGTCCATTTCTTCGACCTCCTGGAGTGGCTCGTCGCCCCGGTGTCGGAGGTCTCCTGCCTGGCCCGCGGCCCGCTCTACCCCGACCTCAACGACTTCGTGGTCTCGGTGGCGTTCGAGGGGGGCGCCATCGGCGCCCTCACCGCCACCGGCCACGCCTCCTGGCTGCATCCGGCGGAGAGAACCGAGCTGGTCGGCGATCACGCCGCGATCGCCGTCGAGGGTCTCGACCGCGTCCTGCACTCGCCCGGCGACGGAGTCGCCGTCCGGATCCACGATTACGCGCGCCTCCCCCGCGAGGAGCGCTGGGGGTACGTCGATCAGGACGCCGAGGTGATCGAGGCGCTCCTCGCGGGCCGGCCCGCCTGCTTCTCCGCGCCGCGCGCGCTGCGCACGCTGGAGATCGCCGAGGCCTGCCTGCTGGCCGCCCGCGAGGGGCGGCCGGTCCGGCTCGGCCCGCCGCCAACCGACTGAGCGCCGCCCGGGAGTCGCGCCCGACCGCCCGGAGATCGGGGCGCGCGGCCGCCGGACCACGGGACCGCTCACGCCGGCATCGCCGAGGGGACGGCCGTCTCCGCCCCGAAGAGCGCCTTGCGCAGGTCGACCACCGCGCGCAGCTTGCGTCCGGTGCGCAGCGACCCACGCGGTTGCGCGACGATCCGCAGCTCGCACAGGCCCATCGCCACGTTGCGCGCCATGTCGGGAAAGCGCTCGCGCAGCGAGACGAGGAGGGCACGCTCCACCGAGGCCTGGGAGGCCCCCTCGCGCAGCTCGACGCGCACCTCGATCGCGTCGCGCAAGCCGGGCCGCATCACCAGGACCTGCCAGTCGTGGCCGATCCCTTCGACGCCCTCGAGGAGCCGCTCGAACATCCAGGGGCTGATGTTGCCCAGCAACCAGAACTTCAGCTCCTGAAGGTGGTAGCCGTTCTTCCGGAAGCACTCGGTGCCGGCGCTGCCGAACGACTCCGTCTGTCCGTAGGTCAGGTAGAGGTCGGTCCCCCACGCCTCCTCCACGAAGCGGCGTGACTTCTCCGACATGTTCTCGCCGCCCACCAGCATCAGCTTGACCGGCCAGGTGCCCTGCCGCTCCGCGATCTCGGTGAGGCTCACGATCCAGGACGGCTCCACCACCATGACGTTGAAGCGGTAGTCCCGGGCGCGCTCGTAGAACTCCGCCGGCGGGATCTTCCCCGCCTCGATCAGCAGGCAACCGAGCGCCTGCGCCGCCGCGCGCAGCGCCGCGCCGGCGTTCCAGAACGACAGGTCGAGGGCCGAGACCATGCGGTCGTCGCGGCGCACGCCCAGCGACCAGAGGCCGGCCGCCCCGTCCCGCCCCATGTCCCTCCCCTCCCCGAGAGAGAAGAAGATCTTCTTGCTCCTGGGAGACAGCGTGCCGGTCGTCTCGTAGCCGGCCTGCGGCCGATCGCACAGGAAGTCCTCGATCGGGCTGGTGAGGAGATCCTCGGAGGTGGTGAACAGATCCCCCAGGTCGGCCGGGCAGCGCACCATGGCCGGATCGATATGCAGCTCGGCGAAGCGCCGCCGGTAGAACGCCGAGCGCCGCGCCACCCAGCGCATCGTCGTTCGGAAGTCGGTCCTCTGGACGCTGCGGATGTAGCCGTCCGGGATCCGCCTGGCGAACCAGAGCCGCCGCGTGGGCGAGTTGCCCAGTACGACGCGATCGAGCAGGTTGCTGACGGCGTTGCGCATGATCGCGGTGCGAGTCCTCCTAGTCGGTCGCGCCCAGAACCCCGTCCGCCTCGGGGGAAACCGCGGGCGCGGCGCGCTCCGCCTCCGCCGCCGGGACGGGCTGGGCGGCCGCCCCGGGGACCAGCCACGCGCGCAGCCGCGCCGCCTCGGCGGGGCCGATCGCCTGCCGGCCCGCCTCGAACCAGGCGCGCGTCGAGCGCGCGCCTCCCCAGAGACCGAGACGCGGACCCGTGCGAGGACGGACCACAGCCAGGCGATCGCCGAGCAGCGTCTTCCAGCGCCTCAGCTCGCTGTGCCGCGCCCGGCGTCGCGATCCGGTCAGATCGACCGCGATCACGTGCGTCGCCGAGATGGGCGCCGCCACGGCGTGGATGACCGGCGAAGGCGCCGAGAAGGCCCCGTCGACGAGCCGGCGCGCCAGCCCGTCCACCTGCTTGACGAGCGGAGGGAAGAGGAACGGCAGGCGGCTGCTCGCGCGGACCGCCTCCGAGAGGCTGAAGCCCCGCTCCCGCCCGGTCACGGCGAAGATCCGCTCGCCCCGCCGCCGGTCGTGCATCAGGAAGCCGATCGTCTGCACGCCGTGGTGCAGGTTCCTGAAGTCGTGACGCTCGAGCAGCTCGAGGCGGCGGCGCACCGGCTCGGCCCAGCGTCCCAGGAAGCGCGTGCCGCGGCGCTCGAAGCGCAGGGCCAGGGCGTGCGACAGCACCCCGAGGGCACCGGTGCCGAAGGCGAACTCCAGCAGGTCCTCGACCGGCAGTCCGACGGCCGCGTAGTAGGCGGTCACCAGGCTGCCGACGCTGCAGCCGATCATGGCGTGCACCGGGACGCCGAGCTCCCGCAGCCGCGCCAGGACGCCGATGTGGGCCGGGCCCCGGAAGCCGCCGGATCCCAGGACGAGGGCGATCCGGCCGGCGCTCGCGCCGGGACGGCCGCTTCTGCTCACGCCACCGACCCTGCGGTCATCGGCGCGGCGCTGCGCCACGCCGAGGCGACGCACGGCGGACAGACATGAACGGCGTCGCGATTCGTTCCCCTCCCTCTTCCGTCCGAAGCCGATCGCGCTCCCATCGGGGCACAAGGATACTCGCTGACGGCCCTCAAGACTAGATGCTGCCGAAGAACTTCTCCACAAGTGAAACCCGACCCTCCCTCCGGGGGGCTTGAGCCGCCCGACCGCGGGTGATACGCTTCGATCCTCGGTGAAGCCATCTCCAGGGAGGTCCGCCATGCTGGCCGTCGGATCGAAGGCTCCCGCGTTCCGGGTCAAGGACCACCAGGGCCGCGACGTCGCCCTGTCCGATTTCGCAGGACATCAGGTGATATTGTGGTTCTACCCGAAGGCCGACACGCCCGGATGAACGATCGAGGGTTGCGGGTACCGCGACCTCTCGGCCGATTTCGCGAAGAAGAACGCGGTCATCCTCGGCGTCTCCTTCGACACCGTGGAGGAGAACGCCGCCTTCGCCGCGAAGCTGAAATCCCCCTACCGCCTCCTGTGCGATACGACGCGCTCGATCGGGATGGCCTACGGGGCGTGCGACAGCCCCGACGACGGATCCGCGAGGAGGATCTCCTACGTCATCGGTCCCGGGGGGATCGTGACGCACGCCTACCCCAAGGTCGCCCCGAGGACCCATCCGGCGGAGGTGCTCGAGGTCCTCTGAGCTCCGGCGTGGAACCGTGACCGACATCAGGCAGGAGCTCTCCTCGCTCACGATCGATCGCGAGCGTCCGGCACGGGGCGGCCGGTGGTGGCCGGCGCTCGTCCTGCTGCCGATCCTCGCGGGGCTCGCCGCCTTCTCCATGTACGGCGTCCGCCGCTGGTCCCGCGGCGTGGAGGTCGAGACGGTGCGCGCCTCGATCGCCTCGTCGGCGGCGCCGCCGGCCGGCGCTCCGATCCTTTCGGCCTCGGGGTACGTCGTGCCGCGCCGCAAGGCGGTCGTCTCGGCCAAGATCCAGGGAAGGCTGTCGGAGCTGCGCGTCGAGGAGGGGAGCCGCGTGAGGCAGGGCGAGATCCTGGCCCGCCTCGAGAGCGCCGACTACGAGGCCCAGGTGCAGCGGGCGCAGGCGTCGGTGCAGCGCGCCGAGGCCGACCTCAACGAGTACCGGCGGCAGCTCCGGCTGACCCAGGAGCTGGCGCGCAAGACGATCGTGTCGCAGGACCAGGTCGACGCCGCCCTGAGCCGCGTCGCGATCGCGGAGGCGGCGCTGTCGCAGGCCCGCGCCGACCTGGCCCTGAACGAGGCGCTCTACCAGAACACGGTGATCCGCGCGCCCTTCGCGGGGACGGTGCTGAAGAAGATGGCCGAGGTCGGGGAGAGCGTCGCCCCGATCCCGCCCGGCGTGAACATCTCCACGTCGTCGGGCGCGATCGTGGCCCTCGCCGACCTCGACACCCTGGAAGTGGAGGCCGACGTCAGCGAGTCGAACGTCGCGAAGCTCTCGCCCGATCAGCCGGCCGGGGTCACGGTCGAGGCCTTCCCGGACCGCCGCTACCGGGCGGCGCTCCGCCAGGTCATCCCGACCGCCGACCGCACGAAGGCGACGGTTCAGGTCAAGGTCACGATCCTGGACAAGGACGGCGACCTGAAGCCCGAGATGACCGCGCGCGTCACCTTCGTCAACCCGGAGAGGGGCGCGCCTTCGGCCGCGGCCGCGGAGGCGCCGGCGATCCTGGTGCCGGAGGAGGCGGTGGTGACGCGCGACGGCCGATCGTTCGTCTTCGAGGTCCTCGAGGGCAAGGCGCGGGAGCGGGCGGTCGTGACCGGCGGCGCGCGGCAGGGCCAGGTGCTGGTGCGTCAGGGGCTCTCGGGGTCCGAGACCCTGGTGGCCCGGCCGCCGGCCACGCTGCGCGACGGCGACTCCGTGCGTGTCCGGGGATGAGGGCGCGACGCGCGCGCTTCACGGGGAGGGCTCGCTGATGGCGGTCGTGGAGGTGCAGCAGCTGCGCAAGGTCTACCACCGGGACAGCCAGGAGATCACGGTCCTCGACGGCATCGACCTGACCGTGCCCGAGGGGGAGTTCGTGGCCCTCATGGGCCCGTCGGGATCCGGGAAGACCACCCTGCTGAACCTGGTCGCCGGCATCGATCGCCCCACCTCGGGGCGGGTCACGGTCGCCGGGACCGATCTGGCCGCGCTCTCGGAGAGCGCCCTGGCCCGCTGGCGCAGCCGGACGATCGGGTTCATCTTCCAGTTCTACAACCTCATTCCCGTGCTGACGGCGGTGGAGAACGTGGAGCTGCCGCTGCTCCTGGCCAACCTCACGAGGAAGGAGCGGCGCGAGCGGGCGCTCACCGCCCTCCGGGTGGTCGGGCTGGCCGATCGCTCCGGCCACTACCCCCGGCAGCTCTCGGGCGGCCAGGAGCAGCGGGTCGCCATCGCCCGGGCGATCGTCACCGACCCCAAGGTCCTGGTGGCGGACGAGCCGACGGGCGACCTCGACGCCAGGAGCGCCGAAGAGATCCTGGCCCTCATGGAGGCGCTCAACCGTGACTTCCGCAAGACGATCGTCATGGTCACCCACGACCCCCGCGCCTCGCAGCGCGCCCACACCCAGAAGCACCTCGACAAGGGAGTCCTGACCGCCTGAGATGAGATACCTTCCGTACATCCTCAAGCATCTGCGTCGCAGCTGGATCCGCACCACGAGCACGGTGCTGGCGATGTCGGTCTGCATCTTCCTGTTCTGCACGCTCCGGACGTTCGTCGAGGCGGTGACCTGGAACCTCAAGAGCGCCAGCGCCACGCGGCTGGTGACGCGCCACGCGGTGAGCCTCGTCTTCCTCCTGCCGATCGCCTACAAGGAGCGGATCGCCGCGGTGCCCGGCGTGCGCTCGGTGGCGATGGTGAACTGGTTCGGCGGCTCGCGCCGCCCGAACGACTTCACCGACTTCTTCCCGAACCTGGCGGTGGAGGCGGAGCCGTATCTCGCGATGCACCCGGAGTTCCTCCTGTCCGAGGACCAGACGAGGGCGTTCCTCGCGGACCTCAGGGGGTGCATCGTCGGCCGCAGGACGGCCGAGCGCTTCGGCTGGAGGATCGGCGACACCTTCCAGCTCGAGAGCTTCATCCCCTACTACCGCGTCGGGCACCCCTTCGAGTTCGTCGTCCGCGGCATCTTCGACACCGATCTGGCGCGCTTCCCGGGCACCGACACGACGGCGATGTTCTTCCACTTCAAGTACCTTCACGAGGCGACGGGGGAGAGGATCGGCGTCGGCACCTTCGTCATCGAGATCGCCGACCCGGACCGGGCGCCGGCCGTCTCCAGGGCGGTCGACGCCCTGTTCGAGAACAGCGACGCGCAGACGAAGACCGAAACCGAGGCGGCGTTCCGCGCCAGCTTCGTCTCGATGGCGGGCAACCTCGCCCTCCTCCTCAACAGCATCGCCTTCGCCGTGACCTTCACGATCCTCCTGGTGACCGCCAACACCATGAGCATGGCGGTGCGCGAGCGGCGGACCGAGATCGCCGTTCTCAAGACGCTCGGCTTCCCCAGCTCCCTCGTGATGGGCCTCATCCTGGCCGAGTCGGCCTTCCTCGGCCTTTTGGGCGGAGGCGTCGGCGTGCTTCTGGGGCGGGAGATGATCCGCGCCCTCCCGGACCTGCCGTTCATCGGCGACGCGGTGCGCGGCTTCCCGAACCTCGGCCTGTCGCCCACCATCGCCTTTCTCGGGCTGGGCACCTCCGTCGCCCTGGGGCTGATGGCCGGCCTGGTCCCGGCCCTCCTCGCCTACCGGGCCAGGATCACCGACATGCTGAGGCAGGTCTGATGGCGCTGCCGCTCGCGTACAACGCGCGGAACCTCTTCGTCCGCTGGCGCGTCACCCTCCTCGCGATCGGCGGGATCGCCCTCGTCGTCACCGTCTTCGTCGTGCTGCTCGCCATGTCGAACGGCTTCCGCCTCGCGCTGCGCGCGACCGGCGGCACCGACAACGGGGTGGTGGTCCAGCGCGGCTCGAACTCGGAGCTGAGCTCGTTCTTCAGCCGCGAGCAGGCGAACCTGATCATGGTCGACTCGCGCGTGGCGCACGGGGCGGACGGGCAGCCCCTCGCCTCGCCCGAGATCGTCATCGTCGCGAACCTGCCGCGGCGTGCCGACGGCGAGCCGACCAACGTCACGATCCGGGGCGTGACGCCGCGCGCCTTCCGGATCCGCAACGGGATCCGGATCGTGGAGGGTCGGATCTTCACGCCGGGGCTGAACGAGGTGATCGTCGGCGCGCGGATCCGCGAGCGGATGCGCGGTCTGGATCTCGGATCGCGCGTGTCGATCCAGAAACGCGACTGGGTGGTGGTCGGCGTCTTCACGGCCGAGGGGAGCGCCTTCGAGAGCGAGGTCTGGGGGGACGGCGACGTGATGGGCCCGGCGTTCCAGCGCGGCGGCGGGCAGAACTCCCTGACCGTGCGCCTGAGCGATCCGCGCACGCTCAAGGACTTCGACGGGGACCTCCGGGCCAACCCCCAGATGCAGGTCCAGATGACGCAGGAGCGGCAGTACTACGAGGACCAGGCGGGGCAGGTGTCGCGATCGCTCCTGGCCCTGGCGGGCTTCGTCTCGATCGTCATGGGGATCGGCGCCGTCTTCGGAGCCATGAACACGATGTACGCCATCGTCGCGGCGCGTACGCGCGAGATCGGGACGCTGCGGGCGCTCGGCTTCTCGCGTCTCAGCATCCTCGTCTCCTTCCTGGTGGAGTCGGTGTTCCTCGCGCTGGTCGGAGGAGCGCTGGGGTGCGCCCTGGCGTTCCCGATGAACGGGTTCACCACCGCCACCGGGCAGACCGCGAGCTTCAGCGAGATCGCCTTCGCCTTCCGCGTCACGCCGGCGGCGGTCATCACCGGCCTGGCGTTCGCCGTAGTGATGGGGATCTGCGGGGGCCTGCTGCCGGCCGTGCGCGCCGCCCGCCTGCCGATCACCGCCGCGCTGCGCGAGGCCTGAGGGCGGCCGCGCGACCGGCGTCAGCCTCGGGCTGGCGCTCCGGCCGGGGCGTCGACGCGGCAGGCGCGCGCCACGCCGTCGCGATACAGCAGCCAGAGCTCCAGGGAGCGCGCCAGCAGCTGGCGGACTCGCGCGGCGACCCGCGGGGCCGTGGCGTGATCGAGGACCATCTTCCAGGCCATCTTGCGGTGACCGGTCTCGACCATGTGGTGCGCCCGCTTGAGGTCGAGGAATCGGGCGTCGACCCCGTAATGGCGGACCAGGGCGTTTCTCCTGAGCTCGTCTTCGATGTCGACCGGATCCTCCGGCTCGAGCGCGGTGACCCGACGGCGATCCTCGACGCTTCCCTCGATGAAGATCGTCACCAGGGCCGCCGCCTCCACCCAGGGGCGCCGCGTCGTGACCCAGTCGATCCAGGCCCGGTAGGCCGCCGCCTCCGGGAGAAGATCGATACCGTCGAAGCGCGCCCGCGGGAACCCGAGCCCCTCCATCATCACCAGGAAGAGCTCCGGGTGAGGCACCCCCTTGCTCAGCTTGCCGGTCTCCTCCTCGTAGAGGTTCTCGGCCAGGTCCTGCCGCACCTCCGGATGGGGGCAGCGGGCGTGGACCCGGCTCAGGAGGACCGGGAAGTCGCGGACGTAGACCTCGAACTCCTGTTGGAAGTGGAGCAGGAGCTGCGGGCGGCTGGCCCGTCCTTCGTTGAAGTGCGGCCAGGCCCAGTGGTTCTTGCGGTCCATGATCGCCAGGAGATCCTCCTGGAGCGGGACGGCGGCGCGCGACATCGATCGGGTCTCCTCCTTCCGCCCCGCCTCGCGTGCGGATCCCGGCGGCACGGCCGTCACTAAGATGTCGCCCGGGGGGCGCCGAAGCAAGCGTCGCGCGGCCGGGGAGGCGCGCCGACTTCGCCTACGGAGGGGTCGCGGGCGCCAATCCGCTCTCCGGGCCGGCAGACGTTCCCGGCTCCACGGTCTGCGCGGGCGCGGGCTCCGGCGCCGTCCCGGCCGGAGCCGGCGGCTCGAGTCCGCCGCCGGAGCTTCCCGGCGCCGGCCCCCCCTGCTCCGACTCGACCGGCGGCGGGATCTGGAACGGCACGCCCGGCGGCCCGGCGGGGGGCGGTGTCGGCCTCGGCGCGGGCCGGGTCGGGCGGATCGACCGCGGCGCCTCCTGGCCGGCCTCCGGCAGGAGCAGGCCCGGAGGCGGCACGATGATGAAGCGCTCCCCGGGGACGAG
>WNGM01001880.1_pt1 | contig 17924 bp, 16 predicted proteins | sample 5400571 | NCBI WGS metagenome assembly WNGM01 (sample SAMN13153378, study PRJNA577476) | soil metagenome | isolation source: 100 cm soil or saprolite under Garry oak tree replicate 2 | place: USA:California | collected 2016-06-15 | reverse complement strand
ACACGAAACTCACCGCGGCCATCCGTTTCCGAAACCGCCACCACCGACTGTGCCGAGCGATCCACCACTTCAACGCGCGCATTCCGGATCGGAACCATGACCGGATGGTTGAGGTCGAGACCGGCATCGGTAACGTCGATTTTCTGATAAAAAGCCTGGCCATAGATCACCTGTGACGGCAGGTTATCGGGAGTCAGAACGTGCAACAGCACTGGAGCCAACTCCATTCCATCGGCTCGTAATCGTAGATTCACGAGGCCGGGCTCGATTGCAGGAAAGTCGATGAAGAAAGTTACCGTTCCCGGCCAGGCCAGACGCGTAGCGGGTACAACCTGGTCGCCCAGAAGGAAAACAGCATCTCCGAGCGGACCCGCAACATCGACGCGTATCGTCATGCCGGGCCTCACGTCTGGTCCGGGTTCCACGTTTGTGATCGCGGGCGCTGGCAGTATCGGATTCGCGGCAAAGCTATCGAATGCCCGGAGTAGAGATACGCTTGCCAGGGACTGCGAACTGGTTTCGCCAAGCATCTCGATTCCGTAGAGTGCCACCGATGAGCGGATCAAAATGTATCCGCCATCTTGATCAGTAACCTGAGGGAGAACATCACGGATCAGACGGGAAAATTTCGTCCTTGCCGGAATGCTGATCGCGGTCTGCGCAGCGGTCGTCCCGTCCTGCTTAACCAGAGAAATGTCGAGCCCCGCCTGAACGGGTGACGTGTTCACGAGAACCAAACGGCTGACGAGCGCATCCATTTGGGGAAGCTGCGAATAAATCATCCGGTCTAGAGCACTGGTTTGGAGCGGGGTTGCCGTAACATCCCGCCCTCCATCAAGAATCAATAGACCGTCTAACGCAACGTTTGGAGAATCGATGCGCAACCACCCATTGACAGACGGAACGAATAGCAGCCCCGTGATGTTCCGCGTATCCACCGAGACGGACCCATTGGCCAAAACGAGGAAGTCCTTGGATGAAGGACCGCTCAGGGATGGATGCACGGCTCCACCGGTTTCGCCGAAAAGGGTCACCGTTACCACGATCGGCGATGCAGTGGGATTCGTCAGAATGAGGATCGGATCGAAGCCATTTCCGCTTATGAAATGCGGCGCTACACGCACAGAGGCGGGCTGATCGACCGCCTGGCCTACCGCGAGCATCAGCGAATCATTTCTTTCAATCGCCGCGACCGCAGCAACAGGAACGCTAGCAGAGATCCTGGCTGAAAGGCTACCGCCGGCCGCACTGGAAACAACTGTCGAGGGACGAAGACTCCAAGCACCGCGTGCCGGGATACTCCGAGTGACCGTACCCACCTCGTCGCCGCGCGCACTGAAAAAAGTAATCGTGACGTTGCTGTTTCCTGTGCCCGGATTGACGACCAGCAGTTCCGTCTTGTTGATCTGATCTTCGCGGATGATGGGAATCACTTGCGAGGTCAAAGGCGCAGACGCGTCCGAGGCTTCAACTCTGAGAGCAAAATCGCCAGAAACATACGAACCGATCAGACCCGAAGTCGCGCTCGTCGCCTGAACCCAGCCTTCGACTTTGGATGCGGCGAAGATCTCAGTGGCTGGCATGGAAATCTGGCCCTTCGGCGCGATGCGATAGCGGACCGGATTCACCAGACCCGACGAGACAGGATTGCCATCGAATCCGTAGAACGTGAACTGCACGTCTGCATAGTTAGGTGTCGGATTCGTGACAGCAAATCCGGTATTAAACCGTTCGTTGACAGTCGTCCTTGCAAAATTCAACGCGGACTGGGCGGCAACAGGCTGGGACAAGATAAGGGACACACCAAGTGTGTAGACTACGCGTCATGGTGTGTTGAATTTAATCACACGGCTGCCTTTGATCCCCCGTATTCGCTTGGAAACCAGGACGAGTCGCTAAACAGACCTCCATCTCAAGCAGGTATCCTACCATCAATAACGGCCCGGATCGCATTGACATCCGGGGCGACATTGGTGGGAAGGTTTTGAAGGGAAGAATCGACCGAAGGTAGCTGGCCCCGGTGGAAGCGCACCTTAAATTCCGCAAACTTCAAACCGTGCGCCGTGCTGATAACGACAACTCGAGAAGACGCGGGAATCGATCGCGCTTTGACCAGTTTCATCGTCACTGCCAGAGCCACGCCCGTTTGGGGATCGTTGAAGAAACCAAAACGGTCGGCTTCAGCGGCCGCATTGGCGAGTTCCCCTTCGCTGGCCTGCTCGACAACGCCGTCAGTCGCACGCAGAGCTTTCACGGCCTTTGAAAAACTCACCGGGTTACCGATCTGGATTGCCGTCGCCAAAGTACTGCCGGCCACAATCGGTTCCTGTTTGCGGAACCCCTGACGATAGGATAAATAAAGTGGATTCGCTTTCTCGGTTTGGGCGCACACCAGTCGGGGCAGGCGGTCAATCAAACCCATTTCGCGCATGAGGACGAATCCACTTCCGATCGCGGAGATGTTGCCGAGGTTTCCGCCAGGGACAACGACGAAATCGGGGACCTGCCATTCCAACTGCTGCACGATCTCAAAGCTGATCGTTTTCTGGCCTTCGACACGAAGAGAGTTCATTGAATTGGCCAAGTAAATGGATTTGTCCTTCGTGATTTCCTGCACGATTTTCATGCAGCCGTCAAAATCGGTATCGATGGAGAACGTGATGGCTCCATTCGAGATCGGTTGAATCAGTTGTGCAATTGAAACTTTGTCTTTCGGCAAAAAGACGATCGAGGGAATTCCAGCCGCGGCGCAATAAGCGGAAACGGCAGCGGAAGTATCACCAGTCGAGGCGCACGCTACAGCACGAATCGAGGACCGGATTTCGTTGACCATGGAGACCAGCACGGTCATGCCGAGATCCTTGAATGATCCAGTGTGCGACGTGCCGCACTGTTTGACATAAACCTCATCGACGCCAATGCGTTCGGCAAAGCGCTCGGATTTAATCAGCGGTGAATTTCCTTCGCCCAGGGAAACGATATTCCCGGCGTCCAGTTCGGGCAAAACGATCTCCTTCTTCGACCAAACACCACTCGCACGCCCCATCCGTGAATCAAAAAGCTGTTTCCATTCAGCTGCAGGTCTCCGCTTTACCGCCGCTAGATCGTGCCTCACCTCGAGCAGGCCGCCACAGGATTCGCACCGATACACAATCTGCTCAAGATCGTGGCGGACACCACAGCCCGAAAAACATTCAAACCATGCGTGAAACTTCATAATTTAAGGGCGATTCGTCAGGAAGGCTCACTTGAAGGTGAAGCGTTTACTATACAGGAGGAGGGGGCTGAAAAACAAGAGGAACGCGGGCTGAAGCCCGCGACTACAGACTCGCCCGAAGCTTTGAGCACTCATGTAGTCGCGGGCTTCAGCCCGCGTTCATTTACCCTCGGGCTTCTGCAGCCAGATCGTCACCAAAATCCCCACGATAAGCTCGATGCCATCCAGGACCGTGTAAGTCGCATGCAGCAAGCCGAAGGTGCGGAGGCGGGCAGGAGGCGGATCGCGCGGAACGAAGTCCAGAGCGCGTCCGACCGAGAGAATCTGCGGCGTGATCAAAACTGTAAGGAAGAGGACAATGGCGAGCATGGCCACAATGCCCCATTTCGCCCTAGGCGCGTCCGGCAGCTTGCCGGCCAGCCAGAGCGCCAGGATTCCGATCGCAAGTTGCGCAAGGTTCCAATATTGAAAATAGAGGCGATTCAACTCGGAGGACAAATATCGAAGAAGCTCACGGGTTTCCGAATGCCCGAGTTTATCAACGACTGCGGTGAACGCGGGATTCGGCTCAGCCGCCAGAAGGCGATCGATCAAATAGAAATTCTGCGTCGCGACAATGGCCGAGCCGACTGTGCCCATCAGCCACGCCCCCATGCAGAAGACCGCCCACCCGCGAATTGCTGGAACCGCCACTTCTACCTCCTCCGGACAACACCTTTGGACGTGAGATGGAATCCTTCCGGCAATGTCTCTTCGATTCTCGGCCGATACCCTCGAACAGGCCACTCGTGGTCCGCAAACATCTCGGCAATCTTGATGCGGATACGCGGCCGGTCGTCGGCTTCGAGGAATGCTTCCAGCAGCGGCTCCCGCACTTCCTCACCGACCTCGGAGATCGCTTCGATGGCGGCAATGCGCACATCATCGTCGTCATCGGACAAGAACCGACGAAGAACCGTGGCGATCTCCGGTGACACATGACCCCGCATGGCTCGAATCAAGTCGGATTTGTGTTCGGGCGGTGTAAATTCGCTCGAAGCCGCAACCTTCTCCAGGATATCCACGAGTTTGGGAACCAGTTCTTCGCGCGGAAGAATTTCTGAAAGCGCTTGTACAGGCCATTCCACCTGATGATGGTCCCCGAGAAAGCGAAGAATCGGATCGACGGCTTGTTTTCCCTTCTCTACGAGCATCCGGACGACCATCCTCTTCTCTTCGATGTCCCCTGTTATTACTTTGCTTGAAATCGTGAATCGCTTCAGCAGCGCGTAGAGCGCTTCCGCCGTGCCCCACTCCGAAAGCTTCTCAGCGGCCTCAATGCGCGGCCCATCTTCGCCACCCGGCTCCGTGAGCCGTTTCACGAGCTTGTCAATTTGCTTGGATGATGGTTGGTTGCGCTTTAGAAAGTCGAACATAAGAGTGAATGGGGTCAGGGGTCAGGAACTAAGTCAGACCCCTGATCTCTGGCCCCTGATCCCCTCATTTCATCTCCACCAGCGAGAACGGATCCACCCTCGCGCCCTGCACGCGCATACCCCAGTGCAGGTGCGGACCGGTGACTCGTCCGGTAGCGCCGGCGAGACCGATAAGCTGGCCATTTTCCACGATTGCGCCAGGCTTCACATCGATCCGCGAGAGATGCGCGTATAACGAGTAAATCCCGAGCCCGTGATCGATAATGACCGTATTTCCCGTGAAGAAGAGATTTTTACCAAGCACCGCTCGTCCACGGTTGGTCGCGTGAATGGGCGTTCCAGTTTGCGCGCGCAGGTCCGCGCCGCCGTGTGGGGCTCGTGGTTCACCGTTGAAAATTCGACGATGGCCAAAATTCGAACCTTTACCGCCGGGAATGGGAACGCTGAAAGGCTCTTGCCACAGGATCTCATTGGTGATCTTCGAATGGATGGCGTCGAGCTCCTTCGCTTCGCGTGTGGCCCGGGCCAGATCAGCCGGGTTGAGCTGGACATACTTGTCTTCGACTTTCAATTCCGTCGTCGGAAAGCTGGTTCGTTCCACGTTGATGATGGCTTCCCGCCTGTCGACTCGGCCGTCTTCCATCGTAAACAGCACCTCGGCTGTTTGCTCTCCAGGTTTCAAATCCAGATCGACGCCGATGACCGTCATCCACCGTTCCTGAATCCGAACAAATGGGACTTTCTTTTTTTGCCAATCGACATCAACGGATTTCACTCCGGGCTCGTCCGGAAACGTCAATTGGACCACGCCTCCCTGGCTTGCAGTAAAAACGGCCAGTGCCAGCAATAAAGCCATCAATTCTTCACCTCGTCGAGCTTGTGAACTTAAATTTCCCCAACTTCACGGGCGGCACGCTCGTTGCGCCGCCGATTCCGGACCGCAGCAAGCGCGGTTTTTCGCCGATGGCTTCGGCATACTTCAATGCTTCGACGTAAGACTGGGTAAAACGCAGCGATTTGATCGGATGCGCGATCTCTCCGTCCCGCACCACGAAGGTTCCATCCCGAGTCATGCCAGTCACTACGGCATCCCGGGGATGGACCGTGCGTGTATACCAGAACCGCGTGATGTACAAACCCAGCTTCGTCGATTTAATCATGGCGTCGAGCGATGTTCGACCGGGGCGCAAAAACAGATTCATCGGCACAGGTCCGAAGCGGCCCTGTGGCGATGGCGGCGTGGCGTGTCCTGTCGACAGCCTACCGGATTCTCTCCCCGCCATAAATGAATCGTAGACCGGTCCCCTCACGATACCCGACTCAACGATGGGATGTATCCCCTTCGGAACTCCTTCAAAGTCGAACGGCCACGGGATTCCCGACCCATCGAAACCATCATCGACGATGGTCACGATATCCGCCATAATTCGTTGTCCGATCCTGCCGTTCATCCACGACCGTCCTTCCTGCACGGCCAGGGCGCCCATACCATCGAATGCGAGCATCTCCAGCAAATCGGCCGTCGCGTACGGATCCAGAATCACGGTGTACTCGCCCGGTTCGTAATCCATCGGATCGGCGCCTAGCCTCACTTTCGAAAGCGCTTCCGCGGCCAACGATTCCGGCTCGATCGCCTCCAAACGCCAACTCGAGCTTTGAGCCCAGCCCGATGAGTTACTACCCATGATCACCGTCGAGGCGTCTACCATCGTCGATTTGTGCTCAGCGAAAACGCCCATGGAATTGGCGACTCCTATCGAGAACACCGAGGTTGTCATGGATCCCGCCGCCGAAAATCCGGCCCCTGCGGCCTTTCGGCAGATCACGCCCACACTTCTGGCGCGGTGTGCCGGCGTGCACTCCTGAACGGAGGTATCGAAAGCCTCAACGTGCCGGATCGGCAACGGTCTTGGGAGTCCCTTGAACTCCGGGTTCTCCGGCTGGAGTTTAGCGACCTCATATGCCCGCGCCGCCAGTTGCTTGAGGCTGTCATGGCGGGTATCGTTGGAGACGGCGATACCCACGCGGGTTCCGATGACCGATCGCACCGTGACTTGCGCGTTCAGTTCCGTCACATTCTGGTGAACGAAATTGTTGGCGAACCGGGTGAGACTCTCGTCCTGTTCCATGGCGAGGACTTCAGTCTGCCCAGCGGGTGACGCGTTCATGACGAGGTCGGCGATCTCACGGAACTTCATCTGAACACGCCCACCTTTACATTGCGGAACCGCGCGGGAGAAGCGCCGTGACCCGTTCCCATCGTTTGCATCGGTTCGCCTTTCCCGCAATTGGGTGTGCCCCAAAGGATCCAATGCTTCGGATTGGCGATCGCGTCGCAGGAGTTCCAGAAGTCTGGTGTTATGCCGGCGTATGTGCAATTCTTCAAGAGACGACCCCGCTTGCCACTTTTTATTTCGTAGCCGACTTCGGTACCAAACTGAAAGTTCAGCCGCATGTCATCGATACTCCAGGAGCGGTTGGTTTCCATCAGTATGCCATCGTCGGTGTCTGCGATCATGTCGTTGAAGTCCCACGTACCCGGTTCGAGCGAAACGTTGGTCATTCGGATCAGCGGAATTCGATTCCATCCATCCGCACGCATACAACCGTTGCTCTCCAAACCGAGCTTCGAAGCGGTCTCACGCGACATGAGATAGCCTACGAAATCACCGTTGAGCACGAGCGGTGTACGGGATGCGGGTAGGCCTTCATCGTCCCACCCGAACGTCCCCAGGCCCGTCGGGCGGACGCTATCGGCGGTGAGATTGACGACCTCGGAGCCGTAGCGGAAGTTATTTCGCTTGTCGGTGGTCAGGAAGCTGCGTCCAGCGAAGGCGGCTTCGGTGCCGAATACTCGATCCAGTTCCGTGGGATGCCCGCAGGATTCGTGGATCTGAAGCGCAAGCTGCGAGCTGCCCAGTATCAGCGTCGTTTCGCCGCTCGGACAAACGCCGGCAGATAGCAGCGCCACCGCTTCTTCTGCCACGCGCTCGGCGTTGCCCACGAAATCCGCGTTTGTCACGTACTCCCAGCCACTAGTTCCCTGGTATCGGAAGGAGTTTGGATGGGACCGGACCTGAACATCCGTGTCATTTACCGCTGTGGCAGCCATGGCGCCACCGCTCTCATAGATGGTTTGTTCTAGAAATGCTCCCTCTGTGTTCGCGAAGAACTTGTGATGCCGCACAGCGATGACGTTCTCTTCCGACACTTTCACGCCAGAATTGCGGCGGATGACCTCATCGGCGCGAAAGAGCAAATCGAGTTTCTGTTCGAGGGAAATGCTGAAAGGATCGATCTGAATCGGCGTCGTGTATTTTCCGGCTCCGGTTACAGGAGAACCGAGGTCCACACGCTCACCGGGGACCATCGCGCTGGCTTTCGCGATCTTCACGGCCAGGCTCGTCACGCGCTCGATCTCCGCCCTCGTCGCGTACGCGCTGGACGCAAAACCCCAGGAATCATCCACCAGAACACGAACGCCGAAGCCCTGGCTGTCCTGATCGCCAATGCCATCGACGTTTCCGTTTTTGATGCTCACCGTCTGCTGGCGGCTATCGATAATCCGAATGTCGGCGTAGCGCGCTCCTTCAAGCACTGCGATGTTCAGGGCTCGGGATGTGAGATCTTTCATGCGAGTAGATTCTACCTTAGCTGCGAATTACGCCAATCACGCGAACCTTCGCGCAATTCGTGTAATTCGCGGCTCAAATCTCGTAGGTCTGAAGGTACGTCGGTATCTCCACTTGCCACGTCTGGAATGTTGCCTGGATGTGGCCCTTCATCGCTTCGGCCGCTTTGGGCTCGCCATGGACGAGAAACGTCTTTTGCGGCGCCTGTTGGAAACCGCGTAGCCAGCGGAGGATCTCGCTGTAGTCGCCGTGAGCGGAGAAGCTGTCGATAACGTAAATGGCGGCCCGAACTGGATAGTCGACGCCGAAGATCCGCACCTGGCGCGCTCCCTCCGAGAGTAGCCGGCCGCGCGTGCCGGCCGCCTGGAATCCCACGAAGATGACCGAATTTCGTTCATCCGGCAACCGCTGTACTAAATGATGCAGAATACGGCCTCCCGTGGCCATTCCGTTTGCCGAGATGATGATTGAAGGAAATCGATGTTCATTGATCGCTTTGGAATCTTCGACTGATCTGGCGAAATAGACCCGCTTGGAGTACAGCGGATTCCCACCGGCTTTTTCCAGCTCCGTCATTTCGAGATCGTGTTCTTCCCTGTGGTTACGAAAAATTTCAAAAGCATCGATGGCCATCGGGCTGTCCACGTACACGGGCAAAACTGGAATCTGATTCTCCACCTCGAGCTCGCGGAGGATGTACAGCAACTCTTGAGCACGGCCGATTGCAAATGACGGAATTAAGATGGTCCCTCCCCGCTTGGCCGTCGACAACACCACTTCACGGAGCTGATCCTTTCCGCTTCTGCCGTTCTTGTCGCTGTGCAGACGATTACCGTACGTGGACTCGAGAACGACGTAATCGGCAGCGTCTACCAGTGTCGGATCGAGGATGATTGGTTGATCGTAACGCCCAATGTCTCCGGTAAACAGCACGGTCTTCTCGGCCGGCGGCCCGCCTTCGCGAACCCGGACAAAGGAAGAGCCGAGGATATGTCCGGCCGGCATCAACTCAAAACCCAAAGTGGATGAGAGCGCGACAACCTGTCCATACTTCACCGGCTGCAGCAATTCAAGTGCGGCCACGGCATTCTCAACCGTATAGAGCGGCAACGCGGGCTTATGCTTCGACAGTTGATGCTTATTCCGATATCGCGCTTCTTCCTCCTGAAGGTGACCGGCATCCGGGAGAAGAATGCGCGCCAGGTCGACGGTAGCAGGCGTGGCATAAACCGGTCCCTTGAATCCCTGCGCTACAAATCGCGGCAGATATCCCGTATGGTCGATGTGCGCGTGCGTGAGGATGATCATGTCGACAGACGCTGGATCGACCGGAGGCCCCTCCCAGTTTCGCAGTCGAAGCTCCTTCATGCCCTGGAAAAGACCACAGTCAATGAGCACTCGGACGTCTTTACTTTCGAGGAGAAATTTCGATCCGGTGACAGTCTGTGTGGCGCCGAGAAAGGTCAGGTTCATAACAAAGTAGGATACGTGACCCGTGTCCCATCCGTCTTCGCAAAATTAGTCAACTTGTGCTGCTCAACTTTCGAAGCATTGAAGATGTGTCCGCTACAATATCCGCGAACGGCCAGCGCATCCGATACAAGTTGACGATGACATCGCCAGAACACGGCTTCCGTGCATGAGTACACCGTGGTCCTCTGGGACAAAAAGCAAATCAACTGGTTCAGCGCCGTTTCGAACTCGGGCGTCTGCATATAATCGGCGTAACCGCGGAATGCATCGTTTCGCCAACCGGCATTGGTGGTTGAGTTTTTCAGCGGCTTCCGCAGACCGCCGAGACTCTTCATGTGAATGTACTCGATTCCGGCATTAGGGAGAGCTTTCCGAAGGTGCTCCTGATTGAATTGGGGAGTATGCTTCGAGCCCGGCAGCGTGCGAATGTCCACCAGGCGTTGTATTTCGAAGGCGCTAAGAATCTCGAGCGTCTCCTGCCAAGTACGGTTCGAGAATCCCATGGTGTACGCGTCAAGTTTCATGATCGCCGCTTGAAAAACTGGATGGCGCGCTCGTGCTTTTCCGCGGCTTCGCGTGTTTTGAACGTTCCGAGATTCCGCCGCTTACCCGTTTTGGGATCTTTCTTGCGCGAGTACAAGCGATATTCGCCGGATTGAAGTTTGCGAATCATGTAACGTTCGCGATATCCGCCATGAACTTTCCTCTTGCCTAGCGTAGCGGGTCCAAGTATTGTTCCCCGCCAAGAAGACTCCGCTGGAGTGGAAAGGCTAATAAGATCCATGTGGCAGCAAAACTATACTCCTATCGCGAATAGCCTGGCGTTATCGGCATTGGTAGCAGCCGTCCCGATTTTCGTCTTGCTGTTATTAATCGGCATCCGGCGCAAGCCCGCCTGGATGGCCTCTCTGGCAGGGCTGGGGGCAACGGTAGTACTCGCCGTAGCGGTCTATCGAATGCCGTTGGGTCTGCTCTTCTCCTCCGTATTGTATGGCGCGGCGTTTGGACTTTTTCCAATTGGATGGGTGGTGTTCTCGGCGATTCTGCTATATCGCGTAACGCTGGAGAGCGGGAAGTTCAATATCCTAAAAGATTCCATCGGCCAGCTAACCGACGACGGCCGGCTCCAGATGATGCTCATCGCCTTTGCTTTCGGCGCGTTCATTGAAGGATGTGCGGGGTTTGGAACGCCCGTGGCGGTTGCCGCCACCATGCTCACCGGCCTGGGATTTTCGCCATTTTTGGCTGCAGCCGTGTGTTTGCTGGCCAACACCGCGCCGGTGGCGTTCGGATCCATCGCAACACCGATCACAACTCTGGCAGTCACCACCGGACTGCCTTTAGAGCGTTTAAGCGCGGGCGTCGGCCGCATCTGTGCTCCGGTTTCGCTCTTCATTCCCGCTTATATGATCGCTGTCATGTGCGGCTGGAGCGGCCTGCGCGGAGTCTTGCCGGCGGCGGCCGTTTGTGGGATCGCATTTGCCGGCACGCAGTTCGTTGTCTCGAATTTCATCGGCCCGCTGCTCACGGACATCCTGGCATCGATGGCCGCTATCGGTGCGCTCATCGTTCTTTTCCGGGTCTGGAAGCCACGCGATAAATTCGATTTCGGGCACTTGCCTCCCAGTAAGGTCAGTCACGGTAAAGGCAACGTCGCGCTTGCCTGGGCGCCCTATATGCTTCTGGTGGTGTTGGTTCTCCTGTGGGGATACAGACCTATACAGGCACAATTGAACTCGGTGAACGTGGTCGTTAACTGGCCCGGCCTGCATAACCTCGTTCAGCGGATGCCGCCTGTCGTCGCTCAGCCTTCCGGATACGCCGCTGTATTCAACTTCAATTGGCTTTCAGCTCCAGGGACCGCGTGCCTGTTTGCAGCCATCCTTGGCGCAGCTGTTGTTGGCCTGAAGCCGGCCCAATTCGTCGCGGCTTTCAAACACACCGCGAAACAACTGGCGCTCGCAGAACTCACGCTCGCGGCCGTTTTGGCTCTGGCCTTCGTCATGAATTACTCGGGAGCGACCGTAACCTTAGGTCTCGCTTTCGCCGCCACCGGAGTGCTTTTTCCGCTATTCAGTGCGGTGCTCGGCTCCTTAGGTGTCTTCCTTACGGGAAGCGATACGTCGGCCAATGCTCTCTTCGGGACGCTCCAACAGGTAACGGCCACCAAGCTGGGAATGAACCCGGTGCTGATGGCGTCCGGGAATTCCGCTGGCGGAGTGATGGGAAAGATGATCAGCCTGACCAGCATCGCGGTAGCGGCGGCCGCTACCTCCATGAAGCGGGAAGACGAAGGCCGGCTGTTTGGATTTACTCTAAAGCACAGCATCTTTCTTACTCTGATGATTGGCCTGGTCGTCATGTTCTACGCTTACGTCGCCCCCCAGCTAGCGCCGTAATAGGGCTCCCGACATTTGCCATTTTTCGGATGCCGCCTCATTTTGAATCGTTCAAGATCGGGATGCCGATTACGGTCGTCCTTAACTGGGCCGCGAATTTGAAACGGTAAGGGGCTAAGCAGCCATCTCTTCCGGCGAATAATCGGCCCCAGATGATTTGAACACGCGGAGAACACTGCCGCGCCTTGCCGGATCGCCGGAATGCACGGCGATCAGGATGGCGCCTTGGTACAGCCGGTGACGCAGCCGCGGAATTGCGTTTTCGGGAATTCCCATAAGCGTCAAGTTGCGGATTCCACCGGTAAGTCCACCCACGACCTCTCCAACCGCAGCGCCTCCAAGCGCCGCTACAAACCAGCCCGATGCGACAAATGGCCCAACCACCGGCACCAAAAACCACGTTAAAGCGGCAAGTGGCCCCCGCGCACCGCCCACCAGTCCTCCCGTTTCCGTTCCAGGAACCGCATTTCCTTCCATCGAAATGTCTTTGAGTTTCTTTGGATACAACAGCACAGAGAGCTCCGACGTGGAAAACCCTGATTTCCGGAGATGTGCCAGGATGTCGTTCGCCTGCGGCTCTGAAGAAGCGAGGCAGTACAAGGTTTTTTGCATAACCCCTCGAGAGAATTTCGTTTTTTACGTTTTCCTTTCACAGCCTGCGTATGAACTTCTCAGGGTCGGCCTGGAATTTGTCTTTGCAGTCTTTGCTGCAGAAGTAGTACGTCTGCCCTTTGTAGAAGTAATGGTTCTCTCCCTGATGTGTAGCTTTGTCTGTCGCGGCGTGCTCGTCGACTTCCCTGCCACACACTGGGTCGATTGCCATAGGCCAACTCCTTCGAATTGGGATCGGATGGCCTAAAGTGCAATCGGCGAACCGCTGGAGGCTCGTGGCAGGTGATTGGCACCGTGGGGGTTGCGTGGCAATGCACCCCCACGCCCACCGGGAAAGGGGAGAAAATTCTACTTGCTGGCCCTGCTTCGCTGCAATTCGTCTTCGATCAGTTCCGCTATACCGGCGTAAGGTTGGTTGCCGGAAAGCAACCGGCCATTGATAAACATGGCCGGCGTTCCTGTGACGCCAGCCCGGGCCCCTTCGGTGATGTCCTTTGTTATGGCATCCGCAGTCTTGCTGGAATCGAGGCAGGCATTGAAAGCGGCGGTATCCAGCTTCATATCCTGAGCCCGCCGTTTTAGCGCATCGACCGTGAGCTCGCGCTGATTGCCGAACAATGAATCGTGGAATTCCCAAAAATGCTGCTGCTCATTGGCGCACAAGGAAGCCTCCGCGGCCTTCTGGGCATGCGGATGGATGGTCGTTAATGGAAATTGCCGAAAGACGACACGCACCTTGTCACCATAAGCTTTCTCGACTTCTTTGAGTGTCGGGAACAAGCCGCCACAGAACGGACACTCGAAATCTGAAAATTCCACGATCGTGACCGGAGCGGCCGCTGGTCCACGAGAAGGAAACCCTGTCGTGGGAATCTCGAGCCGAATCGGCTCCAGGTAGGACGTCACGCTATAGTCCTTCTTCAGCTTGCTGACAAACACTTCGCGAACTTCATTTCTGCTCAAGTCCACCAGGTATGCCCGGACCTGCGGAAGCGCCTGTTCACGGCTGACCGGAATACGTGCCTTGTTTTGCTCGTAGACCTTTTCGACTTCAGCATCGGTCGGAGATTTCACGTTCTTCTCGATCTCGGTCTCAACCAACTCTTCCAACGAGATCTTGCGTTTGTCCGCTTCCGCCTGGAGCAACTTGTCCTCGATCAGCCCGTCGAGTGTCTTCTGCAGGATGTCGTGCTTGTCTTGCTGGTACTTGGCCTCGGCCTGCAGCCTTTTCACCTCCAGTTCTCCCAGATCGTGCGCGGCCGCCTCCCTCACTTCCTCCTCAGAAACGACCTCACCATTAACAACGCCAAGCTTCTGCGAGCCCGACTGGGCCGCGACCGTCATCGTGCCCAGCGCCAATACTCCCAATGTGATCCAGCCTCGATATGTTCTCACGCAGTAACTCCTTCCGGCAACAGAACCCCTTTGTCAAGATGTCGAATGACCGTGGCATGACGCGCAGCGCGGGGATCGTGTGTCACCATAATCACGGTCTTTTGGGATTCTCTATTAAGTGACTCTAGAATTGCCAGGATTTCGTCGGCCGATTGTGCGTCGAGGTCCCCGGTGGGTTCGTCGGCGAGAATCAAGGCCGGATCGGTAACGATTGCGCGAGCAATCGCAACCCGCTGCTCCTGGCCGCCGGAAAGCTGGCGGGGATAATGCGTCATGCGATCCTTCAAACCCACCAGCGACAACGCCGTCTCGACGTGCTCCCGGCGTTCGGCCTTTGACAGCCTGGTCAACAGCAGCGGTAATTCTACATTTTCGAACGCGGTAAGTACCGGAATCAGGTTAAACGTCTGAAAGACGAAGCCGATCGTGTGATTCCGCCAAACGGCGAGTTGGCTTTCTCTCATTTGAGAAATCTCGGTGCCGCCGACCATGATCTGCCCTTTGGACGGCCGGTCTATACCGGCAATCAGGTTGAGCAGCGTCGATTTTCCGGAGCCGGATGGGCCCATCAGGCAGAGGAATTCGCCGGAACCGATACCGAGATTGGTGTCGCGAAGCGCGACGATTTCGGCCGCCTCCTTTTTGAAGGTCTTGGTCACATTCCGAATGTCAACGGCACTCATTGCGGCTACCTTGATTGCTTCACTTCCACACGATCGCCGGCCTTCAGTTGATTTAATTGCTCACCGACGATGATTGCTTCCGTCCCTACAAGTCCCGCGGATATGAACGCATCGCTACCAACTTCCTTTTGAATCGTGATCGATTTGACCTGGACCTGGCCATCCGCGATAACGAAGACGGCCTTCCCCGATTCCCGGTCCAGGAGCGCCCGCTTCGGTACAACGTAGAGTTTCTCCTGAGCGTTTACCCCCCTTGATTTGTCTTCAGACTCCAGGAATGTCACTCGAGCATTCATTTCCGGCCGGATATATTCGTCAGGCTCGGTAAACTTCACCTTAACCTGAACGGTCGCCTTTTGGCGATTGGCTTCCGGCGCTATCTCGTCGACTCGGCAGTTATACACGCGGTCCGGAAACGCATCCGTCAGAACCGTGCATGACTGATTCGGCCGGATACGATTGAAGTCGTTTTGATTGATATCGAGTTCGACCTGGATGTCATGGAGGTCCGCCAGCGTCACGACGAAGGACTTTGCGCCGCGATCGCCGACGAAGGACGTCGTTACCATCTCGCCCTGTTCAACGTTGCGCTCGAGAATCGTGCCATCGCGCGGCGCCCGAATTTCCGTGGCATCGAGTATGGTCTTCGCATAATCCATGGCGGCTTTCGCCCGCCCGGTCTCGGATCGGGCGTTGTCAATCTGCTCCTGACGTGGGCCTTGCCGGATAAGTTCGTATGTTTTCGTTAATGCGGCAAGGTTCGCGCGGGCGCTATCATAACGGCCCTTGGCTTCGTCGAGCGTTTGCGCGGACGCGACGCCTTCCTTCACGAGCCCTTCGATGCGCCGCAACTGTAACTCATCCGTGCGCAGTTCCGCCTGCGCGCGTTCCACATCCGCTTTGGCCCGCTCGATCTCCTCAGGGCGCGAGCCGCGCTCCAACTCGGCCAAGCGTGCCCGTGCGACGTCGTAGGCCGATTGAGCCTGATCGAGCTGGGCACGGTATTCGCGGTCTTCAAGCCGGACCACCAACTGATCCCGCCGAATACGATCGCCCTTCTCCACGCCGATCCACGCGACACGGCCTGCGACCTTGGACCCGACCTGAATCTTGTGATGGGCAACAACGTAGCCTGTCGCGACCAGAACCGCGGACTGCGAGGAGAATTCGGCGCGCGGCCGCACCGTGTCGACAACGGAGGCGGCACTCGGCCGGCGCAGCATGACCAGGGCCAGTAAGCCGCCGGCAACGAGGACAAGCATTACGATGAAGAGGCCGATATTTCTTCGCGGCCCCGGCTCTGCACGCTTGGTTTTATCGATTTTTAGTTTCTTCAGCTCGCTTGAAAGATTGTCCATAAAACTGCAATTGAAGCGGGCTAAAGCCCGCGACTACAGGCACTGACGTACATCCGGGCATGCATGTAGGCGCGGGCTTTAGCCCGCGTTCGTCTTCCTCACACCTCCGTCCGCAGGGCGCGGACGATGGTCAGGCGCGCGGCCAATCGGGCCGGCAGAAACCCGCCCAGCGTCCCCATCACGGCGGCAAATATTATTCCCTCGAGCATGAGCCGGGGCGTAACCCTGAAATCGAAGGCGATCTCCGAAAAAGTATTCATGTTAAAAGTCCCGGTCGATATTCCGTTCACGGGCAGCGCAAGCAGACAGCCCAGGACACCGCCAACGAGCGCCAGGAGCAGGGATTCGAGCATAAACGAAAACAGAATGTTGCGCCTTTTGAAACCCAGCACTCGCAGGGTCGCAATCTCGCGAGTACGATAAGCCGTCGCGGCATACATGGTGTTCATCACCGCGAAAGATGAGCCAACAGCCATGATCGCGGCAATGAGATACCCAAGAACCTTGATTGGCGACGCACTTCCGGTCTGGGCCTCGAAATATTCTCTCTGTCGAAGCCGGATTTTGCGGTCGTTTGCGAGTTTATCGCGGACCGCAACAAGCGAGGCTTCGTCCGCGCATCGGACCAGTAGGGAGCTGTAGATCGGCCGCTCGAATTCGCCTGAGATCTGGTTGTAGTCGCCCCAGATCTCGGAGTCGTATGCTGTATGCGCCGCGTCGAGAATTCCAACGACACTCCACATGGATCTGCCGATTTTGATATTGTCGCCAAGCTTTGCATCCTTAAACCGGTTCGCGATCGAGCGGCTGACGGCGACTTCGCGCAGTCCTGGCCGGAACATGCGTCCTTCGACCAACTTTACACGCGGCCGCAGCTCCAGCGACTTGTCCGAAACCCCCCGAACAATAACGTTTGCTGTCTCTCCAGTAAGCCTCGGCTGATTGATCAGCACAATGATTTCGCCGGCAACCGTTGTGACACCTTCTGTCGTTTCAAGGGTAGGCTTGATGTCGCGGTCAAAAAAGCTGTTGGTCTCCGCCTGAGATGATTGCCGGATCAGAATCAAGTTCAATGGCTCGCCCGAGTCGACGAACGTACTCTCAAGTCCCCTTACCATCGCCAGGACGGACACGAACACCGCCACTGTGAGGGCGACGCCCAGCACAGTCATGATTGTGCCAACATGCCGGACGATGAGGCTGCGGAGGTTGTATCTGATCGGAATCATCTTCTTAGCGTCGGGGCCGGCCCAATAAAGGACAAATGGTCAATGAACCAATGAACGATTTCGCTTTTGGCCACACCCCACCGCTATTCCCCTCTACGGCGCATCGCATCCGCGATGGCCAGCCTCGATGCGGTCCAGGCAGGCACAAACGTACTCGCAAAAGCGACAACCAGCGAAACACCCGCTGCCAGCAAGACCGTTCCGCACGTCACGTCAAGAACCTGAAGGAAGCCCATCGTCATGGCATTCAGGTCCATCGTTCCGAAAAGATATCGCGCGCCTAGCGCTCCCACCAGGCCGCCTGCCAACGCGATCAAAGTCGACTCGGAAATCAACATTGCCAGCACGTGCGCCGGTGAAAAGCCTAGTGTCATCAAAATCGCGATCTCTCCAGTCCGCTCGCGGATCGACATCGCCATGGTGTTTGCTGCAACCAATATGATCGTGAATGTCAGCACCGTCGAAACGCTGACGACCAGAGTGCGGACATTTCCCCACATCGACATGAAAC
>WNGM01010397.1_pt1 | contig 17933 bp, 17 predicted proteins | sample 5400571 | NCBI WGS metagenome assembly WNGM01 (sample SAMN13153378, study PRJNA577476) | soil metagenome | isolation source: 100 cm soil or saprolite under Garry oak tree replicate 2 | place: USA:California | collected 2016-06-15 | reverse complement strand
TCCTGACCGTCACGCCGCGCATTGGCGAGCACGGCACCGTCGCCCTCGACGTCAAGCAGGAAGTCAACGCGATCGGGAACCCTGTTGCGCCCACCGGGTCTGTCGAGATCATCAAGCGCGAGGCCGAGACGTCGGTCGTCCTCCTCAACAACACGACGTTGGTGCTCGGCGGGCTCATTCAGGACCAGGTGACGATCAATAATCGGGGGATCCCGTTTCTTAAGGACATTCCGATCCTCGGCGTTCTCTTCGGCTTCAAGGAGCGGTTGATCGACAAGACGGAACTGCTCCTGCTGATCACCCCGCGGGTGCTCGGCACCGCGCTCGACGCCGCGAAGATCACGGACGAGATGCGGCGGGCCACGCCCGAGCTTGAGGACGCGATCAAGAAGGCGCCCCGCGCGCCCGGCCCGACGCACCCGCCCACCGGCGGAGCCGAGCCCTCGGCGCCCGCGCCTCCACCGCCCACCGGCGCTCCCGAGCGACCGGCTCCCGAACCGCGGCCCCAGACGAATTAGCGGGCCGTCCGCGTCGGGATCTCTCTGCGGCGCCTTCCGCCGACGCGACTCACCGGCCCGTGAACTTGGGCGGGCGCTTGTCGAAGAAGGCGGCGACGCCTTCGCGATGGTCGTCCGAGGCGATCGCGAGCCCCTGCGAGGAGGCCTCGGCCTCGAGCGCGCCGCCGAGGTCGGTCGCCACCGCGCGGTTGAGCATCTGCTTGTCGAGCCTGAGCGCGAGGGGCGGGCCCGCGGCGATCTTCGCGGCGAGCGCCCGCGTCGCCGTCTCGAGCTCGGCGCTCGGCACGACCCGGTTGACGAGGCCCAGGCGCGCCGCCTCGGCGGCGTCGACCACGTCGCCCGTGAAGACGAGCTCCTTGGCGCGCGCCAGACCGACCACGCGCGGCAGGAGCCACGTCCCCCCGCCGTCCACCGCGAGGCCGATCTTGCAGAAGAGCTCGCCGAACTTCGCGCGGTCGGAGGCGACGATGAGGTCGCAGCAGAGCGCCAGGTTCGAGCCGGCGCCGACGGCGTAGCCGTCCACCATCGCGATCGTCGGCAGCGGAAAGCTCACGAGCCGGAGCACGAGCCGGTTGAGCAGCTCCACCCGCCCGCGCCCCTCGGCCGCGGTGTGGCGGGTCCGCATGGTCTTCACGTCGCCGCCCGAGCAGAAGTGCCCACCCGCCCCCGTCAGGATCACCACGCGGGCAGTCGGGTCGGCCTCGATCTCGTCGAGCACGCCAAGCATCTCACGACGCATGGCGAGATCGAGCGCGTTGCGCGCCTCGGGGCGGTTCAGCGTGATCGTCGCGATCCCGTCCGCGCGTTCGACGAGCAGGGTCTGGTATCCCACGTTCCGCTCCTTCCGTTGGTCGACCGTTGAGCGCCGCCACTATAGCGGACGGCCGGCCGGCTGACAAATCAGCGTCGCGAGTTGTCGAAGCGCTGCATCTGCCCTCGGCCGTCGGGCCGGGGCACGTCCTTGAAGCGGCCGCCCGTGTAGCGGCCGATGACCCGCCGCCAGAACGTCTGCGCCTCGACGTTGCTCCCGAGCTCGGTGACCTCCCACCGGCCTGGGAACATGTCGAAGACGCGTCGGGCCACGCGCTCGCCCGCGCCGCGCCGCCGGTACCTGCGCAGGATGAAGAACTCGCTGATCTCGCGCGTCCCGTCCCCCGCGAAGTGCGCGCCGTCGCGGACGAGCGCGAAGCCCGCGAGCTTCCCGTCCACGCGGACCAGGAACGACCGCCGGTTGGGGTCGGTCCAGAAGCCTTCGATCCGCGCCTCGATCCCGTAGAGCCCGTCGTCGCCGAGGTCCCAGCCGTCGATCGTGCCGAGGTCGTAGAGATAGAGCTGCATCAGGCGCCGGAGGACCGGCGTGTCCTCGCGGCGCGCTTCCCTGACCTCGACGTTCATGACGCCATGCTACGCTAACCGGCGATGCGACTGGTGCGCACGCTGATCGGCATGGTCCACCTCCAGCCGCTCCCCGGCAGCCCGCGCTGGGAGGGCTCGATGGCGCGCGTGATCGAGGCCGCCCTGGCCGATGCGCAGGCACTCGTCGAGGGCGGGATCGACGCGCTGCTCGTGGAGAACTTCGGCGACGCGCCGTTCACGGCCGGGCGCGTCGACGCGGCCACGGTCGCCGGTGTGACGGCGGTCGCCGCGGAGATCCGGCGGACCTTCGCCGAGACCCCGCTCGGCGTCAACGTGCTCAAGAACGACGCGCGCGCGGCGCTAGCCGTCGTCGCCGCCGTCGGCGGCCGGTTCATCCGCGTCAACGTCCACGCGGGCGCCGTCGTCGCCGACCAGGGGATCGTCGAGACCGACGCCTACCACACGCTCCGCGACCGGCGGCTGCTCGGCGCGGAGGCCCGCATCTTCGCGGACGTCGGGGGCAAGCACGCGGTCCCGCTCGTCCCCGTCGAGCTCGAGCAGACCGCGCGCGACCTCGCCCACCGCGGGCTCGCCGACGTGCTCGTCGTGTCGGGCCCCGCCACGGGCCGGGCGACGCCGCTCGCCGACGTCAAGCGCGTCCGGAGCGCCGTGCCGGAGGTGCCGGTCCTCGTCGGCAGCGGCGTCACCGCCGAGACGGTCGCCGAGCTCCTTTCGGTCGCGGACGGGGCGATCGTCGGCACCGCGGTCAAGCAGGGCGGCGACGTGCGGAATCCCGTCGATCGGGGGCGGGTGGAGCGGCTCGTTGCGGCGGCTCGTCGCCGCTAGCCTTCTCGTCGTCGCCGCCGCCGGCTGCCGCACGTATCCGCCGCTCGAGCCCGTGCGTCTCGCCGCGCTCGAGGCCGACCTGGGCCAGCTCCTGCTCGTCGGCTTCGAGGGCACGGAGGCCGAGGGAAACCAAGCGGTCGAGCGACTCCTCTGTGAGACACGGGTCGGCGGCGTCGTCCTCTTCGCGCGGAACATCACGGGCGACGAGCAGGCGGGGCGCCTCACGCGCGCGCTGGCCGAGCGCGCCCGCGCGTGCACCGGGCGGCCGCTCCTGATCGCGGTGGACGCCGAGGGCGGCCAGGTCATGCGGCTCGGCGCCGGACTCACCGCGACGCTCTCCGCCGGGGAGCTCGGCGAGAGCAACGACTTCACGCTCACCGAGCTGGAGGCGCGCCGGATCGGGCGCATGCTCAAGAGCGCCGGGATCAACTGGAACCTGGCGCCCGTCGTGGACGTCGGATACAACCCGGCGAACCCGGTGATCGTCGGTGCCGCGCGGAGTTTCGGCGCGAACCCGCTGCTCGTCACCGCACACGCGCGCGCCTTCATCCAGGGTCTGCACGCCGAGGGCGTGCTCACCGCGCTCAAGCACTTTCCGGGGCACGGCTCGAGCTACGGGGACTCCCACAAGGGGTTCGTCGACGTCACGACGACGGCCAACCCTGAGGCGGAGCTCGCCCCCTACCGCACGCTAATCACCGAGCGGCTGGCCGACGCTGTGATGACCGCGCACGTCGTGAACCGCGCGCTCGACTCCGAGTTTCCCGCCACGCTCTCGCGCGCGACCCTCACCGGCCTCCTCCGCGGCGAGCTCGGCTTCGACGGGCCGGTCGTGACCGACGATCTCCGGATGGGCGCGATCGAGCAGCGCTGGGGGCTCGAGACCGCGGCCGTCACGGCCCTCGCAGCGGGCGCTGACATCCTGCTCATCGCCAACGATCGCCTTCCCGACGGCGGCTCGGCCGCTCGGGCCGCCCTCGCGACGATTCAGCAGCGCCTCGTGAGCGGCCGGCTCGACCCCGAGCGCCTCGAGGCAGCGCTCGCCCGGGTCCGGGCGCTCAAGGCGCGGCTCGGCGACGGTTGAGCCGCGCCTCGGCGGCGCCTCTCGCGCCGAGCAGCGTCTCGACCTGGTCCCGCCGGGGCAGCGACGGCTGGGCGCCCCGGCGCGTGCACGCGAGCGCCGCGGTCGCGCTGGCGAAGCGCAGCGCGTCCGGGAGCGCGCGCGCCTCGCCGAGCGCCACCGCGAGGCCCGCGTTGAACGCGTCGCCCGCGGCGGTGGTGTCCACGACCGCCAGCGGCAGCGCGGGTGCCCGCACCAGGCCGTCGGCCGTGCACGCCAGCGCGCCCTGAGCGCCGAGCGTCACGATCACCGTTCCGGCGCCACGGCTCCGGAGCGCACGTGCCGCCGCGGCGGCGGATTCGGCGCCGCGCACGACGACGCCGGAGAGGCGCTCGGTCTCGTTCGGCGTCAGGTAGTCGGCGAGCGCGACAAGGTCGCGCGCCTCGTCGCGCATCGGCGCCGGATTCAGCAGCGTGACGCGGCCGCGACGGCGCCCCTCGCCGAGCACCCACGCGTTGGCGCCCTTGCCGCCGCGGCTCACGAGGAGAGTGCCACCGGTGACGGTCTCACCGGGGCGCGGCAGGCGCTCGGCGGCGACCGTGAAGTCGACGTTCGCAGAGCCGACTACGAGGATGCGGGGCGCCGGGGCGCGGGTGGGCAGAGGCGCTCCAGGAACAGGCGGAGGAACCGGTCGGTGTCGACACGCCTGGCGATCCGGCAGTTCGGCTCGCCGCTCGCGCGCAGGGTCTCACCGTCGGGGCCGACGACGAGGCGCACCGGCTCCCACTCGGCGAGCGCCGGGTCGATCGCCAGCGCCAGCGCCAGGGGATCGTGGAGCACGAGCCCCTGTGCGCCGCTCGAGTGGTCGAGCCTGAAGCCGCGCTCGCTGAACGCCACGATGCGGTCGACGAGCGGGCCCGATTCGCGCCGGAGCGCCGACTTCAGACCGGCGCGCGGCAGGACGGCCTGGCGCGTCGCGTCGAGGGGCACGAGGTCCAGGGGCAGGCGCGCGGCGAACACCCGGTGGGCGGCCTCGGGGTCCACGTACATGTTGAACTCCGCCGTCGGCGTGATGTTGCCGGGCACGTCCACGGCGCCGCCCATCGCGACGATGCGGCCGATCAGGCTTACCGCGCCGGCGTCCGACTTGAGCGTCAGCGCGAGGTTGGTCAGGGGCCCGAGCGCGACGAGCGTCAGCAGCCGCTGCAGCCGCCGCGCGTGTTCGACGATCACGCTCACCGCGTCGGGCTCGAGCGGCGGCTTCTCGGTCTCGGGCCAGTCCGGGAGGTCGCCGAGACCGTCCTCGCCGTGGTAGCGCTGGGCGGTGAGGAGGGGGCGCGCGAGCGGCTCGGCGGCGCCCACGGCGATCATGGGGCGCGGCGTCGGCTTGCGCAGTCCGAGCAGGCGGAAGACGTTGACCGTCCCCTGCTCCACGGGAACGTTGCCGGCGACCGTGGTGACCGCCTCCACGCTGATCTCCGGCGAGCTCCAGCCCATCAGGAGCGCGAGCGCGTCGTCGATCCCGGGATCGGTGTCGATCAGGACGGGCGCCGCCATGGCCCGAGTCTAAATCAATTTCCGGCGCAGAATCTCCCGACATCCCGGGCGCATCTAGTAGAATAGATCCCCCAAGGACGAGGAGGACTCGATGGACGTCCAGATCAAGTACTGCGGCGAGTGAAACTACCTGCCGCAGGCCTCCAGTTTGCAGGAGGCCATCAAGAAGAAGTACGGTCTCACCGCCGGACTCAAAGAAGGCGCGGGCGGCATCTTCGAGGTCTCGATCGACGGCAAGGTCGTCTACTCCAACCAGACGACATACCGCTTCCCGACGGACGCGGAGATCTTCGAGAAGATCGAGGCCGCTAAGAAGAAGTAAGCGCGCGTTCCAGCTCCCCCCGAAACCGGGGATGCGCCACCGCGAGCAGCGCCCGGGCGCGCCCCCGCTCTCCCTTTCCCCTCAGCGCGGCGACTCCATGCTCGGTCACGACCCAGTCCGCCAGGAAGCGCGGGCTCGTCACGGCGGCGCCGGGCGCCAGGCGCGGCACGATGCGCGACACCTGGCGCCCCAGGCTCTCCGCCGTCACCTGTCCCGAGAGGTCGACCTCGAGCGCCGAGTTGATCGCCACGAACCGGTCGAGCCGCGCCACCGTCCCCGGGTCGTGGACGAACGCGGACGACTCCATGTTGACGCGCGGGTTGTCGTGGAGGAAGTCGAAGAGCCGGGGCGTGCCCATGGCCTCGGCGATATCCATCCGGCCGCGATGGAACGGCTTCTTGGCATTGGTGACGACTCCTCGCTCGACGAGAGTCACCGACGCGTCCACCAGCAGCGAATGGAGGGCGAGATCGCGGTGGTCCACGAGCGCGTCGAGCACGGCCTGCGGGAGCGCGCCGACCCCCACCTGCACCGTGGCGCCGTCGGGCACCACCGCGGCGACGTGGCGTCCGATGGCGCGCTCCACGGCGCCGACGACCGGCGGCGGGTACGTCGCCAGCGGCTCGTCCACCTCGACCCACGCGTCGATCTGGCTCCGGTGGAGGAACGCGTTGCCGAGCGTGCGCGGCATCGCGGGGTTGACCTGGGCGATGACGAGCGGCGCGCGCCGGGCCGCGGGCAGCGTCACGCCCACCGAGACGCCGAGGCTCAGGTAGCCGCGAGCGTCCGGCGGGGCGCAGTGGACGAGGACGCAGTCGGGCGCCCACGCGCCGCCCGGGACGAGCTCGCGCGTGAGGTCGAAGTAGCGGAGCGGGAGGAACTCGACGCGCCCCCGGCGGCGCGCGTCCTCGAGGCGCCTCGACATGTGCCACGTCGCGAATCGGAGCGCCGCGTGCTCGGTCCGCGCCCACGGGTAGTCGCCCAGGTGGATGCCGCCGAGGAGCGTCAGCTCGGCGAGCCTCGGGGCCTGGCGACAGATCTCGCCGACGAGCGCCTGCGGCTCGCCGCACCCGGGCGGCAGGAGCACCCGCGTCCCCGGCCGGAGGCGGGCGACGGCGTCGGCGAGCGAGCACTTCGTGAACGCGCGCGCCATGAATCGCGAGGCAATCATATTCTATCGCGCTAGAATGACCGCGTGATTCGCCGCGCGCGCCGTCTCCCGCTGCTGCTCGTCGCGGTGCTGCTCGTGGGCTGCGCCGCGGCCGCGCCGGGGACCGACCCGGAGCGACGGTCGAGCTCGCCGCGGGTGCGCTGCCTCAGCGACCCCGGGCGCGACGTCAGCGAGGGCACGCGCCCGCTCTTCTTCTTCTTCTGTGTCGAGAGCCCGTGATGGCCGCGCGGGCGCGCCGGGTCGCCCTCGTCACCGGGGGCGGCCGGGGCATCGGCCGCGAGGTGGCGCTGGCACTCGCGCGCGGCGGCTACGCGGTCGCGGTCGCCGCGCGCACGCGCGCAGAGCTCGACGACGTCGCCGCCGCGGCGCGCCGCCTCGGCGTGGACGCGGTGGCGCAGGTCCTCGACGTGACCGACGCCGCGAGCGTGACGCGCGCGGTCGACGCGGTCGCCACGACGCTGGGCCCGGTGGACGTGCTTGTGAACAACGCGGGCATCGCGGAATCCGCGCCGCTCCTCAAGACTGACCCGGCGCTGTGGGACCGTCACCTCCGGGTCAATGTGACGGGCCCGTATCTCCTGACGCGCGCGGTGCTCCAGGGGATGCTCGCGCGGGGGTGGGGCCGGGTGATCAACATCGCCTCGCTTGCCGGGCTCTCCGGCGCACCGTACGTCACGGCGTACTCGGCCTCCAAGCACGCGCTCGTCGGTTTCACGCGCGCGCTCGCCGCCGAGGTCGCCGGCCGGGGCGTCACGGTGAACGCGATCGCTCCCGGCTATACGGGGACAGACCTCGTGTGGACCGCCGCGCGCAACATCGCGGCGAAGACGGGCAAGTCGTTCGACGAGGCGGTCCTGGCCATGGCCCGGATCAACCCCGGCGGGCGGCTCATCGACCCGGCCGAGGTCGCTGCCGCAGTCTCGACTCTGCTCGACGACGCCGCGACCAACGGGGAGACGATCGTTCTCGACGGGAGGAGCCCATGACGAAGCGGATCGAGTTCTACAACCCGCCGACGCTCACGCGAGCCGTCGGCTACGCCCACGGCGCCGAGACGCGCGGCGGGCGGCTCTTGTTCGTCGCGGGTCAGGTCGCGAAGGACAAGGAGGGGCGGGTCGTCGGCTCGGGCGACCTGGTCGCCCAGTTCCGCCAGGTGTGCGAGAACCTCCGCGCGGTCGTCGCCGCCGCGGGCGGCGAGCTCACCGACGTGGTCAAGCTCACGATCTACGTGCTCGACGCCGACCTCTACAAGCGACACGGCAAGGCGATCGGCGGGGTGTACCGCGAGTACTTCGGCAGACACTTCCCCGCGATGACGCTGGTCGGGGCGCGCGACCTCTACGACGCGGCCGACGGGTGCATGCTCGAGATCGACGGCGTCGCCTGCCTGCCGTGATCCCGGCGGTGCCGTGAGCGTCACGGCTCCTGAACGAAAGCGGGTGCGTCACCCGGTGCCGCCGGCCAAGTGGCCGACGCGCGAGGAGGCGGCGCGCTCGCGCTGGTTCTCGCCGATCACGCTCGGCACGCGCCTCGTCGCCGCGGAGCGCACGTGGGTGCCGGCGATGGTGCCGTGGCGCGCGACCGACGACGGATTCGTCACGCAAGACGTCCTCGACTGGTATGCACGGTTCGCCGAAGGCCAACCGGGGGTCCTTGTCGTCGAGGCGACCGGCATCCGCGACATCCCGAGCGGCCCGCTGCTCCGGATCGGCGACGACCGTTTCGTCCCGGGGCTCTCCCGCCTCGTCGAGACCGTGCGGGAGGCGAGCCGCGGCCGCACGCGGCTCTTCATCCAGATCATCGACTTCCTCACGGTGCGCCGGCGGCCCGAGCCCGAGAAATACTTCATGCGCTACCTCGAGGTCACCGACCCCCTGCGGGTGCAGCTCGCCCTCTGGCTCGACGACAAGCGCTGGCGCGAGGCGCCCGAGGACGAGGTGCGGCGCTTCCTCGGGGAGGCCGATCGCGTGACGCTCGAGACCGTCCTCACCGACCGCGAGCTGGAGGCGCTCGACTACGGCTACCGCGAACGCGTCTGGGACCTGCACCTGCCGTGGATCCGCGAGCTGCCGCGCGTCCTGCCGGGCCTCTTCGCCGAGGCCGCGCGCCGCGCGCAGGCCGCGGGCTTCGACGGCGTCGAGCTCCACTACGCGCACGCCTACACGATGGCGTCGTTCCTCTCGCGCCTCAACACGCGCGCGGACGGCTACGGGGGAACGCTCTCGCATCGCGCGCGCCTGCCGCTCGACGTCCTCGCGACGGTGCGCGCGCGCGTCGGCCCCGACTACCCGGTCGGCATCCGCTACCTCGGCGACGAGGTCGTGGAGGGCGGAAGCCGTGTCGACGACGCCGTGTGGTTCGGAATCAAGTTCGCCGAAGGCGGCGTCGACTATCTCTCGGTCTCGAAGGGCGGCCGCTTCGAGGACGCCAAGCAGCCGAAGATCGGCGAGGCGGTCTACCCGTACACGGGCGAGTCGGGCTACGAGTGCATGCCGACGGTGCTCTCCGACGCGCGCGGCCCGTTCGGCCGCAACGTGCCGCTGGCCGCGGCGATCCGCCGGGCGCTCCGCGGCGCGGGCCACGCGACGCCCGTCGTGACGAGCGGCGGCATCACGACGTTCGAGCAGGCGGAGGGGATCCTGGAACGGGGGGAGGCGGACTGCGTGGCGGCCGCGCGGCAGTCGCTCGCCGATCCCGACTGGTTCAGGAAGGTCCGTCTCGGCCTGGGCCACCTGGTGCGCCGCTGCGAGTTCACGAACTACTGCGAGGGGCTCGACCAGCGCCACAAGCAGGTCACGTGCAAGCTCTGGGACCGAAAGCTCGACCCGACGGAGCCGACGGTGAGGCTCGCGAGCGACGGCAAGCGCCGCCTTCTGCCGCCGTCGTGGACCGCGCCCTCGGCCGACTGACGCCGCCCGAACGCCGCCACCGCGCCAGACGGCTCCGCGTCGGCTCGGCATGTGCCCTCCGCACCGTCTCTGACCAGTGGCACAATTGCAGCGAACGTACGAGCCACGAAGCCGCGATGTCAGTACGGAGACACTCTCCGTCGAGGATGTTGCCTAGATGGCTCGCGACCATCTACTCACCGCGCTCATCGAATTTCCCGCGACCTCCGAGGTGTCCACGATTTCCGGAATTTCGGCGCCTCGACCCGGCGCGACCGCGGCCTGGCATCCCCTCTGCACCTACCTCCTCTAGACAGACGACCCCTCCCGATAAGGGCACACCCGTCGCGAGGCGGGGCCGCAAAGCCACGGGTCAGACCTTTGGTCTGATAGCCGGGTTGCCGAAGGAAAGGCGGTCTGTCAGCCCTGGGGGAACAAGGGGTCCTCCTGACTGTCGCGAACAGACCCTCAAAGGAGGCCCAGTGACAATGATGCAGGCAAAGAAGACGCTCTCTACACTCGGCGTATTAAAGGCGCTCTCGCTCCTGGCGGTCGTCGGTATGTTGCTGGCCGTGCCGCCCGCCCACGCTCAGAATGTGGCGTCCCAGAAGGCGTACTTCGGCTCCGGCGTTTTGGAGATCCTCAACCCGAGCGGCGGCGTCGTGCTCTCGGGGTACATGAAGACGTCGAGCGTCGGCGATCTGCTGATCGGGTACTCGATGGAGTGCGCCCTGTGGACCTCGACGAGCACCACGGCCACAAGGGGTGGCGCGAAGTCAACGTCCACGGCCAGGGCCGCGGTGAATGTCACCGTCTACGTCGACGGTGTGCAGGCCGAGCCCGGGCAGGTCGTGTACTGCGACCGCCAGCAGACCGTGAGTCTGCAATTTTCTTCGCTCACGGTCGAGGTCACGGATGCAATCACCCTGGACCTCTTCCTCAAGACCAAGAACGCGAATCACTTCAACTTCTACCGGAACAACGTTGGCAGCGGCGTGCACTACGTCGAGGTCAAGGTGGACAGCATCGTGAGCTCAGACCCGAATGCGCCGGCGGATCCCGGGACCCGAGCCGTGGCCGGCAAGCGCTCCCTGGTGATCGAAGAGTACAACAACCCGTAACAGGTCGCACCCACCCGAGCGCCGAGAGGACTCGGCGCTCGGGTGTTTCAGCGAGAAAGAAGAGAGCTGCCTGGGCTCGGACTAGCCACCGCTTACGCGCAGGACGACGACGACCAGGGTGAGGACAACGACGACCAGTAAGGCGTTGGACTGATCACCCACACGAGCGTCGAGCCACCCTCGGCGCTCGTGGTGTTTCGTGAGGCTGGAGGGGTCAAGCACCGCCCCTTGACAGCCTCCAGGCGGGGTTCAGAGCTTCGATCGTGTCCCCTCTGCCCACCTGACGCCTTGAGACTTCATCGCTCGCGGCCGCCCGCGAGGCGGCGGAGCGGCGCGCCGGCGAGACGGGTGAGGATCCACTCGCGCCGGAGCTTCGCGCCGAGCTTCTGGTAGAAGCGGATCGAGGGTGTGTTCCAGTCGAGCACCGCCCACTCCATCCGGCCGCAGCCGCGCCGCACGGCGATCTTCGCGAGCGCCCGGAGGAGCGCCCGGCCGGCGCCGTTGCCGCGCTCCGCGGGCAGGACGAAAAGGTCCTCGAGGTAGAGCGTCGGCCGGCCGAGGAACGTGGAGTACGTGAAGTAGTAGAGTGCCAGCCCGATGGGCGTGCGACCCCGGCGGCAGACGAGCGCCTCGAAGTAGCGCGGGCGGCCGAAGCCGTGACGGCGGATCCGCCCGGGGGTCGCCTCCATCCGGTGGGCGAGCCGCTCGTACTCGGCGAGGCCGCGGATCAGCCGGAGGATCGTGGGCGCGTCGCGCGGCGTAGCGTGGCGGATCGAGAGCGCGGCCGGAATCGCTCAGGCCCCCGCGACGGCGAGCAGCATCTCCACGTAGCACCGCGCCCCCGCGCGGATGTTCTCGAGCGAGAGCCGCTCGTCATTGCCGTGCACGCGATGCCACTCGCCCTCGAAGTCGAGGATGAACGGGCTCCAGCCGTAGCCGTGGAGCCCGCAGCGCCGGAACACCCAGTTGTCGGTGAAGCCGACGAGGATTTCCGGCACGACGACGGCGCCGGGCGCCCGGCGCCGGATGGCGTCCGCGAGCGCCTTGTAGAGCTCGGTGTCGGGCGGCGAGAGGTTCGGCACCTTCGGCTCACCGGTGACCGTGACCTCGACCCGGTCGTCGTCGATCTGGTACCGGACCCAGGCGACGATCTCCTCCGGGTCGTCGCCCGCGAGCATCCGGCAATCGATACCGGCGGACGCTTCGGGCGGGATGACATTCCGCTTCTCGCTGCCGTGAAGCATCGTCACGGCCAACGTCGTGCGGACCATGGCGGCGTGGAGGCGATTCGTGAGGAAGCGGGCGCGGAAGGCCGCGTCGGCCAGGCTCGGCGCGAGATCGTCGTACCCCACGCCCGCGTCCCCCGGCAACACGCTCGCGAGCCGTGCGAAGTACTCCTGCACCTCGGGCAGCACCCGAAGCGGCCGCTCGGCCGCGAGCAGCCGGCCCAGCGCGCGGATGAGGCGATGCGGCGCCGTGTCGGGCCACGGCATCGAGCCGTGGCCGGGATCGCTCCGCGCCGTGAGCGTGAGCGGCAGTCCCGTCTTCTCCGAGATCACGATGTGGCCGAGCGGCGCCCGGAAGCCCGCGTGGACTTCGATCCCACCAAGCTCGGAGATCGCGTACTCGGCGCCCGCGAGCCAGTCCCGACGCGCGTCGGCCACAAAGCGTGCGCCGTAGAGGCTCCCCGCCTCCTCGTCGGCGGTCGCGAGGAAGACCAGATCACGCTTGAGTGGGAGGCCGGCGCGCTTCAGTGCCAGGACCGCGGCGAGGTGCATGATCCCCGTCGACTTCATGTCGATCGCGCCGCGCCCGTAGAGGTATCCGTCACGGATCGCGCCGCCGAACGGGTCCACCGTCCAGTAGCGCCGGTCGGCGTAGACGACGTCGATGTGGTGGTGGAGGACGATGCCCGGGAGCGAGCCGTCGCCGGCCAGGCGCGCCACGAGGTTGGCCCGGCCGGGCGCCGACTCCACGGTCTCGCTCGCGATCCCGTCGCGCCCGAGGACGGCCGCCAGAAACTTCGCCCCCTCGATCTCGTTGCCCGGCGGATTGGTGGTGTCGATCATGAGGTAGCGACGCAGGAGGTCCACCGCCTCCTCGCCGAGGGCAGTCCAGTCGATGCCCATCGAATGAGCCCTAGAACCCGAGGGCGGACTCGTCGATCGTCAGGTCTGAGAACGGCGGCAGTGAACCGCGATCGGCGCCCCCCAGGCGCGCGGCGAGGTGAAAGGCACCGCCGGACAACGCGTAGGCTTCGACGCTGCGAACTCCCGGCTCGACGATCCAGTAGTACGGAACTCGGTACCGCGCGTAGAGCTGAAGCTTGACGCCCCGATCGACTGCGAGCGTCGAAGGGGAGAGGATCTCGACGGCCAGCGTGGGCGGTCCCTCGATCCCCCGGGCGCTCACGAGCGACAACCGTGCGGATTCGACATACACGACATCTGGCTGGACGACGGTCGTGTCGCTCAGGATGCAGTCGAGGGGCGACACAAAGACCTCGCCCAGCCCGTGCTCGTTGACGTGCTGTCGTAGGAGCGCGAAAAGCGCGCCGACGAGCCGCTGATGGCTCGAGCCCGGCGCCGCCGTCACGAACAGCTCGCCGTCGTGCAGCTCGTAGCGCCGCCCGTCGGCCGGCAGCGCCTCATAGTCCCGGTAGGTGAGGATGATTCGCGTCGGCATTTCCGCGATCCTGATCGGGAGTCTATCACTCCATCCGTGTTAGCGGATGGAACACGGAGGGAGAAATGTCTAATCTTTCAGACAGCTGAGCGCGGGGTGAAGCCGGCGACCGGGACGTACTGGTTGGGCCAGGGGAGGTCGTAGCCCTGCTCGTACGCGGCGTGACGCGTCCAGTACGGGTCGTAGAGGTGGGCCCGGGCGAGCACGCAGAGGTCGGCGCGCCCAGCGGCGATGATCGAGTTCACGTCGGCCCACGAGGCGATGTTGCCGACCGTCATCGTCGCGATTCCGGCCTCGTGGCGGATGCGGTCGCTGAACGGTGTCTGGAAGAGCCGGCCGTAGACCGGCCGCTGATCGGGCACCGTCTGGCCCGCGGAGACGTCCACGATGTCGCAGCCGTGGGCCCGCAGCAGCTTCGCCAGCTCCACCGCCTCGTCCGGCTCCATCCCGCCCTCGTGCCAGTCGGTCGCCGAGATCCTCACCGACGCGGGCTTCGCCGCGGGCCACGTCGCGCGGACGGCGTCGAACACCTCGAGCGGGTAGCGCGCTCGATTCACGAGCGAGCCGCCGTACGCGTCCTCGCGCGTGTTGGTCAACGGCGACACAAAGCTCGCGAGCAGGTAGCCGTGGGCGAAGTGGAGCTCGAGGAGGTCGAACCCCGCCTCGTCCGCCATCTGCACGGCCCGGACGAAGTCGTCGCGGACCATGTCCATGTCAAGCCGGTCCATCGCCCTCGGCACCTGACTGTGCGGGAAGTACGGAATGGGCGACGCGGCGATGAGCGGCCAGTTACCCGACTCGAGCGGCTCGTCGATCCCCTCCCAGAGGCGCCGCGTGGAGCCCTTGCGACCCGCGTGAGCGAGCTGGAGGCCGACCTTCGCCGGCGTGTGGGTGTGGATGAAGTCCACGATGCGCTTCCAGGCGGCGACGTGCTCGGGCTTGTACATGCCGGTGCAGCCGGGGCTGATCCGCCCCTCGCGGCTCACGTCGGTCATCTCCGTCATCACGAGCCCGGCGCCGCCGATCGCCCGGCTGCCGAGGTGGACGAGGTGCCAATCGTTCGGCGTGCCGTCCTCCGCGGAGTACTGGCACATGGGTGAGCAGACGACCCGGTTGGCGAGCACCAGCTCGCGCAGCCGGAAGGGCGTGAACATCGGCGGGGGCGCCGGCGTCGCCGGCACCGTCACACGGCTCTGCGCCTCCGCCCTGGACGCGAACCAGCGGTCGACCGACTCGACGAACTTCGGGTCGCGCACCTTCAGATTCGCGTGGGTGACGCGGAGGCTTCGCGTCAGGAGGCTCATCGCGAACTGGATCGGCTCGAGGCGGCCGTGGTAGCGCTCGGTCTGCTCGAACCACTCGAGGCTCACCTGCGCCGCGCGCTGGAGGCTCTCGACCTCCGGCCGCCGCTCCTCCTCGTACGCGACCAGCGCTTTCTCCACCTCCTCGTGACGCTCGAGCGCGCGGCGGAGCGCGATCGCGTCCTCCATCGCGAGCTTCGTCCCCGAGCCGATCGAGAAGTGGGCGGTGTGCGCCGCGTCGCCGATCAGCACGATGTTCCGGTGATGCCAGCACGCGTTCTTCACCGTCGGGAAGTTACGCCAGAGCGAGCGGTTTTTCAGAAGATGGTGGCCCCGGAGCTCCGCGGCGAACAGCCGCTCGGCGAACGCGATCGTCTGATCCTCGTCCGCCTGGTCGAGCCCCGCGCGCCGCCACGTCGCCTCCGTCGTCTCGAGAATGAACGTGGACATCGACGCGTTGTACCGGTACGCGTGGACCCGCCAGAGGCCGTGGTCCTCCTCCTTGAAGACGAACGTGAACGCGGGGTACGGAAACGTGGTGCCGAGCCAGACGAACTTGTTCCCTCGCCAGTCGATGTGTGGCCGGAAGTGCTCGGCGTAGCGGCTCCGCACGACGCTGTTGACGCCGTCGGCGGCGAGCACGAGGTCGGCGTCCGCCCAGGCGCCGAGGTCGCCGACCTCGGTCTCCCAGCGGAGCCTCACGCCGAGCTCCGCGCAGCGGCGCTGCAGGATGTCGAGCAGGAGCTGCCGCGACAGGCCCGAGAAGCCGTGGCCCGTGGAGGTCAGCACCTCGCCCCGGTAGTGGATGTCGATGTCGTCCCAGTGGGCGAAGTTCCGCGTGATCTCCGCGTACGTCTCGGCGTCGGCCTCGGCAAAGGTCTCGAGCGTCGCGTCGGAGAAGACCACGCCGAACCCGAACGTGTCGTCGCGCCGGTTGCGCTCGACCACGAGGATGTCGTGGGCCGGATCCGCCTTCTTCATGAGCAGGGCGAAGTAGAGCCCCGCCGCCCCGCCACCGACACAGACGATCTTCATGTGGCTATTTTAGGCCATCCGCTCGGCAGGGGCTCATCACGTGGTCTCGAGAGCTAAAGGTCTGAACGGTCTGGGAAACCACCCACCTGCGGACACGGTCGGCTGCACGCTTCTCCGGACTTTCCCCATCTGAGCTTCAGGGGCGGTCCCGATTGCGTTTTGCGACGCTACGGGCGACTTCTGATGCTGAGATCAACTTCTGATTCACTGGGGGTCCGCATGCGGACACCCGCCGCGAAGACCATAGGACGCAAAGGGAACTGGGCGGCCCTGATGCTCTCAGTGCTCCTCCTCGTGGTCAGCCTCCACCGGGCGGAGGCGGGAGTCAACGCGTGGACGACCAACGGGCCGCACAGCGAGACTATCAATGCGCTGGCGATCGACCCCCAGACCCCCACCACCCTTTACGCGTCTAGCTCTGGCGGCAGCGTCTTCAAGAGCACCGACGGCGGCGGCAACTGGAGCGCCGTCAACACCGGGTTGGACACCACACGCTGTTGCGTCGCCCTGGCGATCGACCCCCAGACCCCGGCCATCCTCTACGCGGGCGGCACCGACGCCGTCTTCAAGAGCACTGACGGCGGTGGCAGTTGGCACTCCACGGGGCTGACCAAACCTGGGGTTGTCTTTATCTCCGCCCTGGCGATCGACCCCCAGGCCCCCGCCACCCTGTACGCAGGAACGTACAGCAGTGGCGTCTTCAAGAGCACCGACGCCGGGGTCACTTGGGGCGCCGTCAACACGGGGCTGACCAGTCTCTACGTCCGCGCCCTGGTGACCAGTCCCCTGACCCCGACCACCCTCTACGCAGGCACCACGAGGTTTTCCTATCCCGAGTCGTGGACGGGCGGCGCCGTCTTCAAGAGCACCGACGGCGGGGAGAGTTGGAGCATCGTCAATACAGGATTGCACGCGCCCGTTGTCGGCGCCCTGGCCATCGATCCTAAGGTTCCCTCCACCGTGTATGCGGGGACGGGCACCGCTGGCGCTTTCAAGAGCACCGACGGCGGGGCCAGTTGGAGCGCCGTCTTCACGGGGCCAAGCAATCTCTCAGTCGGCGTCCGCGATCTCGCCATCGACCCTCAGACCCCCAACACCCTCTATGCAAGCAACGGCGGCGATGTCTTCAAGAGCACCGACGGCGCCAGCAGTTGGGGCTGGAGAGCGAAGGCGAGATGGCTCATCGGCGCCCTCGCCGTGGACCCCCAGACGCCCGCCAACGTATATGCGGGTACCGGAGATGATTTTTCCGCAGCAGCAGGAGGGATCTTCAAGAGCACGGACTACCTAGACAGCTGGAGCTGGAACCCGTCATCGGGACTCACCGGGTTCGTCAAGTATGTCACCGCTCTCGTCTTCGACCCCCAGACCCCCACCACCCTCTACGCGGGCATGTGGACCACCTACTACGGTCCTCACGTCGGGGGCGTTTACAAGAGCACCGACGGCGGGACGAGTTGGAACGCCACAGGACTGAGCAATCTCCGGGGCGGTATTGGTTTTACCAGCGGCCTGGCCATTGACCCCCAGACTCCCACCACCCTCTATGCGACCAGTGGCAGCTACGTTGGTAGCCTCTTCATTGGCGGCGTCTTCAAGAGCACCGACGGCGGGGAGAGCTGGCGCGCCGTCACCGATCTCGCGGCCTCCCCGCACGCACTCATCGGCCCCCTGGCGATCGACCCCCAGACCCCCGCCACCCTCTACGTGGGAACGCGCGCCGATGGGGTCTTCAAGAGCACCGATGGCGGGGAGAGCTGGAGCGCAGTCAGTGCGGGGCTGCCCAATCTCCCTGTGACCGCCCTGGCCATCGACCCGCAAACCCCCACCATCCTCTACGCGGGCACCGAGCGCGGCGGCGTCTTCAAGAGCACCGATGGCGGCGAGAGCTGGAGCGCTTTCAACACGGGCCTGACAAACCTCCTCGTCAATTCCGTCGTCGTCGATCCCCAGCGTCCCACCACCCTCTACGCGGGCACCCAGGGAGGAGGCGTGTTCGTCATCTTCACGCCGGCCGACGCCAGCGCGCGCCTGATCGAGGCCATCAGGCGCGCGCTCCCGCCCGAGGAGCAA
>WNGM01002100.1_pt1 | contig 17940 bp, 17 predicted proteins | sample 5400571 | NCBI WGS metagenome assembly WNGM01 (sample SAMN13153378, study PRJNA577476) | soil metagenome | isolation source: 100 cm soil or saprolite under Garry oak tree replicate 2 | place: USA:California | collected 2016-06-15 | reverse complement strand
CGTCCCGTTCCGCCGTGCGACTGAGATCGTCGAGGTCATGCAGCGCCTCATTGGCCCGTTTCCGTATGAGAATCTCAAGCACGTCGAATCCTCCACGAAATTCGGCGGGATGGAGAACTCGAGCGCCATCTTCTACGCCGAGAAGCCGTACGTCGAGCGCCGAATGGGCGAGGGCGTCGTCCGACACGAGACCGCGCACCAGTGGTTCGGCGACGCGGTCACGGAGCGTGACTGGCCGCATCTCTGGCTCTCAGAGGGATTCGCCACCTATTTCGATGGCGTGATTGGCGCGGCGTTGGATGGAGACAGCGTGCTGGTGAATAGCATGCGTGCGAACGCCGCTGCGTACTTCAAATCCGTCGTCACCGACCGGCCGATCGTGGATTCGGGGTATGCGGCCGATCCGATCAAACTCCTGAACGCGAACAGCTATCCCAAGGGTGCATGGGTGCTACACATGCTCCGCGGCACGATCGGCGACTCAGCATTCTTTCGCGGGCTGCGCACGTACTACACGACCTACCGCGATTCGACCGCAACGAGTGAAGACTTCCAACGCGTAATAGAGAAGGAAGCCAGAACGAATCTTGGTTGGTTCTTCCACCAATGGCTGTACCAACCGGGGTATCCACAGCTCGACGTGACCTGGCAATACGACGCCGGAGCGAGAAAAGTGGTTCTGGGTATCACCCAGCGCCAAAAGCCTGAGTGGGGTCTGTTCCGGCTCCCCGCGCTCACGCTCGAGTTCCGGGGAGCCGAGGGCGCCACCGTGCGACGCGATGTCGCCGTGAGCGGTGACAACCGCGAGACGTCGGTCCGTGTCGATTTGCCGTTCGCGCCCGCCGAGGTCCGAGTGGATCCGGAAGGGAAATTGCTGCTACGCGTCACCGCCATCGGTCGGAGGTAGTCAATGCGCCAGGCAGTGTTCTTGGTCGCCCTCATCGGCGTCGCGTGCCGTGGGCCTGCGCCCGCCGCGGGCGGACAGCGGCGGAGCGACGACACGCTCCGTGTACCACCAGGCTTCAAGATCGCGGTCTACGCCGAGAACCTCCAAGGCGTTCGCTATCTGGCGCTGGGGCCGGGCAACGCGGTGTACGCGTCACAGCCGGGGTCGGGTCTCATCGTGAAGCTGACCGAGGCGAATCATGCTGGCGTCGCTGACGGCGCGGTCACCGTGGCGAGCGGCTTGAAGGGGCCGTTCGGCATCGCGTTCCGCGGCGACACGATGTACGTCGCCGAAGAGCAGGATGTGAAGCGGTTCGATCCGGGCGGCACAGCGCCGGTGACGATCGTGCCGAAGGTGCCCGGCGGTGGTCATTCGACGCGCACGATTCTCTTTGGACCCGACGGCAAGCTGTATCTCGCCGTCGGATCGTCCTGCAACCTCTGCGATGAGCGCGATTCCATGCGCGCGGCCGTGACCCAGTTCAATCGTGACGGCTCCGCCGGGCGCATCTTCGCCCGCGGGCTGCGCAACACCGTGGGTCTGGCATTCAATCCTACGACCGGCGAGCTCTGGGGCGGCAACAATGACCGCGACAATCTCGGCGATGACGTGCCGCCCGAGCACATCAACATCATCAAGGACGGCCGCAACTACGGCTGGCCCCAATGCTATCTCCCCGGCAAGCCCAATCCGGAGTACGGCTCGGCGGACTGCTCGAACGTCGAGCCGCCGGCGATCACCGTCCAGGCGCACTCGGCGCCGCTCGGGCTCGCGTTCTACACGGGCACGCAGTTTCCGGCTGAATACCAGGGCGATGCCTTCATGACCTATCACGGCTCGTGGAACCGCAGCGTCCCGACGGGCGCGAAGGTCGTGCGGGTACGGGTGCAGAACGGGCGCCCGGTCTCCGTTGAGGACTTCGTCACCGGGTGGCAGCTGCCGGACGGCTCGCGCTGGGGTCGGCCGGTCGGGCTGGTCGTAGCGGCGGATGGCGCGTTGTCGTCCGTTCACGTCTCTTTTTCACGCCTTCTTTTCACGTCTTGTTTATACGCCTCTTTTTCACGCCTCTTCTTCTTTTACCGCCCTGATGTCCACGCCGAGTACGTGAAATACCTCTCCGGGCGAGACACGATCACCGCGTACCTCGCCTACCCGGAACGCGCGGATCGGGCGCCGGCGGTGGTCGTGATCCACGAGATTTTCGGGATGTCCGACTTCATCCGCCAGACGACGGAGCAGATGGCGCGGGAGGGCTTCGTCGCCCTGGCGCCCGACCTGCTGTCACGCCGCGGTGGCACGCCCGCGTCTACGGATTCGGCGCGGAAGCTCATCGGCGGCCTCAATCCCGACACGGTGACGATGGATGTCGACGCGACGGTTGCGTACCTCAAGACGCTGAAGGCCGTGCGCCGCGATCGGATCGGCGTGATCGGGTTCTGCTGGGGCGGGGGCCAGAGCTTCCGCTACGCGACGAATAACGCATCGCTCCGGGCGTTCGTCGTGTGCTACGGGCCGGGCCCCGACGCATCGGCCATCGCCCGGGTGCACGCCAGCGGGCTGGGCGTGTACGCCGAGAACGACGCGCGCATAGACGCGGGGCTCGCGGACGTCGCAGCGGCGGTGAGGCAGTACGGCAAGGCCTACCGCTACACCGTCTACCCCGGCGTCGGGCACGGCTTCCTGCGCACGCGCGAGAAGCCGGAGGTGGCGGACTCGGCCTGGAGGACTGTGATCCGGTTCCTCAGGGAGACTCTGGGACGGTAGAGGACGGTAGAAGACGGTAGAGGGGCGGGAGCAACTTCTACCGTCTTCTACCGCCCTCTACCGCCCTCTACCGTCTTGAGATACTTCCGCGCCCTCTCCAGCACCGCATCTCTCCCCGCGAGAAAATCGCCCACCGGCTGCGTGACGGGGATCTCCGGTTTGATGCCCGCTCCGAAAAATTCGGTGCCGTCGGGGAACGTGTGACGTGTGACCGAGAACTGCACGGCCCAGCTCTTTGGGAGCTGGATGGGCGCCACGTCGCCAGGAGTCCCGGCCGACGGCTCGCCGACGGTCATCCCCCGACCCGAGGTGCGGAATGCCACGAGGAAATCTTCCGCGGCACCGGCGGTGCCCGTCGACGCGAGCACCGCGAGGGGTCCTGTGTATGTCGGACGGTCGGTGCGGGGCCAAACGGTGTCGGCAGGCGGGCCGTACCACGTCATAACGGAGTCCGCCATCCGCCAGGCTCGGAACGCGGCACGGTATTCGGGCGTTTTCCAGCGGGCCACGAGGAACGGCTTGTCCTCGAGGCGGGCGAGGATCTGATAGCCGAATTCGCTCCTGCCGCCGGCCGCGGCGCGCAGGTCGAGGATCAGGCCAGTGACGCGGGCGAAGTCAGGGAACGCGCGGTCGAATCGCCGCGCGACCTCCTCGTCGGCGAGCGAATTGACCCGGACGACCGCCACACCGCCCGGAAGCGAATCGAGCTCGAGCTCGGGCGGAGTGAACGGCCAGCGGTCGTTGAGCGAGACGCTGCGGGTGACGCTGATACCGCGCTGCTCGCCGCCGGGGACCCGGATCAGCAGGTGGAGCGGCGTGCCCTTCTCCCCTTCGAGCATCCATTGGATCGCGCGCTGCCAGCGGTCCGCAGCGGTCGCGGCGGCGATCTCGGGGAGGATCGAGTCGCGGACCCAGGTCTCGGCCGGCACACCCTGGACGGCGAGAATCTCCGAGAGCCGCTCGGGGCGTGCGATGCGCATCTCGTCGTTTTCGGCGTAGTCGAGGATGAACGGGCGGCGCTCGACGGTCTCCAGGCGCAGCGGCGGGCGTGCGAGGCGCGACCGCAAGTAGGGAGGGAGCGTGACGGCGGCGTTGCCGTCGCCGAGCACGGCGAGCAAGCGCCGTAGACGGCGGTAGAAGGCGAGATCCGACTGCGGCTCGGCCGCGAGCTTGAGGTTCGCGCCGAGGGCCGAGTCCCAGTCCGCGCGCACCCGGTCCCAGTAGGCGAAGTTGTAGCGAGCCTCCGCCCAGATGGTGGCCACCGCCGTGGCGCGCTCGGTGGGGGTGAGTTGTTGCCCGGCGAGCGCGCCGCGCCCGACGACCAGGCCGGCGCAGAGGACGGACATGGAGCGTATGACCACGCGACTAATCTATCTGCTGCTGTTCGTGGCGCCGCAGATCTTGATCTATCTGTACCTGCGCGAGCGTCTTCCCGACCCGGCGCGGCCCCGCCGGGCGCGCCTCGGGCGTGCCGCGCTCGCCGCCGTGTTCGCGGTCTTTAACGTCCCATGGATCTTCGTTGCCCGCCGCGTGCTGTTCGGCTCGGTTTGGGGCGTCGGGCGCATCCCCTACCTCGGGCCCTGGATCGCGTGGCAGCTGCTGGGGTGGATCTTCTGCGCGCTGCTCGTGGTGTACTTCGTCGGACGGGTGGTCTGGCGGACGGGCGGTCAGTTGCTCCGGCGACCGACCGACCGGCCGTCCGCCAGTCCGCCCCACCGTTTCCTCTCTCGTCGCCGCTTTCTGGCCCGCGCAACGTACGCATACGCGGCAGCGGGAGCCACGCTCTCGGCCCACGGCATCTGGAGCGCCTACCGGCTTCCCGCGATCACGCGCCGCACCCTGATCTTCCCCGACCTACCCGCAGGCCTCGACCGCCTCACCGTGCTCCACCTCTCCGACCTGCACGCCGGCATCCATCTCGAGGAAGACCAGATGCAGGAGATCGTGGCGCTGTCGAACGCGCTCGGGCCCGACCTCATCGTGCAAACGGGCGATATGATCGACATCTCGCCCTCGTACATCCCGGCCTACGTGCACGCCTTCCGCGACCTCCATGCGCCCCTCGGCGTCGTGACGGTGCTCGGCAACCACGACCGCTACACCGGCGAGGAGGCGGTGGTCCGTGGCTGCCGGGACGCGGGGCAGGTGTTCGTGAAGAACGGCTGCCACGTGGTCGAGCGTGAGGGCGCGAGCCTCGCGCTCCTCGGGATCGACGACCCGCGCAGCTGGAAGTTCGACGACCCGCAGGCCGAGGACGTGGACGCGGCGCTCCGTGGGGCGCCGGCGGAGGCGTTCAAGCTGCTGCTCGCGCACCGGCCCGGCGCGTGGGACAGCGCCGTGCCGCGCGGCATCCCGCTCACCCTCGCCGGGCACATTCATGGCGGGCAGCTGTACGTGCCGGTGGTCGGGTGGTCCCCGGGCCGTTGGATCACGAAGTACGTCATGGGGCACTTTCAGCGGGGCGAGAGCCAGCTGTATGTGAGCCGCGGCATCGGCGTGGTGGGCGTGCCGATCCGCGTGCTCGCGCCGCCGGAGATCGCGCTGTTCGAACTGCGCCGGTCGGGCGGACCGGCGGTCGGGCGGACTGTGACGGCGGCCTACTGTCCGCCCGACCCACCGTCCGCCTGACCGCTCGGGGCTGCGGGGGGCGGGGCGGCAATCGCATCCCACGCCCCGGCGAACGCCAGCTTCACGCCTGCGTGCGTCTGCGGCCAGTCTCTGGCTGAGACGCGATCGATCGCGAGCGTCACGACGCTGAGCCAGACGGCAGCCCAGATGTCGGCGGCTCCCGGCTTCACGGACCCCTCCGCCTTCGCCTGGGCGACCAGGGCTTCGAGGTCGAGGCTGAAGTCCCGCGCCAGCTTCCTGCTCTCGTCGTCCAGCAGGTCGCCGTGACGCTGAATGAGGAACAGCCGGGCCACCGCCGGCTCGCGGCTCGCCCCGGCGACGAGACTGCGGCCGAGCTCCGCGAGCTTCTCCCGCGGCCCAACGTTCAAGGCGTCAGCCTCCTTCACGAGCCGCCGCCCCCAGCGGGCCGCCGCCCGATACAGCTCGTTGAGCAGGTGTTGCTTCGAGGCGAAGTGGCGGTAGATGGTCCCTTCCGCGACGCCTGCCTTCTTCGCGATGAGCGGCGTGGTGGTTACGTGGTAGCCCTGCGCGGTGAACAGCTCGAGTGCGGCGCGGACCAGTCGCTGGCGGGTGAGGTCGGCTTGGCTCATGAGAGAGGCGTCGGGTGCTAGGTGTTAGGTGTTAGCCTAACACCCAGCACCCAGCACCTAACACCTTTCAGTTCAGTAACTCCAAGTCGTCCCGAACAGGAGCTGCCCACCTTCGCTGCCGCGGCCGTAGCCGACCACCAGGAGCGAGTTGCGCAGCAACCGGACTGCGACTTCCCCGCCACCGCTCCCGTGCAGCCCCCGCGTGGTGAGCCGTGCCGCTTCACCGGGCCCGAAGACGCGGCCGGCATCGTAGAACGCCACCAGCCTCAGCTCGATCAGGCTCGGAACCCAGAGCAACGCATAGCGTGCCTCGAGCCCGCCCACGAGCTTCCCGTGCCCCACGAACCGCCCGTCGTGATACCCCCGCAGCGAGCGGTATCCGCCGACCGCGACGAAGGGCAGCTCGCTCGATTCCATTTCCTGTTGAGCGGCAAACGGAGGAGTCCCGCCCATCGCTTCTCCCGCGACGCGGCCCGCCAGCACCAGCGGCTCGAATGGATGCAGCTCGACGGCGGCTCCCGCGGTCGTGCGCGTGTAGCCGGTGCCGCTCGCGAGCAGCGCCTCCAGCAACAGCCCCCGGTGCGGATCGATCTCGTTGTCCCGCGTGTCGACGACGACGCCGGCGCGGATCACCTTGTCGGTGAACGGGACGGTCCGCGGATCTACGGTCCCGGACGCGAGATCCTCTCGGAACACACTCGGCCCCGGCAGCGCTCGAAAGGTGCTGCGCGTCAGGGCGGCGCCGAGCAGGACGCGCACGGGCCCGAAGACCCGGTGCTGCACGGTGGCGCGCGCAGCCGTGGATGTGCGGCTGACCCGATAGAAGTAGGGCCCGGCCGTCGTCAGGCTGTCGACCGCGTACTGCGTGTCGTTCCCGAGCCCGTAGTAGCCCATGCGGTTGGACCGAGCCGTGGTGAGCGTGAGCCGGGCACGCCAGCCCTCCCACCAGGCCGGCGCCTGCGCATCCACCGCAACGGCATAGCTCCCCTGCGTGCTCGCGCCCGCGTCGAAGCTCGCAGACGCCAGATCCGGCTCAGGGCGCTCGACGGCATCGAGGGGGCTGTAGCGCCCGTAATGGAACGCGCCCCAGAGCCCGTCTATGGTGCTGTAGTACGCGTACGGGTACAGATTCTCGCGCCAATAGCGCTGCGCCGCGAGGGGTGTGGGAATCGCCGGGTCCAGGGCGAGCGTCCCGACGAGCGCGGCGGCCGCCCTACCGGGATGCAGCGGGCCGCTCGTACAGGTACGCCGCGTCCATGAGCTTCGCCTCGGTCCCGTCGTGGACGGCGAACCGTCCGGGGAAGAGCGACGCGGCGCCGAACTCGCCCCGCTTGTTCACGGCGTAGAACTTGAGGTCGAACCTCGGCCGGCCCCGCTCGTCGAGCAGGCGCGCCTCGCTCAGCTTCACGACGCGCTTCAACGTCTCGAGGCAGGCATCCGCCGGCTTCATGCCGCGACGCATGTGCTCCACGGTGAGGAAGCCTCCGCACACTTTGATGTTCGACTCGCCGCGCCCCGTGGAGCCGGCCGCGCCGATGTCGTTGTCGGTGTACTGGCCGGCGCCGACGATGGGGCTGTCCCCGACCCGCCCGGGGACCTTGAAGGCCAGTCCGCTCGTGGTCGTGACCGAGGACACGTCGCCCGCCGGCGTGACGCAGTCACAGTTGATGGTCCCCGTCGGCCGGACTGCCATGTGCTCGGCTTCGGGCACGTCCAGGTAATCGTCGTCGGGATTGAGATTGGCGCGCCAGTGCAGCCACACCTCCCGAGCGTGCTCGGTCAGCAGGTCTTCCTCCTTGAAGCCGTACTGCAGCGCGAACCGCTTGGCGCCCTCGCCCACGAGGAAGATGTGGTTCGTGTACTTGAGGACGAGCTTCGCCACCTCGGAGGGCGTCTTGATCCCCTCCAGGGCACCCACCGCGCCGGCGCGTTTCGTGGGCCCATGCATGCAGGAGGCGTCGAGCTGCACCACGCCGTCGGCGTTGGGCAGCCCGCCGTAGCCGACCGAGTCGTCGTTGGGGTCGAGCTCCTGGATCTTCACGCCCTCGATGGCCGCATCCAGGGTGTCGGCGCCCTGCATCAGCATGTCGAAGGCCTTCTGCACCGCGCGCAACCCGTTCGCGCTCGAGACGACGACGGGCTTCGCCGCCCAGCGGCTTTGGGGCGGCAGCGGGCGCGGTGGCCGCATGGGGTGGGGTATCTCCAGGGCGGTCGTGGCGGCGAGGCCGACGGCGGTGGAGGCGAGGAACTCGCGACGTGACAGGACCTCGGACACAGCTGGGCTCCGTGTTGAGAGATGCAGCGCTAGTGCCGTTCCAACTTTTCGCGCCTAGTTCCCCTTCGCCGAATGAGCTCTTTGGTCACGACTATCCCGGTTCTGCGATTAGTCCCGAAAAGTTGGAACGGCACTAGGTTTACGCGCTGCCGCAGCGGCTGTCAACTTGCTCAGCCGGAGGGGCCGCGATACGCTTCCGACCGTGAGCTACCAGGATCCGCCGAGCCCGCGCACGGTAGTCCGCGGCATCCTCGGCGTCGCCGCCGGGGTGGTGGCGGTGTTTCTCGTCGTCGCGTTCCTCGCCACGGGACGCGTCCAGTGGGGGCTCGTCGCCTTAGGTTTGGCGCTGTGGGGCGCCTTCGGCTTTTTCACCTCGCTGTTCGACGTGCTCGTGACGCCGCTGGGCCGCTTCCTTGGCGGCGCGCTCACCGGGGAGAGCATGCCGGCGACGGGCCTGTCCATCGAAGCTGAGGTCGCCGCCCTGGAGCGGCTGCTCGCAGCGGACCCGCCCCCGCCCCGGCACCGCGCCCTCATGGCGGGCATCCGCCTCGCCGAGATCTACCGCACCAGCCAGCACGACCCTGCCAAGGCGGACGCCCTCCTCGCCCGACTCGCGAGCGAGTACCCGGACGCGCCCGAGCTGAAGTATGTCCGGCCCGGTTGACCTCTCGCTCGTGGTGCCGCTGTACAACGAGCGCGATAACCTGCCGCTCCTGATCGAGGAGATCGGCCGGGCCCTGGGGCGGATCGGGTCGGACTATGAGATCGTCGCGGTGGACGACGGCTCGACCGACGGCTCGCTCGACGCGCTCAAGGAGCTGAGGCGGGACCATCCCGAGCTCCATATCGTCGCGCTCGCCGCGCGCGCGGGGCAGTCGGCCGCGTTCGCGGCGGGGTTCCGGGCGGCGTGCGGGCGCACGATCGTCACCCTCGACGCCGACCTGCAGAACGACCCCGCAGACATCCCGGCACTTCTCGCCGAGCTGGAGCGGAGCGGCGCGACGGCTGTCGTGGGCTATCGCGTGAACCGGCAGGACGGCGGCTGGAAGCGGCTGCAGAGTCGCGTCGCCAACGCCGTGCGGAACCGGCTGAACGGCGAGACGATCCGCGACACGGGCTGCTCGCTCAAGGCGTTTCGTGCCGACGCCCTGCGCGCGCTGCCGCTGTTCAACGGCATGCACCGTTTCCTGCCTACGTTGATCAAGCTGCACGGCGGCACCGTGGCGGAAGTGCCCGTGCGGCATCGGCCGAGGCGCTTGGGCCTGACCAAGTACGGCATGTGGAACCGGGTGTTCCGGTCCCTCGCCGACGCGCTGGCGGTGCGCTGGATGCAGCGCCGGGCGCTGCGGTATCGCGTGCGGGAGGAGTTGCCGTGATGCACGACGACTGGGTGCGACAAATCGATCTGGAGCTGGATGACGAGCTGAGCCTCACCGAGCGCGCCGCGCTGGCGCGTCACCTGGTCGGTTGCCGGCACTGCGCCGAAGCCCGGGTGAACCACCTCGAGATGCGGGTCGCGTTCGCGCGCTCAGCGGGAGAGCCGCACGCTCGGACCGTGCCGAGGCACCCGATGCGCGGGCGTACGCTGGCACTGTGGATGGCGATCAGCCTCGTGGTCGGGACTGCAGCGGGCTGGCTCGGCCACCGGCGCTGGGCCGGGCCGAGCCCCGAACCGCTGGAGGCCACGCGTGCCAGCTTCGTGGCGCAGTAGCCTGGTGGCCGCGGCGCTCGTCGCCGCCAGCCCTCCCGGCGTTTCCAACCGCCCCGGCCCTCCGCTCGCTCACCAGGGCGCGGGCTATCGGGTGAGGTACCTCCTGCACGTGGTCGAGCGGTTCGACGGCGATACGCAGCGCCTCGCGACGGGCGTCGTGAGCGGCCCGCCTGAGACGGCCCTGCGATTGTCGCTTCGCACGGAAACGGCCGAGCTGGAGGGGTTGCTCGGCATCCTCCCCGAGCCCGACACCGTGAATCTGGCGGGCGTGTTCTTGAGTCGGCGCCAGGCAGGCCGCTCGCGCCGCGGGCTGCCGCTCTGGGAGGAGGACAGTTACCGGCGTTGGACGCGCGTGGCGTGGGGTGGGACGGCGCGGCTATACCCCTTTGGCCCGCCGCCGCCCTCAACGCCGGCCACCGCCGGCCGCCTGCAGCGGGAGCGTGCGCTGTGGGTAGAGATCACGGTCGGCCGGGAGTTCGCCGCCGGCGAAACGCGCCCTAGCGAGGGGGTGACGGTCGCGGACGGCGCCCTCACGTTCGATGCCCGGGCGGTCGTCCCACCGCGGCGCGTGCTGGTCCGCCTGGCGCTCGTGCGCGGCGACACCGCGAGCAGCCAACGGGCGATCGACCTGGTCCCCGAAACCCCCGGTCGCCGGGTCAGGTTCGCCCTGGGCGGCGAGACGTCCGAGCTCGACGTCAGGCTCGAGCGGCCTGACCCGCCCCGCACCGGGCGCGACAGCGCCCTCGCCGTCGACGTGGACGCCGTCTGCCTGCGCGTCGTCGTCCCCGGCTCGACGGAGCCGGCACGCATCCGCTGCGGGCGGCTCGACAACGTAGCGCGTCAGCTCGCCCTCACCGGCGGCGACACGCTCCTCGCCACGTTCGCGTGGCCCCCCGCCCGCTGACTCGGGTATCTTGTGACGATGCCGCGGAGACAACGCCTGCACCCCTCCATTTTTCACTTGCCGGTCGACAGGATGCGGGAGGGCTACTATTCCGATAAGTATTTCGTGCGCGCCCGCGAGATACTCGTCCAAGACCGGCACCGCCCTTGCGTCACCATGCAGGTGTTCGGCAAGGCGCACGCATTCCTCGGCGGGATCGACGAGGCGATCGCCATACTGAAACTCTGCAGCCAGACCTGGGAGGAGCTTCAGGTGTGGGCGCTGCACGACGGCGACGAGATCGCACCGTGGGAGACGGTGCTGCTCATCGAGGGCCCCTACGACGCGTTCGCGGTGCTGGAGACGCTCTACCTCGGCGTGTTGGCGCGGCGCACCAGGGTCGGCACCAACACCCGGCGCGTGGTGGAAGCGGCGCAGCCCAAGCAGGTCATGTTCTTTCCCGCCCGCCACGACCACTGGCTGGTCCAGACGGGCGACGGCTACGCCGCGCACATCGCGGGCGCCATCGGCGTCTCGACCGACGCCCAGGCGTCCTGGTGGGGCTCGGAGGGAATCGGCACGGTCCCGCACGCGCTGATCGCCGCGTATGGCGGTGACACGGTCCTCGCCTCGCGCAAGTTCGCCGAGCTCATGTCGGAGAGCATCCGCCTCATCACGCTCGTGGACTTCGAGAACGACTGCGTCGGCACGTCCCTCAAGATCGCCCGAGCCCTGGGAGAGCGGCTCTACGGCGTCCGGATCGACACGGCCGAGACGCTGGTGGACACGTCCGTGATTCCCCTGATGGGCACGTTCAAGCCCACCGGCGTGAACCCCCGCCTCGTGTGCAATGTGCGCGAGGCGCTCGACCGCGAGGGGTTCCAGCACGTCAAGATCGTCGTCTCGGGGGGCTTCACCGTGGAGAAGATCCGTCAGTTCGAGGAGCAAGGCGTCCCCGTGGACGCCTACGGCGTGGGGTCGAGCCTCTTCCAGGGGCGGTTCGACTTCACCGCCGACGTCGTGCGGGTGGAGGGCAAGCCGTGCGGCAAGGTGGGACGGGCGTACCGCCCCAACCCGCGGCTCGAGCGGGTGGACTGACCCCGGGGCCGTCCCTCGCCACCTCTTGCCCCCCGCGCGGCGACTGCATATTTTTCCGCCGCAGTGAATATTAATGCACCCGTCCCCGTCGCCGTCCTCGGGGCCTCCGGGTACGTCGGCCGGGAGTTGTTGCGGCTCCTCGCCGGCCACCCGGGGGCCTCAGTCGTCTTTGCGACGGCCGAAGCGGGGGTGGGCGAGGTCGTCGAAGGGCATCGACTGATCACGACCGACGACGCGCCGTTCAGCCGCGTCGAGGTCGTGCTTTCCGCGCTGCCGCACGGTGTTTCCGGCGGCTACGTCCAGCGGGCGCGGGCGGCGGGGAGGCGGGCGGTCGATTTGTCGGCCGACTTCCGGCTGTCGCCGGAGGCGGTGTACGGGCTCACCGAGGTGGCGCGGCCGCGCGTCGCGGCCGCCGAGCTCGTGGCCAATCCCGGCTGCTACCCGACCGCCGCGCTCCTCGCCCTCATCCCCCTCGCACGGCGGGGGCTGATCGACGCGTCGCGGGAGGTCGTGATCGACGCCGCATCCGGCGTCACCGGCGCTGGCCGCACCCCCAGGCGCGAGCTCCTGTTCGGCGAGGTGGCGGAGGACTTCCGGGCGTACGCGGTGGGGAACGAGCACCGCCACTTTCCGGAGCTCACCGCGGCGCTGGCCCGCGAGAGCGGCTTCAGCGGCGACCTCGTCTTCACGCCGCACCTCCTGCCCGTAAAGCGCGGCATCCTCGAGACCATCCACGTCCCGCTCACCCGGGTCCTCGACCGCGGCGCGGCCGAGGAGATCTACCAGGCGGCGTATGACGGGGAGCCGTGCGTTTCCGTTACCCCCGGTACGCTGCCGTCGCTCAGGGACGTCGTGTACCGGAACCGGGTCGCGATCGGCGTCGCCTGCGTCGCCAACGTGCGCCGGCCGCGGCTCACCGTGATCGCGGCGATCGACAACCTCGTGAAAGGCGCCGCGGGCCAGGCGATCCAGAACATGAACGTGATGTTCGGGCTGGCGGAGACGGCGGGGCTCGCATGCTGAATCAGGACGAGACCACGGCCTGATGCTCCCCGTTCGCGTCGTAAAGTTGGGCGGCAACGAGTTCGATCGGCCCGCGTGGCTCGCGGCCTGCGCCGCGGCGCTCAAGGTGGTCGAGCCCGTCGTCGTCGTGCATGGCGGCGGGCAGGCGGTGAGCGCCCTGTCGCTGCGGCTCGGGCTCCGGGTGGAGAAGCGCGAGGGCCGGCGGATCACCCCGCCGGAGGTGGCGGAGGTCGTGGAGATGGTCCTGGCGGGGCCCTCCAACCGGCTCGTGGTCGCGGCGCTCCGTCGCGCGGGAATCGACGCGATCGGCTTGGCCGGCGTGGACGGAGGCCTGCTCACCGCGCGTCCCGCGGCGGGCGGCCTGGGCCACGTGGGCGAGATCGCCGCCGTGCGGGTCCCGCTCATCCTGAGCCTCCTCGACGCCGGGCTCACCCCCGTTATCGCCCCGCTGGCTCCGGGCCCGGACGGCGGCCTGCCGTACAACGTGAATGCCGACGACGCCGCGGCTGCGCTGGCGGGGGCCCTGCAAGCGTCGGAGCTGCTCTTCATCTCCGATGTCCCGGGCGTGCGGGTCGGGGGGGCGGTCCAGCCGTCCATCGCCGTGGACGAGATCGAAGAGCTCGTCGGGCGCGGCGTCGCGACCGAAGGCATGGCCGCAAAGCTCCGGGCCGCCGCGCGCGCGCTCGAGGCCGGCGCGCGCGCCGCGCGAATCGGCGACCTGCAACTGCTCGCTCACCCGGTCGCCGGCACCGCGATCGTCGCTCCTGCTATGCAGCGCGCGTGACCAGCGTCCGAACGAGCCCATCCAGCCCCCTGCTCCCCTCGGCGCCCGACGTCCCCCCGGCCACCGAGGCGTTGCTGGGCGTGTATGCCCGGGTCGGTCCCATGTTCGTCCGGGGGGAAGGCGTGGAGCTCGTCGCAGAAGACGGCGCGCGTTACCTGGACTTCGTCGCCGGGATCGGGGTCAACGCCCTCGGCTACAATCATCCCGTGGTCCGCGGGGCGGTCGAGCGCGCGCTCTCCACCGGGCTGATTCATGTGTCCAACCTCTATCGCACGGAGCCGGGCGAGCGGCTGGCCGAGGAGCTGGTGGCCCGCTCTTTCGCCGATCGTGTCTTCTTCTGCAACTCGGGGGCGGAGGCGAACGAGGCCGCGTTCAAGTTCGCGCGCAAGTGGTCGGGGAAGACCGAGATCGTCGCGTTCAGCGGGGCGTTCCACGGCCGGTTGTTCGCGTCGCTCGCGGCTACCGACCGGCCCGAATACCGCAAGCCGTTCGAGCCGCTCGTGCCCGGCATCCGGATCGTCCCGCTGGGGGATTGGGCGGCGGTGGACCATGCGGTCTCGGCATCCCGGACGGCGAGCGTGATCGTCGAGCCGGTTCAGGGAGAGGGAGGAGTGCGCCCGCTCGACGCCGAGTGGCTCGGATTCCTGCGGGAGCTGTGTGACTCCCGCGGCGTCGCCCTGATCTTCGATGAGGTGCAGTGCGGCCTCGGCCGCACCGGGACCCTGTTCGCCTACGAGCAGACCGGAATCGTCCCCGACATCCTCACTCTGGCGAAGCCGCTCGCCGGCGGGCTGCCCATGGGCGCGGTGCTCGTGACCGGCGGGATCGGTGCGTCGCTCAAGCCGGGAGATCACGCCACGACCTTCGGCGGGGGCCCGCTCGTGGCGCGCGTCGCGCTGGACGTGGTGCGCACGGTCGCCGCCCCCGACTTTCTCGCCGCCGTGCGCCGCAAGGGCGACTGGGTCGGCGAGCGGCTCGGCGCCTTGGCCGCGCGGTCGCCGCGGGTGCGCGAGGTGCGCGGGCGGGGGCTGATGTGGGGCATCGAGCTCACCGAGCCCGCGGCGCCGTTCGTCACCGCGGCGCGCGAGCGGGCCTTGCTCGTGGTCACCGCCGGGCCCAACGTGCTGCGGCTGATCCCGCCGCTCGTCATCACGCTCGAAGAGCTCGAACGCGGCGTCGCGATTCTGGAGGAGGTACTGGCGTGAGCGCCGCGAACCGCTGGGCGTCGGGTGTCGGGAGCCGGCCGTCGGCCCCCGCCGGGTTGCAGGACGCAGCGCTACGTCCCACGTCACACGTCACACGTCCCGCGCCCCAGCTCGTCCGCCCCGCGGTGCTCGCCGACGTTCCCGCGCTGGAGCGGTTGATGGCGCCCTACGTGGCGACCGGTGATCTCCTGCCGCGGAGCAATTACGATCTCTGTCGACACATCAAGGAGTACGTGGTGGCCGGAGCGCCCGACGGCGGCCTGGTGGGGTGTGGGTCCCTGAAGATCTACTCCCGCGACCTCGCCGAAATCGCGGGGCTCGCCGTGCACGCGGACCACCAGGGTACGGGCGTCGGCCGGGCGCTGACAGAGGCGCTGATCGGCGAGGCGCGCGCCCACGGCCTGAGCGAGGTCCTGGCGCTCACGCGCAAGCCGACATTCTTCCTGAGGCTCGGCTTCGTCCCCGCCGAGAAGGAGCACTTCCCCCTCAAGGTGTGGGCGGACTGCGCCAGGTGCCCGCGACAGAACTGCTGCGACGAGATCGCGGTAGTCCTGAAGTTATAGACGGACTAGGCCAGCCTAACTCCTCCCTTCCCCCTAACCACCGCTAGACGGCTAGACGGCTAGACGTCTAGCCATCTGGCCGTTGACACATTCCCGTTTTCCCCCAGAGATTCCCAGGGCTGGCATCATCCAAGGAAGGTCCCATGGCCCGTGTCATCTTCTGGGATGTCGATACCCAGTACGACTTCATGAAGCCCGACGGCAAGCTCTACGTGCCCGGAGCCCAAGACATCATCCCCAACCTGAAGCGCCTGACGGACTACGCCCACACCCGCGGGATCCGGATCGTGGCGAGCGCCGACGACCACGTGATGGGCCATCCGGAGATCTCGGACAAACCCGACTGGCAGAGCACCTTCCCGCCGCATTGCATGCGCGGCACGTCCGGGCAAAAGAAGATTCCTGAGACCGCGCTCCGGGACCCGCTCGTGGTCGAGCCTGCTCGGGCGGACCCGCAGACCCTCGCCGAGCGGGTGCGCGCCCACAGGGGGGACGTCCTGTTCCACAAGCACCGCTTCGACGTTTTCACCAACGAGAATGTGATGGCGGTGCTCGAAGTGCTCGATCCCCAGGACATCGTGCTGTACGGCGTCGCCACGGACGTGTGCGACAAGGCGGCGATCGAGGGGCTGCTGGAGCGGCGGCCGCACACGCGGCTCTTCGTCGTCACCGACGCCGTCCGGGGCATCGACCAGGACGTCTCCGAACACCTGCTCAGGGAATGGGGCGACGAGGGGGTGCGCCTCGTGAGGACGAAAGAACTGGTCGAGGAAGGCCTGGTGGAGGAGCTCGCCAGCGCCGCCGTATGACGACGCCCGCTTTCGGGCGTTTCTTTCTTCCGGGCCCGACTGACGTCCATCCCGACGTGTTGGCCGCGATGCAGCGGCCGATGATCGGCCACCGCTCGAGCGCGATGGAGCAGCTGCTCGGCGGCCTGCAGCCGCCGCTCGCCCGCCTGTTCCAGACGTCCCGCCTGGTGCTCGTCGGCACGACGTCCGCCACGGGGTTCATGGAACTGGCGGTCCGGAACGGGGTGCGGCACCGGGCCCTTTGCCTCGTCAACGGCTCCTTCAGCGAACGGTTCGCGAACCTGGTGCGCGCCTGCGGCAAGGACTGCGTGCGCCTCGACGTGCCGCTCGGGTGCGTGGTGGAAACGGACGTGTTGCGTGACGCGCTGCGACGCACGCCGGTGGATGCCGTGACCCTCGTCCACTCGGAGACGTCCACCGGCGCGCTGCAGGACCTCGAGGCCCTGGCGGCCGTGGTCCATGAATTCGACGACGTGCTCCTGCTCGTCGACGCGGTCACGTCGCTCGCCGCCTCTCCCGTCGAGACCGACCGCTGGAGACTGGACTTCGTCCTCACCGGCTCGCAGAAGGCGCTCGCCCTCCCGCCGGGGCTCGCGCTCGGCGTCGCATCGGAGCGCATGCTGGGCCGCGCCAAGACGCTCTCCGGCCGCGGCCTGTACTTCGACCTCGTGAGCCTCTCCGAGGCGATGGCCAAGCACCAGCCGACCAATACGCCCGCGATCCCGCTGCTCTACGCGCTGGAAACGCAGCTCGCGCGCATCGACCGTGAGGGGGGCGTCACGGCCCGCTGGCGGCGCCACGACGCGATGCGGCGGCGGGTGGAAGAATGGTGCGAGCGCCGCGGCGTCGCCTACCTGCCCCCGGAGGGACGGCGCAGCTGGAGCGTCTCGTGCGTCAAAGTGCCGGAGGGGAAGAGCGCGAAGCAGGTCGTGGGGGCGCTGAAGGAGGCTGGATGGACCATCGGTGCGGGGTATGGCCCGCTCAAGGAGACGACGATCCGGATCGGCCACATGGGCGACCATAGCGTCGCAGCGCTGGACGAGCTGCTCGCCCTGCTCGGCGGGATCCTGGCATGACCCACCGGGTCGTGGTCGCCGACCGGCTGGCCGAGGCGGGCCTGCAGCTGCTCGCCGCGACGCCGGAGCTCGAGGTGGCAAACGTCGCGGGGCGGCCCCGCGAGGAGCTCGAGCGGGCGCTCGCGGGCGCGCACGCGCTGATCGTGCGGAGCGAGACGCGGGTGACGGCGGACCTGCTCACCCGGGCGCCGCACCTGCGCGTCATCGCCCGCGCCGGTACCGGAGTGGACAACATCGACGTCCACGCGGCGACGCGGCGGGGCGTCGCGGTGATGAACGCCCCCGGCGCCAACACCGTGAGCGCGGCCGAGCATGCGATGAGTCTGCTGCTCTCGCTCGTCCGCCAGATTCCTTGGGCTGCGGAGGCGATGCGCCGGGGCGGATGGGACCGCAAGCGGTTCGAGGGAACCGAGCTCCGCGGCAAGACGATCGGGATCGTGGGGCTCGGCCGCGTCGGCGGGCACGTGGCCCAGTTCGCGCGGGCGTTCGGCATGCAGACGCTGGGGCACGATCCGTTCCTCGACCCCGAGCGGGCCGCCGAGCTGCAGGTCAAGCTGCTGCCGCTGGACTTGCTGCTGCGTCAGG
>WNGM01001657.1_pt1 | contig 17942 bp, 13 predicted proteins | sample 5400571 | NCBI WGS metagenome assembly WNGM01 (sample SAMN13153378, study PRJNA577476) | soil metagenome | isolation source: 100 cm soil or saprolite under Garry oak tree replicate 2 | place: USA:California | collected 2016-06-15 | reverse complement strand
CTGCCTCCTAAACTTGAAGGTCCCGCGCGCAATTACATGCGAACTCCACTATGCTCAACCAATTTTTTGCATCGCTCTTCTCCATAGAATTTTCACGGAACTATGATCGACTCGATCTCATCTTGGTTGTCGAGCCACACTCCCCAGAACGAACTAGCAGGCGTGAAATTCCGCTGGACCTTCCGTAAGTAGCTTCCTGCTCCTGAAGTTCACCCAATCTCTTACTGGCAGACGTCTGTGGCAACGGTGTTCGTAGTCTCAGTAAGACTCGCGTACCTTAATGAAATTTAATTCGCTTTTCAAAGTCCATGGAACTACCGTGACCGGAACTTGGTGTTTGTGTCATTGCGCGGGTAGTGCAATTCTCAGGCGCAAAAGCAATCATCGCCAGATGCCCTAATTTTAAGGCCATGGAGGGCTCCATGAGCGTCCGAACAATGCGGCTCATCGCGGTTCTTGCGGTTTTTCTTGACTTTAGTTGCGGGCTGGAGCGGGTGGCAGCCCAGGTCGTCGGTGGGACCATACAGGGCACGATCACAGATAGCAGCGGGGCAAGACTACCTGGCGCAAACGTGAGTGCTAGAAACATTGAGACCGATGTCAGGAGAACTGCCACATCCAACGAAGATGGACGCTATCGGGTTCCAAACCTGATTCCCGGCAACTACGAGGTCACCGCCTCAGGATCGGGCTTCGCCAAAGTGGTGCAGAGTGGTATCACTCTTACTGTCGGGGCTGAACTGGAGATCGACCTGCAACTGCGGGTTGGGGACGTGAATCAAAGAATCGAGATTACGGCTGAGCAGCCGCAGGTGTCTACCGCGTCGTCCACCATAAGTGCAGTTGTGAACGGAACCACGATGCGTGAACTGCCGCTGAATGGTCGCGACTGGGCGTCGCTGGCTACGCTGGAACCAGGAGTTGCACCGGTCCGGACCCAAATTGGCCTTTCTACGGGCACCAACGATCGGACGATTCGCGGCATTGGATCGCAGCTGACCGTGGGGGGCAACAGGCCACAGCAGAATAATTACCGTCTGGATGGCATCAGCATCAACGATGCTTCAAATGGAGCGCCGGGTAACGTGCTAGGCGGCAATTTGGGAGTGGATGCGATCCAAGAATTCTCGGTACTCACCACCAATCCCTCAGCTGAGTATGGCCGTAGCGCAGGTGGCGTCATTAATGCAATCACCCGGTCTGGCACAAATTCGTTCCACGGTTCTGGCTTCGAATTCCTCCGAAATAGCGCTTTGGATGCCCGCAACTTTTTCGATGGGCCCAGCGTCCCGCCCTTCAAGCGCAATCAATTTGGCGGCAGCGCAGGAGGGCCCATCCGTAGAGACCGCACCTTCATCTTTGGCGCCTACGAGGGCCTGCGCCAAAGCTTGGCCTTTACGCAAAACGATACGTTACCCTCGGCCGCTGCCCGCGCTGGGAATCTCTGCTCGATGCCATCCTCGCCGCCCACCTGCACTCCGACGACCGTCACAGTAGACGCAAAGGTTCAACCCTTCCTGGCTTTGTACCCCCTACCCAATCGCCCGCTATCTAGCCCCGGTGACTTGGGAACCTTCAGCTTTGTCACCTCACAGATTACGAATGAGGATTACTTCATTGGCCGGGCGGACCACAAACTGTCCGAAAAAGACATGCTTGCAGGCACCTATATGTTCGACAAGAGCCAGGGCGTCTCCCCTGACCAGTTCAATGCCGTCAATTTGGCTGCCCAGTCGCGCCGGCAGCTTGTGGCACTCGAAGAGAGCCACCCTTTTAGCCCCGCCCTGTTGAATTCCTTGCGCTTTGGTTTTAGCCGGGTAATTTCGGATGGCCCGAAGACGCTCGGCGCCATCAACCCGCTGGCCCAAGATCCCTCACTGGGTTTTTTGCCTGGACACAATGTCGGCAAAATACAGGTAGCAGGACTGACGCAGTTCCCGGGAGGCGTCGGCGCCACGGGAGAATACGATTTTCACTTCAATTCCTTTCAAGTTTATGACGACGCCTTTGTGACCAAGGGCACTCACTTTCTGAAGTTCGGCGTCGCCATCGAACGCATCCAAGCCAACCAGGAAGGCAGGGCAAATCCCAGCGGGTTCTATAGCTTCGGTTCGCTCTCCAATTTCTTGCAGAATAAGCCAGGCACGTTCACCTCGGGGATTCCAGGCCTGATCACTCCACGGGATTTGCGACAGATTATATTTGGTGTGTACTTGCAGGATGACTTCCACGTGCGTTCAAATTTGACGCTCAATTTGGGCCTGCGTTACGAGATGGCTACTGTGCCGACAGAGATTCAGGACAAATTATCGAACCTCCGCAGCCTGACGGACGCCAAGCCAACGCTCGGTTCCCCTTATTTTTCAAACCCCACACTGCGCAACTTCGAGCCTCGCATCGGCTTTTCCTGGGATCCGTTTCGCAACGGCAAGACGGCGGTCCGCGGAGCGATAGGAATGTACGACGTTCTGCCTCTCACATACCAGTTTGAGACTCTTACTATCTTACCGGCCCCGTTCTTTGCGCAAGGCAGGGTGTCGGGACTACAGACTGGAACCTTTCCGACAGGTGCGTTTCCGTTGTTGCAATCCAACCGTTTCCGGTATGCACACGTAGACCCCAATCCACCCCGCAACTACATCATCCAGTGGAACTTCAACGTCCAACGCGAACTGGCCCGCAACCTCACGGCACTGGTAGGCTATGTTGGCTCTCGGGGTGTACATCTGCCCTTCCGCGTGGAGGATGTCAATATGGTCCTTCCAGCCTCTTCGACTTCGCAAGGATACCTCTGGCCCTCGCCAGTGGGCAGTGGAATCGCGTTGAATCCGAATCTGGGTCAGATTATCGCATTGTTCTGGAATAACAACTCGTATTATCACGCTCTACAGACACGGCTTTCGAAAAACATGAGTCACGGTCTGCAAATCGGGGGCTCTTACACCTGGTCTAAGAGCATTGACGACGGCTCCTCTACGCTCGCCGGCGACGCGTATGCGAATTCAATTGGGAGCCTGCCCTTCTTTGATTTAAGGTTAGGCCGCGGGCTGTCGGACTTTGATGTCCGACACAACGCGGTCATTTACTATACATGGGAGATCCCAACCTCGCCGAATCTCTCAGGTTTAGCCCATAGGATAGCAAGTGGCTGGCAGTTAGGGGGAATCTACGAGGCCAGTTCTGGATTTCCGTTTAGCGCCTTGGTTGGCGGGGATCCTCTAGGGGTGAACAACGGTACCGTGTTTGATTATCCCGATCGTGTCAGTGGACCGGGATGCTCATCCCTGGTCAACCCGGGGAACGCCCTTAATTACATCAAGCTGCAATGCTTTGCGTTTCCCAACCCAAGCAACCGGCTGGGAAATGCGGGGCGGAACATTCTGATAGGTCCAGGTCTTTCCAACTTTGATCTGTCGCTGTTCAAGAACAATCGTGTCCCAAGGATTTCGGAGCAATTCAACGTGCAATTCCGGATCGAACTTTTCAACGTTTTAAACCACACGAACTTTGCCCCTCCACTAAAGAACAACAACCAGAACTCGGCGTGCTGTGTGATTATGAATCAAACTGGAAATCCAATCTCGACAGCCGGAAGGCTTGATTCGACTTCAACTACCTCCCGGCAGATTCAGTTTGGCCTCAAATTTACATGGTGATCAAGACTGGCGATTCAAGGCGAACATGATTGTCCGTCCTGGGGACGAAGATGGCGGCGCGGTTACTGCGCTTACTTGCTGCGGTGCTAGAACGTCGACTTCCTGCTCCAGAAGCCCAGACGTTTTCATACATACGATCCAATTGGAGGACGAAGAAGATGAAAAGAGGTTTTGCGATTCTGTTGATTATGTGCGGAGCCGGGTTGCCGGCGCAGGAGAATACGCCTCTGCGTCTTGTAACAACGATTCCCCTGCCTGGCGTGAGCGGGCGATTCGACCACTCCGCCGTGGACTTGGAAGGGCAGCGTCTTTTCATTACGGGGCGTGACGCGAATACGCTAGAAGTGATTGATCTTCGCGCGGGGCGGCACGTGCAAAGCCTCCCTGGATTCCCGCAGCCTCAGGGCGCCTACTACGTTCCTTTCGCGAAAAAGCTTTTCGTGAGCACTAGGGACGACGGGGCGTGCAAGGTCCTTAGTGGGGATTCCCTGAAGATTATTGACTCCATAAAACTTTCTATCGGCGCCAACGTCATCGCCTACGACCCGGAGGCCAAGTCCCTATATATTGGCCACGGGGGCAGACAAGTCGGAGACGCCCCGACAGTGAAACGGGACCCAGGTCAGATTGCCATCTTGGATGCGGCTAGCGGCAAACAAATCGGAAACATCGAATCGGATCCAGAGCTGCGTCCGGGAGCCATTGTGGTCGAACAACTCGGCTCGAGATTGTTTACCACAAATGCGCTCGGGAGCCAAATCGTCATCATCGATCGAATGAAACAGACGATCCTCGCCAAATGGCCGCTGCCATCCGCCGAGCGAAGCGGAACCGTGGCCCTAGATGAGGCCAGGCAGAGACTGTTCGTGGGCATGCGCAATCCGTCGCGGGTGATTGTTCTAGATGCGAACTCGGGAAAGCAAATCACCACCTTTTCGACCGTCGCTGGCATCGACCGCCTGTTGTACGACGCGGACAACAAGCGCCTCTACTCAACGGGATCTGCAAAATCGGGTGAGCACGAAGGGTCCATCGAAGTGTACAAGCAAGTTGACGCCGACCATTACGAATTGATCACCCGAATGCCGACCGGACCAGATGGAGGCACATCGTTGCTGGTCCCCCAGACCGGTCGGCTTTATGTGGCGCTTCCACGTTACGAGCAGAGGAACGCGGAAATACGGGTGTATGACACACGGCCGTGATCGCCTCAGGAGACGTAGGAGAGTTCGCCGGTCCACTGGCGGCGTATAGAAACTGATGGAGAGGATGGACCAAACTGGAAATCCAATCACGACGGCATGGGGGCGTGATTCAACATCGACTCCATCACTGTGAGTCCCAGTTTGGCCTTAAACAAGTATGTTGATCATGACAAGCAGTGCAAGGCGAACATTTAGACAGTTGGAAAGTGCCCTTTTACCGGCCGTGAAGGTTGTTCTAGTAACTCTCTTCATCGGTTCCGGCCTTGTTCCGAGTCTCTGCGCGCAACAGCCTCTGGCGGAAGATCGCGGTTCTGTCGGACTTGCGCAGTCGTTGCGGCGGCTACAGACCACTGGCCGCATCGTCTACATGATTGCCCACCCTGACGACGAAGATGGCGGCACCGTTACCATGCTTAGTCGCGGGGAGGGTTACACGGTCACCTTCCTAGCCCTGAGCCGAGGCGAGGCTGCGGGTGACGCCGTGAGCAACGATTTCGGTCCCCCACTTGGTATTCGGCGAACTATTGAATTGATCCGTTCCTCCGACTACTACGGCGCCCGCCTTCGAGTGTCTCGTTTTCTTGATTTCGGCCTTTCCAAGACCCTGGCGAAGACCCTCCGTTATTGGAACGAGGAAGACGCACTCCGCGACATGGTTCGATTCATTCGCCAAGAGCGCCCGCACGTGGTGCTTTCTCGCTGGCAAGGGAACACAGGTGATCGGCTCGGCAATCACGAGGCTGATGGAGTCATCGCTCAGCGAGCTTTTGAAGCCGCGGGTGACCCCTCGCGGTTCCCTGAGCAGATTGCCGATGGGCTCGATCCGTGGCAACCGCTAAAGTTATACAGCGACAATCGGACTGAAAGCGACAATTGGACGGTCAAGGTGGACTCCGCGGTATACGACCCGCTGCTTGGACGCACTTATGGACAGATCGCTCACGAAGGCTTAGGGCAGCAGGTCTCGCAAGCCGCTGTTGGACCAATTGTTCCAGTGGGCTGGCCGTCGGTCAGCTATTACAAACTGGACCGCTCCAGCGTAGGGATGGCGGACAAAGAATCGGATTTCTTCGAGCGCATAGAAGTCTCGCTCAAGAAATACCCGGAACTCGAAAAACACGTGGCGGAAGCAGTTGCGGCTTTCCATGCCCAACATCCCGAAGCTTGCGTCGCTCCTCTCGGTCGTGCACTACAAGCGGTGCGCCAACTCTCCTCTTCCGGGAAGAAAAGTCTGGACCTTTCCATCAAGGAGAAGCAGCTACAAACCGCCTTGGCGCAGGCCTTGGGGGTTCAGTTCGAAGCCTTGGTGGAGGCGGACCGGCCGAGTCGCGCATCCGGGGAATACAAGGCGGTTCGCACTCCATTCACCTTTAGCCCAGGCGACACCTTCCGGGTGCTTGTGAACTTCCGTGCATCCCCAAACAAAAACGTTGAGGTAAGAGAAATCAAACTGCTCGCACCTGATGGTTGGAATATCAAGACGTTAGCGCCAAATCGATTCGAGGTTACCATTCCGACGGACGCCAGCTTTACCAGTGCTTTCTGGATCCGTGATTCGATCGGCGATGGATATTATCGCATCACTCGTCCCGAACTTCTCGGCGCGCCAATCACTCCCTCTCCCCTGCAGGCGAAGCTGACGTATTTGGTCGACGGTGCAGAGGGATCCATCGATGCCGATGTTCAAACGAGCTCGATAAACACTGCCGGAGTACAGTTTCGACATGGGGTCGCTATCGCGCCGCGTGTGTCCGTGCGCTTTCAACCGGAGGTCCTTGCGCTTCCTCTTGGTCGCCGTCGATGTGACGTGATCTGCTCGGTCCACAACTTTCGTGATGGGTCGACCGAAGGCACGCTTCGGCTAGAGCTGCCAGAAGGCTGGACTTCAGATCCGCCAACAGCGTCGTATTCATTTCAGAAGCAGAACGAAGAGGCTGACCTGCTCTTTCACATCGTACCTCCCTCCAACTTGGAGGATGTGGAATACCACATTCAGGCCGTGGCTGAATCCAGTGGCCGGACTTATCGCAACAGCTTTGTGCCAGTGACCGAGCCAGGCCTTCAAACCGTCTATATGGAAGAGCCGGCAAGACTGACTTTACGTCCGGTCGATGTTCAGATTCCATGCGTGCGTGTGGGTTACGTCATGGGCACCGGCGATGAGGTTCCTGCGGCGTTGCGCCTCCTTGGGTTCGACGTTGACCTCCTAGATCGTGATGCCCTGGCGCTGGGGAATCTTTCGCGATACACCACCATCGTCCTTGGTGTGCGCGCGTATCTGGCCCGTGAAGATTTGAGGACATACAACTGGCGACTACTGGATTATGTGAAGAACGGCGGAGTCCTCGTCGTCCAGTACAACACTGAGGAATTCGGCAGCAGCAATTATGGTCCTTATCCTTACTCAGAGGCTGGCGCTGCGCAGGACGTCACTGAGGAGGATTCGCCGATCAAAGTACTCGAGCCGAATCACCCAATCCTAAACTATCCCAACAAGATCGGGCCGAAAGATTTCGACGGTTGGCTAGAAAAGCGGGGACTGCGATTTGCCCCCTCTTGGGACGAACGATACGTTGCTGTCCTCTCCACTCATGATCAGGGCCAAAAACCTCAGGCAGGGGGCTTGTTAGTGGCTCGGTACGGAAAAGGACTTTACGTCTACAACGGTTATGCGCTCTATCGGCAGATTTCATTCGCAGTGCCGGGTGGTGTCCGCCTGTTCGCAAATCTCCTTGCGCTCGGCTTGCCCGACGCCGGCTGGCGGAAGAGTGTCTCGCCCAATTGACATATCGCGTCCAATAAGGGGCGCAGATCAACCTCATATATGCAAAACCGGACGAGTTTTGACGAAATCGCGGATTGTTTCATGATTCCCAACGTCCGTAGCAGGCGAAGTATAGCGCCCTGTCACTCCACGGTCAAAGTAGACAGCGTGTTACTCCGCGCTCTAACCCGTTTGTCATGAATGGCTATCCGCGTTATCGACACTTGTTTTCGATGTGATGCATAGAGCATTGTGATGCTTTGGCGTTTTGACGCAGAGTACAAGCTAAGGGGTTGCCCATGCGAAAGCCGCTCGGAACAGACGTGTCCACCCAGAAGCTCGGTTAGCACGGTCCGAGGCTCTTTATGAGCGGAGGGGCACAGGTTTCTTTCGCTAGCGGTTGAGTGCTCCGATGACATCGCGTTTGATGCCGAAAAGGGAGGCATCTACGTCCCGGGCAGCGAAGGATTTACGTCAGTGCTCCAGCAGAAGTCTGCGGACCGGTATGGGTTGCTAGCGAAAGTTCCCAGCGAGCCGGGCGCGAAGACGTGCCTGCTCGTGCCGAGTCTCGCTCGTTTTTGCGTGGCTGTTTCACCTGGTGACACTAAGGCCGCCGGAAAAGTTTTGATTTATCGAGTGGTGTCGTAGCGTGGCGTCTGAGGCGCATGTAGCAGCACGAAAGTTCCTCTGTTCGCGGAACATCTGTCGAGAGTGTTGACGTTCGAATGGCAAGGGAGGTCGTAATGATCAATCACGGGGCAAGAGAAGGGTGGGGGCCGGGACTCCGGACCTCTGTCGTGATGCTGCTTTTGTTCTTTGGCTCAATCAGCCCCGTTGCGGCTCAGGAGGCGGGCGGAACCATCGTTGGCACTGTGACGGACCCGAGCGGGGCCGCCGTGGCAAACGCCAACGTGACCGTCAAGAATGTCGCCACGGGTGTCGAGCGCAATTCGACAACGAATGCCGACGGCGTCTACGCTGCGCCCAATTTGATTCCAGGCGCCTACGAAATCACCGTGACTGCGACGGGATTTGCGACCGCCGCAGTGCAAGGTGTCGGTTTGTTAGCGGGCGAACGGCGCGAAGTCAACGTCGACATGAAGCTCGGACAGGTCTCCGACAAAGTCAGCGTAGTCAGCTCGGAAATCTCCGACGTTCAATTGGCTTCTTCTGAAGTGCGTGGCGTGGTGGATTCTCACACCGTTAACGAATTGCCACTCAACGGACGCGATTGGACCTCGTTGACCCTCCTGGAGCCCGGCGTGGCGCAGGTGCGGACGCAAAAAGCCTTGGGCGTGAGTAACGACCGGCCCAACCGTGGGCTGGGCACGGACGTGACGATAGGCGGGAACCGCCCTCAGGGAAACAACTATCAGCTCGACGGAGTCAGCATCAATGATTATAGCTCAGGGGCGCCGGGAAGTGTTACAGGTGGAGTACTGGGGGTGGATGCCGTGCAGGAGTTTTCGGTGGTGACGAGCAACGCGCCTGCCAACTATGGAAAAACTTCTGGAGGCGTAATCAATGCGGCGTCCCGTTCCGGTACGAATGCCCATCATGGATCCGCCTACGAATTCATTCGGAATAGCAAGCTCGACACTCGCAATTTCTTTGACACGGCGAAAGATGCGTCCGGAAACCTGATCGTGCCACCCTTCAAAAGAAATCAGTTCGGCGCAACCGCCGGAGGACCAATCATCAAGGATCGCACTTTCTTCTTCGGTGATTACGAGGGCTTGCGTCAGAGTCTCAGTCAGACCAATACCATCACGGTCCCTTCGCAGAACGCCCACAATGGCATCCTCGTCAGCAGTAACGTCACCGTGGATCCAAAGCTCGTGCCATACCTTAACCTATTTCCCCTCCCGAGTTCCCCGACGACAGGAGATACCGGTACTTTCAGTTTCGTCGCGAAACAAGTCACCAATGAAGATTTTGCCACCGGGCGGATCGATCACAGGATATCAGCGTCGGACAATCTTTTTGGAACCTACGTCTTTGATAGGGGGCAGCAACAAAATCCGGACGCCTACAATTTCAAGCTGATTGGGAACCATTCGAGCCGCCAGACCTTTGCGTTGGAGGAATCCCACATCTTCGCGCCGGCACTCGTAAGCACGGCACGCTTCGGGTTTAATCGCGACGTGGTGATTGCCTTCACTACCCTGTCTGCGATTAACCCTGCCGCCGCAGACACGACTCTCGGATTCAATCCGGGCCTGCCAGTCGGAATCATCACCGTGGGTTCAGGCGTTACGCAATTCTCCGGGGGCTTGGGTGCGATCTCCGCGTACCGCTTTCACTACAACTCTTTTCAGGCTTATGACGATCTCTTCTGGACGCGGAACAAGCACTCTTTGAAATTTGGTTTTTATGCCGAACGCATGCAATCTAATCAATTCACTCAGGGGGCCAGTCCCAACGGCTTTTACACATTTGGGTCACTGTCGAACTTCTTGCAGAACATACCCACTACGTTTCAAACGTTGCTCGGTACATCCCGCACGCCACGTGATCTTCGACAGAGTGTGTTTGGCGGGTACATCCAGGATGATTACAAGATCAGGCCCCGGCTGACTCTAAATCTTGGGCTTCGCTACGAGATGGCCACCGTGCCGACGGAAACAGCCAACCAACTCTCTACTCTTGTCAATTTTACAGATACGACGCCGCATCTCGGCTCGCCGTACTATTCGAATCCTACATTGAGAAACCTCGCGCCTCGCGTGGGATTTGCTTGGGATCCTTTCGGGCGCGGGAAAACGTCTGTTCGTGGCGCGTTCGGCATTTACGATGTGCTGCCGTTGCCCTACCAGTTCCAACTCCTGACCTTGCTTTCTGCCCCGTTTACGGAAGGTGCGAGCACCCCCGTCGTTGCTGGCGACTTCCCTTCTGGGGGCTTCGCAAAAGCAAGCAACCCTACCAACCTGCGCAACGCGTACGTCGAACAGAACCCGCACCGCAGCTACGTCGAGCAGTGGACTTTGAACGTTCAACGCGAGGTAATTCGCAATCTCACGGTCACGGCAGGCTACGTCGGTTCACACGGCGTCCACCTGCCTTTCCATGCAGACGAAATCAACGATATCCAGCCCAGCCTTACTTCTGCAGGGTACCTTTGGCCGGGTCCGGGCGTCACCGGGACGCGCCTCTTCCCCAACCTCGGCGGCCAAGTCAGCACGGTCCAATGGTCTACTTCATCGACGTATCACGGCCTGAATCTTTCGGCGATCAAGCGTCTCAGTCATGGGGTTCAATTCCAGGGCTCCTACACTTTTTCGAAGAGCATCGATACGGGATCGTCAGGAATCGCGGGTGACACGTTCGGGAATTCCGTTTCCAGCCCCCCGCTGTTCAATCCCCAAGTACGCAGAGGTCTTTCGGACTTCGATGTGCGGCACGTTGGCGCTATCAATGCTATTTGGTTGGTTCCAAGTCCTGCGAACTGGAGCGAGGTCTCGAAGTGGTTCGCATCGGGTTGGCAGATCGGTGGTATTTACACCATTACCAGCGGACTACCCTTCACTCCCACGATCGGCGGCGATCCACTTGGCCTGAAGGGTGCGGCCCTCTACGCGTTCCCGAATCGTGTTTCTGGATGCGATCCGGTCAATTCAAACTTCAAGAGTAACGGGCTGCATTATCTGAACTTGAATTGCTTCACCCTTCCCACAGCGCCGGCGTCCATGGCATCGTCGTGCAAACCATTCGCAGGGGCTACAGCGGCTGCACCTGCGGGCCAGGTCTATTGTGCCAATCTCTTCGGCAACTCCGGCCGCAACACCGTGAGCGGTCCAGGTCTCCAGGATTTTGATTTTTCCTTGTTCAAGAACAACCCAGTTCATCGGATCTCGGAAACGTTCAATGTGCAGTTTCGCTGGGAGGTCTTCAACATCTTCAATCACGCAAATTTAAATCCACCCGCGCCTGGCGCGCGCCAGGTCTTTGCGACATCGGGAGCTTTGAACAACGCCGGACTGCTGACTAGTCCCACGATCACAACTTCACGTCAGATGCAGTTCGCCTTGAAGTTTATTTGGTAGGCGGTGCAATGGAATTCCAACACTAGCTGCATTCAATTAAAGGAGAGTGAAATGGGAGTCTTGAAGAAAATGAATTGGGCATTGACGCTGCTGCTGGTTTTTGGGAGCACGCTTTTCGTCTCGGCGCAGGAAGGCAAGAACATCTATGCGCAGAAGCTTCTGGATGAGACGCTCGCCAAGCACAAGGATGTGGTGATCATGGCTATGCACGTCACACCGCCGGGCAAGACGGAAAATGTCATCATTGCCTCAAACATCGGACGGATCGGCAAGAAGGCTGACGAGGACGACATGCGCGTGATCGAAACAGGCAAACCCAACCTCGAAGTCAACAAGAAGGGCGATCACTTCGAAGTCGAACTTGTGCTGCAGGATCAATCCGGCAAGACCATTGGCGCGGTCGGGATTGTCTTCATGTACGAAAAGGGAAAAGAAGCGGAGTTCCAGAAAAGGGCCGAACAGGTACGCGACGAGATGAGGCAGAAAACTCCAACCATCGCAAAGCTGTTTGAGCCCGACTAAGGCGACGGCGGAGCCTGATGGCTCCCCTCGCGATCAAGTTTTGTCATGTGTGTTCATCCTCATCGATCTGGAAGGTCAATCCGTGTGTACTGTCGCCGGCTACTCGAAGTTGGCGGGAGCAAAGGTCGATTTCTGGCAACAATGAGATCCCATGATCCCGCCTTCTGATCGGAAATCGAAGCTCTGGTCCGTGATTCGCGTCTCCAGCGGAAACTTTCTGGAGATGTACGACTTCATGGTGTTTGGGTATTACGCCTCTGCGATCGGCAGGGCGTTCTTCCCAAGCGGGAATGCCTACCTATCGTTAATGTTGTCGCTGATGACGTTTGGAGCGGGCTTTCTGATGCGGCCCCTCGGTGCGATTCTGCTGGGGGCCTACACTGATCGCCACGGACGTCGCGCGGGACTGCTGCTGACGCTAGGCCTGATGTCGGTCGGGATCTTTTCCATAGCGTGCATGCCCGGGTACGCGACGATGGGCCTGCTGGCCCCGCTGCTTGTGCTGGTCGGCCGCCTGCTTCAAGGCTTTTCCGCAGGTATGGAACTCGGTGGTGTCTCCGTCTACTTGTCGGAGATTGCTACTCCAGGCCGCAAAGGCTTCTATGTCAGTTGGCAGTCGGGGAGCCAGCAAGTGGCGGTCATGTTCGCCGCACTGATTGGAGTGGTGCTGAGCTCCGTGCTTCCGCCGGACAAGATGACGCTGTGGGGATGGCGTGTCCCCCTGCTCCTCGGTTGTATAATCGTTCCGTTTCTCTTCAGGCTCAGGCGGTCCCTCCAGGAAACGGATGAGTTCATCGCCCGCAAGCACAGGCCAAGCACGTCGGAAATTCTCCGCTCGCTCACTGCCAATTGGGGAGTCGTGGTCATCGGAACCCTGATGGTAACCATGACCACGGTTTCCTTCTACATGATCACAGCATACACACCTACTTTCGGGAACTCCGTTCTTCACCTTGCAAGCATTGACAGTCTGATCGTCACCTTGTGCGTGGGAGCATCCAATCTTTTCTGGCTCCCGGTAATGGGCGCGTTGTCCGACAGGATCGGACGCCGGCCGTTACTCTTCACGTGCACGATACTGATGCTGCTCACCGCCTATCCCACAATGTTATGGCTGGTTAGGGATCCCTCCTTTTCGAAATTGCTAACCGTAGAACTCTGGTTATCTTTCATCTACGGGAGCTACAACGGCGCCATGGTTGTCTTTCTCACAGAGATCATGCCGGTCGACGTACGAACCACAGGATTCGCGCTTGCGTATAGTCTCGCCACGGCTGTCTTCGGTGGATTTACGCCTGCGATCAGCACCTACCTGATTCACTTCACGGGGAACCGCGCTGTTCCCGGGTTGTGGCTGTCCTTTGCGGCCGCGTGCGGCCTCATAGCAGCGCTGCTCGCCAAACCTCAGAATGCCGCCATGGAAACCTGTGAGAACGCAGGATTCGTGTAGCTCAAAGGTTCGGACACGTACCTAGATCTTGATGAAGTAAAACCGCTGCCACGTTTCCGCTCGAACGGCGGCGCATTCGAGAGGGAAGCAAGGTCTCGCTTGAGTGATCGCGTTCACATGGTGGATGTCACACCTCGCGACGGTCTCCAAAACGCGGCGAAACCGGTCTCCGCGAAGGAAAAAATCACGTTGATCGAAAAATTGGTCAACGCGGGAATCAGAGAAATTCAGGCCACGAGTTTCGTCCATCCGCGTTGGGTGCCACAGCTGGCGAATGCGGAGCAAGTGGCGGCCGAGCTCCACCGTTTTTGCGCGTATACGGTTTCCCGCACTTATTCCCGAACCTCAAAGGATACGACCGCGCCGTAGCAGCCGCCCGAGGAACGGTAGCCGGGATACAGTGGTGTAGGAAGACACTGGAGCCTCTCCTCGTTGGCTTTGTTCTCGCTCCACCCCGATCCTTAAGATTTCTTCAGCAAATCTTCAGTGGTGTTATCCGATTGGTGGGTGTAAGAAGGACTCTCTCATTGGTTGACATACCGCAGCATTTGAGGGACATTCGCATCAATTCCCCGCAGGTTGAAGCAATAGCGCTGGAAAAGTCGGGCCCAAGAATCTTCGTAAATGGCCGCGCGCACAGTCAGGTTGCTGTCGTGGACCGCGAGAAGCGCGCCTTGGTCGCCACCTGCCCATCTCCGGAGGACAGAACAATGTTCCCATGGCATTAGACGAGCCCCATCACCGTCTTTTTCTCGTAACCCTCACCAATCCTCAATTCACCGTTCTCGACACGGTGGACGGAAAGCAAATCGCCAGCCTGCCGAGTAGCGGCGGTGCCGATGATATGTTCTTCGACGCGGCTCGCAGGCGGATTTGCGTGTCCACACTCGAAGGCTTCATAATGGTGTATGGACAAAAGGATCCGGACAACTACGAATTGATGGCGAAAGTTCCCAGCGCAGCGGGTGGAATGACGTCAATCTTCGTTCCTGAATTGAATCGGTTCTATGTTGCGGTTTCTTGCCAAGATGGTCCCAAACTGGGGGCAAAAATCGCGAAAATACAGATTTTTGATATACAGTAACCGCCCCGATGAGACAGCAAGGCGGTGAAATCGGTTCTGCCTGAGCCGCTATCACCAGCGTATCGTAAAAGCCGTCTGATAATAGACACGGATCGTATGGATTCCGTTCTATAGTCAGTCCGCGGGCGGGCGTGGCTGACAGACACTATGCTGAGAGTAAAGAACTTGTCGAAGCGTTATGGGGATGTTCGCGCGCTTGAACACGTTGGCTTTGAAATTCCTCCAAATTCCATCGCGGGTGTCATCGGACCGAATGGCGCAGGAAAGACCACTCTGTTGCTTGGTTTGGCCGGGCTTTTGCCCATAGATGATGGCACTATTTACTGGAATGATAGGGCCATACCAGGATATTCTCGGTCTCACACGGTGTTCTATGTGGAGGATGCGATCCGACCCCATGCACTCCTCTCTCTTGCTTCCACGCTGGGTTTCTACGGCTCCGTGTTCCAGAGAACCAAGGCGCACTGCGACGATGTCATCGACCGGCTGAGGCTCCGAGATTTTCTGCGCTCTCGAGTGTGTGATCTTTCCAAGGGCACCGCCAAACGTTTTCTGATCGCCATCGGTGTGCTATCGACTCAGCCCGTCCTCATGCTGGATGAACCGTTCGACGGATTGGATCTAAAGCAAACGCTAGAACTCGCGCCGATGTTGCGTGGGATTTCTGCGGAAGGTCGAACTTTATTGGTATCGATCCACCAATTAAGGGACGCAGAAAGAGTGTGCGACCGTTTTGTACTTCTAGACAACGGACGAATCGCGGGCCACGGTACGCTAGCTGAACTCGCGGCGCATGCAGGTCGTCCGCAAGCCGAGCGGCTAGAAGAAATATTTCTCGCACTCACCTAAGGATGCGTTCTTACATCCAACTCGAACTGCGTTCCCTGCTGGCCTCGCGCGGAGTGTGGGTTCTCTTGCTGGCGACTGGTCCCTTAGTTGGTTTCAGCCTGATCCAAGCAATCTCGCTCTATAACGAAGCCAGCCGCAACGCACTCGTCACACCACAAATGGCGGCGGGGCTCAACCCCTTTGACGGCGTTATCATACCTACTTACGGATCAATTTATCTGACGCTGACTTTGCTTTTTCCCTTTGTAGCGATCCGGACCATTGCAGAGGATAAGCAGTCGGGCGCACTCCGACTCCTTTTGCAGCTGCCCTCGCAGCTCACTACGCTGCTTCCTTCGAAAGTTGCGGGAGTGATCTTCGCCTGGTTGCTCGTCGAACTACCGGGCCTTCTAGCACTGTTGTTGTGGGGATATTTTGGCGGCCACCTCTATGCTCCTGAGATTCTGTGCCTGCTACTGGGGCAGTTTCTCTATGGGATGATCGTGATGGCCATTTGCTTTGTTTCCGCTGCTGCGACTGATACTGCATCTACAGCAGCGCTGCTAGCGCTCGGTTGCACGCTCGGTTCCTGGGTGTTGGACTTCGCCGCGAGCGGGGGAACTTCCTGGCTAACCAAAATTTCCGGGTTTTCCTTAACGGCTTCGCTTAAACCGTTTGAGCAGGGCCTGTTGGTGTGGAAAGTCTTCGCGGGTATTGCGCTTGCCGCTCTGATTCTGTTTGGGCTGACGGGATTATGGTGGCACCCAGGACGATCCATGTCGCTGAAGTTGAGCGGGTCTGCCGTGGTGCTGATTGTGTGCTCTGCGCTCTCGTTGCCGTTGCACCGATTGGAAAGGTCAATCGACTTAAGTGAAGATCAAAGAAATTCGTTCTCACCCGCGGTGCGCGCAGCCCTGCAGCAGATTAAGGAGCCCATCAGAATCGAGGTCTATCTCGCAGCCGAAGATCCTCGCTTCATGGATTACGATCGATCGGTCTTGGCAAAGTTGAAGCGGGTTCTTCCCAAAACGGAAATTGTGAATATGGAAGTTAACCAAGCCGCTCTCTTCAAGACAGGAGAAGACCCAAAGTACGGCTTAATTGTCTATCAAATTGGAACGCGGCGTGCCGAGAGCCGGTCCACTTCGCCCGAGGAGGTCTTGTCGCTGCTGGGGAGCCTTGCCGCCGTGCCTCCAGCGGTCGGTGATGACCAAACAGCCTATCCCGGCTACCCTTTGGTCATTCAGTCATCCCATACAGCCGAGTTTGTCTTTTATATTCTCTGGCCCGCAGTGTGTTTCGCAGGATGGTTTCAATTCTCTCGGAGGTGATAAATGCGATTCGCAATAGGCTGTTTGCTGGCACTCACGATGGCTTCGTCTTCACAAAAAGTCATCGATTTCTCGGCGGAGACCGTTGGCGCTGAGCCTAAAAGCATGACGCCGGTGGTTGGCGTCTGGACAGTAGCGCAGGACGGGGACAACAAGGTCCTGATGGTGGACGGCACCCGTTGGAAACATGGGCAGCCGGCCGCAAATATCGCGGACAAAGCGCGCGCTCTGTATGGTGACCGTTACGCAGAATTCCTCGATAACGTGCAATCCTTCGCGTACTTCCCCTACGCCGTCGCAAAAGATATCGACGATTTTCGCGAAGGGGAGATCAGCATGCGCTTCAAGCCGTTGGCTGGACGCATCGATCAGGGGGCCGGAATCCTGTTTAGCCTAAGAACCAACGGCGACTATCTGATCGTCCGCGCGAACGCCTTGGAAAACAATCTGGTTCTCTTTCAATTCAAGAATGGAAAGAGAAGCCCTGTGAAATGGATCCGCAATACGCCCACCGCGACCAAACAGTGGCATACCTTAAAGGTTCGGATCACAGGGAAGAAAGTGGAAGGTTTCCTCGACGACAAGCTTCTCCTCGCGCATGAACTTCCCGAAGCGATCTCGGGCAGGGTCGGGGTGTGGTCGAAGGCTGACAGTGTTGTCTACATGGATGACTACACAGTTGCCCCGAAATAGCCCCCCCGGGGCCCGCATTAATGGCCCGTTTATCTCGGCGGAAAGACAATCTGACTTGAAGGTAGTAAGGCTGCCCAAGTCTAGAGGCTCGAGGCGGGGAACTATTCATCCATCTTGGGTGCGATCCGTTCAGAGGATTGCGTGGGATCAAATATGGCTCAAGGAGAAGACATGAAGAGATTTCTGATATACAGCAGCGCATAAATAAAAGGACATGATGATTACAGAAAAGATTGCAAATAGGGCCGGATGAGTTCCGGATAGGTTTGCATCTCACCGAACACGCGACTCAGCGTGCCGATCAATTCCTTCTCGTCCGGAAAGTATCGATTATGAGTCCCCGTTTGGCGCGTGTATCTCCACAAT
>WNGM01001778.1_pt1 | contig 17948 bp, 10 predicted proteins | sample 5400571 | NCBI WGS metagenome assembly WNGM01 (sample SAMN13153378, study PRJNA577476) | soil metagenome | isolation source: 100 cm soil or saprolite under Garry oak tree replicate 2 | place: USA:California | collected 2016-06-15 | reverse complement strand
CGAACTGGTCGGAGATGGCGCCGATCCGCCCCGTGTGGATGTTGCAGGACAGCGTGATCGCCGACAGGATCGGGCCCGACCAGTACGACGTCTGCGAGTTGATCGGCATGGGCAGGATGTGCAGGTTGTGGCTGCCGCGGCAGTCGCCCGCGACCATCGGCGCCGTCGCCCACGGCGAGGTGATCTCCCCCGGCGCCGGCCAGTCGCCCTGCGCGAAGGCGAGGAGCACGGGGTCGTCCTTGCCGCCGTAGGTGAAGCCCTTCTTCGTCTTGATGTTGTGCAGCCGCTCGGCCGAGCAGATGTAGCCGAGCTGGTCGCGCTCGCCCTTCTCGTTGCGGCTCCAGATGCGCGCGATGACGAAGCGCGAGGAGCGCGTGAGGCCCTCGATGTCGTAGAGGTCCTCGGGCGCGCGGAGCGTGATGACTTTTTCCTGGAGGCCCTTGGCGAGCTCCTCCATCTTGCCGTCGAGGGCCTTCGGGTCGCGCGGGTGCGCGCCCGCCTCGATGGCCTGGGCTTTGGTGTCGAGGTCCACGATCTCGAAGATGTAGCCGCGCTTCATCTTCGACGCCGCGATGATCAGGCCGGTGTTGAAGCGCGGCAGCATGTAGGCGCCGGTGGCGTAGTGGTTGAACGCCATCGGCTCCGTCTTGTCCGCGAAGGACACGAGCACCGTCTGCGACGGGTTGTCCTTGCGCACCGGGAACGGCAGGGCCACCGTGGCGGGGCCGGCGCCGCGCAGGTTGCCGGTGAAGGCGTCGGCGACCAGGTCCTGCCCCGGGCCGTAGAGCCCGAGCTCGGCGGCCTTGGTGGCGCCCTCCTGCAGCGCGTCCCACATCAGCTCGTCCACCACCGACATGTCCACGGACTCGGCCATGATACCGGTGAGCGCGCAGTCGTCGCCGGTGTGGGTGACGATGAGCGAGGTGAAGATCGGCTCGCCGCGGTACGAGTTGTTGTCGAGGACGTACTTGGCGATGATCGATTTCACCTCGTCGGCGGCCACGACGTGGCCGCCCACGCCGCCCACGTCGGCCTTGGTGGCCTTGATGAAGCGGCGCACGAGCGCCGGGTTCTTGGCGAAGACATACGACTTGTACGAGAAGATGTTCGGCGTGTTGGTGACGGGGATCTTTTCCGTGACCGTGTTCGGCAGACCGTCGAGCTCGTGCTTGGACTGGTGGTAGGCATCCATCGCGACCGGCCGGCCGTCCCCGTAGCGTCGTGCGCCCATGCTCGCCTCCCTTGGCGTTGGGGGTGGGATTTGCTGTCGACCGGAAGGATATCGGGGTAGACTGGGCCCGTCAAGCAAGAACTTGACGACGATGAAATTAATTTCTCAGCCCTCCCGCGAGGTCCGGCAGATGGTCCAGTGCCTGGAGCTCTACTACAAGCAGGGCCGGAGCCAGAAGGACATCGCGGTCGCCCTCGGCGTGTCGGCGGCCACGGTCTCGCGCCTGCTCAAGCGCGCCATGGACGACGGCCTCGTGCGCGTCGAGCTGGACCTCCCCCGCACCGAGGAGCTGGAGACCGGGCTCGTCCGAACGTACGGCCTGCGCGAGGCGGTGGTGGTCGCCTCCGGCGGGCGCGGCGACCTGCGGGCCGAGCTGGGGGCGGCGGCGGCCGACTACTTCGAGAAGATCGCCGAGAACGGCATGCGGATCGGGCTGTCGTGCGGGTTCACGCTCTACCACACGATCCACTCGCTGCGCGAGCGCCGCTTCCGCGACCTGGCGCTCTATCCGCTGTCCGGCGAGAGCACGCTCAAGCTCGTCGACATCTTCGCCAACACGCTCGTCGGCATGATGGCCGCCAAGTACCGGCCGCACGTGCGCGCCTACGCCCTGCCCGTCCAGCACCTGCTCTCGCTCAAGGCGATCGAGCGCGAGCGCCGGCGCCTGCTGCGCGACCCCGAGGTGCGCTCGATCTACGACGCCGCCCAGGACGTGGACATCGCGCTGGTCGGCATCGGCGTGATCGCCGAGCAGACGCCGGGGTTTTGCTCGCTGGCCGAGTCCTACGGCGTGAGCGTCAAGCGGCTGCGACAGCTCGGGGTCGTGGGCGAGATCAACTACCAGCCCTTCGACGCCGAGGGCCGCGTGGTGGACCGGCCCGAGCTGCGCGCGCTCTCGCGGCGGCTCTTGTCCGTGGAGGGCGACCGGCTGCAGGCGCTCTCCCGGCGCGACGACCGCTACGTCGTGGCCGCCTCCGGCGGCAAGGCCAAGGTGGACGCGCTGCGCGGCGCGCTCGCCGGCCGCTTCCTGAACGTCCTCGTCACCGACGAGGACGCGGCCATCGCGCTGCTGCGCCGCTAGCGGGGAGGCTTGTCGCCGGCGGCGGTGGGCACGGAGGCTTCCTCGAAGACGCCCATCCGCCGGAACTTCTCGTAGCGCTCCGTGATCAGCGCCTCGCGCGGCTTGCCCTTCAGCTCGGCCAGCTGATCGCGCAGCGCCGCGCGCAGGCTCGCGGCGGCGCCCTCCCAGTCACGGTGGGCGCCGCCGACCGGCTCGGGGACGATGCCGTCGATCACGCCGAGGCGCAGCAGCTCGGGCGCCGTCGTGCGCATCGCCTCCGCCGCCTCCGGCGCTTTCCCCGCGTCGCCCCAGAGAATCGCCGCGCAGCCCTCGGGTGAGATCACCGAGTAGACGGCGTGCTCGAGCATCAGCACGCGGTTGCCCATGCCGATGGCCAGCGCGCCGCCGCTGCCCCCCTCGCCCGTCACCACGGCGATCATCGGCGTCGGCAGCGAGGCCATGCGCCGGAGGTTGCGCGCGATCGCCTCCGCCTGGCCGCGCTCCTCGGCCCCCAGCCCCGGATAGGCGCCGGGCGTGTCGATGAACGTGACGATCGGCTTGCCGAACTTCGCGGCCAGCTCCATGAGGCGTAGCGCCTTGCGGTAGCCCTCGGGGTGCGGCATGCCGAAGTTGCGCGCGATCTTCTCGCGGGTGTCGCGGCCCTTCTGATGGCCGATCACGACCAGCGACTGGCCCTCGAAGCGCGCCAGCCCCCCGACGATGGCCGGATCGTCACGGAAGAGCCGGTCGCCGTGCAGCTCGGTGAAGTCCTCGAGGAGCAGCTTGCACCAGTCGCGCGTGTGGGGACGCTTGGGATGCCGCGCCAGCTGCGTGCGCTGCCACGGGGTGAGGGCGGCGTAAGTGCGCTGGCGCTGGCGCTCGAGCCGGTCTTGCAGGCGCGCGACCTCGTCCGCGTGCGCCGGGTCGTCGGTGGCCTGCAGCGCCGCGATGCGGAGCTCCAGCTCGAGGAGCGGCTGCTCGAAATCCAGTCCGTCAGGCATAGTCGATCGTGAGCGCCGCCCTGCCCAGCAGCGCCTCGACCTCGCTCACCAGCGCGGGGCCGGCGTCCACCGCGAAGCCGCGCGAGCGGATCACGACCTCCTGGCCGGCCAGCACGACGTGGACGAACACGGGCACGCCGCCCGGGTGCGCCTCGCAGATCGCCCGCAGGGCGGCGAGCCGCGCCTCCGGATTGCCGTTGGCCACGACGCGGATGCGGCAGGCGCCGGCCTCGCCGCCCGCGGCGCGCGGCCGCGCGGCGCCGCCGAGCGCCTGCTCGAGCAGCCGCACGTCCTCCGCGAGGATCACCCGGCCCTTGTCGCCGTCGTCGACGCGCCCGCGGACGACGAGCGGCTCGCGCGAGCGCAGGAAGGGGGCGGCGGCCTTGAAGGGCTCCGGGAACACCGTCACCTCGACCGTGCCCGCCATGTCCTCGAGCGTGACGAAGGCCATACGGTTGCCGCTCTTGGTCGCCGTCTCCTTGAGCGCGGCCACGTGGCCGAGCAGCGTGACGCGCGCGCCGTGGCTGCGCGTCGCGAGATCGCCGGAGGTCGTCACGCCGAGCGACTCGATGACCGCGGCGTACTGCGCGAGGGGGTGGCCGGAGACGTAGAAGCCGAGGACCTCTTTCTCGTAGGCGAGGCGCTGGTCGTCGGGCCATTCGGGGACGACCTCCGCGGGCTCCCGGCGCGCCGGCGCGGCCGAGGGCGGGATGAGCGCGTCGAAGAACGAGGCCTGGCCCTCGCTGCGGTCACGCTGCACGCGCTGGCCGCTCTCCAGCGCGGCGTCGGTCTGCGCCAGCAGGTGGGCGCGCGTCAGGCCGAGCGAGTCGAAGGCGCCCGCCTTGACGAGCGACTCGATGACGCGGCGGTTGACGAGCCGGAGATCCACGCGCGCGCAGAAGTCGTCGAGCGTCTTGAACGCGCCCTCGGCGGCGCGCGTGGCGAGGATCGACTCCATGGCTGCCTCGCCGACGTTCTTGATGGCGGCCAGCCCGAAGCGGATCGTGTCGCTCGCGACGCTGAACTGCACGGCCGACACGTTGACGTCCGGCGGCGAGACCGTCAGGCCCATCGCCCGGCACTCTTCGATGTACTTCACGATCTTGTCGGTGTCGCCCATTTCCGAGGTCAGCAACGCCGCCATGAACTCGACGGGGTAGTTGGCCTTGAAGTACGCCGTCTGGTACGCGACGAGCGCATAGGCGCCGGCGTGCGAGTTGTGGACGGCGATGCCGTTGGCGATGAAGCTGTGCGCGCCCGGAACCTCGATGTCGTACGTCGGCTCGGTGCCCTCGAGCACGAACGAGACCGGCGCCGCCCAGAGCATCGGCGTCGCGGCGAGGCCGGCCGCGCGGGCGCCGGCACTGCGGCGGGCGGCCACGCGCTCGAAGGCGGCCGCGACGGCGTCGAGGACGGCCACGCGGTCGTCCGGCGCGAGCTTCTCGGCGTTGACCCAGCCGCGATGCGTGAAGATCGGATGCTCCGGCGTGCAGCGGACGCTGAGACCGTTCGTGAGCGTGAGGCGGCCCACCCGACGCACGCCGCTCGGCGTCACGGCGCGGGCGCGGTGCGCGCCGTCCTTGGTCAGCACCAGATCGCCGTCGCGGACGGCCGTGATCGGCCGGCGGGTGCCGTCCGCCATCTCGATCCACGTGTCCGCGCTCAAGCATTTGTTGAAGCCATAGCCCGCGAACTTTTCCATCAGCTCCCAGACGTGCTCGGCCGTGCCCACGCTGGTGCCGCGGTCCACGCAGCCGGCGATGAACTTGTCGCGCTGCTTCGCCATGAGCACGCGGTCCTTCTTGCCCATGGCGCGACGGAGCGTGTCCGCCTCACCCATGGTGAAGCCCGCCATCTCGGAGGCGATCTGCATGATCTGCTCCTGGTACACCATGATCCCGTACGTCTCCCGCGTGAACTTTTCCATGGCGGGATGCTCGTAGGCGATCTTGGCCCGGCCGTGCTTGCGCGCGATGAAGTCCGGGATCAGGTCCATCGGCCCGGGCCGGTAGAGCGAGACCATCGCGATCACGTCTTCCAGACGCTCCGGCTTCAGGCCCCGCAGCGCCTCGCGCATTCCCGAGGACTCCAGCTGGAACACGCCGAACGTCTTGGCCTCCGTCAGGAGCGCGTAGGCTTTCGCGTCGTCCAGCGGCAGCGCGTCGAAGTCGATCGCGATCCCGCGCGACTCCTTGATGAGCTTGGCCGTGTTGGCGAGCACGGTCAGGGTGCGCAGACCGAGGAAGTCCATCTTGAGCAGGCCGAGCTTTTCGATCGGCCCCATGGCGTAGCCGGTGATCAGCTCCGGCCGCTTCGGGTCCTTGTAGAGCGGCACGTGCTCGTCGAGCGCCTCGTCCGAGATGACCACGGCCGAGGCGTGGACGGAGGCGTGCCGCGTACAGCCCTCGAGCGTCCGCGCGATGGCCCACAGCTCGGCCACACTCTCCTGCCCCTTCACCATGTCGGCCAGCGGCGGCGACTTCTGGTAGGCGTCGTCGAGCGTGATGTTCAGCGGGAAGTTCGGCACCAGCTTGGCGATCCGGTCCACCTCGGCGTAGGTCATGCCGAGCACGCGCCCGACGTCGCGGATGGCCGCCTTCGCGCCGAGCGTGCCGAACGTGATGATGTGGGCGACCCGGTCGCGGCCGTACTTGTCGGCGACGTAGCGGATGACCTCGTCGCGCCGGTCGTCGGCGAAATCGATATCCATGTCGGGCATGGAGACGCGCTCGGGGTTCAAGAATCGCTCGAAGAGCAGCCCGTACCGCATCGGATCGATGTTCGTGATGCCGAGGCAATAGGCGACCAGCGAGCCGGCCGACGAGCCGCGCCCCGGGCCGACCGCGATGCCGTGCTCGCGCGCGTAGTGGATGAAGTCCCAGACCACCAGGAAGTAGCCGGCGAAGCCCATCTTCTCGATGACAGCCAGCTCGTGGCCCAGGCGCGCCTCGATCGCCTCCCCCGGGCTCGGGCCGTAGCGCCGACGCAGCCCCTCGCGCGCCAGGTGCTGGAGGTACGTCTCGAGCGTGTGGCCCTCGGGCACGACGTACTTCGGCAGGTGGAAGCGGCCGAAGTCGAGCGTGAGGTTGCAGCGCTCGGCCACCGCCAGCGTGTTGCGGCAGGCCTCCGGAATGTCGGCGAAGACGAGCGCCATCTCCTCCGCCGACTTGATGTAGAACTCCTCGGTCGAGAACTTCCAGCGGCCGGGGTCGGCCAGGGTGGAGCCCGTCTGGATGCAGAGCAGCGCCTCGTGGGCGCGCCCGTGCCCGGCCTCGAGGTAGTGCGAGTCGTTGGTGCCGACGACCGGCGCCCCGATGGCCCTGGCGATCTGGAGCGTCTCGGCCGTGACGCCCACCTGCTCCGGAATGCCGTGGGCCTGGACCTCCATATAATAGTGGTCGCGCCCGAAGACCTCCTGATACCACCCCGCCGTCTGGCGCGCCTTCGCGACATCGCCGGCCGAGAGCGCCCGGGAGACCTCGGAGTTCAGACAGCCCGAGAGCACGAGCAGGCCGTCGGCGTGCTGCGCCAGCAGCTCACGGTCCACGCGCGGCTTGTAGTAGAAGCCCTCGAGATAGGCCTTCGAGACGAGCCTGATGAGGTTCCTGTAGCCGGCGAGGTCGCGCACGAGCACCGTGAGATGGTTGGCGCCCTCGTAGCCGCCGTCCTGTGAACCCCGCTCGGTGTGCTTGCCGGGCGCCACGTAGAGCTCGCAGCCGAGGATCGGCTTGATGCCCGCCTTCTGAGCGGCCAGGTAGAAGTCGATCCCGCCGAAGAGGTTGCCGTGATCGGTGAGCGCGATGGCCGGGAACTTGAGCTCCTTGGCCTTCTTGACGAGCGGCTCGAGCTGGGCGGCCCCGTCGAGCAGGCTGTACTCGGAATGAACGTGCAGGTGGACGAACTCGGTGTGCTGCACGGCGGGAGGGCTACTCGAGCTCGATGGTGGCGGGGGGCTTGTTCGTGACGTCGTAGAGCACGGCGTCGACGCGCTCGAGGCCGCCGAGCGCGTGCGCCAGCTCCGCCACCAGCGGCGCCGGCAGTCGCGCGAAGTCCGCGGTCATGCCGTCGCGCGAGTTCACCGGCCGCAGGACGATCGTCTCGCGGCCCGGCCCCGAGCCCAGCGGCAGCATCGCCACCGGCATCTGCCAGATCGCGTCGTAGAGGCCGCGGGCGCGCACGAGGCGCGTGACAAGGTCGTCGGCGGCGCGCAACACGGCGATTCGCTGGCGCGTGAGGGCCGCGGGGTGAACGGCGAGGCGGCCGAAGGCGGCGTCGGCGCGCTGGAAGATCACCGCGGCGACGCGGTTGATCGTCCGGTGCTCGTTCGTCACGCGGCGTGCGAACGCCCCGGCCGCCTCGGCCTCCCCGAGCCCGGCCACGGCCAGCAGCCGCGAGTAGCTGCGCTCGTCGCCCTGCACGCCGACCGTGCGGACCGGGACGATCCAGCCCTCGGCCCCCGCCGGCAGGGGGATCGTGGTCGGCTCGAGCGACTCCACCGGCGCACGCGCCTGGGCCCCCAGGCAGCGCACGGCGAGACCCGGGCCGGGGAACGGGTGGCGCCACACCACGTCGTGCGGCAGCCCCAGCTCCTCGCCGAGCACGCGCACCTCGTCCTTGTAGAAGTCGACGAGCGGCTCGATGACGCGGCCCGCGTCGATCAGCGCCTGGATACGCTCGACACGGTTGTGGTGCGTCTTGATCTTCGCGGCGTGGCGCGCGCCACCCGACTCGATCGTGTCGGGATAGATGGTCCCCTGCCCGAGCAGCCACTCCTCCTCACGCAGGCCCAGCCGCGCGAACTCGTCCTCCTGCACGGCGACGAACGTCTCGCCGATGATGGCGCGCTTGTCCTCGGGATGGATGACGCCGCGCAGGCGGCCGAAGAAGTCGGCGCTGCGGTCGACGCGCCGGACCGTGCGGGCACCCAGCGCCGTCGTCAGATACTGCATGGCCTCGGCGTCGCCCTCGCGCATGAAGCCCGTGTCGACGTAGAGGCCGAGCACGCGCTCCGGGCCGAGCGCCCGAGCGCAGAGGGAGAACGCGACGGTGGAGTCCACGCCGCCGCTGATGAGGAAGAACACCTTGCGGTCGCCGGCGGCGCGCCGGATGTCGGCGACGACCTGGTCGACGCGGGCGCGCGGATCCCAGTCCTCGCGGCAGCCGCAGACGTCGAAGACGAAGGTGCGGTAGATCTCGGTGCCGTGCTCGGTGTGGACGACCTCGGGATGGAACTGCAGGCCGAACAGCCGGCGGCCGGCATGCTCCATCGCGGCCACCTTGCAGTCGTCCGTCTCGCCGGTGATGACGAAGCCCGGCGGCACGTCGACCACCGTGTCGCCGTGGCTCATCCAGACGGTGAACTGGCGCGCGGGCAGGCCGCGAAAGAGCCGGCCCTCGCCCGCGTGCAGCGAGGAGTGGCCATATTCCTTCGTCGTCCCCGGCTCGACGCGGCCCGCGAGATCGCGCGCGAGCAGCTGGTGGCCGTAGCAGATGCCGAGGATCGGCACGCCGAGCTCGTAGATCGCGCGATCCACCGACGGGCTCGTCGGCTCGGTGACGGTGGCCGGCCCCCCCGAGATGATGAGGCCGCGTGCGCCCCGGAAGTCGGTCGCGGGCCGGTGGACGTCGGCGACGACGGCGTGAACGCCCAGCTCGCGGATGCGGCGGGCGATGAGGTGGCAGTACTGCCCGCCGGCGTTGAGGACGACGATCTGGTTCACGGGCGGCGCGGCCCTAGCGTGGACGCCCCAGCTTCTGCGCCTGCTGGAAGACCTTGCCTTCGGTCTTGATGGTGGGCGCGATGATCAGCTCGGTCTGCTGCAGCTCGCGGATCGACTGGGCCCCCACCGAGCCCATGCAGGTGCGGATGGCCCCGACGAGGTTCAGCGTGCCGTCCTCCGTGAAGGCCGGCCCGAAGAGGATCTGCTCGAGCGAGCCCGCGATGCCGACGCGGATGCGCGTGCCGCGCGGCAGGTTCGCGTGCGGCGTTGCCATGCCCCAGTGATAGCCGCGCCCGGGCGCCTCGGTCGCGCGCGCGAAGGCCGAGCCGATCATCACGGCGTCGGCGCCGGAGGCGAAGGCCTTGCACACGTCGCCGCCCGTCGTCATGCCGCCGTCGGTGATGACCGGGATGTAGCGGCCCGTCCTCTTGTAATGGAAGTCCCGCGCGGCGGCGGCGTCGGCGGTGGCCGTCACCTGCGGCACGCCCACGCCGAGCACCTCGCGGCTCGTGCAGGCCGCGCCCGGGCCCACGCCGATCAGCAGCGCGTCGGCGCCGACCTCCATCAGCTCCAGGCACGCCTCATACGTGACGACGTTGCCGATGACGAGCGGGATGGCGAGCTGCTTCTTGAGCGTCTTGAGATTCACGGGCGTGTATTCGGTCGCGATGTGGCGCGCGGTGGTGACCGTGGACTGCACGACGAAGATGTCGGCGCCGGCTTCCTGCGCGATCTGGCCGAAGCGCTCGGCGCGCTGCGGGATCGACGAGACGACGGCGGGGCCGCCGCCCTTCTTGATCTGGCGGATGCGCTGGTGGATCAGCTCTTCCTTGATGGGCTCGCTGTAGATCGACTGGATGATCTTGGTGGCTTCTTCCTGGCTGGCGGAGACGATCCGGTCGAGCACGTCGTCGGGGTTGGCGTAGCGCGAGAAGATGCCCTCGAGGTTCAGGACGGCGAGGCCGCCGTGGCGACCCATCTCGATGGCGAGCTTGGGGCCGACGACGCCGTCCATGGCGGCCGCGATGATGGGCAGGGCGTAGCGATGGCCACAGAGCTCCCAGGAGACGTCGACTTCGTTGGGGTTGACGGTCAGGCTGCCCGGGACGAGCGCGATATCGTCGAAGCCGTACGCAGCCCTGGCCTTGCGCCCCCGGCCGACCCACATCCCCATGTCGTTCCTCCCGGCTGGCCTGCGATCCCCGCCGGGCCCTATCCCCAAATATAGGGGATGCCCGGCCCGCCCATCACTAGATTTGGTGCAGTATACCGGCCACCCCGGCGGGTGTCAATGCAGCCGCGCCGCGTCACCGCCCCTGCGCGCGGGTCCATAAGAGCCGCAACCCCTCCAGGCCGAGGTCCTCGTTCACGGAGTCGATCGAGCGCGCGACGTTGGCGATCAGCGCGGCGTGGCCGCCGGTGGCGATGCACTTCGGACGGCCCGCCATCTCGGCTTTCATGCGGTCGACGAGGCCGTCCACCAGCCCGGCGTAGCCATAGACCACGCCGGACTGGATGTTGGTCACGGTGTTGCGCCCGATCGCCTCCTTCGGGCGCACCAGCTCGACGCGGTACAGGCGCGCGGCGCGGGCGATGAGCGCCTCGGTGGCGGTGAAGATGCCCGGCGCGATGGCGCCGCCGATGAACTCGCCCGCGGCGTTCACGCAGTCGAAGGTGGTCGCGGTGCCCAGATCGACCACGATGAGCGGCGGGCCATAGAGGGCGGCGGCCGCGACCGACTTCGTGATCCGGTCGGCGCCGACCTCGCGCGGGTTGTCGACGGCGAGCGGCATGGCGACGTTCACGCCGGGCTCCACCGAGTAGGGCGCGACGGCGAAGTACTTCTCGCACATCGACTCGAGCGTCTGCTGCACCGGGGGCACCACGTTGGAGAGCGCGACGCCGTCGATCTGCCGCGGCTCGATGCCGCGCGTGCGCAGCAGGGTCTCGATGAAGAGGCCGTACTCGTCGGCCGTCTGCTCCCGCCGGCTCGTGAGCCGCCACGACACCCGCAGACGGTCGCCCTCGTACACGCCGACCTTCGTGTTGGTGTTGCCGACCTCGAGCACGAGCAGCAACTCAGACGACTCCCAGCTCGCCGGCCACCACGCGATGCCGCCGCCCGCCGACCTCCAGCACGAGCGCGCCGTCGGCGTCGAGGTCCACGGCCACCCCGGTGACGCCGTCCACCGAGACGCGGCGACCGATCGTGTCCGCGAGCGCCAGCCAGCGCGCGCGCACCGGCGCGAGGCCGTCGCGCTCCAGCTGCGCGCGCCAGCCGTCGAAGGCCTCGAGCAGCGCCGCCAGCGCCGCGTCGCGCTCGACTATCTTGCCGGTCTCGAGCAGGACCGACGTCGCGCGTTCGGCGAGCCCCGCCGGAAACGCGCGCTGGCCCAGGTTGACCCCGATGCCGACGGCGATCACGCCCACCGCCCCGGCCGTGCCGGGGCCGCCGGCGGCCGGCATGCGGCTCTCGAGGAGGATGCCGGCGATCTTCCGGCCGCCGACGAGGACGTCGTTGGGCCACTTCAGCCGCGCGCCCAGCCCCGCCACGCACGCGAGGGCGTCGGCGACGGCGAGCGCGCTGACGAGCGAGTAGCCGCCCCAGCGCTCCGGCGTGGCCCGCGGGCGAACGAGGATCGAGGTCAGCAGACTCGTGCCCGCCGGCGCGTCCCACGCGCGCCCGCGCCGGCCGCGCCCGGCGGCCTGGTAGTCGGCGACCACGACCGTGCGGTCCGACGCTCCCTGCCCGGCGAGGTCGAAGATCGTGCCCTGCGTGGAGTCCACGCGCGGCAGGTGGACGATCGTCATCCCACCCACTCGAGGCTCGCCACGAGCTTCTCGCGCAGGGCCTCCTGCTCGGCGACCTTCTCGCGCTCCTTCTCCACGATGTCGGCCGGCGCCCGCTCCGCGAACTCCGGGCGCGCGAGCTTGGCGCGGCCGAAGGCGATCGCCTCCTCGGCGCGCCGGATCTCCTTCGCCAGCCGCTGCCGCTCGGCCGCGAGGTCGACGAGGCCCTCGAGACCCACGTAGAGCTCGGTGGCCCCCACCACGCCGAGCCCCGAGTTGCGCGGGCGGCTGGCGCGCGGATCCACGGTCAGCCTCGCCCGCGCGAGCGACTGCACGAGCGGCGCGTGCGCGCGCAGGAGGGCGGTGTGGGCGCCGGCCGTCTTCGCGGTGACCGCCAGCGTGGCGCCCGGCGGCACGCGCATCTCGCCGCGGATGTTGCGGATCGCGGTGACCGCGCCCATGACGACGCCCATGTCGCGCTCGGCGGTCGCGTCGACCTGCCGGCGCGAGGCGGTCGGATATGGCGCGATCATGATCGAGTCGCCCTCGTGGGGCAGCCGCTGCCAGAGCTCCTCGGTGATGAACGGCATGAACGGATGCAGCAGGCGTAGCGTCGTCTCGAGCGTCGTCACGAGCGTGTGCTGGGTGGCGAGGCGCCGCGCCGCATCGTCGCCGCGATAGAGGTCGAGCTTGGCGATCTCGAGATACCAGTCGCAGACCTCGCTCCACACGAACTGGTAGAGCGTGGACGTCGCGTCGCTGAAGCGGTAGCTCGCGAGCGCGGCGCGGACGTCCAGTGTCGCGGCCGCCAGCCGGCTCGCGATCCAGCGCGCGGCGAGATCAGATCGCGGGCGGCGCGCCGCCGCGGCGGCGTCGTAGCCCTCGAGGTTCGACAGCGCCAGCCGCGACGCGTTCCACAGCTTGTTGGCGAAGTTGCGCGAAGCCTCGAGACGATCCTCGGTGATGCGCACGTCGCGCACGCTGGGGGCGGCCAGGCCGGCCAGCGTGAAGCGCAGGGCGTCGGTGCCGTAGCGGTCCATGAGGACGAGCGGATCCACCACGTTGCCGCGCGTCTTGGACATCTTCTGGCCTTCCGGGTCGCGGACGAGCGTATGGATGTACACGTCGCGGAACGGCACCTGGCGCGTGACCTGCAGCCCGAGCATGGCCATGCGCGCCACCCAGAAGAAGAGGATGTCGTAGCCGGTGACGAGCAGCGACGTCGGATAGAACGTCTTCAACTCGAGCGTCTTGTCGGGCCAACCCAGCGTCGAGAACGGCCAGAGCCCGGAGGAAAACCACGTATCGAGGACGTCGGGATCCTGACGCACCGGGCCCTTGCACTTGGGACAGGCTGTGAGGTCCGTGCGCGAGACGTGGATCGAGCCGTCGCGCTCGCAGTACCAGGCCGGGATGCGATGGCCCCACCAGAGCTGCCGCGAGATGCACCACGGTCGGATGTGGTCCATCCAGTGGTAGTACGTCTTCGTCCAGCTCTCCGGGATGATCCGGATCTTGCCGGTGCGCACCGCGGACACCGCCTTGCGCGCCAGCGGCTTGACGTTCACGTACCACTGCTTGGAGACGAGCGGCTCCACGACCGTCTTGCAGCGGTAGCAGACGCCGACGGCATGCCGGTACGGTTCGATGCGGTCGATGAGGCCGAGCGCCTGCATGTCCTCGACGATCTTCTTGCGCACCTCGAAGCGGTCCAGACCGGCGTACTTGCCCGCGGCCGCCGTCATCTTGCCGTCGAAGCCGATGACCGTACGGACCGGCAGCTTGTGGCGCCGGCCGATCTCGAAGTCCACGGGATCGTGGCCGGGCGTGACCTTGATGACGCCGGTACCGAACTTCGGATCGACCGCCGCGTCGGCGACCACCTTCACGCGGATGTTGCCGTCGACGGACGGGATGTCGAGGGTCTTGCCGACGTACTTCTTGTAGCGCTTGTCCTTGGGATGCACGGCGAGGCCGGTGTCGCCGAGCTTGGTCTCTGGCCGCACGGTGCCGAGCGTGAGCGGGCCGTACTTGATGTAGACGAACTCGGCGTCGCGCTCCTCGCGCTCCACCTCCAGATCCGAGAGGACCGTCTGGCAGCGCGGGCACCAGTTGACGATGTAGTCGTCGCGGTAGATCAGCCCTTCCCGGTAGAGGCGCACGAAGACCTCGCGCACCGCGCGCGACAAACCCGCGTCCATCGTGAAGCGCTCGTGAGACCAATCGCAGGAGGCGCCGAGCCGCTTGAGCTGGCGGATGATCGTGCCGCCGGACTCCTCCTTCCAGCGCCACACCCGGCGCAGGAACTCCTCACGGCCGACCTCGTCCTTCGTCTTGCCCTCGGCAGCGAGTTGGCGCTCCACGACCACCTGGGTCGCGATGCCCGCGTGGTCGGTGCCGGGGACCCAGAGGGTGTTGAAGCGCTCCATGCGCTTCATGCGCACCATGACGTCCTGCAGGGTGATGTCGAGCGCGTGTCCCATGTGCAGCGAGCCCGTGACGTTCGGCGGCGGGATGACGATCGAGAACGGCTTCTTCTTCGACGGGAGCTCGGGCCGGAAGTAGCCGTGCTTCTCCCAGATCGGATACCAGCGCGCCTCGACGGCAGCGGGCTCGTAGCGGTCGGAGATGGCGGCGGTGTCGCGCGACCGGTCGCTCATGCGCGGTGCGTCATTGTAACGGGGTCCGTCGCTCATTGCATCACCGGGGCGGCGGCGGTCAGGCGCCAGCGGACCCCGGCGCGGCGGAACGTGAGGCTCCACGGACGGCGATCCGCGCTCGTGGCCGCGATCGAGACGGTCTCCCGCACACCGTCGGCGGCGTCGCACGCGGGCTCGGAGACCAGGGCCGGCAGGCTCGCGCGCAGCGCGGGATCGGGCACGACCGTGGCCAGCGCCTGCTCGTCGCGCTCGGCGAGCGCGGCGAAGAGCCGCGTGACCGCCGCGTGCAGCTCGCGGTGCCACGCGTTGTGCTGCTGGCGGCTCACGCGCGTCAGCGTGCCCTGCGCCGGCACGAGCCGGTACACGTCCTCCTGCTCGGTCTGGCCCTCGCAGCCCGGCGTCCAGCCGGGATAGTGCAGCTCGTAGCGCAGGCGGATCTCGCCCGGGCGCACGACCCAGGCGCGCGCGTGGAGCCCATCGGGAAACAGCGTCGCGGTGGACCAGGTGACGCGCACGCCATCGGCGTGGGCGCGGACGAGATCGACGCGCAGCGGGCGCGTGCCACGCCCGGACGCCGCGCCCTCCCACGTGGCGAGGAACTGCGGCTCGCCGGCGCCCGCCAGCGGCGTCACGCTGGGGCGGCCCTCGCGGTAGAGCGTGGCGAGCAGCGCCGCCTCGTCGTGCAGCGGGCCGTACACGCGCACGCTGTTGCCGCCGCCCGCCTCGGTGAGCCGGAAGGCGCCGACCACGAGGCGGCCGAGCCGCGCCAGCCGGATCTGGGCGCCGCCCCACGCCTCGCCGAACGCGTCGAGGCGATCCTGCAAGAACTCGGGCGAGGCGAAGACGCCGCCGGAGGCAAGGCTCTCGACGATCTCGTCGTCGAGGAGCGCGTAGATGTCGCGGTACGCCTCCGCGGGGTTGTCCGGCTCGGCGAGGTCGCCGAGGGCGAGGCGCGAGGAGGCCAGCTCGCGAAAGCGCTCGAGGCGGTCGGGCTCGCGCCCCGCCCGCGCGCGCGTCGCCGCGATCGTGCTCGTGGCGGCGATCGTGACGAGGAGGGCGGCGAGGACCGTGAGCAGCGTCCGGCGCCGGAGTCGCGTCACGGAGGGTATGGTACAACAGTCGAGTGAAGTCGCCAGCGGTGCCGGTCCTCGACCGCTACCTGACCCGGGAGTTGATCTCGCCCTTCTGCTTCGGCGGCGCGCTCTTCACGTTCTTCCTCGTCATCGACCGCATCTACCACCTCACCGAGCTCGTCATCACCAAGGGCGTGCCCTTCCACCTCGTGCTGCAGCTGCTGATCTTCATGCTGCCGTCGTTCCTCGCCCACACGCTGCCCATGGCGCTGCTGGTGGCCGTGCTGCTGGCGGGCGGCCGCCTGGCCGGTGACCTCGAGATCATCGCGTTCAAGGCGGCGGGCGTCAGCGTGCTGCGGCTCTTCCGCCCGGTGATGCTGGCCGCGGTGGTGATCACGGCGGCCACCGCGGTGCTCACCCTCGTCGTGAACCCGCTCGCCAACGAGGAGTTCCAGCGCCAGCTCTTCCGGATTCTCCAGACGCGCGCCGTGAGCGGGCTGCACGAACGCGTCTTCAACGGCACCTTCGGCGACGTCATCATCTACGTGGAGGACGTGAGCGCCTCGCAAGTGGCGTTGCGCGGCCTGCTCGTCTCCGACGAGCGCGACCAGAAGATCTCACGCATCATCACCGCGCGCGAGGGACGGCTGCTGACCGACGAGGCCAACCGCCGCCTCACCCTGCGCCTGATCAACGGTGCGGTCAACGAGGCCGACGTGCTCCCCGCCTCGCCGCCGCGCCTGCCCGGCGTCAACCAGAGCCCGACGGGCGGCGCCGCCGCGCCCTCGCGCTACCGCTACACGAACTTCGCGATCTACGACATGAGCCTGTCGGTGGACTCGCCGCTGAAGAGCACGACGAGCGTGGCGAAGCCCGAGAAGGACCTGGGACTGGGGGCGCTGCTCGCGCGCATCGAGGAGCTCTCCGGCGACGCCCACGGCCGCGTGCCGTATGAGGTCGAGCTGCACAAGCGGTTTGCGTTCCCGCTGGCCGCGCTCGTGTTCCCGCTCGTCGCCTTCCCGCTCGCCGTGCGGTCACATCGCGGCGGCCGGTCCATCGCGCTCGCCGGGAGCCTGGTGATCCTCGTCTCGTACTACATGCTCCTGACGTCGCTGGAGGGGTCCGCCCTGCGCGAGGGCATCCCCGCCTGGATCGCCATCTGGACACCGAACATCACGTTCGCGATCATCGGGCTCACGCTGCTCGTGGCCACGGCCCGCGAGTGGCGGGCGCCGCGTCTCACCTTCGCCTGGCGGGCGCTCGACGCGCTCCGCCCGCTGATGCCGGGGACGCGCGCGTCGACGGGGACGGCCCGCGTGGGCCACGGCGCCACCGACTCGACGCACATCCTCGACCGCTACCTCATGCGCGAGTTCCTCGCCTTCCTCGGCATCGGGCTCGCGGTGGCGGCGGCGCTCTACGTCGTCGTCGACCTGGGAGAGACGCTCAACCGGTTCCTGCGCGTCAAGCCGCCGCTCATCTACATCTTCGAGCACTTTCTCTACCGGCTGCCGGCAGCGCTCCACGAGGGACTGCCGGTCGTCATGCTCGTGGCGACGATCTTTCTGTTTCTCTCGCTGAGCCGGTTCCACGAGCTGACCGCGATGAAGGCCGCCGGCATCAGTCTCTACCGTGTGAGCGCGCCCGTGCTCTTGATGGGCCTGTCGGTGGCCCGCCACCTCCAGTCGCGCCAGCGGCTGTGGCTCCGCAGCGCGGACAGCCGCTTCTATCGCGTCGAGCTCTTGAGTCCCGGGACGAGCGACCTCTACGGGGTGACGATTTTGGAGATGGACCGCCAGTTCCGGCTGCTCAACCGGCTCGACGCCCGGCAGGCGCACTGGACGGAGGCGGGCTGGGAGCTGCGCGACGGCGCCTTCCGCGAGATCGAGCCCGGCGGCACCGTGCAGACGGTGCCGTTCACGTTCACCGCCCTCGAGCTCAACGAGGACATCGAGGAGTTCACGCGGATCCACAAGGACTTCGAGTCGATGAGCTACTGGGAGCTGCGCGACTACGTGGCGCGTCTCGAAGCCACCGGCTTCCAGGCCAAGAAATACCTGGTCGCGCTCTATTCCAAGCTCTCCTTTCCGCTCGTGAACCTCGTGATGGTCCTCGTCGCCATCCCGTTGGCGCTGCAGTCGCCGCGCGGCGGCCGGCTCTTCGGCGTCGGCCTCGCCATCGCCATCATGGCCGGCTATCTCGTCGTCCACTACGTGGCGCTGGCGTTCGCGCGCGCCGACCTCCTGCCGGCGTTCGTGGCCGCGTGGACGGCGAACGTCATCTTCTTCGGGATCGGCACGTCGCTGTTTCTCCGCGCGCGGACGTAGGCGCCGTCCGGCGCTCGCCGGCGGCGGGGCGGCCCCGTTCGACCACGCAAATCGACACAGCGTCGCGCCTGTCATCGTGCACCGAT
>WNGM01001654.1_pt1 | contig 17949 bp, 17 predicted proteins | sample 5400571 | NCBI WGS metagenome assembly WNGM01 (sample SAMN13153378, study PRJNA577476) | soil metagenome | isolation source: 100 cm soil or saprolite under Garry oak tree replicate 2 | place: USA:California | collected 2016-06-15 | reverse complement strand
TCACTCCGGCCACGAAATCCTAGCAAAGGGAGTATGGAAAGTCAACGGACAATGCCTGCTGCGCTGTTTGTGGCACCTGGTTGCAGCGGCGCTGATACCCCTATCAATAATTTTTTCCTTATTAATGCAGCGCAAAATTTTGGGAGGGAGAGGCTAGTGGACTCTGCGAAGTAGAAGAGTGGGTGTTTCAGAATTTGATGTTAGCGAACATTTGTACTATAAACGCAGCAATTCCGAGGTGGGAAGTCAAGCAACGAAATTTTGGAGATCTGCTTTGTGGGGAAACTATTTGCAGGCCTTATGCCCTGCCAGTGTTTTGTAGCAATTAGGCAGTGTTGTGTCAATTAGGAAATTGGTGATAAGCTCTTCAAAATGAGAAGTCGGTGAAAGAGGTGGCTTACAAGCCTTGTAGTTTCTGTAAATGTATGGTATACATTCAATTACAGTAATCCTGGGATTGAAGTGCGCGGAAGGGCTAATGATAGAATGTGGGCTCATTGTTGTGTGTATGAAAATGTATCTAAATGTTCTGCTTCGTGGTATATCGTCTAGATGCTGCAAATGCGGGTTCTGACCTTAGTCAGGGTCTTCTTTTCATGTGTTGTTAGTGAATGTCCGGTCCGGATTCAAGCAGGACATTTATTGTCCCCTGTATGCTCCGTAGTATTAGTAGTTTCCTGGTTCAGTGCGGTCATCCGCTCGGTTAGCACATAAGTGGGTATTTGTGCTAGGTGTCGTATATAAAAATAAGAGGAGCATGCTATGACCCTCAAATCAACACTGTGCGGTTTTGCCGCCAAAGCAAACACTGCCTATGCAGTGGACTTGGGAGTTTGGCGATGACCTCGACAGGTACATACATAAAGCTGGCTTAAATAGTGCGCAGTTGAGTAGGGAAAGCGGCGTTGACCCGGCAGAGATCAGCAGGTTGCGGTGGGGTGATGGTCGATTGAGTGGGAAAAAAGTTTGTCATAGGCTTCCGTACCGGCTGTCCTGCATCCTACGGGTGTTTATCCATAAAGGAGCGATTACCTCAACGGCAGTAGTGGAAGAGTGGCTCATCAAACTTCCTTACGGTTGTTTGGATGAGAAGAGACATAGACAGATCATACAAGAGGCAGAGAATGAGCTGGCAGCAATGCGAGCTGTGACAGGTGTGGCAAAGGGAACGGGTGATCCAGCAGTGACTCCTTCCAAAGCGGAGGGTACACAAGCCTACGAGTATGATAATGCTGAAGAGGAAAGCACTTACGAGGAACTCGTGGCACGGAGAAACGCTCTTTTACGAGAGCTTGCGCATATAGATCAGCTGATGGAAAGGAAAGGTATAAAGCCTTAATAAATGGGGAGGAACTTGAGCTAGCATTTATAACTTCAGAATGGAACAGAAATAAAAGCAGTACCCACACTGAATCAGGATTGAAATAGAAAGGAAAGTTAGCCGTTCTATTCTGAAGATACGTAAATGAGGTGGCGAAGGGGGCCTCCTGTATAGTGTACCTGGCGAGATCAAAGTCTCGAAGTAATTTTTTAAAGAACTAGCAAGGTGTCTATTGTATATTCTGTCCAACAGGTAGGTGGACCAGTGGATACCTTTCTATATTTAAAAAATGCCTGGAGCAAAAAAGTTCCAGGCATTTTTTTGTTTCAATTACAGGTCAGCTGCGGTTTACTCGTTGTGCGTACAAATTAAGTACCTGTGTCAACTGCTCATCAATAAGTGGCGGTGACCCACTGTCATGCTCCGGGTTAGTAAGCATCAACATTCCGTCAGGATCTGTTAGCTCAAATTCTATTTTACCGTCTGATCCGATACCCATGATAAACCCGATGGACCTGCCCAAATTGTGCGGGTCCTCCACATAGAAAAAGTAGCGAATGTTACCCAGCCCGTCTCCATCGACATGACAGAGTACAATCTTGGTTTCATGGTTGATAGTGTCAAACCAATCAGGTCCCAGATATGCTTCTCCCTCCTCTGCCCATTTGCCTTTTTCTTGCTTGTTCAATTCATCTGACATTAGGCTGTCTCCTCAGAAAACAAAAACACCGCTCCGCCTTCTTACAGGAACTTAGTAATTTCCTGTGTGAGCGTGAAGTGATTATATATCAATTAATCATAAATACAATATATATCAATTAATCATAAATGCAATTTGATTGACATGAAATTTAAATATATCTTCTTTGCGAGGAAGTGCTATTTCATTTGCTAAAAATCCTTGCCACTTTCTTTGACGGATAGAGCAGATTTTGCCACCACAAGCAAGTAAACTTTTCACTATAAGTAACGTACGCCCATACGAAAGGAGGTTACCACACTTTTTAGAATCTTTCCACCTTTCGTATTTTTGAGAACAAAGGAGGGGAAAAGTAAAGAGGTTGCTGGTGTAGCGTATATCGGACGCCACACCAGCGGTGAGTAAAACCTAGCCAGTAGCATCGGTAGACCCACATCAGGATACCATGCGGGTCTACCTTCTTACCAGCTATACATCTCATAGCAAATTGTAGGTTGTTGCGCGTTCGCGCATCCACTGAAGATTACATAAAGAAAGGAGAGGGTCATGGACTTTGAAAGCATCCTGATCGCCTTTGGTGACAAAGACGAGATACCGCCTGGCACCTTCCGTTAAGCTGCCAACAACTGTGAAGATTGTTAAATGATAATCAGCCTGGTGGATATAATACTCCACCAGGCAACCCATCAAAGGAGAAAAATAATGGCACAACGCATTTACCGAACGCAAGATGGTCAAGATTACTTTGTGTTTGACGTTGTTCGCCTGCCGGATAATACGCTGCGCGCATATATTGATGCGCAACCGTCGTATGGTACGCGTTCTGATGACGGGCATTCCACACACCGCTACTCTGATGGTACGCGCCATTACATCTGCTATGAGGAGAAAGTCTATGGTGAGCGAGACATGTTCAATGTTATGAAGTATTTTGCTGAGGAAACCCAGCATTATATCCGTACCGGTGTGCCGTTCAGGCAGCCCGGGAAATAGGAGATATGAAGATGAGTAGTCAGCAAGATATACCAGTGCCGGTTGCGCTTAACCTCAGCCCATCGGTGTTTGCTCAACTGCAGCAGACTATTGGCGCTCACAAGGCTGAATCAGGCGGCATGCTGGGCGGAAATAGGACAACCGGTGAGGTGACCGCGTTTCACTTCGATGACACAGCACTAGAGCAATCAGCCGCAACCTATACACCCAACCATACCCTATTAACCCGCGTGCTCAAAGAAGAATGGAAGCCAAATAAAATAGACCTTCTCGGCTTTATACATTCTCACCCGCCTTCATATAATCACCCCTCGCCCTGGGACAGGCAGTATGCCGGAACCATCCTTGAAAGTATGGATCTCCCCTACCTTCTGTTGCCGATTATTAGAACTGCGGTTGATGCCGGCGCATTCGCATTGTTTCCGTATGTTGCCAGCCGCGAGAATGATGGCGTCGTCATTGCGAAGCAGGCTCTAGTGGTTGGTGGTAGACCGGTTGTGTACGAACAGCGCGACTTAAGACCAGAAGAAGCAGATACGCTTCCAGCGGATTTGCTGCCCTGGAAAATGGTTGCCGCTCTTGATCTTGCTGCATTAATAATTGGTGTTGGCATTACTGGCGCTCACCTGGTTCGCGAGCTGCGCCAGTTCAAACACCGCCAGGAGGATGAATGATGACACGTAATGGTCGCAAACCTGCTACTACAGGCAGTAGGACAGAAAAGATGGATTTTGATAGTACAGCGATTTTTCAGCGCGTGCAAACCGCATATGCCATGGAGGTGGTAGCGCGTACTCGGGCGATTGTCATAGGCACAGGCGGCGCAGCCGGTTTTGTCGAAGATCTTGCCCGTAGCGGCATACAAGACCTGGTGCTTGTGGATCATGACGTGGTAACCGCCCCGAATATCGCAACCCAACAAGCATACTTGGATACGATTGGGATGCCAAAGGTAGCCTGTCTCGCTGAAAGGCTTGGCAGGATCAATCCCGCTGTGCGCGTCAGCGCGTATCAGAAACGCTTAGAGGAAATCAGTGATACGGAGTTTTACGACATCGCGTTTTTACCGGTTAATTCCGAACCTCCTGTTGTGACGCTTCTTTTGGGCATGACGGATAATTTTTATACCCAAGCCAGGGTTAATAGGCTCTCGCTACAATTTGGCATCCCCTCATTGTGCGCTCAGATGTATGCTGAAGGCCTGTGCGGTGAGATTACCCTCATGTATCCTGGCATAACTGCCGCCTGTCATCGGTGCATGCTTAAGCCGCGTTATCAAGCCTACCTACAGGAGAACTACCACAACACAGTTACGTCGCATGGCTCGCCGATATGGTCAACTACCCGTATCAATGCCCTGGCAGGATCACTTGCCATGGCTCTTTTGCATCATGGTACAGATCATCAGCGCTGGGGAAACATGCTCTCGCGCATTGGTAACCGGACCCTGGTACAAATCCGCATGCATCCTGATGCGCCATTGAAGATTTTTCCTCGCGTGTTTGATGATTTAGATCACTGTTTCTTCGATGAAGCCGTGTGGCTGTCGCAAGAACCTGATCCTGATTGCCCTGAGTGCCATGGAACAGGAAATCTTCTGGATGCAAAAGGCACTTTTACCGATACCCGGGATTATTAGCTAAGGAAAAAGCGCATGGACGAGATTGAACGCATGCGGAAAGTGACGACTGCACTTGAGATCGCTCTCAAAAAATCAGAAACCTATCAACCCGGGAGCCTTCCAAACCCAAAGAATGAACTGCAAACCACACGCCAGCCTGTGCCGGCGCAACACACACATGCCGGGAGTGTCATCCTGGGTGAAACACTTCAGGACGGAAACCGAACCGGCAAAACGATAACACTGGGTGTGGAGGAAATGTTTGCTGGTTTGCATGTGTCGGGCGTTCCCAGGCACGGGAAATCAGCCTTCTTAATTAATCTTTTTCTCCAACTGGCAGAACAAGGTTATGGCGCAGCATTTATTGATCCCCACTCTGACGCGATCACAGATATCCTCGCCAGGCTTCCTGCTGGCCGGGCGGATGATGTGATCTTACTTGACCCTACTCACGAAACTCACTCATTCCCCCTTCAACTCCTAACCTGCGATAATGTGTCAAGCGATACTGCCCTGACCTATGCCTATAACCAGCTGTGGAGCGTGTGTAATAAAGTGTGGGCGGATAAAGAAACAGGAGAGATGGGAATCTGGATGCAAAAGTTTGTCTCCAACGCCATTTTAACGTTTCTTGAGCATCCCGGCTACACGGTCGCGGACATTCCTTTGCTTTTGACCAGTAAACCTCACCGGGAATACTTTGCCAAAACTCTGAAAAACAGTGTTGTCGCAAGGTTCTGGACAGCGGAGTTTGACGCTCTGCCAAAAAACTATCAGTGGGTGGAAATTGAATCAACCCTGACCCGATTAAACCGCTTCCTGCAAAACCCCCTACTCCGATCAATTGTCGGGCAGAGCAGATCAACCCTTAACTTCAGAACTATCATGGACACAAAAAAGCTCCTTTTGGTTCACTTCCCTGTGAGACTGCCGGAGGATTTCAGAACGCTCCTGGGTACTATGCTTATAACCCAGTTGCAGGATGCCATGTTTTCCAGGATGGATACTCCCAAAGAGAAAAGGGTGCCGTTTTTTCTTATCGTTGATGAAGTCCAGGAGGTCGCGACAAAACAATTCACGAAATTCTTTGAAGAGGGCGGCAAGTACCACGTGGCTACTATTGCCGCCCATCAGCACCTGTTCCAGGAAGGACTCAACACATCAGTCAGAAACGGCCTCTTAACCGCCGGCAATAAAGTGTATGTGCGAGTCAGTGACACTGATGCGGATATTGTTGCGCCCGGCTATGCCAAAGCTCCTGAGGAAAAACCAGTCCCGACAACTGTTCCCCGCGATGTGCTCCCCTACCTGAGACACCACGAGAAGCCTTTTGTCCAGCGGTTCTGGGCGCATTACCTTGCGCCGTTTGACCAGGCATTAGAGGGCGAAGGCATACGCTACGACAAGGATGTCTACCAGAACCTTTTGGCTGAGCGCATCCGCATCGACTACACGATCTACCCGTCGTGGAACTTTGGCTCAGGCGAGAAGGAATTTGACCCAAAGGTCGTTCGTAGAATGCGCATCGCCTGGGCAGAGTTATTATTCGAGACCATGCAGCAGCAACTGTCTGCAGAGAAACTGGAACAGCTGCGGTTGAAGGTAATCATTGGCATGAGTGATTTTCTCGACTTTTACTCCTATGCCAGGTATTGCTATGACGAGAAGTGGAAAGACGTTTTCTGTGCCAAGGCTGATAGAAGTGAGGTTGACCGCTATGAACGGGTCAAAGATCAGTTGCGCTCATTTCTGGCCAGCGAAACTGATCTCATGCGCTTTTACCAGGCGTTTAAAGAGCAACCGAGCGTATACAGTGGAAGAAATACCTATGAGCGAGGCAAAGCCCTGTTTCATGGAGACTATCCAGAATTTAATAGACATTCCATGATGGCATATAAGCAGCCTGATCCGAAAGCGCTGCCCGCTTTTCTGACATCGCTGCAGAAAAAACCTGCACAAGAGGCAGAACAATATATTGCGCATAGGGCTGCCCAGCATCATGAGCTCTCAGAGCGGCACAAGTCAATCCACACCTACCTCGCCTCTCTTTTGGAGCAGTACCAACAGGAACTAACCCGTCAGTTCCCGCCTAACAAGAAGGAACTGGACGCGAAAGCTGATGCTGCAATGATTGAGAAACTGACCCGTCACGGCTATTATCACTATTTTTACGAATATATGGGACATCCCCCGAGTTTTTTAGACCGGTTGTTCAAAAGAATCATCATCAAGAACATAGAAGCCAGGAAACGGCTGCAATATGAACAGGAGATCATCTTGCGCGATGCCCCGGATAGTCCACGCCTGCGCTTTACGATCCGCTGCCCGTTGGCAGAAGCCCGGGCTGGCCTCGTTGATGAAACCAGCTTTTTGCGACTTTTGTCAGCGCACAGCAATGCCGTAGACATCCTTAGACATGATGTCATCCTTGGCAATGACTTGCAGGATGATCCCTGGCGAAAAGAACTCCACGAAAAAGGCTGGCGTGATGGAAAGAAAAAACCGCCGGTGGAAATACAACGGGTGCTTGCCAAAGAATGCGCGCTGCTGTTTGCCAAGCATGAACCATTTAACACGCGGGAAAAAATACTGGCGGTTGCCCGCACAACGCTTGAGGGGGAAATCAGTGAAATCGAGAACCGGTTGCAAAAGCTGTATGGGGAATATAAGGGCGAACTGGCATATAACCAAATGCAGAAAGATCAGTGGAAAGCAGAGCAAAAGAGCCGCTATGACCGGTTTGTCAAGGATCTGGACATGCTGCTGGCTCTGGTGATGCAACCTCAGTACATTGTTCGCGTGCCAGTTTCTAACTTTGACCATCAACCCAGACGGGAGAAAACAGAGAGGGAAATGATCGACACTGCTGCGCGCGAACTGCGAAACCTGCCAAAATACCAGGCCTTCTGCAAACTTGTGGAAGACAGAACAACCGCTTCTTATCACATTGCTCTGCCTCCCCTGCCGCCTCCTCACAAAGACGACGTTTCAGCAGATATGACCAAACGCATCTGGTCTCGCATGGAAACAGACTATTACCGGACAAAAAAAGAAATCGAGGATGAGATCGCCAAACGTCAAAAACTAGCGGTGCCTGATATGAGCGCGTTTGCGCCCCTGCCAGCAAGGCAAAGGAAACAGGGAAACGGTGCGAAGTCTAAGGCCAATTGATGAAAAAATCTTAAAAGAATTCGCCCTTTGCAGATTTTTAACCATTCAGCAAATCAAAACAAGATTTTTCAGTAAGGGTTCGTATACCCATGTCTCGACTTTATTAAAACGCCTCTCTCTGGAAAAATATCTTGTTTGTTTCCAGCCGGCTGTGCAAAGCCAGTCCTATCTGTATGGGTTGGGGAAAAAAGGGGTGTCGTATCTTCGCTCCATTGGCGTTGATCTTTCTTATTCCCCCTCTGAACATACCAAATTACCCTCAAGCCTTCACCTGCCCCATCTTTTAGCCACCAACAATATTTTACTTGCTGCCGCTTTGTTTTGTGAACAGGAACCGGAGATCGCGCTGATTGAAAGGCGGCATTACCTGACCTCGCGCCAGACAAAAAGACCGGTAACTTATGACGCCTGGATTCACTTCTTAATTGACGGCGCTTCAACAAGTATATGGGTGGAATTTGACAGGAATACCGAAGAACAAAAGCGGATCAGGGGGAAAACACAGGCGATTATTGATTTTGCCATGCGTGATTACCTGGCGGAATTCGGCGCACCTCTCTCAGCCATTGCTTTTATCACAACAGGGGGGAAACACCGGCTTAGTCAGCTGAAACAATGGACGCAACAGGAACTAAGAGAAACCGGACAGGAGCATATAGCCGCGTACTTTCGCTTTGCCTGTATGCCTGAACCGGATGAAAATGCGTTAGAACTGTTCACTTCCCCGCTGTGGCACTCAATGGAGAGCCCTGAACCAGATTATTTGTTCTAGCAGGGAAAAACAACAATAAGCTCTTCAAATTGAGAAGCCGGGAAAGACCCTATTTTTGGCGGGTCAAATCTTATGACCTTGAAAAACGAAAACACTAGTGGGGGTGTTTTTGACAATGAACGCGGGACCCCCTTACTCACTTTTTGGCACTTTAAGGGACACAGGTTATAAAATTTTGCTACTCACCTGGAACCAACTGTAGCAGAGATTATTCCCGCACTGGTTTGAGCTTCGCTCTAGAGCCGGCCACTTCTAGAGAATACAGGTTTGGGTGTGCTTGAGAACACTAAGTGGGTCCCATTCCTGGTGTTAAAAACATTGCGCCGCAGAAAACCGCTTGTTGTGCGGAGCCAGCCTCATCACCAAGCAAACTGTCAGGAAAATTGACAAATCACCGCCTGCTTGATACAATCACATAGATTTTGTCCGGACACTGCCTCATTTGTGAGGTTTTTTTGTACCTTCGACAAGATCAAATTTATTGTTTGCAGGTAACACCTGCTCGTTTCTCTTGAAAGGGGAAACAAAATGGATTTAGGAATGGACATCGGTGGTTCATCCGGTGGTTGTGACTGTTCATGTCATGGTAGCTATAGTAGCGGAGGCCACAGCGCCTCTGGTTGCGAAGCAGGTTCCCACGGCGGTGGATATGGTGGCGGAAGCTACAGCAGTGGCAAAGATGCACCATGCAATTGTGGCTATTCTGGCAATGGTACAACTACTGTATCAGGTTCGCACATAAGCCACCACACAGACGGAGCGCATATCAGCCACGAAAAAGACGGTAGCGGCTATCATGCCACCGTCCACGACACTACGGGCAAAGGCGGTCATATTATTGTTGAGCGTAAGTAAGCTACGGCTTACTACTTCTGAACCAGAGAGAGCGGAGTTTCTCTCTTGCTCTCTCTGGCCATTTTAACTTACTAAGGGTACAACTACTATTACTATGAAAACTAATTCAGATCATTATTCGCGAACAGTAACCTTTACTGCAACAGAACTCTCTGATATGAAGCAAGGTGTAGAGGCTAGTATTGCTCAACTGAAACGTAAACTGGCAAAGACGAAAGAGCCATACTTAACTACTCTCAGAAGCAGCATAAGAAGACTAGAGAAACTCCATGCAAAGCTGGAAGCAATTTGTATTGAGATTGAGGATCAAGTTCTAGCGGATATTAACAAGATGCAGAAGCAGTAAGTATAACTAAATTTCTGGCTAGAGTAGTATTTATACTCTAGCCAATTTATTTTGATATAACAATCATAACAGACAAAATGGGAAGCATTGAAGCACTATCAGATCGAGAAAAAAGAGTCATTCAGGAAAGGATGGGATTAACGGGCAATAAACCAAAATCTCGCAGTGAAGTTTGTCAGATGTTTGCAATATCGGAAGATAGACTTCGACGCCTCGAAGAAAAAGCAAAGAATTTGTTGAGTAAATAAACCGATCAACAATCCCTATAATCCCCTCTTGCCACTTCGCCTTTTTGACCAATCACGACGCGACAAAACAACCCCAAAGCCACCATTTTCATACAATTTAGACCAGTACTGCGTGAAAACTTTGGGGTCGAGGCCGTGAGGCACGCTATGGAACCTGCACACAAGAGGCCTCGACCAGGAGGAAACAGAAAAACTTTACTGCACAGATGCGGTTTTGAGAGATGGGTGAAATAAAGGTTGGCGGGTATTTTTTGGAGAAGGTTTCGGGGATTAAGCGGGAAGAATGGAGATTGAAAAATAGCCAGTTTGCCTGCTCCCGCCCGCTCCGGTTGAGTGGACGGTTGGCAGAAAAACTGCCTATTTCACTACTTTTCCGAATGCCGCTTTTGCGACCGGCCCAAAGCCAAGAGAGCGCAAAAACTCCTGATATTCTTCAATGGTTTGTGCAATCGGGTCATTGAAAGGCGTCACCATCCGCTTTGCATGGGGAAACTGCTTGACAAGCCAGGCCTCAAAGCTATTCCAGAGTTTTTGCATATGCGGATCAGAAGCAAGTGGATGTTTCTGAAACCGGAACATACTGTCAACGAAGCATTCCCATACTTCAATTGTTTTATCCTCGTGATAGTACCAGGCCTGGGCGTTGCCGATTTGCACATCCCTAACGCCTTCCTGCTTTGCTCCGCCAAGGGTTTCGCCGATTGCTTCGTCCTGGTCCGCATACTGTTTTGGTTTGTTGTAGAGACCAACGGTCAAGGTGATAACCGGTTCCATCACATAGGGATGCATCATAATATATGTGCGGCTTCCCTTGAGTGTCTCAACAGGCCGGATATCCTTCTCATATGAGTCGAGTCTGTACGTCTCTTCACTGGTATGAATTTTACCCCGCACAGGCCCGGGCTTATTTCTGTAGACCTCAAATACTGCGTCAAACAGAAAAATATCCTGTGTCCAGAAATCATCAATAGACTGTTTTTGCATGGTTTGGGAATTATAGCATGGTTTCATAAATTTTCACCTCCAATCTCAGATCAACGCGTTGGTTGACCTGCTCCTGCCGGGGATGATATATTTATCCTCAGCAGTTGGCAGACCAGCTATTCTGCAGTCGGTTGAGTGAACGCGGTATCGTTCTCTTCAACCTGAATTAAAGTATCGCTTGCCAGGCAGATTGGACAGATGTCCTGTGTGATATCTATCACAACTGTTTTGTGGCAGCGGAAGCAGAAGCACTCAATCATAAATCTCACCTTCTTTCCCAGGGGTAGCTCCCCTGCTCCTGCCCAGTATTGAGACTGGACAGTTGGCAGAGCAACTACGCTGCTTTCAAAAGGCCGTGGTATGCCCGATTGCCGATTGAGAAATAGGACAACGCCTTTTTGAGCGCGTCGGTCTGCGCTCCTTTTTTGGCATCTCCGACATCTCCCTTTGTGACGCGGGATTGACCCCAGCCGACAGGTTGAGTTGCAATATCTTTCAGCCACACTTTCACCTGCGTGACTGCCAGAGACGCGCTTCCTTTCTCAGTGTGGAAGTTCGCTATTTCAGAGGACATCTCGTCAAATCCCCATCCGCCAATGCCAAACACAACATTCAGAGCATCAACTATGTGCTGCGGCTTATATCCCGAGTAGCCGGAATACGTGTCATTGCTTACGTTTGCCGGTTCGCCGTCTTTGAGGATCTGGTTGACTGCTTTGATCTTCTCCTCCACACTCTTTGCCTCATCAATAAGTTTTTTTGTTCCTTCTGTCATAATATTCACCTCCGTTTCTCAGCCAGAGGCTATTTCTAGCTTGACTGCTACTACCGGGCGATCTTGCCCGGCAGTCAGCAATGAAGCTAAAACAATACCAGTTGATCCTGCTTTCCATAAACTTTCTCCCGGAGGATTTCGTGGTAGATCTCATGGAGCGGAAAAATCTCTATACACTCCACCCCGTTGACCTCCGAGACGCCGATCTGGTATCTTCCCAGCTTCTTTGAAACCTGACCAGGTTTTTGAAAGTTATTGAAGATATACCCTCCAATCTGCGCGTCGTATTCACCGCCGAATGAACCAAGCATTCCCGCGGCTAAACTTTCCAATGTGTCTCCGCGCAACACGTAAGAGCGGATCAACTTTTTTGCGGCTTCTCTCGCGGTCATAAAATCACCTCCTCTCTCAGGTAGAGGTTGACAGTCCTGTTTTGAAGAACTATCATGGGACTTGCCTGCTCCCGCTCCCAAGCTGGAACTTGGAAGCGATTGGTAGACAAGCTACGCCCACTTTGCCTTTTCATATTCCGGTAAATCCGTTACAATTTTGAAGGCCAGTAACTACTCAGCCTCCTAGGAAAAAAGCCCCAAAAAGGTTGCTTGTGGCAGTCGCACCTGTTAGAGTACAGGCATGAAAGACACCGAGTTGATCGAAGCGTATGAAGCGCTCCAACAGGAATACCAGTGCTTGCGCACGGCCTATGAGCGCCAGCAACAGGAAAATACGGTCCTGCGCAAAGAATTGGCGGTCGCCCAAGAGCAACTGGCAACGGCACGTGAGGTCTTTGCGCAGTTGACCGCCCGCATCGAACGTCTGGAGGGCCAGATCAGCAAAGATAGCCACAATAGTAGTAAACCCCCCGCCAGTGATGGGCCCAAGGCCCCTGTCCGCACACCCAAGAGTCTGCGTGGCATGAGTGGCAAGCAGAGCGGTGGGCAACCAGGTCATCCAGGGCACACGTTGCTGATGGTCAAAGAGCCCGCTACTATCCAGACCCTGGCCCCAGCGGTCTGTGAGCGCTGCCAGCAGGACCTGGGAACGGTAGAGATCACGCGAGAGGAACGCGCCCAGGTGTGGGATCTGCCTCCGTTGCGCTTGCAGGTGACCGAATACCGTGCGCAGGTCAAACGGTGCCCCCGCTGTCAGCAGGAAACACGCGCCGCCTTTCCCGATGGACTGCAACCAGCAGCGGTGCAATATGGCCCAATGACCAAAGCGTTGGCGGTCTACTTGCAATGCGTGCACTTGCTGCCCTATGCGCGCACGTGCCAGATCCTCTCTGACCTGTTGGGAACCAGCTTCTCGCAAGCCAGCCTGCAAGGCGCATTGCAGCGTGGCTCCACGCAGGTGGAGGAAGCCTTGGAGTACATCAAGAAGGGCTTGATGGGCAGCCAGGTGATGCACAACGACGAAACGGGCTTGCGGATCGCAGGCAAAGGACGGTGGTTGCATGTGGCGGCGACCTCGCACTTGACCTATTACCAGTATCATGAGAAACGCGGCAAAGCAGCCACGGATGCCATCGGGATTTTGCCGCACTTCTAGGGGATTAGCGTCCATGATAGCTGGGCCAGTTATCTGGAGTACGCCTGTACCCACGCGCTCTGCAATGTCCATTACCTCAGGGAACTCACCTTCATCTCTGAGCGCTATAAGCAGCAATGGGCCAACGCGATGAAAGGCTTGCTGCTGGAAATCAAAGCGCAGGTCGATCTGGCCCGTGCGCACGGCAAAGCCGTCTTGCCTCGGGCCACCCGTCAGGAGTACGAAGCGCGCTACCTGCGTCTGGTGGAGCAGGGGATTGCCGCCAATCCGCCACCGCAGCGCACAAAAGGCACCCGCGGCCCGCTGCGGGGAGATGATGTGCGCAATCTGTTGCGTCGGTTGCGCGACTATCAAACCCTGATCTTGCGCTTCATGCATCAGTTCATCGTGCCTTTCGATAATAATTTAGCGGAACAAGATATTCGGATGATGAAGGTGCAGCAAAAGATCGCTGGCTGTTTTCGCACCCCTGAGGGTGCCACGATCTTTTGTCGCCTGCGTAGTTACCTGTCCACCATGCGTAAGCAAGGGGTTCATCTCCTGACTGCCTTACACCACGTCTTCTTAGGTTCGCCTCTCCTCCCTCTCTTGGAGGCTGAGTAGTTACGAAGGCCAAATGGTTTTCTACCTCTTCAAAAAAGCGGTAGAGTTTGGTTTGGGGCACATTTCCTTCACAGCACTGGTACATCCAGCACTGCAGCGACTTGAGAACCTGCACGAGGGGGAAATAACTCTCCCATTGATACTGAAAGCTCAGTGGTCGAAACTTTTCCGCTTCACCTTCTCCGTACCGTGCGTTTACCCCGTCACAATTCAACTGGAACATGGCGTTTGCGAGTTTTTCATCCCAGTTATCACTGGCCAGATCAATGTCGTATTTCCGCGTCAGCCGGTCCAGCCAGAAACCGTTGTTTGATGTTTCACGGGTAAGCCACGTCACCACTCTGTTTATGGTTTGATCATCAACCATGAATGCGCTCATCAATTTATTCACCTCCCTTCTCAGGCACGAAAAAACCCGCTCTGTTGGCGGGCGTACGGATTGCTCCGGCATAGCGTACCTGCTTCTGGACAGTAGGTAAACTGTCCAGTTGGCAGAAACACTATCTTGTTGCTATTTCTGTCGCTTGTTCATGCATCTGCATAAGCAATGCCTGTCCTTTTGGACTGTCAAAGGCTGTGTACTCTATTGTGGTCGTAGGCTGTTTGCGAACTTCGCTGTAACCAAGCTTGACCCGCCGGAATTCCCCCACACGCATGTCAATTGTGTATTCCTTGAAAATTTGCAGCTTACTTACGCCTGGTTGTATTTCCACAGGCCGGTACCACTCGCGACAAAAATTGCATGGTTCTTTATTTTCCATAACACCACCTCCTTTCTCAGGTCAAGAAAAAGTAGTTGACCTGCTCCTGGCGAGGATGTATACTCCTCACCAGTTGGTAGCCCAACTACCTTAAAACATGTATATGATCGGAGAGCACTGTTTGCAGACAGTGTTTTCTTGTTCATCCCATGTCGCATCCTCTAAAACAATCCATTCCATACAGTGAATACACTGCACAAATTGGTTGCCTTGTTCATCTATCATAAATTTCACCTCCTTCCAGCCAAACAGAAACACGAGCCTTTTTCGGCTTTGAAGTGTTCTTCTCTGGCCGTTTTTCCCGCGCTGTAAAATCGTTGCCTGTCAAGAGCCGTAACTTTTTACCGCTTTTCGCTCTTGACAGGCAACAGATCCATAAGACCTCATAACGGAGATAATGAGAAAGCCAGAGAAGAACACGATTGGGACCCGGTGTGATTTTTATAGCCATAGCATGGCGGCGATGAAGGAAGGGACGCAAAGCGTGGGAGGGAATGCGTCGCCGCCATTCCTTAGTCAGGGCGCGAACGTCGAAGCGGAAAATATTGTGGATGGGAAAAGATAGAGAAGTTAGAGGGGGTTGGTAGTGGTTGGCAAAACGTCTCCCGTTTTAGCCGCAGCGGCCAACCACTACCAACCCTCCACTTTCCTCCCCAACTGCCCTAACAGGGCAGTAAGAAAAAAGAAACACCAGAAGACGAACCAGAAGACAGGGTTCTGCTCTGCGTTCTGCCATTAGTCATTCCCTGCAAAAAGATTGGGTATTATTGACCTTGCCGTAGTATTGGAGAAATTTTAGGCCATATACTCCCCTCAACATGATTGAATACGGCGGCATATCGCAACTGACCCATACACCCACCACCGAAAAAAAAACAAGAGCGGAGTAAACTGCTTGCAGAAGTAGAAGCCCGAAGGCAGCAAAATTACCAGCGCTACATTAGAAAAATGCGCGATAACCTCAACAGAAATAAAATTGATCTCTTTTTCGATTGACTTACAAAACTATCCTATGGCATACTTGCGTATGTGGGGATATCTGCGGATACCTCTACAAACTTAGGCGGAGTTATTGATCGTATGGCAACAGTGAAACAACTGCGGCTGAAAGCGCGCCTGTCAATTCAGGGACTTGGGAGACTTGCAAACGTGGATACGAAAACTATCAGACGAGCAGAAGACGGACTCCCCATACAGGAGCTAAAAGCCGTAGCCATTGTTGAGGCGCTAGGACAGGCTTTAGGTCAAGAACTCAGCCCCCGTGATGTGGACGACTTACACATTTACGGTGAGTCGTAGTCTCACTGTATTCCTGTTTTTGTGTTTTCTTCTATTGTCGTAGGTTCTGAAAGGAGATTAAGCCTATGCGCGCAAGAAGCGTCCAGACAGTCATCTGAACGCTTCAAGAGACCTTTTTTGCTGCTGCTTTGTGCTGCCGGACTTGTCACCCCCACAGCACAAAACACCGAAAAACCAATCCATTTTTCCGTTGTTACACAGATGCAGCACAGAGTATAGCGTTATGCTGCTTTGTGCTGCCAGGACAGGCTAAAGGTCTAAGCACAGTATACGCGCTTATAGCCTTGCCTGTCAATTCAGAAAGGCAGATACGTGCAAGGCACTACACCATTTTACCCGGTACAAAGCAACACACCACTTACTGTCTCGTTTGAAACAGATACCAGCCACCCCCGGTGTATTGTCCCGGTCTACTTTGTTCATACACCGGAGCAACCCTTTTGCTCGAACACCCTTTGTGCATGCCACCAGAACCAGGCATACATTGCTCAGCTTGTCGCAGCAATCCAACAAGGGGAAATGACCCTGAGAGAAGCCGCCGACTTTGCAGACGGCAAGGGATTATAGCCGAAGGGAGAAAGAGTATGCGAGAGCAGAGAGGGATCAACGCCAACACCTTTAAGCGACGTGCGAGCTTGCCACCAGAGGAGCGTACCGTTTCCTATCATCACGTCGGAACTCGAAGCGGGATGCATCCAGAGGATACACCTTACATCACCACAACCCGCAGCTATCACGCGCCCAGGACAGAGACCTACTTTGAATTAAACGAGGAAGGCGAGGAGGCATATACCCGACCTCCAACGCGAACCAGCGCCAGGCGCTATGATCTTACGCCTTATGCCAGAGGGGAACGCCGGACAGAGGAACTACCACGCCAGGGAAAACACCCACTGTTTTACATCGGTATCTGCCTGGTGATACTGGTTGTCTTCCTCACCGCGTATACGCTCATTCCACCAGCGTTTCAGAAATGGAGCGATGATCGAACTTACGGGTATCCGCGCACCTTTCAAACAGATGCCAATGTAGGACATGGAGGCATGAGTCATTTTATTGCAGTCAACGAGCATGGAACTATTGAAGTGCTCGAAATCCCAAATGACCCAAGCAAGACAAACCAGCCCCGCATGTATATTATTGTCCGGCTCACCAACCAAGGGGCTGATCTCGTCCCTGCTACGCTGTCATTCCCTGATATCAATGGCGATGGCATGCCGGATATGCAGGTCACCGTGCTTGACGGGTCAAACCCTTCGGTGTGGGTACTGTTCAACAACGGAACATCATTTGTTTCAAAGCTCTAGCCAGTCTCAAGAGGAGCGGTAGCAATACCGCTTCTCACACGCCGGTTATATAGGACATCGAAGGAAAGAGTCGGCCAGACAAAAATTTGAAGCTGAAAGTGATAAAAGGCGAAAAAGCTATAAGCCCTACAAGGGCGAGGAGCGCCAGACAGAAAGTGAGCAGGGGATGCACACAAACACACTTGAGGAAACGGAATTGACGGACAATACCAACGAGCAGAACCAACAGCCGGAGCAGCCGGAAACAACTACTTCACCGGAACTGGAAGAAGCAAAGCCGGAACCACAGGAGCAGGAAGTAACAGCGCTTGTTCCCACAGAGCCGGAGGTGATCGAGGGAGAGGTTATTGAGCTTGAGCAGCCGGATCTCTCAGAAGATCATACACCGCCAAAGCAAAAGCCCTACTGGTTACTCATTCCGTTCACCATACTTTTCTGCCTGGTGTTTGTAGCATCCTCGTTTCTCTTTCCACTACTTACCCCATCAGCAACTATCACCATTATTCCGGTTGAACGAAACATCACCCTAACCGCAGCGATCAAGGTACACGGAAGGCAGTTACCAGCGCTTACACTCATGCAGAGCACCAGTATTGCAGCGACAGGGAAAAGACACCAGAACGCGACGAGAGCAGTTGGTACAAT
>WNGM01002725.1_pt1 | contig 17961 bp, 15 predicted proteins | sample 5400571 | NCBI WGS metagenome assembly WNGM01 (sample SAMN13153378, study PRJNA577476) | soil metagenome | isolation source: 100 cm soil or saprolite under Garry oak tree replicate 2 | place: USA:California | collected 2016-06-15 | reverse complement strand
TCTTGACGCCCTCGGAGAGATCGATGGCCAGCACTGCCTGATCGACTGGAAGACCACAACCAGCCGGTATTCAACGGAACCCGAGGGGTTGCTTTCGCTCGATCCGCAACTCATTTGCTATTCCTGGATCAGCGGGATTTCGGAAGTGGCACTCGTCGTTTTCGTGCGGAAGCATGCTCCCGAAATCCAATACTTGAGAGCGTCCATCTCGGAAGAGCAGCGCCGAGAATTCGGGAGCCTTGTAGAAACAACGATTGGCCAGATCGAAGCGGCTCAGTTTGTTTCGCACAGCGGTATCCGCTTTCCCCAAAACGGATGCGTGAGTTGCCCTCACCTGGGGCTTTGTCTGAACAACCAGCCGTTAGTCGACACGAATCTCGTGCGCAAGGCGGGAGCGAGCGACCTTGATTGGCTTGACGAGCTTGTGGATTAACGGACGGACTGCCGTGACACCGGAATTGCATCGTCGGCGGGCAGTCTTCGTCTTGGGCAAGATCGATGAGATCTTGAGTTGGGAGAAGACCAAAGAGCAGGAGAAGGACGCGCGGTTTGTCGAACTTGGTGAATTCTTATGCGAGGTTCGGGCGAAGCAGTATTGGAGGTTAGAGAAACTGAAGTCATTCGATGAATTTCTTGAGAAGTGCTTCCCGGAATCGCGGCGAAAAGCCTATTACCTGATGGCGATTCACGAGCATCTACCGCGGATCGCGAAACCGGAATTAAGGTTGATGGGCTGGACCAAGGCAAGGGAGTTGGTGAAGGTGGCCCGGCGGGAAGGACAGAGGTTCGATTGTGCACCCTGGGTGCACAAGGCCAGCTCGATGCCCAGGGAGGAATTCAAGCAAGAGGTCGTGCGGCACCTGACCGGGCAGGAGACCGAACCACACGAGATCCTCTACTTCAAGGTGTATAAGAGCCAGCTGCCGGTGATCGAAGAGGCACTCGAAACTGTTGGGTTGATGCTCGGCTCAGACAAATCGAGGGGTTACTGCCTGGAGATGATCTGTGCGGATTTTCTAGCGGGGGCCAACCTGACCGAGACTCAGCCAAAGGTTTGATTATGCAAAGCTCACTGAATTCGACGCGTCTGCGCCAGAAACGACCTCGACTCAAATTGGATCCGAAAGAATACGCAATCGTCCGGACACGCGTGCTCGAACGAGATCGCTGGCGGTGCCAAGAGTGCGGTTCCACGGAACGCCTGGAGGTCCATCATATGAAACCCAGGAGCCGGCTCGGTGACGATTTGATGAACAACTTGATAACGCTTTGCGTTAGTTGTCACGGCAAGTGTCACGGAGGTCGCCGGTAGAAATAACTATACTTATTCCCAAGGATGGCCAACCGATAGAAATCTGCGGTTTTGAAAAGCGCTCACGCTCAAGTACTGATGAAAGGCCTGGGTGGAGTCTTATTCGGGTGAGCACTGCGGAGCGAGCAATCGTGAGGCGCTTCAAGCTCTGACTTAGCGTGCTCCATAGAGTTGAAGGGGCGGGTGGCGACGAACTGGTTGGATGACCGGGTTAGGCGAGAATGCCTGACAGGTGCTGTAAGAGAGGCTGGCCCAGTTCAGAGTTCTGTAGCGAAATCTCGATATTAGCCATGAGGTAACCCATGCGGTCACCTGCGTCGTAGTGACGACCTTCGAAGCAAAAACCAAAAACAGGTTCATCCTGGCAAAGCAGGTTGAGAGCGTCTGTGAGTTGCACCTCTCCGCTTGCGTCAGCGTTGGTTTGGGCGATGGCAGACCAGATGGCGGGTTCCAGCAGGTAGCGACCGAAGACGCCCAGCCGAGAAGGTGCTTTATCGGCTGCCGGCTTTTCTACAAGCCCGATCAGAGGGATGGTGTTGCCAGATGGAGGCACTGTCGAGCGTTTTGCGCGGACGATACCGAAACGCCCCACGTCCTGAGGTTCGACTTCCCTAACAGCAACAACGCTTCCTCCATACTGTTCGCGGGCGCTCATTAACTGGCTGGTGACTGGCTCGCCATGGAGCATAATGACGTCGGGAAGCAGGACAGCGAAAGGCTCGTCCCCCACGAGTGACCGCGCGCAAGAAATCGCGTGGGCGAGACCAAGAGGACTCTCCTGCTCAACGTATCGTATATCCGCTAATTCTGCCAAGTTGCGGATAAGTTCGATCGATGCGCCTAATCGTCGCTCACTTAGGAAAGATTCAAGCTCATGGTCACGAGAGAAGTGCGCTTGAATCAAGGGTTTGTTGCCCCGGACCACGAGAATCACAGTTTCGATTCCGCTTGCGGCAGCTTCTTCTACCGCGTATTGAATGAGCGGCTTGCCGGCTACTGGCAGCATTTCCTTGGGGACGGCCTTGGTCGCGGGAAGCATCCTCGTGCCAAAGCCGGCCGCAGGAATGACTGCCTTGACAATTCTTTTGCCATTTTGCACAGCAAAGCTACCTTTGCAGAGATGACAGAGGAGAACTTCCGGGGGAAGGAAGTGTGCCGCGAGATTGGATCGTGGAGCTTATTCTTTTGCCGGAGACTCCACAGATCCCCACTTCATCTCAGCGATTTTGAATATCGGGTCGGAAACCAGCATGTGCCAAGTCGTCGCATGAAGGATCCCGTATGGGATGTTACCGTGGAGGAATTGATGATGAGAAATCGTTTGATATAGCCACGGCGACCGACCAGAAAGGTGTCGATTGGCCGGTTACAGGGACGTCGACTTCGGTTTGGTAAGGACACCCGTGGAATTAGCAACTGGTTGTAATACTTCATGAGCCCTTAAGATTGTGGCGGCAAAGGTACAGGGAACCATTCAAGACGCGAAATCCTTGTGTCTCATACATACGCAACGCAGGCGTATTAGGCAGCTCTGTTCTCACGACGACAAAGTTGGTGAATCTGGAGAGCCATTTGCAACCCTGTTCGACCAGGGCTCGTCCTACACCCTTTCCTCGCGAGGATTCCCCAATTGCGATCAGTTCGATTGAACCAACTCGAACCTCGTGTGCCATCAGGAATTTTAGGGCGATGAAACCCACAACTTGATGATTCTCTCGGGCAACGAGCACGTGGTCTGCCTGCGTTCCTAAGCAACAGTTCCGTGCCCAGGTGCCGTGGAGTCTTTCTACACCCTCACGTGGGAGTCGCATATCAGCTGTAAAGCGGCCCCAACGAAAAGCTACAGCGGAGATTCTCTGCACCTGGTCAATTTCGTCTCGCTTTACCTCACCCAATTCAATCCCCGAAGGAAGAACTACTTTGGAATCCTCTCTCAGGTCCTTGCCCAGGGTGACCGCGGGTACCAGCGTGTCAAACCCGCTTTCGGCGATAGCGCGAAGCAATGCTGGGTCGTCAGAAGGGATTCGCACGAAGATACAATCACCCAGAACTTCCTGGTGGTGTTTGAGACAATGAGTGATGAGCTGGAGAGAAGTTGCATAGCGCGTTAGCTGACTTGGAGCGCTAGCCAGGACCGTGAGACTCCGAACCTGGACTGACAACATACTGCTGTCCCAGGCTTTGTCCTCAAGGAGCAAACCGCCACAAGTACCATCTGCGGCTTCAGCGAACAACCTGACAAAGACAGAGGGGTGGAAGGCTCTCTTCAATAACGCTTGAATCGAAGTAACTTCGATGTCGACACCAACACCCGGGGCTGCCGAAGAGAAATAGTCCTGAAACAAGTCAGGGTGATCCCAGTCTCCCTGCTTTGCTTCACGGACTAAGAATCGGGAGCCAGACTCGACTTCTAGCAAGTCAGCGCACACTGGCGGCCACTTGAAAACGCCCACTCTTCGCGATCTGCTCACGCCACTCGACGTACTTCTCCAAGCCTTCAGGAACACTGACCTGGGCCTTGAAACCGAGTACTCGTTCAGCTTTCTCGGTGGAACACTGGCGACGCTTCACGAGGTTCACATCACACTCCTGGTAGATCGGCTGGAGGTCATAGGAAACCAGTTCTTTCAGATAATCGAAAACCTGCTTCACGCTCGTAGAATTGCCTGTCCCTACGTTAAAGAAATCAGCTGAAACATCAGCCTTAGCGGCAAGCACATTCGCTCGGGCTACATCTTCAACGTAAGTCATGTCCATTGTCTGGGAGCCATTCCCAAAAATCGTGATGGGTTGCCCATTGGTCATGATGTCATACCAACGGGGTACGATTTGCGCATAAGCGCCCTTGATATGCTGGCGCGTGCCATACACGTTGAAATAGCGCAGTGCCGCAAATGCCAGTTTGTGTTCGCGTTGAAAATTCCGGCAGAGCTGTTCGCCTGCAATCTTCGTAGCCCCGTAAATAGTCTCGTTGTTATACGGATGGTTTTCATCCATAGGGAGATATAGCGGCTCCCCGTAGACCGAACCAGTGGAGGAGAAAACGACTTTGTGGACTCCATGTTTAGCAGCGGCTTGCAGAACATTGAAGGTGCCAGTGATATTGGTTTCAATTGCCTTCCGAGGGAAAACGCGAGCTTCGAGCAGCATGATTGAAGCCGTATGAAAAACGAAGTCGCAACCCTTCATCGAAGCTTCTAAGTCTTCATAATCTCGGATGTCGCGAGTCACTACGTCTACCCGGTCTGTCTCGAGGGCCGACTTAAGGTTCCGTAGGTTTCCTTCGGCAAAGTTGTCGTACACAACTACGCGCGAAGCTCCCTCGGCAAGAATAGCGTCCACGACGTGGGACCCTATATGTCCCGCACCACCAGTAACTAGAACTCTACTTCCCTTTAGAGATTGCATATCATTTAGCTCCAACATGGATTTAAGAACGACGCGTACTGGCTATTACTTTGTGCAGTGCACGAGAAACATCCTGGACATCGGTTTCGGTCATTTGCGGAAACAGAGGCAAGCTAAGGATCCGATCAGAGAGCCAGGCAGCATTCGGATAATCCTCGGTCCGGTATCCGAAGCGTTTCTGGTAATACGGCTGCAAGTGCACAGAGACAAAATGGATCCCGCAACCAATGTTCTCTGCCTTTAAGATTTCCATGAATTGATCACGGGTGACATTAAGACGGTCAACGTCTAGTGTGATCACGTATAGATGACAAGCATGCCGGCGACCCGGTGCCCGGTGGGGAAGCGTGATTTCAGGGAGATCCGCAAGCAACTGGTCATAGAGGGCTGACCACTTCTGACGTAGACTCGTGATGAGCTCGATTTTCCGAAGCTGATGAATCCCCAGCGACGCTTCTATATCTGTCATGTTGTACTTGAAACCTGGATAAACGAGCTCCCAATTCGCAGAACCCTCTTTGGAGTATCGTTTCCACGCAGTGGTGCTCATGCCATGGAGACTTATGACACGGGCGAACTCTGCGAATTTTTTGTCATCGGCGATGATCATGCCCCCGTCGCCTGTCACCAAATTCTTACTTGCATAAAAGCTGAAACAGCCGGAATCCCCGAGAGTGCCCACATGCTTCTCTCCATACTTTGCACCGATCGCGTGGGCAGCATCCTCGATGACGACCAGATGACGACGTCGCGCGATCTCAAGAATTTTGTCCATATCGCACGGCTGGCCTGCCATATGGACCGGAATGATTGCCTTAGTCCGCGCCGTGATCCGTTCTTCGATGAGTTCTGGCGCCATGTTAAAAGTGTTCCGATGCACGTCCACAAGCACTGGCGTTGCGCGTTCGTAAAGGATGGCATTGGTAGTAGCAGGGAAAGTGATCGGGCTGGTGATAACTTCATCCCCGTCTTTCACCCCAGCAGCTACGATTGACACGTGCAGCGCGGCTGTACAAGAACAAACGGCGATAGCGTGATTTGCCCTGGTGTAATTCTGAAATTCCTCTTCGAATTGAGACACTTTGGGACCGCGACTCAGCCAGACCCCATTGAGGGTGTCCATTACTTCCTGCTTCTCCTCTGGGCCAATCCAAGGGCGGGTAAGAGGAAGAAAATCCTGGCGGGCTGGAGGCCCGCCTTTTGCCGCCAACTCCGTCGACTCGACTGATTGCATTATAGGTTTCAACTGTCACTCCTTAGGGAGAGTTTGATAGCTGGTCACTTCGACTGCATCTTCCGCGCGCGCGTTGAACACACTCGCACCCACTTCACCAGGTGAATAGATTCCCTTTCTAGTTACGAGCATTGCCCAGACGCCACGAAAAAAAATCGTCAAGTCCAGCGAGAGGGAATAATTTCGCACATAATCTAGATCCAGCTCATTGCGCACTCGCCAAGGCAATTCGTTGCGACCATGAATGAGCGACATACTGAGACATCCAGGACGCATCCGCAACTTCTCCAGGGCCCAAGCTGGGAGCTCGTCAGTGTATTGGGGCGTTTCAGGGCGTGGGCCGATAATACTCATGTCTCCGAGGAGCACGTTTAACAGCTGCGGAATCTCGTCTAGACTAAACTCGCGCAGCCATCGCCCCACGCGAGTGACACGGGGATCGTTGCGTCCGACATAGGCGGAGCCGTCAGAATTTCTTAGGTGTGCTACACCTTCATACATGGTGCGAAACTTATACATGCAGAATGGACGACGGTTTCGGCCGGACCGCAACTGGCGGAAGATTACGGCACCAGGTGATTCCAATCGCACAAGGATTGCTATTATCAGAAAAAGCGGCGCTGCCAAGACCAAGCCGGTCGTTGCGATCAGAACATCTGACAGTCTCTTAATCGCCATTTGAATCTTGAGGTTCATTGACAAGTTGCTGTTCCAGCTGGAGGTAACAGCCTCATGTGAGCCGTTCCGGGCATCGCCAGACGTCTGTGCCGGCTTATTCATCCGACGGGGCGAACTGCTTTCTTGCGGATCCGGCCGAATAATTCCAGCGCTTTCATGTAGCAAAGATTCTAGTTGCGAGAGTACTGTAGCTCTCGAGAAATTCGCTGAAACGAACGCTCGACCTGAAGCGCCGCAGTGTGCTCGAAACTCCTGGTCTGTAAGGAGCCGCAGGATTGCTTGGGCCAACGCGGTCGGATTCTCAGGCTCAACGGCGATGCCACAGCCGGAGCGTGAGACGGCGATCCCTGCCGCACTTTCTGGAGCGGCAGTGACGACAATTGGTCGCCCCGCTGCCATGTAGGTCAGCAATTTGCTTGGGATTACAGAGTCTGTTACGTCCCCGTGCTGATGGAGAATTAGGACATCGGCGGCTGCCAGCATCTCTGCGAACTGCTCTTGTGGCTGCAACGGCAAAAACTTGACATTGCTTACGCCGAGACTCGTCGCTTCAGCAACGACAGCGGCTTTTCTGGCGCCATCACCGACGATAAGGAATTGAATGTCCCTTCTCTCGTGGAGAAGTTTGGCGGACCTAACTAAGAGTTCGAGTCGCTGTTTATCTCCAATGTTTCCCGCGTGCAGGACAACAAAGGCGGCCGCGTCGACTTCGTATTTTTGCCTGAACCCCTGCCCCGGAATATCGGGCCGAATGACTTCGGTATTTACCCAATCAGATACTACGGCTACCTTCTCGACTGGTACACCCTTGCCGCAGATGTTCTCTGCAAAGCTGCGACCCAAGACGAACAACTTTGTTGCATGAGTGTAAGCGAAATCCTCTAGCCGACAAGCTAAAGAGATGAGTAGGGGGGCTTTCAGCATACCGAGTTGGATCGCGATATCGGGTACTAAATCTTTGATCCAGAGAATGACTGGTACGCGCCATAAAAGCCTAAGGATGGATGCAGAAATCGATAGCTCCAGTGGCGGTGTGACACAGACGATCACATCCGGCCGACCTGAAGCGAGTGCTGGCAGCAGGGCTTGAATGCCGAAGCTGCCGTAATAAAGCACACGTTTGAGAGGAGTCGGACGTTTGGGTATGTAATTCAAAATACGGTAGACACTGACTCCATCAATCATCTCCTTCGTATAAGAGTGACCGCGATATTCTGGCCATACCTTCCATTGAGGGTAATGAGGAAATGTGGTGACTACTGAAACAGAGTGTCCCGCTGCTGTGAGATAACGGCAGAAATCGGCAGTAAGCGGTGCTGATGCGGTTTTCTCCGGAGCATAGTTGCCCGCCATTACCAAAATGCGCATATGTTATGACCCTGTGCTAGACCAACAACACTGCAATGACCATGTTTGTGGGTAGTTGTTCAAGAATTTACTAACCAGAAGTTCTCAGAAATTGGTTAACTCGTGAACAGAAATATAGCTACCACGACATCGCAGGGTTGGAGTGATCAGCCCGAACACAGCATACCCTGAGCAAAACACAAAGCTCCTCGAACATTCTCCTCAATGGGGCTTGCAATTAACCTAAGATGAAGCAGTGAAGGCACGGACCGATTCCCATTTCATTTCAGCGACTTTGATCGCGGGATGAGACACTAGTAGGTGCCATACGATTGCTTGAAACGCTTCAGTGTGAGGAGTCACCGAATCCCCGTTCACCACGGGCACGAGTACGCAAGCGTTCGCCACTTTTGCAGTGTACCCACCGTCTCGGCCGACAACGCCGCAGATAGTAGCACCGACTTCCTTGGCATACTGAAGGGCTTTAACCAGATTACGGCTGATATTGCGGTCCACATCGCCACCGCCCACAGAGAAAACGAAGACCATATCGTTGGAGCCAAGGCGGCTGCCACGAAGCCACTGAGCGTAGGCGGTCTCCCAACCCTCGTCATTTACTCGAGCGGTCAGTTCGGAGATATTATCGGAGGGCGTGTAAGCCTCGATGCCGGCGATTTTCCGGAAATCGTTCACCGCGTGGGAGGCGTGACCCGCCCCGCCACCGACGCCGAGGAAGAATAATCTTCCACCTCGGGCGCGAAGCTGGACCAACAAGTCGAGCGTGCTCTGGATTCTTGACTGGTCAAGCAATTCGAGAATTTTTATTTCTTCTTGAATGTATTGATTGATATAGTTCATTGTGGTTTCAACTCAAAACAACCATCACTGAATGAGTATTTCTCTGCAGCGTCGACATCGCCAGTCTCAAGGGAGTAGATGACGCCCGAGGCTTCCCCTAGATCACGAACGATAAAATCAGGCTTTGCATTGTGCCGTGCGAGTTCGTCACAAACATAGCATTTGCGAGCGCTTACAAAAATTGTAGTAGTGTGTGCCGCTGCGCCCGCGAGAATGTCTGTTACGCCGTCGCCCACCATATAAGACCCGGTAACATCTATGTGACAATCACTCGCCGCCTTGAGCAAAAGACCTGGCTTCGGCTTTCGGCATTCACAGACCTTGCGGTAGAACGGAAGAACCGAGTCGGGATGATGACGGCAGTAATACACGGCGTCGATGTTCCCACCAGTAGATCGTACAGAAGCGTGCATCTTGTTTGTGATTGCATTTAATTGAGTCAAAGTAAACTTTCGTTTGGCAATACCGGGCTGGTTGGATATGACTACCACCAGAAGTCCTAGCTGGTTCAGGCGGTTGATAGCTTCGCCTACGCCGGGAAAAAGTGAGAACTCGCTGGCACGCGCGGGGGAGTCCACAGTACCAAATTCAGGATGAGAGACGTATGGGTTGATAACCCCATCGCGGTCAAGAAAAACGGCTCGCGCTCTCATTTAGAGATTCACCAAGACCTTTGCACCCTCGAAGTCGAAGTTGTAACGCATTTCGCGCAAGCCAGCTTCGGCAAGCGCCTTGCGCAGTCCAGGCTTGTGGCTGTTTGGGCAGTAGAACATGAAGAAACCTCCTCCCCCGGCCCCCATGATCTTTCCTCCCTTCGCTCCGTTTTCACGAGCGATGCTGTACCACTCATCGAGCCGGTCATCGCTAATCTTTTTCGACCGCTTCTTCTTATTCAGCCAGTGTTCATGGAGTAGGTCTCCAAAGCGCTCCAGGTCGCCTTCCTCCAGCGCTTCTTTAATGCGGTAGCCAAGCTCCTTGGTCCGGTGGAGAGCCTCGATCATCGAGCTGTCACCGTTCTCGGAATTCACCTTCTGCTCTTGCAAGATATCCGTGCTGGAGCGAGTAATGCCGGTGTAGAAGAGCAACACGTTGATGGCGAAGTCCTCCATAGTGGAAATCGAAAGATTTAGGGGGCTGACATGAACCCGTCCATCCTTCTCGATCTCAAGAGTGGTAATACCCCCGAAGGCAGCCAGATAATGATCGTGCTTGCCGACGGGATGTCGCGCTAGATTCATTTCGATGTCGCACGCTTGCTCAGCGAGCGCCTGAGTGGGAATCGTCTCTCGCTTTAGGGCGTGTAAAGCAGTCAGCAGCGCGACGACATAGGATCCCGAGGATCCTAAACCGGTTCCGGCTGGGACATCGGCCATCGAAACAATCTCAAGGCTGCCTCCGACATTCAGACACCTCAGGGCGGGACGAACCAAGTCGTGTTGAATCTCATCACCGGAGGACACCTGTTCGTAGCGCGAATACTTCAGTCGAATCAGCTCATCGGCTGCAGGTCTGTTTACATGAATGTACACGTACTTGTCAATTGCCCCACTCAAAATAAAGCCGCCGTGCTTGTTGTAGTAGGAGGGCAGGTCAGTGCCGCCTCCTCCCAACGAGATCCGCAGTGGTGCTCTAGCGAGAATCATGAGTCCTTTTCAAAACTGAACTATTGGGGAGAAACTTCCATGGGAGTCTTGTCAACGGCCCCAAGGGCCTAGGGCTCCAAGACCACGCCTACCTCAGTTGGCTGAGAGACTTGCATCATAAACCCCGGCTGCCGACCGCCGCAGCGTGACGCTCGTCCCATTGCGCGAGGATTCATAGGTTGCTTCAACGATTTTCAAGGCCTCCCATGCGTCCACGCCGCAGGCGGATAGCAGGGTTTCGTTCCCATTTCGCTTTTCCCTGTCGCCAATTACGCTGGACATAAAGGTGGCCCATTCTTTCACCCAGACATCGTCCAGTGCATTTTGGCTCTTGCCTGAAGCGAAATCGGTCTCTTGCACTTCAGGCGGCCCCCCTCCGGAGCGTCGGCGGACAATTTGTAGTTGCTGCGGGCCATAATGGCCACTCAGCCCATTGATGTGAAGTGCGCCATCCTCTCCGTAAATCTCGAACGAAAATAAGTTCTTCCATTGCGTCCAGCTTGCGTGCAACCAAGCGAGCCTGCCTGAATTAGTGCGGAGAGAGAGGAATGCATTGTCCTCAAGTTCCCTGTCTTTCGAGTCTTGCTTCGAACCCCAAAAGTACGTGCTGACTGAGCCGAACACTTGTTCAAACTCCCCAAGAAAGCAGCGGCTCAGATCAATCAAATGAACACCCTGGTCGAGCAGTTCACCACCGCCTGCCATCTCGCGATCGCCACGCCACTCTAGGTTATTGTCAGGGCGACCCCCGTGACCGTATCTGCCGCGCACGTACATGGGTTCGCCGATGACTCCTGCAGCTACCAGCTCACGTGCACGCGCCACGGCGGGGTAGTGGCGCAAAGTGAACCCTACAAATAGTCGGGTGTAACTCTGCGAGGCCATCGGCACAGCGGGCCCAAGCTCCCTAGTAGGCGTGCTACCGTAAGCGGCCTTAAGCACAATTTCAGCCTCAGTTGCGTTGCGTGCCCCAGGTTTTTCGCAGAAAACATACTTCCCAGCATTCAGGGCAGCCGTCGTGATGGGAGCAAGATATTTGTGTGGTGTGGCCACAACAATCGCATCGACGTCTTCGCGCTCGATCAGTTTCTGCCAATCATTGCCGGCTTGGCACCCCGCTTCAGCCGCCAACGAATGCGCGTGCTCCGCGATTGTGTCCACAACTTCAATAAGTTCACTTTGCGGATGTGCCTTCGCAGAGAGGCTGCGGATTCGACCCATACGGCCGGCGCCCACGACTCCAACCCTCAGTTTTTGCAACATTAGCCTCCGACCGCCAACGCTGGCTGCATCATCTTGTGTTTGCTTGTGCTGTCGCGGCCTGGGCCCGCATCTCTTCCAAGAGCGGGCGCAAAGTAAAGGGATCCATGCGGCGTAGAGTGAACCAAGGTTGCGACATAACCTGCGCTATGCGCTCATCAGTCCATGATTCCCATTTGTCGTTGGGAGCGGAGATTAATCGGCCTGTCAGGTTGCGCGAATCGTCTGAGGCGAGAAATAGTGCTAGGTCTGCCGGAACTTCACGGGGTGTGCCCCCCTCGCCGGTTTCTCGGAGACGGCGAATCCGGTGCAGTAACTCCCCCGCTCGCTCACCTGCAGCTAAGACCGAATCCTGAAGCTTCGTGTCCACTGCTCCTGGCGCGATGGCGTTGACTTGGATGTTGAACTCCTTAACTTCCTCGGCCAACGTTTCGGTTAGCCGAACCACGGCTGCCTTTGACACACCGTAGGCGGAAAAACGGCACAGTGGGGAAGTCGCGCCTCCACCTGAGAAATTAATGATCTTGCCGCGGCCCGCACGGATCATGTGCGGCAATACCGACTGGCAGAGGAGGAATGGGCCAAACAGATTCGCGGAGAAGGTATTCGCCCACTCCCTTCCGTCAACCTCCCAGACACGTCCAATTGGGCCGTATGTGCCGGCAGCGTTAACCAGGATATCTATGCGACCGAACAATTCGATGGATTTCTTCGTCAAGGACACCACTTCTGGCGGAACTGTCACATCCGTGACAACGAAGCGCGCGGTTCCCCCTTCGGAGTTAACGGCCTCGGCGACAGCTTGTAGCTCCGGGGCTGTGCGGGCCGCCAACATCAACTTTGCACCCTCGGCGGCAAATCGCAATGCGATGGCTTCGCCGATGCCTCTCCCTGCGCCCACAATAAGGGCAACCTTATCCTGCAGCCGCTCGCGTCTGCCGGCTTTACTCTGCTGATTCTGTTGAGACATGGATCATCGACCTCCCATAGAGAATGTTCACAGCGACCGAATGTCTGGAGTTTTCGGTAATAGAGTTCGGCGACCAATCCCAGAGTAGACGAACCCCACCTCTGACATTTTCTTTGGATCAAAGAGGTTTCGGGTATCAATGAAGACCGGCTGACGCATCGAGGATCGAAGGCGGGGCCAATCGAGCTCAAGAATACCTTCCCATCCCGTCACCAATACAAGTGCATCGCAACCCTTAGCTAACGCGTAGGGATCGGGAGAACCAATGAAATTTGATGGAGAGTTCCCATTTCCCAAATCAGCCAGAGGGTCGTAAGCTCGGACTTCCGCACCTTCATCCACCAGGCCTGAAATGATCTCTTCTGCAATTGAGCGCCTCAGAGTATTCGTTCCGGGCTTATATGTCAGCCCGAGTACGCCAATACAACGACCTCTTAAAGATTCGTAGCGTCTGAGGAGGCGCTGTTTCACGACTAGCGCTCGCTCGCGATTCACAGCCATGACCGCATCCATCAGTCGCATTCGGCAGTCATTTTCGCGCCCGAGGTCCTGGAGCGCACAGATGTCCCGGCCCAGCGTTCCGCCAGCAAATCCCAGACCTGGACTCAGGTAAGCGTGTGGTCCTATTCGGCGATCGAGTTTCATGGCTTTAGCAACATCCATCGCGTCGGCACCGACAAGGTCACAGAGATCCGAGATTTCGTTGATGAAGCTAATGGCGGTGGCCAAATAGGTATTTGACGCATGCTTGGCCATTTCCGCAGACCGCAACCCGATGAGCAACATAGGTCGCTTCAGTGGTCGATACAAGGCGGCCACACGCTCGGCAACCTCCGGCTCTTCGGAGCCGATGACAAAACGGTCAGCGTGAAAAAACGTGTCCACTGCTTCGCCCAGACGCAGGAACTCGCAAATGTAGGCGAGATCGCATCTCACTGCGGGTCTCTGTTCCTGGACGAGCGCCCTCAGTTTCTCTGACGTGCCCACAGGCACTTGCGAAGCTACGCAAAGTACGATGTCCCGTGAGCGAAACTGGCCGACTTTTCGAGCCGCCTCAAGCACGGGCTGTAGTTCTGGCTCGTCCAGGGCGTTGATCGGCGTATCAATGGCGATGAATACGAATTGCGCTTGAGAGAGCGCTTGACCGTAGTCGCAGGTAAAGTGCAGGCGCCCCGCCTTAAGGTTGCGCCGAATCAAACTCCCCAGTCTGGGCTCGTGCACTGTGGGATTGCCATTACTCAGCGAGGCCACAGCGGACAGATCGTCACCGACTGTCGTAACTTTGTAGCCCATCTCGGCGAAACAAGCCGACAGAACAGTAGCTTGATGCCAAAGACCCACAATACAGATGCGCGGTGTCCGACGAGCCTTCTCTCTGGATTTTCGGGTGCTCATGATCGATTGTGAGGTTGACACCAGACTGGCGCATAACGCGTTCGGCCTCCAGGAGGAACTCCTCGCCGACTGTCTGTGTACCTAGCCACTCAATGTATTGCTGGACATTTTGCTCCACCGGAACAGATGGACTCCAGCCAAGCTTTTGCAGCGGCGAGATATCCGATACCGTGTGGCGGGTGTCGCCTACGCGGAACTCTCCTGGTATAAGTGGTTCCATTCTCGAGCCGAACGCGTCGAGCATCATACGCGCGAACTCCAGGACGCTTACAGCCCTACCGCCCCCCACGTTGAACACGCGGTAGTTAGCTTCTTCCTTTTCCATGACCAACACGTTCGCTCGGGCGATGTCTCGCACATTCACATAGTCTCGCAACTGATTCCCGTCCTCGTACACCAGTGGCGGCATGCCATGCATAATGCGCATCGCAAAACGCCGTGCGATGCCAGAGTAGGCGTTGTGAAAGGAATTGCGAGGTCCTTGAACGTATGTGTAGCGCATGCACACAGTTGGGATACCGTAGCGATGTCCAAGTTGATACGCCAACTTTTCTATGGCATATTTTGAAATGCCGTACGCAGTGTGAGGATTCGCCGTCGATTCATCGATCAGCAGGGGTTCCATTTCAAGACTGCAGATCGGACACCTTATTTCCCACTTGCCCTGTTCAAGCTGGCCCAATGATCTACCCGCCGGCAAAGTCACACCGTGAGTCTGTCCGGCGGGAACACTAAAGACTGGACGAAGGTGCTTTGGACGAATACTCTGTCGCTCGTATTCGGTGTGCGCCACATCCCTTCCGCCCGTGCACACATACCTACCCTCTCCGCAGACCGCCTGTGAAGAGGCAAACACAATTTTCTTTACGGGGAACCGTTTGGGATCCGAGACGATGAGCTCGAACAGCAGAGCAGAACTCTCCGTGTTGGTGTGAATAAACTTGCTGAACTCCGGCAGGTAATCCTGATATGCCGCTAAATGGAACACCGCGTCCACGGATTCCAGGGCCCTCGCCAAGTCAGCTGGGTTAGCAACGTCTCCCTGAATAAATTCGGCTTCGGAAGGGACCCATTCCGGCTTTCCTTTGGGGTGAACACGCGGCTGAAGGCTATCAAGAATGCGAACACGGTACCCGCGTTCCAGCAGCGCATCCACTGTGTGAGATCCGATGAAGCCCGCTCCACCTGTCACCAGTATGAGGTCGTTCGGTGAAACAACTTGTCTGCTATCGGTCTTCCGTTCTAGCGACAAGCGAATTTCACGGGTTCCGTCTGACACCTGTCCTCCCCCGAGCAATGCTCTGCGCCCAGCGTTACGATTCTGCGTGTACTTTTCATTAGAAGTGCCGAATGCCTCCAAATTTCGAATTAATCGGCCGCAGCTGCCTTAGCCCTTATGATTTGCTCCCCAACTTTTGTCGCATCTTCGTTGAACTGCCGCACCGTCTCGCGAGTGTATTTGTGGTCGACCATCTTTGGCAGAAACTGCGGAGGTATGGTGATGATGTGCGCCCCGGCTAGGGCTGCAGATTGAACGTCGAGCACCGCCCGTATGCTCCCGACGATAATTTTCGCCGTATAGCCCCACATATCAAGCCAGCTGCGGACGTTTCGGATCGTGACCGCGGGATCGTTCCCTTCGTCAGCTACCCGGCCGGCGAAGATGCTCACGTAGGTCGCCCCTGCCTTCACCGCCAACACAGCTTGGTTGAACGAAAGTATCGCCGTCGCATTCACTGCAATGTTTTGATTCGTAAGTTTGTTGATCACGCCGAGCGAAGAAATCCCGTCCTGATTCACAATGGGAATCTTGATGACGATGTGGGGAGCCCAGTTGGCAAAGGCGCGTGCTTGCTGAAGCATTTCCGCATGATCATTTGTAGTGACTTCAACGCTTACCGGGCGCTCACCCAGCACTTTACAAATTCCTCGCGTACAGGATTCGAGATCCCGAACTCCCTCCTTAAACATGATGGTGGGATTCGTGGTCACCCCGTCGATTACGCCCTCTTCAATCCATTTCTTGATTTCATCCAGGTTTGAGGAATCCAGAAAGATTTCCACTTCACCCTCCTTGAGAGATGCCGACTAGCAATTGGAATGGCCTTTGGATATTCCGCGGTCGAGACGGCCCGAGAAACGCGGCACGCGAGATTGACTCGGCAGACTTTCTAATGGGCTGCGGTGCTCACAGTCCTCGCTTTGGGCATCCTTCCCGCTTTTCGTAGCTCACTTTCGATCCAAGCATAGGTCGTGGCTAAGCCCTCCTCGAGTGAAATCGAGGGCTCCCATCCCAGTACCTCAAGTACCCGGCGATTATCGCTATTGCGGCCGCGCACACCTTGTGGCTTGCTCAAGTCGTGACGCATGCTCAGCTTCTTTCCGGCGATCCCGCTGATGAGCTCTACGAGCTCATTTATTGTTACCAATCTGTCTGTCCCCAAATTTAGCGGCGAGCGATGGCTAGAAGCCATCAACCGCAGCAGTCCCTCCACACAATCATCGATGTACATGAACGACCTTGTCTGCAAGCCGTCACCCCAGACTTCGATTGTGTCTCCATCATTAGCCAAGGCCACTTTGCGGCTGATCGCCGCTGGAGCTTTCTCGCGGCCGCCTTCATAGGTGCCTAGTGGCCCATAAACGTTGTGAAACCGCACAATCCGCGTTTCGAACTTGTAGTCTTGCAAGTAGTAGCCGCAGAGTTGTTCCGCGTATAGTTTTTCCCAGCCGTAGCCGGGCTCGGGGTCGGCCGGGAAGGCGTCTTCCTCTTTCAAAGGTGTTACGTCCGGATCCGTTTGCTTGCCTTGCGGGTAAACGCAGGCAGAAGAAGAAAACAGGAACTTCTTCACCCCTTGGACGCGGCTTGCCTCCAGCATGTGCGCATTGATAAGGATATTGTTGCGAGCTACTTCGGCATGATTTGCGGTGATAAAGCCGATTCCCCCCATGTCGGCGGCCAGGTTATACACCTGGTCGATCCCGCCTCGAACTGCCAGGAGACATTTGTCGAATTCTCGCAGGTCCAGGATCTCGAATTCGTCTGCGCTCGTAGCTTCATACTCCGGCTGCTTGATGTCCGCGCCCCGAACCCAATGGCCTTCCGCCTTCAACCGCTTCACGAGATGGTGCCCAATGAATCCTCCCGCGCCGGTTACCAGGATGCGATCGCTCTTTAACATGTCTTTCGTCCTTTCCCCTGAAAAACGATTTGTTCTACGCCTGGGCTTTCGTTGCCATCGCGAGCAAGCAATCGCCGCGGCCACGCCGGTTTCCAAGCCACAGCACCGGAAAGAGAATGAACCTCACAAACAGCATGAATAGCCCCACCAGGAAAGGGTTTCGCAGCTGACGGTTTTTTTCGCCATTCCGTGCAAACAAATAAGTGATCATGGACTGCGCTACCCACGGCGCGGGAGTGACACTGCGAGTCTCAACTCCCGTAAAGCCGCTCTCTGCCAGTAATCGGCGCAGGACTTTCGAAGAAAAGTGAAACGTGTGAAAGGGCACGTGCCAGTTGATCCAGGACTTGCCAAATACTCTGCGTAACCAACTCTCGCTATTGGGGCAACTGATCCAAACTTGGCCACCGTTCCCAAGAATCCTGTTAGCTTCCAGCAACATTTGTTTGGGATCCAGCGCGTGTTCCATCACATTGGACAGCACCACCACGTCGTACGGAGCCTCCGGATGGAACTCTTCCAGTAAGCGCGTATGAACCGTCAGGCCCGCTTCCCGCGCCACCGCGGCGGCCGCTTCATTCAGGTCCAGCCCTTCCGCCTGAAACCCGTTGCGGGCATAGATTCGCAGCCCTCGACCCTCGTTGCAACCCACGTCCAAAAGCCGTCCCCTGCCG
>WNGM01001647.1_pt1 | contig 18000 bp, 15 predicted proteins | sample 5400571 | NCBI WGS metagenome assembly WNGM01 (sample SAMN13153378, study PRJNA577476) | soil metagenome | isolation source: 100 cm soil or saprolite under Garry oak tree replicate 2 | place: USA:California | collected 2016-06-15 | reverse complement strand
GTGTGTCTACATCTTTTTCAGCAGTTCTGCCAGACGATCATAGGTCTCATTGAGGCCTTCTTCCATGCCACTTTGGAGCATGCCATCGCGGTCAGCGACTGATTGGAAGACTGATTGAACAGTTAACCTGGTTCTTCCTCCGGGCAATTCCTCGAGTTTCATCGTCTCCAGCGTCACATGTCCTGTTTCCGGTAAGCCTTCAAACTCAAAGGTATCAATAATGCGCTCAGGTGCCAGGACTTCGTGGTACACGCCGTGAAAGGCGTAGGCGTTTCCCTGAGCGTCCCGGTTGAGAAAGCGCCATTGCCCACCAGGTCTCACGTCCATCTTGTCAACTTCGGTGGAAAGGTTTCGCGGTCCCCACCACTGGGGGATCAGTTCTGGATCGGTGCAGGCTTTAAAGACGAGCTCGCGCGGTGCATCGAATTCGCGCGCGATGAGGATTTCTTGTTTTCCCGGTTCTGCAAGAATAGTTGTTGTTTTGGCTGTCATAGGATGTTATTCACCTTTCTTCTTTTTTTCACGTTCGAGTACGGTATCTAAGGCGTCAAAACGTTCACTCCACGTTTGCTGCATTTGCTGAGCCCAGGCTTCAAATTGAGACAGGGTCTGTGGATTGAGGCGGTATACGCGCTTTTGTGCCCGTTTTTCCATTTCCACTAAGTGTGCCTCACGTAAGACTTTGAGGTGTTGTGAGACTGCTTGTGGGCTGACAGGGAATTGCTCGTAGATGGCAGTCGCAGGTAACTCGCCATTGCTGGCAAGGAGTTCTAGAATGTGCCTTCTGGTCGGGTCGGCAAGTGCAACAAACATATCCATGGCTATATTATAAAGCATTTGCTTAATTAAGTCAAGGGTTGATTTATGAAATCCCAGGGGTTGTGAATTATCGATGAAAAACCGTTTATGCATGTTGTGCATGGCGACCGCGAAGGGCTATACATTACAAATCGAGGGATAGGTATAGACTCCGGACGGGCGACCATAAAGGCCCTCCCAGCCACTCTCCACCGCCCTCGCCCCTACGGACGGGCGAGCATGTTTCAAAAAACCTACCCATGAGCTCTGCCCTCTGCACCCCGACTTTGCAACAGCCCTGGTCCACATGGGCAAACCACTTGCACGATTCCGTCAATAGGGGTACGATTGACTTATCAGCTTATGTGTATCTCGTTACCAGAGAGTGAGACGCAATAGATGGCAAGGGAGGCTCCATTGACGATCAAGTATGTTTTTGCTGGCATTGCTGTGGCGGACTATGATTCGGCGCTCGCGTGGTATACGCGCTTCTTCGGGCGGTCCCCAGATGTCATTGTGACGGAAAACGAATCCATGTGGCAGGTAACAGAGTCCGGGTGGATCTACGTGGTCGGTGACAGTAACCGCGCCGGGAAGGCGTTGCTTACGCTACTGGTGAACGACCTGGAGGGTTATGTTGCTGAGCTTGGGGGACGAGGGCTTGCTCCCGGAGCGATCGAGACGGTGCCAGGGCTCTACCGAAAAGCGGTGATTAGCGATCCCGAGGGCAATATGATCTCCCTTGGCGAGGACCTCAGTACAGGTAAGTGATATATGACCGGCGATAATGCATTTACACATTTTCCGTGCCTCACCACGAACCGATTGCTGCTCCGGCAAATCCAGCCCAATGATGCGGAGGCACTCTTTGCGATATTTTCTGACGAGGAAGCTATGCAGTTTTATGGACTTGAGCCTCATCGATCGCTGGATGATACCTATGAGCTGATCAGACAGATTCAAGCACGCTATGCCCAGCGAAAGACCATCCGCTGGGGCATCACGCTCCAGGGTGAAGACAGAGTGATTGGTTCGTGCGGCTTCCATCACTTTGATGAAGGCTTTCATCACGCCGAAACGGGCTACGAGCTTTATCGCGCTTTCTGGGGGAAGGGGATGATGTTTGAGTCGATGTCGGCTATCCTGACGTATGGGTTTACGGAACTGGGGTTGCATCGCGTTGAAGCGATCATTGATATTATGAATGATCGCTCCAAAGGCCTGTTACTCAAGCTTGGCTTTACCTACGAGGGAAAATTGCGACAGCGCTACTCTTTCCGTGGCCGTTTCGAGGATGAGTACTACTTTGGGTTGCTCAGGGATGAATGGCAGGGATCGGTGTAGACATTGCCGTATGCAAAAAGCCCGCTGCAAGGCGACCTTAAGGGACAATACATTTCAAATAGCACCGGACGGAAGACCACAAAGGGGGTTGCCGGGCGACCACAAGGGATCGCCCCTACTATGCTACGCTGCTGCCGGGCGACCACAGGGGATATACCTGTTACCCAGACAGGGTTCCCCTACTTGGCTACGCTGCTGCATGTCAAGGCAAATCGTCCATGGTCCTGGGTCAATGGCTGTTACAGTGAGTGTTCTATTATTTGGATGAGTCTATTGACAGATGAGCCCGATATATTTACAATGCTCAATAACACTTGGTAATGCAGTTATTGGCATGACTGGAAGAGCAGGCGATGAAGAAGCTCCATTTGTGAGAAAGTTGAAAGAGGTCGATGGTAGATACTCCCCTTCAGTTGACCCTCACCGCAGGGGATCGCCCCGGGCGCTTTACGGTGGCAAATGGGTCGATTAGCTACCCGATCGAATTTCGTCCTGAGACCGATGTTGTGCTGGGCGACCTGCTGCGCCGGCTCCGTCCCGTCCTGGTTGGCGGAAGCGATCCTTCAGGGCAGCTCGCGCCTCTGGCACTGCTGCGCGAGATCGGGACCCGGCTCTGGCAGGCGCTCCTGCCGGGCACCGCACCTGCTGATCTGCGCGAGACGTTGGTCCGTGAACTGCGCACAGGCATGACACCGCTATTGCTTGGCTTGCCTCAGAACCTTGCTCCTTTACCCTGGGAGCTACTGTGTGATCCAGAGCGGCCAGACGATACGGGGTTTCTGGCACGGCGGCGACCGCTGGTGCGGCTCGTCTCCGGTGGCAACGATCTATCGCCTCTCGCACCTCCACTGCGCGTGCTCCTGCTGATCTCCTCACCTCCCGGGTTGAATGAGCGGGAGAGGGTGGATGTCGAGAGCGAGCGGGCCGCCGTCGAGCAGGCAACACGAACGTTTCGCGAGGCCGGGTTATTGCACCTCCTGGTCGAGGATATCGTCACGCTCAGGCGCGTACAGCAGGCGCTCCTTCGCTTCAAGCCAGACATCCTGCACTATATTGGCCACGGCACGTATGAGGAGGACCTCGGCGGCTTCCTGCTCTGGGAGGATGAGCAGGGCCATCCGCTGCCTGTCCCCGATACCCGCATCGCTGATATGTTCCGCCCACGTGGGTTACGTGCGGTCCTGCTGCACGGGTGCGAGACTGCCATTAGTGATGAACACACTGATTTTCGCGGCGTGGCAGGCGTTTTGACTGAGGCAGGCATTCCAGCGGTGGTGGCACAGCAGGCCAACTTCACCTATGAGTCCAGCCAGCGTGCCAGCGAGATGTTCTACACGGCCCTGACCTCCGGGCAGAGCATCGCCGAAGCGACCTTCGAGGCCCGGCAGGCGCTCGCGTATGCAGACCGACCTGACTGGGCCGTCCCGACCCTGCAAGCGACGACAGGTGGCCTGCTGCCGCTCCTTGATCCGGCGGCCTCGCCCGACGTTTCTGATCCGGCATTGGAACGCGGAGGCGCCTCGGCTGATCTGCCTGCTCCAACAGGTGTCTTCGTGGGGCGGCAGCGCGAGTTGCGGGCACTGCGTGTGATGCTGGAGAGCGCCCCTGGTCCCGTACTCGCGCTGATGACCGGTCCCGGCGGAGTGGGGAAGAGTACGCTGGCTGCCCAGGCAGTAACGCGCTACGGGGAACGCTTCAAGGCAACTCTGACGCTCAGGTGTGCAGGGTATCAGGGCATAGACCTCTTTTTACAGCAGATCGCTGAGTTCTTGCAGCGTCAGGGATCTCCCGGGCTGCTCACAGACATCCTTCCTGACCCTAAACTCAGCGTCGAGACGAAGATCGACGCGGCCATCGAAATGTTGGACAAGGCCGGGCCGTTTCTGCTGCTGGTAGACAACCTCGAAAGCGTGCAGCGTGACGATCGAACGCTCGCAGATTCTTCCCTGCTGCTCTTCTTACAGAGGCTACTGACCAACCTGCGAAGCGGGCGCACGCTCATCACCGGTCGTTATGTCGTGAAAGACCTGCTCCCACATGGGAAATTCGCGGCATCCTTGCTTCAACTCGATCTGGATGACCTGAGTGTATATGAGATCTTCCAGTTACTCTCACGCCATACGGCGCTGGCTCATCTAAGCGAGACCGAGCGTGCTGAAGTGGTACGCGAGTTTGGTGGCCTGCCCTATGTGTACGACCTGCTGAGTAGCCAGGCCGCCAGCCGCAGCCTTGGCGGTTTGATCCACGATGTGCAGGGGCGCATCACCCGCGAGCGAGCACAGCGCTCTGCACACGAGTGGGAGCAGATCCGGCGGCAGGTCGTGGAGTTCGCTGCCCTGGAATCGACCGTCGCGCGCCTGCCTGAGCGATCACAGACTTTACTGGGGGAATTGAGCCTCTTCCGCTCTTCCTTCCCCTTGCAGGCGCTTGAACAGGGACTGGCAGCAGTCGAGGACGAATGGAAGCCACTGCTGGATTGGGGATTGCTGCGCTTTGATCCTGTCGATGGTGACTACCACCTGCACAGCCTGACAGCGCACTACGCGCAAGACCTGCTCAATGCCACCGACCGGGCGGCGACGCAGGTGCAGCTTGCTGAATGGTATCTACGCTACGTACGTGAAGAAAGCCACGACCTGGCTGATTATCTAGAGGCACACCGCCTCTTACGAGCCGCAGGCGAAGTCGAGCGCGCCGGTGAGCTTGCTCTGAATCTTGGGGAGGTACTGAGCAGATTTGGGTTGTACCAGTTGTGGCGTGAGCTATGCACAGCAACCATTACCGACGTGGAAACTACTCACGAGAGCTTGAGGTCAGCTACATTGCACCAATTAGGGAACATCGCCCTGGATCAGGGGGAGTATGCAGAGGCTCGCCGCCTCTACAGCGAGAGCCTGGCGATCAAGGAGCGCCTGGGCGATCAGGGCGGACGCGCTGGCACCCTGCACCAGTTAGGGAACATCGCCAAGGATCAGGGGGAGTATGAGGAGGCTCGCCGCCTCTACAGCGAGGTGCTGACCATCTCTGAGCGATTGGGCGACCAGGGTGGACGCGCCAGCACCCTGCACCAGTTAGGATTACTGGCCCATCGACAGCAAGACTTTCCAGCGGCATTGCAGTACACGGCACAAGCGCTTGCCATCTTCGAGCGTTTGCGTTCGCCCTCCCGTGAACTGGCGTTGCGCGAGCTGACACAACTCCGTAGCGAACTGGGCGAAACTGCGTTCGTCAGGCTGTGGCAGGAGACAATGAGCGGGCAGCCACTTCCCGATCTCCGTGCAGTTGATCAACGCCAGGTAACCCTCCAACACTTAGTAGCCTTCATTCAGGCACAGGCGTGGGAGGAAAAGAAAAGCCTTTTAGAAGGCTCTCCTGATCTATTGAGTGCGGAAGCTGACACATTGCTGGAGGAACTGGCAGCAGCACAGCAGGAGGAAGGGGCCCGGCGGCTCATCGAGCAGCACAGGGCACTGCTGCGTCGCTGTCGCACCTGGGGGATCGATCCAGCATGGTATTATACGTTTGGGATGCGCCTGGGAAATGATGGTGCTCTGCCTGTTGAGCACGAGGCTGCCGTGATGCAGATTGCGTCACTGCTCGCCGCGCACCAACACGAAAATGGTACAGCCCTGGAACGTGCCATCGAGGCTATGCAGCAATTGTTGAACCGCTTGACTGCTGAAACACCTCCTCTTTTTGAAGCTGCACTGCTGAGGGACCTGGCAGATGTCATGGGACGATTGCCCGCCGGTCATCCTGTACGTAAACTGGAGCAAATGGAGGCGTACTATCGTGAGGCCCTTCCTGCCTATCAGGCGGCTGATCGACCACTCAGCGTGCTGAGTATCCAGCGCTCGCTGAGTTCTGTCCTGAGGGAGCAAGGCCGCTATGATGAAGCTCTGGAGTTCCTGGAAAGTGCTATTGCTGATTTACGAGCACGTGAGCAGGATAGGGGAAAGGTTGCCTGGGCATTAGCAGACTATGCCAGTGCGCTTGATAACCTGGGGCGCGTAGAAGACGCCCTTGCAGCGTACAATGAGGCGTTGACCTTGCTTCCTGATATGCCAGCACTCTACAGGAACCGAGCAGAAACTTTCATCCACGCAAGGCGACTGGATGAGGCAGAGGCTGATCTCGCCCATGCAGTCGAGCTGGATGGAAATGAAAATAGTGCCTATCTCTGGTACCGCCGGGCGCAACTGGCTATTGCACGTGGAGATGGTCTGGGAGCACAACAGATGGTCGATGAGGTTTTGAAGCGAGATGCATCCCAGGAGGTGGGCTTGCTGCGGGTCCAGGTTGCCTGGCTACAAGGTGATGTTCCAGCGGCCCAAGAGGTATTGCAGCGGGTGTGGGAGAAGGCAAGTCCTGGCGAGCGGGTGTCTATGGGCCGGGAGCTGGGGCAGCTCTTTGATGAGCATGCTGAGTTGGCTGGGCGAGATGTATTGGTGGGGATCATGAGGGACTAGCAATGCTTGAACGTGGTGCGTTCGGGAAATTCGTGGAGGAGAACCAGGGCCGAAAATGGGGTTTACGAATGAACCTGGATATGGAGAATCAAGGCCGGAGGGCCGATAAATCGGCGATAATAGGCATCAACCTAAGTGACTTAACAATGTCACCCTGAGCGAAGCGAAGGGTCTGGCTGTTGCCCCCGATGGGCAGGGAGATCCTTCGCTTCGCTCAGGATGACAGGGCACAAGTAGCTCGTTTCCTAAGGAAACTAGAAGATTGGGCTGCGAGATCCTTCGCTTCGCTCAGGATGACAGACGGCATCCAGGCGCTTGCTGAAGTAGGGGGCGCACTGGCTGCGAGATCCTTCGCTTCGCTCAGGATGACAGACGGCATCCAGGCGCTTGCTCAAGAAGGCGGCGCACTGGCTGCGAGATCCTTCGCTTCGCTCAGGATGACAGGGCTGGACCTTTCTGGTGCTTGAGGCACTGTCAAGTTCATTTGAACCATGCCTATCAAAATAATCGGGGGTATGTGGTGGGGGTTCCCGCGGGCCGATAAATCGGCGGTGGGCACGGTGAACCGGCCCCTACAGCCATTGCCGGATTATTTTGTGAATGTACATAATCGGTTACCTGTCCCCTAGACGGGGTCACCGCAAGGGTCCTTAAACGGGTAGGTTTTTTAGGTAAGAAGGGCGCGGCGGGCGACCTTAAAGGCCCTCCCCGCGCCGCTCCGCCTCCCTCGCCCTTACGGAATGGCGAGCAGTGATTATTCAGAGCGAGCGAACATTGGTTGAGCGATGAGTGAAAAAGCAGGAGGAGGGACGTATGGGAGAGAGAACATTCTTGCTTCGTTGTGGGTATAGCGATTGTGGGAAAGAGACGAAGATCATTCTGGGGGCGGCGGCTTCTTCTCGAAGGAGGGGAAAGCAGGAGAAGATCCAGCTGACGCGCTATTGTGAGCACTGCAATCGTCCGAATATTGTCAATGTGCCTGAAGCTTGGGACCCAAATCCGAGTCGACTCGTCTATGGCGATGACAAATGGATAGTTGACTCTCGTGACGGCGTTCCGGTAATTCAAGGGGAGAAACCCTGATGACGCTCAAGGGAATTCCAGGGCAGGTACCTGGCCCTGATCAAGGGGAGATGCTGAAGAAAGCGGCTGAATACTGGCGCCAGATTGGGATTGAGGCGCCGGTCCAGGCGGTGACGCGTGTTGAGGATGCAGCGAAGCAGCTTATTGGGCTCAACGCTGGCCTCCAGGCTCTCTATTTTGCCGTCTTCGCCTTTAGCGACCTGCGTAAGCAGATTGTTGCGCTCAGCTTGCCTGTTTCAGGCCACTTGATCTTGCTGCTCTTTTTTCTTCCTATTGTTTTCTGGCTGATTAGCCTCTTTTGTGCAACGAAGGTGTTCGTGCCAAGGATGCATTTCGATCTGAATCTGAACGATATGAACGTGGGCGCCTGGCAGCAGATCAAGCAGAAGTTCGAGTCAATCGTTAAGAAGAAACTGGACTGGTTACGCTGGTCACATATTATGCTCGTGGTTAGCTTTGGGGCAGTCCTGTTCGTATTGGTGATGATGGCTATGCTCCCTGCTCCACCGGCCTCTGGGCCGACTCCCATTATCATTGTGACGCCTACGCCTGTAAGCAGCCCTGTACCTACACCGTGACAAGAAGTAGAGCTCTGGCGCAAATCCCCGGTGGGTGGAAAAATGAGGAGCTGGGTGCAGGTGATACCACGCGTTATAGCCTGGTAAAAGGGTATTGATACGTGGGTGGGAACGTTGGTACAGTGTTGAAAGCGTCAGAGTAGAGAAGAGTCTCAAAAAGCGTATGTGGACGGACCGCGCATCCATCCACATACGCTTTTTGACCGGTGAAAGAACAGGTCGTTATGAGAGACTCAAGCTGCGCACCACCAGGATGACTATCGCAATCAGTAAAATCACAGCCGGAGTAGGCAAACCTTTGAAGTCTTTTACGCGCACGTGTGAAATGCTGGCACCAATAAAGTAGAGAACTACGCCAATAGCGGCGGCAATACCCAGCGGCCACCACACTATGCCAATCAGCAGTCCTGCTGCTCCGGCGAACTCACAGGCCGCCAGCCACGGTAGCCAGTGTAGCGGCACGCCGATGACCTCGTGGATCCCATGAACAATGTTTGGATTACGTCTTAACTTCGCCACACCCGAAACCACGAGTAAAAGCGACATGATGACAGCGATGATAGTATAGGCAATGAACATTTCTGCTATTCTCCATTCTTTCTAAGCACACTGTGCAATCTCATATGAGGAAGATACTATGAGCGGTTTTCTTTCGCTCTTTACTTTCTTTATGTAACTAAAATTAGCATGAAAACTTAGATTTGTCAAGTGTATTGCTTCCTCTAAAAAATAATGCTATAGTTGTTCTATGAAAGTATCTGACCAGGCAAATGAAGCAACTCAATTGAATGATTGCCCGAGGTGATGGGGGCTTTAGAAAAATTTGGCAACAAGCATCTTGCAGGTCTGCTTACAACAAAGGGCAAGGATTGTTCGGGTAGTGCTGAGGAAACTCCCACTGTCAAGACACTTCGTCTGACATCCACTCATAACCCGCCTCCTGCGGAGTAGGACAAAGGAGAGAGAGGAGTTGGCTGGGGATTACCTGTCTCCCAGACAGGGTTCCCCAGACCCCGTCAGGGGAGCTTCGCCCCCTGCACCCCCTCTTTAGTAGTTAAGAGACGCAATGATGAACTTTAACGAATTGACTGCCGATAGGTTTCTGAAGATGCTGACGCTGTAGCAACTGCTCTACTTGCTGGCAGAAACGTTCGTTGACACCTAGCTCACAAGCATGCTGACAATACGCTTGTACGCGTGTAAGGAGCAGTCGTTTCTGGGCCTTGTCGCTTGTTTGCAGCAACTTGCTTTCGTAGGCCAGGGCCAGGTGCAAGTAGGTTTCAGCTTGCGCCTCCCGCGCTATTGACTGTTCCAGGTACTTAATCGCCTCATCCGTTTTCCCTAGCTTATGGAGAATCCACCCCTTGCAATCTGTGTATCTGGCTGGAAACTGAAGTATTGTACACGAAGCTTCCATCATTGGCTCTATTTGCTCTAATGCTTTCCCAGCGAGTTCCAGCGCACAGGGCAAGTTCGCATCGCGTTCTGCATAGGCAAATGCCTGCCCCCAATAGGCCAACGCTTTCATCTCGCCTAACGATATATATCCAACGGAATCTTTCTCTACAATTTTTTCAGGTCGTTCTTCCAATCTCTGTGTCATCTCCTGCAAAGAGCGGAATTTCGTGATTGAGGCATCGTATTCTCTATTTCTCAGGTAGGCATACGCGAGATGGAATGTAGATGTCAGGGGTGCAAACCCAAAATTTTGCGCCAGACGCAGGTATTTGAGGGCCTCCCCGTTTTCATCAAGGGCGAAGTAGAAGTAGCCAAGTGAGTAGTAGATTTCCAGTCTTTCTTTCAAATGTTCACCGTTACAACACTTGAGAGCCTGTTGCATGTAGTTCACAGCTTCCTGGTTCTTCCCCTCTTTCAGGCACATCTCGCTATGCAACTGGGCGAGCCTGACATAGGACTTTCCAATCTTCACATGAAGTTCAGGACCATACGAATCCAAGGGCATCGCATCTCTGCGCAAAATGGCCTCTTTCCATGTATCTATGGCATCCTCAAAATCTCCTCGTTCAGCATACACATCACCTAGCACTTCGTGATTATCGTAAGCAAGTGCATCAAACAGGATAGCCTTTTGAGCTAGCTGCAAGGCTTCTTGATGCCTGTCCAATTCGAGGAGGGTAGTGGCAAGTTTCGAGCGAAGCCCTTGTATTTTGACTTCACGCGGATGATTCTTTTCGAGGACCTCTATGGCTCTCGTGTAGTATTCACTGGCCCGCTCGAGATTTTCTTTGCTCTCCTTCTGAGCAAGTCTCCCTGTTACTATTCGCTTCACCTCACCTGCTTCGGTATAGAGCAAGGCGAGAATACGGAGGATCTGCCCATGTTCCCATTCTTTATTTTTTCCGTCACCAGAAGCAAGGACCCTTTCAAGTTCATCCAGGTCTCTTACCAGGCAACAAAACTTGTCTGGATTGCTCTCCCCAGGTTGCCCATTCTTGCCGTGCTTCAGGTACAACCTTCCTAGCGCAAGAGCCACTTGAGCAAAGTTCAGCACATTCCCACGGTATTTTTGAAGTTCTGCTTCGAGGTCAGGAGTATCACCCTCACCTTTCGCTCCCTTGTTACTTATCTCATTCCCCAGATCTAAGAAGTTCCTTATGCTCTTGATACGTTCACATTTGCCTGCTTGATCTAGTACATTCTTTGCCAATTCCTCGTATGCTTTCTGTATCCTTACGAGAACATCCCCGAATTCTTCTTGTGGTTTATCTGATGCAAAATCCAGGATGGTTCTAAAAATGAAATCTTGATATTCAGGGTCAAACTTTTCTCCGTCCCTGCTCTTGTCGCTACGAGTCACCGCATTTGCATAAGCTACGGCTAAATCACCCCAATACTCAACATGATCTGAAGCAATGCGCGTCGCTACTCTCAACAGACGGGTAGCTTCTGCATATTTCCCCTGCAAGTTGTATGTTTCAGCCAATTCAGCAAGATACAAAGCGTAATAGCTTGCATCAGAAGACTTGAGAGAACGTAGCCTCTTGAGCGAATTCTCCGCTTTTTTTAGTTTCCTCGCAGCTTTCCTCTGCAAGTTGTATGTTTCAGCCAATTTAGCAAGATACAAAGCGTAATAGCTTGCATCAGAAGACTTGAGAGAACGTAGCCTCTTGAGCAAATTCTCCGCTTTTTTTAGTTTCCTCGCAGCTTTGTGGGGAAGGAAGCCAGCTGCTTGTTCATTGTATATCCTCGCAAGGTCGGTCACACAGACGACTAGCAGCGTGCGCAGCTTCGCAATCTTGTCATTGCCTTGTTGTGTAATCTCTGCCCAAAAGAGTGCTAGATAGGCGTGGCGTATAGCCTTCTTACAATTTTTGATGGCTGCTGGGAAGTCTGGATCCCGCAGCGTCTTATGGGCAGGCTGATGTTGCACCGATGCCATAAGTTGATACGCTTTTGCCCGATTTGCATGACCAGGCTTCAACTCGATAACACGTTTACATAATTGAATGCTGCGATAGTACTCTTTACCATCGGAACAGCTCCAAGCGCGTGCGTAGTATGCCGCCCACGACGTTGGGTCTTGAGCGATGGCTTGTTCAAAGGCAGTTTTTGCAGCTTTCTTATTCCCCAGTTCGGTATGCACCACACCGAGATTGTAGTAGGCTAAGCTGAACTTTGTGTCCTCTGTCAGCGTCTCGATAAATTTGTTCTCAGCCTCTTTCAGGTTGGCTCTTCTGTTCTTTGGAGTGCGCAAACATTCCCGATAGGCTCGCAATCCCTGGCTAAACGATAGCGTTGCCCGCCAGCGAATCGATGAGCTCAGTGCGAGATCAGTGAAGATGCGACAGGCCAATTCCTCGAGCATCTCACTCACGCTGCCAGGTGACAGTGACGAAGCTTGTTCAGGTGATATCAGGTGATCAACGCGCCACTTAAACGAGCTTCCTTTTCTCTTGCATTGTGCGGTCAGGATAAGCATGTCTTTATCTTTGTGCAGGCTTCCAATAATACGTGGGCCTTGCACTAAGCCTCCAAACAAGGACATAAGCATCCCCACTGGAATACTCAAGGGACCCAAACTCAATGTGGACTGAGAACTTACGGCACCTTTAAGATCCGCTCCTACGTTCTCCACGCCGATAGCTGCATCTATGCCCTCTCTTTGCAATGCCGAAGTTGGAATCGCTCGCTGCTCATCTACAGCACGGTACAGATCATGGAGCTGACCGAGCCGTACTACGAGAAGCATCGCCAATCCGCTGACATTCGCATGGAGGTCATCACCTGCATAATTCTTAAACTCTTCCACTACCAACTGCCGCCGGGCTTTCCACATACTTACGAGAAGCCAGATGAGTATGCATACCGCCAGGTATGAGGCCAGGATTATCCACGGGTTGAACCAGTTTTTAGGGAGATGAAGCCACGCATCAAGACTAAAAAGACGCCATACGACAAGGAACACTACCACAAATCCAACTAGCGACTTTACCAATCCAGCCCGCCAAATGAAGCCAATCCATCCCAAAAAACGAGCCAGTCCCCAAAGCAAAGAAATTGATCCCCACCACCAGATGGCAAGTGTCAATATGGGAATGCCCACCAAAAGACCGATCAGTACCCAGTTCCAAGGAGCTGGCACAGCACGAGTCAGTTCCAAGAGCCAGGAAGCTAGCTTCGATAGTGTGTCATGCAGTCCATTCATAATAGGACCTCCCCGGGTAAAAAGCGCAAAGTATTTAAGAGACGATTTTTCAACATATAGACGCGGAGTACTGGATAATTTAGAGGTCAGAAAATGGGTTATTGACAGCTTGAAGTTGGCAAAGGTGCATGTGAGATTTTGGGTATGGATTGCTGGCTCCCTGCCAAAATCTTCCATCAGCGAGTCCAGAGCAGAGAAGCGTTCAGCCAATGTCAAGATCTGTCATAAAGTTCTCGCCGCTTAACATTTAGATGCGACTGCCCTGGCACTGGTGTGAACGTGCCTGGGCAAACCGCTGCACATCTGGTATACTGTTCCTGAGCGTTGGAAATTGCGTCCTTCGCCGAGAGACGGTACTTCCCGTTGGAACGCTTCATCTACCGCTCGTGCAGGAGGGAGACTGATGGTCGAACCGGCTGTTGGAGGAGAGAGAAAGTGACGCCCATTCTCGCCACGAAACTGTATCTCCCTCGGCTTCGACCGAACGTTGTCAGCCGCCCCCGCCTGCTCGAGCGGCTGAACGAGGGGCTGCACCGCAAACTGACCCTTATCGCTGCCCCCGCTGGCTTTGGGAAAACCACGCTGGTCAGTGAATGGGTCGCCTTAATCGAGCGACCGAAGGCCCGTAGGGCCCGTACTGCCTGGTTGTCGCTGGACGAAGGGGATAATGACCCCGCACGGTTTGTGGCTTACCTGGTCGCTGCGTTACAGACGATTGGGGAAGGGGTGTTGGGTGTGCTCCAATCCCCTCAGCCACCGCCAACCGAATCGATTTTGACGGCCCTGCTCAATGAGATCACTACGCTCCCGGACCATTTCGTCCTTGTCCTTGACGACTACCACGTGATTGATGCCAAAGCGGTTGACATGGCCCTCGCCTTTCTCGTCGAGCACCTACCGCCGCAAATGCACCTGGTCATTGCGACCCGCGAAGATCCACATCTACCCCTGGCCCGGTTACGCGCCCGGGGCCACTTGACCGAACTGCGCGCCGCCGACTTGCGTTTTACCGCCTCCGAAGCCGCCGCATTTCTCAACCAGGTGATGGGTCTAAGCCTCTCTGCGGAAGACATCGCCGCGCTAGAAGACCGCACCGAAGGCTGGATTGCCGGCCTGCAATTAGCCGCGCTTTCCATGCAGGGCCACCAGGATGTTCCCGGGTTCATCCGGGCCTTCGCGGGAGACCACCGCTACATCGTGGACTATCTGGTCGAAGAGGTCCTCCAGCGTCAGCCCGAACCTGTCAACAGCTTCTTACTCCAGACCTCCATTCTCGACCGGTTGAATGGCTCGCTCTGCGATGCCGTCACCGGCCAGGAGGAAGGCAGCGAGCGGTTGGAGGCCCTGGAGCGAGGCAACTTCTTTGTCGTTCCGCTCGATGACAAGCGCCACTGGTATCGCTATCACCACCTCTTTGCCGAAGTTCTCTCTGTGCATTTGATGGCGGAGCAGCCCCATCAGGTAGCTACTCTGCACCGGCGCGCGAGCGAGTGGTACGAGCACAATGGTTCGACGACCAATGCGATCCGCCACGCGATGGCCGCCGAGGATTTCGAGCGAGCGGCGGACCTGGTCGAGCTGGCAGTGCCGGCAATGCTCCGGAGTAGACAGGAAGCCACGTTGCTTGGCTGGCTCAAGGCGCTCCCCGACGAGCTGGTCCACGTCAGGCCCGTGCTCAGCGCTGGGTATGCCGGGGCGTTACTGGTCAGCGGCGAGCTCGAGGGCGTCGAGGCCCGACTGCGGGGCGCGGAACGGTGGCTGGACACGACGGCAGACAGGACTGAGTTTGCGCTCGCCCCATCGGCGGAGATGATCGTCGTGGATGAAGCGGAATTTCGCCGTCTCCCGGGTTCGATCGCCGTGTACCGTGCCGGATTGGCCCAGGCGCTGGGCGATGTGGCCAACACCATGAAATACGCCCGGCGGGCGCTCGACCTGGTACCCGAGGACGATCATCTCGGGCGCGGATCAGCAGCGGCGCTCCTGGGGCTCGCATCCTGGGCGAGCGGTGATCTCGAGACAGCGCACCGGACGTATGCCAATGGCATGGCTCTGGTGCAGAGGGCCGGGAACCTCTCTGACGCACTTGGTTGCGCCATCGCCCTGGCTGATATACGGATTGTGCAAGGTCGTCTCCACGAGGCAATGCGTACATACGAGCGAGCATTACAGCTGGCGACGGAGCAGGGCGCGCCTGTACTGCGGGGAACGGCAGACATGTACGTGGGAATGAGCGAGATCCACCGTGAGCGTGACGATCTGCATGCCGCCACGCAGCACCTGCTGAGAAGCAAGGAGCTGGGTGAGCGCACGGGGTTACCGCAAAACCGGTATCGCTGGTGCGTTGCCATGGCTCGCATACGGGAAGTCCAGGGAGATCTGGACGGCGCTCATGACCTGCTCCACGAGGCAGAGCGCCTGTATATGAGTGACTTCTTCCCCAATGTGCGTCCTGTAGCGGCGTGGAAAACACGGGTGTGGGTCGCCCAGGGGAGGTTGGGTGAAGCCCTCGACTGGGCGCGTGAGCACGGCCTCTCCGTTTCGGACGACCTGAGCTACCTGCGCGAGTTCGAGCACATCACTCTGGCCAGGGTGCTCCTGGCCCGGTATAAGAGCGACCGTGCAGAACACTTCATTCATGAGGCAGTGGGACTACTGGAGCGCCTCCTGCAAGCGGCGGAAGAAGGGGAGAGGACGGGAAGCGTCATCGAAATCCTGGTGCTGCAGGCACTTGCTCACCAGGTGCAAGGCGACATCCCCGCTGCTCTTGTGCCGCTGGAACGCGCCCTGACGCTGGCTGAGCCGGAGGATTACGTCCGAATCTTTGTGGACGAAGGCCCACCAATGGCTGTCCTGCTGGAAAAGGCCGCGAAACACGGGGACCCTGCCTGGGGGGCAGGTAACGTCTCGAACTATGTCCGTCAACTCCTGAGAGCCATGGGCTCGGCTGAGGACAGAACGCCCGTCAAACAGGTTTTGATCGAGCCGCTCTCGGAACGTGAGCTTGAAGTACTTCGGCTGCTCAGAACCGGCTTGAACGGCCCGGAAATTGCCCGCGAACTCATCGTGTCCCTGAACACCATGCGTACCCACACCAAAAACATTTACAGCAAGCTTGGGGTGACCAACCGTCGGGCAGCGGTCCTCCGGGCTGAGGAACTCGATTTGTTCTAACGAACACAGCCCCCACCAACCCCGGCCAGGGCCGGGTTTGTCGAACCACGTGCCGGGGCTTTTTCTCTCCCTCCACGGACTTCCAGTCTCCCGATGAACAAATCACCACATCAACCACCACATATGGTGATGCCTACTCACCACATTATCTTGTATCTTCTGATCAGAAGAAAAGAACGCCTGCAACGACGTAGAGATTCATCCATAGAGAGGAAAATGCACGAGGTGCAGAATGAGTGCAACACACGCATCGATTGAGGATTATCACGAGCCTGGACTTTACGAGATTCGCATCAAGGGACACCTTGATAACCGGTGGGCCGACTGGTTTGAAGGCCTGGCCATCACACTAGAAGACAACGGCGAGACACTGTTAACCGGCCCGGTGGTCGATCAGGCCGCTTTGCATGGCTTGCTCAGAAAAGTGCGTGATTTAGCCATGCCATTACTCTCGGTAACCCGCGTCAGATCCGGCCAAGATGATACGTGAGATGCCAAACACGGAGTTGAGGCAAGCTGCTTAGGCAAGCGGCCTAGAAAGGAGTTCTGCCTTATACATTTCTAACCTATTCAGCAACCACAGTTCTCTGCAAGTTCAATTGCATGGAGCGTGTCAGTATCAGAACTAGGAAGTCAAGGAGAAAAAACGATGGCTACCAACGAACGAATGAGTTCGATCAAGCAGACCGCAACAATGAAAGGAGACACACACATGACTACCACCGACCAAACCACAGCAACGAAACGAGTCCCGATGGACTCACTGAGGAAGACCGCGCTTGTCGCGGGCGTGCTCTACCTGCTCACCTTTGTCTCGATTCCGACCCTCTTTCTCTACGGTCCGGTAAAGAGTGCGAATTACATCCTCGGCGCTGGCCCGGACACTTCCGCCATCATCGGCGGTATCCTGGAGATCATCGTGGCTCTCGCCGGCATCGGCACCGCCGTCGTGCTGTTCCCGGTGCTCAAGAGGCAGAACGAAGCGGCCGCGCTGGGCCTCGTTGCCTCCCGAATTCTGGAATCCGGCACCATCTTCGTCGGCGTGGCGTTCCTTTTGTCGATCGTGACCTTGCGGCAGGCCGGAGTAGGAGCAGCTGGGTTGGTCACTGGCCACGCTCTGGTCGTCCTGTATGACCGCATCTTCCTCCTAGGACCAAGCTTCATGCCGGCCATATGCGACCTGTTGCTGGGAATCCTGCTGTACCAGTCGCGCCTGGTGCCTCGAGGCCTTTCCCTGATCGGAATCGTCGGAGCACCCATACTCCTCGCAGGCTACTTCGCTGTGATGTTCGGCCTCATCGGGACGTCTCAGGCGTCGATCACCGCGATCCCGGTCGCGCTATTTGAGTTTTCGCTGGGCGTCTGGCTCATTGCTAAAGGGTTCAATCCATCTGCAATTGCTTCCTTGTATGCAAAAACGGAAACGAACGAGCTGGTGAGCGCGGAATAGATAGGTCATATGGGGTTTTAGGGAGGGCTCAAGCCCTCCCTAAAACTCTCCCCACTCCGCTCACTTTAGATGTTTGTGCCGTACTCAATAAGAGCAACACACCTAAAATAAGGAGGATTCTCAAATGAAAGCAATTGTTTATCACACCTATGGTTCACCCGATGTTCTTAAACTGGAAGAGATAGAAAAACCTACTCCCCAGGACAATGAAGTCCTGGTACAAGTTCATGCAGCATCCGTGAATGCAGCTGACTGGCATCTCATGAGAGGCACACCGTTCTTGGCCCGCTTAGCATTCATCCGCAAATAACTTCCATCTTACGCTGAAATAGAGTAGAGTCGAATTATGACGACACAACAACAGTATGAGATTCTGCGGAAAGAATTGAATGAACAACAATGGCGCTTGTTTCTGGGAACAGAAGCGCTCAAGGTCGG
>WNGM01001645.1_pt1 | contig 18008 bp, 36 predicted proteins | sample 5400571 | NCBI WGS metagenome assembly WNGM01 (sample SAMN13153378, study PRJNA577476) | soil metagenome | isolation source: 100 cm soil or saprolite under Garry oak tree replicate 2 | place: USA:California | collected 2016-06-15 | reverse complement strand
ACAGAATGGAATGTCCTTTCGAATGGTGAAAGTCGGGTAGTAGTCTGACTGTTGGGAAATGGAAAATCCCCGCCAATTCCCTTGGGAAGAGACGGGGAGACAGGGGGGGGGTTATTTATTCTGGAGGGGCGCCTCAGCTTCCTCTCTGTCTAGATCGCATTCGCAGTATTTACGGGTTTGGAGGTCTCGGTTGTTACACCCAATTGGACCATGAGCCTGGATGCGATGACCGCATCTAACACATTTCATTTGCTTCTCCCCGTGCGATGTTTTTCCCATAGGTCTACTTCCGCCAGAGCCGTCCCCATGCTGAAAAGAATTGCGACGACGACCGCGAATCCCCAGAACATCATTTCCTCCTCATCCGAATCCGCCTCGCTCCCCCACCGGCCCCGGGCCCCGAATCGAGCCCGAGAGTCGGGACGAAACGGGACAAAACGATAGTTGCATGCGCAACGATCTATCGGGGCGGACAAACTTACTTAAACCAGAACGGAACATACAAAGCGCTCAACAGCTCCCCGACCCGTGTCCGCCGGAACTTGCAGAACCGCCGACACCGACACGGATCATCCGGCCCCAGCAGCGCTAGGCATCGCATCTCCCACGACTGGAACTTGTGACTCCGGGAAAGGTGATGCCTCGAGCGCTCATGCCCGCAGAGACCGCAAGGGTCGGACTGTAGCTCGACCGTGTCCCCCGTCCGGATGCCAAGATCCTCTCCCCCTCCCATGATCATTCGGTGCCGGCCGAGCATGCGATCTAGGCCTTGCCGCCATGTCCGACCGTGGAAATGCTCTCCCCACGCACCGACGGCTACGAGCGTGACTACGAGACCGAAGAGGATGTAACCGATCATGACGTGATCTTTGTCGCCTCACCGTCAGCTACCGGCAACTCCAGAACGGCGGCAACATCCCCGGCCAGCGCCGTCGCCACCCTCAGCCGCAAGTCCACTTCGCTCAGCACGTACCGGGCGAACGGGTTTCCCTGATCAGCCAAGACGGCGAGCCGCTTGACCCTGCTCGCAACAACTTCTGATTCAGTCATCATCAGTCACCCTTTCGTGTCGTAGGTGAATACGAGCCCGTTGGCAAAGTACCGCCAGGGAACGGTGTACGTCTTTCGGCCCCACTCGTAAAGCACCATTCCCTCTCTCAAATCAAGCGCGTTGACTCGGATTGTGCCGGAGGCGTCCCAGCCGTACGGGTGGCGTTCTGAGAAGACTCGGAAATTGGCGTATTCCCCGACCGCCCACCGGCTGGCTTCAAGCACACTGACAGGGATCCGCCGAAGCTGCGGACCAGCACCAGCAGTGCGGCCGAGAGTTCGGCGTCTCCAGTCCGGACCGCGTTCGGTGGGAGCCACAGCTCCCGGTCTTGCCTCACCCATTGCATCCCATCCCAATAGAGAGTTTGCCGGTCGGTTTCCTTCTGTGTCAATACGTAGGGGAACTCATATCGCAGTCTCTGCTTCTTGGGCATTTGGTCTCCCGTACCTGATCCACTCGTCAGCGATATATGCCCAGTCGCAGAGTTTACAGAGCCATCCGACAATGCCGACGCTTGTGATCTCAATAGGCTCGCGTTCATGTTCGTGGAATCCCACCGCGGCCGTCATGATAAAGCGTGGAGGCGTCTCGGCGAAATAGGTACTCATAGTGATTCGTCCTCCAATGGTGCCGGCAATGTCGCCACCTTCCCCGCTCGCTCCTTCACGTCCTCGAGGTCGCCGGCGGGCATAGTCAGACTGTATGGTCCAAGATCCCAGAGCTGTCCCGGCATGGCGTATCGGAACAGAGCCTCACAGAGACCTGAGTCAGAGGGAACTCCGGCCACGCTGTAATGCCATGGAGGATGACCTCCACCCTGTCCACACTCAGGGCAGGACCATCGAAACGCCTGGCATCCCTTGATCTCCACTCGGTCCATGATACGGGTCGGTCGCCATCCACCGACAGATGTAGTTGCAGGGACGATTCCTCCGTCGGTGTCACAGTAGACGGCTCCAGTGCCGGCCCCCAGTAGCTCCCGGTAAAGTCGGACACGAACCCGGGAGGCGATGATCGCTGCAACAAACGTCGCCTGCCCCATTTGACGACCGACTCCCGCGGATTCAACGACACGACGATCCCTCCCCTTCGCATCTCCGAACGTGATCACCTGGCGTTTGTGGCCCTCCGGATTCATGGCGAATAGCGACCACAGTCGCGTTGTCAGCAGTTTCGCAGCCAGGCCCGCTTTGCCTGATAGGGTCCGGAGGTTAAGCGCCCACGGCAGCCACGTTTCGAAGATTGGTTTCAGCTGGTATCCTTCCCAAGCGCCGGTAATAACGATTCCCCCCGCTCCCGCAGCAACCGCAAGATCAAACTCCTCGCTCGGCCAACATCCCTCACCAGCACCATAGCCAAAGCAGCAGAATTCTCCCCCTCGCTTTCCCCGACCAATTCGAAATGGTACCGGTCCCCAGGACTGTTCTGGCATATGCATACTTGCTGATATGATGCCGTTGCGTGGCGTGCCGTTGCCGACTCTGCGGAGATGCGTAGGAAGAGGTGCCCGCATGGCTTGTAGATATGCAGCACTAAGATCAAGGTACCGCGCTCCGGAATAGGCGGCTGGGGTTGGCTGCTTCGCCTCCTTCCTTCCCCCGTGGAAGGCTTGCCGTCCCGCATTGTCGTTCCCCCATTCTTTTATCCAGACGGGCTCGGGCAGGAGCCGCAGCCAAGTATTGCGTGCCATGGTGCTCATGCTGGCGGGGTTGACTCCGAGATCTCGGATGGCATCAAAGAATGGCATCAGTGCTTGAGGGTCTGGTCCGAACGTCGAGAATGGATATACGCTAATGGCGTTATCGAATTGGAGCCGTACAATGCGATTGTGGTACTTGACCACTTTCCATTGGTTGAAACCAAGACACGACGCGAGCTGCTTCGGCTTGACCAAAGAATATAGCGCCACGCTATCTTGAGAATGTAGCAGCAACTCGATAGCCGTCCGATTTGTCTTCCGTCGTATTCCTCCATGCTCACTGGTGACCTCCAGGTGGGATGGTCCCGCGTCGGTGATGAACACGATCGGGCGGGATCGTGTCTGCGGCTTGATCGGCCGGAAGATCATTCAGGGACCCGCTACAGGGGAACGACTGGGATCGCCTTCCTTAAACCCTCGCCTCAGGATGATTTCCCACTTTCGGGCAATGGCATCTTCGAGGTCGAAGCCGTAAACGACGGCGGCTATGTATGCTGAGATAACCACGTCAGCCAACTCGCTCATTGCTTCCTGCATGGTTCCCGTCCGTCGCGCGAGATTCATGAGCCGACGCATAGCGCCCGCGAACTCTCCCGCTTCCTCCACAAGGCAAAGCGTAGGCTGCAAAGAGACTTGTTGATACATCCCCGGAAAGTGGATGTTTATTGCGTCAACGAATTTAGTTGCATTCTGTCTCATGTGATGCGTAACGTAACTGTTATCCATATTCTACCTCGAATTCGATATCCCAGAATTGCAGCTCATCGTAGGCGTCAAGGAAATCCTCGAACTCGATCTCCTGTTCAGGGAAGTGATAATGGCGACCGTTGAATCCGGTGTAGTCGAACTCGATTCCGAACGAACCGTCCTCATGAATGTGCAGTTTGGCGTCGTCCCATGTGGACATGGGAATGTCGTCCCAACCCCTACCTCGCCATGCCATGCTCCCCTATCCCTATTGGTCGTTCTGTCAGCCAACCCCATGACCGGGGACAGAACAGGGCCGCCGCGCACCCAGAGGAAAGCGGAACCGGGGTACGCGGCAGCCGTCATCATGGGGGATCAGGTGAGGTAGAAGGTGGTGGCAGGCATGCCCTGGTACTCGTAGCGACTTGCGCGCAGACCGTTGCGGCAGACGAGCCCGCCGTTCTTGCCGGTCCGGTTGGTGATCTCGCGGAGCTGGGCGTAGATGCCGGTGGAGCCGTCGACAATGGTGAACTTGGTCCGGGCGGTTCCGTGGGGATCGTAGAGGGGCTGCTGGGTGATGACCTTGAGGACCGCGAACTCGCCCCGCTCGCCCACGTCGGAGGGAGTGAACCACCAGCGCATGATCGCGAACGGCTTGCCGATCAGCGCCTCCTTGTCGTCCAGCTTCTCGTAGTCGTCGATGGTGACCGCGTCAGCGCCGAACTGCTCCAGTGCGTCCTCGAACGAGGACACGTACGGGATTGGCTCCTTGCTGATCTCGGACTGGCGGTCCAGCTCCCGCCCAGCTGCGGCCGTATTCTGCTGGGCCAAGTACGCCCCGCGGGCTTCCGCCTGCCATGCTGCGACCTGGGCATCGTCGTACTTGAGTCCCAGACCGTCGCTGGTCTTCATCTTGTCGGCGACATAGTTATCGACGAACTTGTCGGATTCGTCGATGACGTATTCGTTGCCGTCCTCGTCAAAGGCGGTCTGCTCTGGTTCCTGCTGCTTGCGCGCCATCTGCGCGCCCCCTTCCTTGACGGGTGAGCTGACCTACACGGCGGTCCTCACTCTCGTGACCGCGCCCTTGGCCGGCAACTAGAGACTCCGGCTCCCTCCACGTAGACGCCTCGGCCAACTCACATTTGTTTATTCGTCTGGGCAGATGATGGTCTCATGACATTGGCATTTCCCTTCATGACCGTCGCTGGGAGGGTTGTCCTCGCCTTTCTCGTCTTCCCGCTCCTGGTCACTCTGCGCGTACAACTCCTCCGAAGTCAGCTCATTCAAACGATTGGCGACGATCGGCCGATCCTCCTCCGACACGCTGGGCCACCCCTTTCCGTGACCGATGGTTGCGTCAGCAACCATATGAATGTGATACGATAGCGATAGCCTCGGGTGCGAGCGCCCCTTGTAAGAGCACTGCTCCTTTCAGCCGGGTACGCGAGGTTCCCAAAGGGCATCGTACCCGGGGCCGTCCCCCCACCACCACGACCCGCAGGTATCGTTACCGTTCCGTGATAGTCAACATGGAGGTTCACCAATCCCCATGCCGGATTTCGTCGTCCACACCGAACAGCGGCCCGACGTGCTGTACGTTTACGCCCGCCGGGCGGACGGCGCCATCAAGGAACTCGACATTCCAATTGCCTTTCTCCAACGGTGGCGGATCGCCAGAGAGATCATCACGTTCCTCACGGAGGGCGACAGTGAGCGAACCTGACCTCGCCTACTCAGACGATGCGCGTCGAGCCTCCGAACAGGTCACCCTCCACCTGCTCGCCCACCCTGACAACGTCCACGGGTTTGTGGCGCTCCGGCTCGCTGACGGCGGGTCGGACGGCGTCCTCTACGACTCCCGCGAGGCCGCGGTCGCGGCGAAGTTCCCCAACGAGGCGCTGTACATCTACATCCAGGTGCAGCCCGGGTTCACCCCGAAGATCGCGCAGCGCATCCTCGAAATCCACCGGCAGTCCTATGAGGCGTATCGGCGCCTCACCAGCGTCGACACACCCAACCTGGAACTTATCATCCCCCAGCGGATCGAGGACGTGCTGCGATGAGCGTTCATCCACTGTATGTTGGCGTGAAGGACAAGCATGGCAAAGAGATCAGGGTCGGTGATGTGATCCGGGACGGCAGTGGCATCGTTGGCACGGTTGTAGAGAACCTGCACCCATGGGGGTTCGAGCGACTCCAATACGCTGGCCTGTCAATCGTCCACACGGCCAGCGAGGACTGGTATGAGATCATCGTCCCAATGCGAGCAGAGGATGTACTCGGATGAGCGAGGGAACCTTCACCGACATCACCATGCCGCCACCATCACCACCACCCCCACGGCGACAGCCGAGGCGGACCAGTCGCACGGTCGATCCCGGCCGAGCGTCCAAATCCCCCCGGCCGCAACGGCCGGCATCCCGTGCGACTGGCCCCCCCCAACCACCAGACCTCACCGAAAAAATCAACAGCGCGCTTCAATCATGGATCTCAGCGCCGCTGCTCACCGCGGGCATTATCACCCGCAAACGCGAGCTGCTTGCCGACGCCGCGGTCGTCGCGGAGGACGGCCCCAAGCTGGCCGCCGAGGTCAACGAGCTTGCTAAGGAAAACCCGCAGGTCGCGCAGCTCATCGAGCGGATCACCAAAGCCGTCCCGTACAGCGCCATCCTCCAGGTTCTCGTCACCATGGGCGCGAAGATCGCGACGAACCACCGGCCCGGCCTGCTCCCCCTCACCAGTAAGATCTTTGGCGCGAAACCGCTGGACGAGACGGTTGGCACCCAAGAGCAGCTGGACGAGCAATTGAGCCTGCTTGCCACCATGGCCGCCACGTCCCCAAACGGACGGCCACCCGATGCAGGCGACAACCGCTAGAGCCGTCACCGTTCCTCGCGCCGAGTTCCTGTCCCGGCTCTGGGACTATCATCCTGGCGAGCACGTCTCCCTCATCGCCCCCACCCAATGGGGCAAGACCACGCTCGCCAAACAGCTCTTGGATGCGACCGCGAACGAGAACTTGCAGGCCGTCATCCTGGTCATCAAACCCCGCGACGGTGTCGTGCGGGAATGGACGAGGGAGCCGAACTACAAGCTGATCCGGTTCTGGCCCCCGGGCCCGTGGGCCAAGTATGTCAATAAGCCGTCAGGGTTCGTGCTCTGGCCCCGCCACACGTTCGACCCTGACGTGGACAATCCCCGAATCAAAGCGGAGTTCCGCAAGGCAATTCTCGACTCGTACCGCAAGGGCAACCGGGTCTTGTTCGCCGACGAGGTCTGGGGGCTGGTCGAGCCGTCCGTTGGGCTTGGCCAGGAGCTGACCACGGTGTGGACGCGTGGCGCCTCGTCGGAAGGGAAGGTCATGGGCTGCGGCTTGTGGGGGGCGACGCAACGGCCGGCATGGGTACCCCTGGCCATGTACTCCCAAGCCGAGCACCTGTTCCTCGGAAACATTCCCGACTCCCGGGATCGGCGACGACTACGGGACTTCGGAGGTGAGATCAGCCCAGAGTTCATCGAGTCGAACGTGACGCATCTGCGGAAATACGAATGGCTGTACATCCGGCGGACAGGCCCCCACGCCTGCATCGTCTCACCATGAAAGGTCGCGCATGAGCACGACTGTCACCGAACCCACCAGAGCCAAGGCCGGGCAGCAGCAGAAGATCCTCCGCCGTCCATTCATCGTCGGCACCCGCGAGGTCGACAAGAGCACCTACGACCAGACCAAGGTGCTCACCGCGGCCAGCCAGGCGCTCCCGTCCTATGAGGTCGACCCGACCGGGTTCCTCACCGAGCTGTACATCGTGGTCGAAGCGACCGGCACTGCCAGCGCCGCGGTCGTGTTTGGCCCCGACGGGCCGTTCGCAGGGCTCGACAGCGTCACGCTAAACGACACCAACAATAAGCCCGTCGTTGGCCCCCTGAGCGGCTGGGATCTCTACATCCTTTCGAAGTTCGGGGGGTACACGTTCGCCGACGACGCCCGCAATGACCCGTCGTTCTCCACCGCCTCATCTGGGTCGTTCGCGTTCACGCTGCGGCTCCCCGTCGAACTCGTCCACCGCGACGCGCTCGGCGCGCTCCCCAACAAGTCAGCCAGCGCGACGTACACGCTGAATATGACCCTGGCCGCGATGGCTGCTGGCGCGTTTGTGTCGGTGCCCCAGAACTCTCTTCCCAGCGTGCGGGTGCGCGTGCAGCAGGAAGGCTGGATGGACCCCAACGCGGTCGATATCGCCGGCAACCCCACGGCGCAGTCACCGCCGGGCGGGCAGACCACGCAATACTGGACGAAGCAGACTGACACGTTTGCGTTCGGTTCCCTGTTCACCCGGCTCAAGGGGATCGACTCCCATCTCCGCAACCTGATCTTCATCATCCGGGACTCCACCGCCGCGAGCGCCACGGCAGCCGCATCGGCGACGGGCACGAGCGCGCGGAACATTGGCGACTCCAACTTCCCTGACCCGTTCGTGTTCCAGTACGAGACCTCCACGCCGGTCAACCGGTTGAAGACGGCGTGGCGGCGGATGATGATGGAGGACTACGGCTACATCGCCGCGGTCGGCGCGGGCGCGCAGGAAGCCGCGAACTCGCAGGACAAGGGTGTGTTCGTCCTCGCCTACAACAAGGATTTCGGTCTCAAGCCTGGCGCCGAATCCCGCTTCGGGTACCTCCCCTGCTCAGCGTCGACGCCGTTGAACATCTCCGGTACCCAGGGATCGAGCGGGACGACGCCGGGGGCGTGGACGTACCTGGCCAACAAGGTCGTCATCCCCGGCAACGATATCAAGCAACTCACCGGAGGTCGATGAACGTGGCGAGCCTCGCTGACGCGCTGGAGGTGCTCCTCAAACACAGCAGCGTCCCCCACGAATCCACCGACCGCAACGTGGTGGAAGAGGTCATCGACCACCTGGCCAACCCTGTCGCCAAGACTACCAGCAAGACGAAAGAAGGAGACAAGTAGCATGGCCATCGTCAAGGACTCCCGCTTCTGGATCGGCGTTGCTGTCGGGTTCCTGGTCCTGCCCTACGGGCTCAAGTTCATCAAGCCCAAGGCGCAGCAGTAAGCCAGAGAAGATGGCGACAAAGGGAACCCCAGGGTTCGCACTGGGTGCGGCAAGCGCCGGAGCCTACCTGCTCTGGGCGGGCATCAACAACGTTCCACCATTGGACGGGCTCCGGCAGCTTCTCCGCGGCCAAGTTCCCCAAGGAAAACCGATCAAGCCGTTCGCCCCGCTCAGCCTCGGCGGCGCAGCCATTCAGCCTGGTGCCGGCGGCGCGGTCGGTGGCGACCGGATCGCGCAGGCCGCACAGTCCCACATCGGCACGCCCTACCGGTGGGGTGGTTCCTCACCGGCGGGGATGGACTGTTCTGGCCTGGTCTGGTACGTGTTCGTTCACGATCTCGGCTATACCGGCTCCTTCCCGCGGACGACCGCGGGAGAACTTGCGTCCCCTCTGTTCACGCGGATCTCCCGGGCGGAGATCCAGGCAGGTGACCTAACTTGGTGGCCTGGCCATGTGGGGATCGCCATCTCGAACAGTCAGGGCGTATACGCCCCCCACGCGGGCACCAGCGTCCAAATCCAGAACATTGACCGGGCGCGCACTGGGTTCATCGGTCTGCGGTTTGTGGGGAATTTCCCAGGGAGGGTGTTGCCATGACGCAGCGACTCGCCACCGTCATCATCGAATCCGCCGCGGCCATCACGCTTGCGGTCCTGTCCATGCCCCAAGCCCAACGCGACCTGCTGGCCGCACAGACAATGCAGCTCACGGCCAAGGCGTCACGGCGTGTCGCGGAGTCCTGTCTCCGCTACGCCATCCGCACGGAGAACAGGGCGGCAAGGCTGGTGAGACCATGATAGCGCGCAATTGGGGGTACCTCCGATGGTTAGAGGAGAGCCAGCATTTCATGCGTCCACGCAATAGGTGGATCATCTATCTACGCGCCACGCTGAAATGGCCGGCTTTTGATCGCCAACAGCGTGAAGATGCAGCCAGGTTGGTGCATTCCTGATGGCCAAATCCACCATGCCGATTGTCATCACCGGCGCGCTCACCATCCTTAACGACGAGGTCATTGATGGCAAGCCATGGGCAGAAGCCCTACCCATCGTGGTGATGACCGGGGCGCTCGCGCTCGCACTCGCGGGACTCGAACAGCTCTCCCCCGCGCTGGCGGTCGGCATCGGATGGATCGCCGTCATCACCCGCCTGCTTATCGGAGGCGACAAAAGCATCGTCGCCAAGTTCACCAGATTCCAGCAAGGGAAGGGATCATGAGCACAATTGAGAAGTTCCTGGCCGGCTTGATCGTCATCGGGATCATCACGGCCGCCACCCTGCCAGACCGGCAGACCCCCAAGGTCATCAACGCCGCAACCGGGTTCGTGCAGGGCGGCCTGCGAACCTCCATCACCGGAAAGAAGTGATCGCATGACCAGCGACGTGAAAAAGGCGCTCGCATGGGGGTTCGGTCTTGGCGCCGGGTTCGCCATCGCGGGCATGGTCCTGGGGATCTTCCGGAAGATCGGATGAGCCCATGGCCCTGACCACCGACACCTACTCCGGAGCGTTCGTCCGCCGCAACCGGTGGGCACCCGCCCCGTACCCGCTGCACACGGCCGACCCGGCACACCTCCAGCCGGGTGTCGCCGAGGGGGAGAACGCCTATACGTGGACGGCGCCACCGACCGCGCTGCCCGTCGACGCTGACGAGTCATGGGGATCCGGCAACGTCATTGTGGATTTCTCCCGCCCATTCGACGCAACCCCCTACGACACGTCCTATGGCGAATCCGCGGAGGTGCAGCGGACCGACGGGATCGACCTTGGCATCCCCGGCGGCAGCCAGGACGAATCCCAGGAAGACAGCTATCGCATCCACTCTGAGAACCTGGGCGCCACGGTTCAAGAGGACTACGGGATTCCCTCTCTCCAGTTTCAGGGTGAACGATACGAGTCGATCCGCACGGAAGGCGTCGGCAGCGCGTTCGCAGAAGGCATCCCACCGCTTGCCGGCGGTGGGCAACGGGGAATGAACGCGCTGGAAGCGAACAATCCGCCGCTGGAGATGTACGACGGGGAAGGCTACCGGCGCGGCTACACGGACTGGTGGCGCGCGGACCGAAAGTTCAACGCAAGGATCATCCAGCGCCACGACATGCGACCAGTCTTCGACAACGTCGCCTACGGGCCGACCGACCAGCACGGCATCGGCACCCCTGACGCCAGTCCGTTCAACCTGTTCGGCAAGTCCATCACCAACATGATCCAGACACCGCAGCTACGGCGCTCCCCCGACCTTCCCGACTCCACCGTCACCTACGAGGGCGAGATCGCCGACGAGTCCGTGATCGGCTCAGGAGGCTGGTGATGGCGGAAACCGTCCAGGTTCCCGGAGCCGGCCCCGTCAAGAAAACGTGGGTGTACGTGGGTAGCGCGCTGCTAGTCGGCATTGTTGGCTACGCCTACTACAAGCGCGCCAAAACGCCGGTGATTGAGCCGATCAACCCTGACGCGCTCCCATCCGACCGGGTGCCGTTCACCGACGCGCAGGTCTCCTCCGGGCTCGGTGGGTCCCTGACCGCGGGCGCGCCGGTCACGGTAGCGGATTGGGTGCGGCAGGCGACCGATCGGCTGATCGAGCTAGGCGGGAATGCCACGCTGATCGCGTCCGCGCTTGGGAAGTATGTGACGCATCAGCAGCTCACCACCGCGGAGGCGGACTTGGTCCGCCAGGCGATTGGCCAGTTCGGCTATCCAACCAACGACGCGGGCTCCTACCCGGTCCTCTTGGCGCCAGCCACCACGACACCCCCACCGACCACCACCACCAGCAACCACAAGTACGTCGTCCAAACGCACATTCCCACCGTCAACACGCCGGTCAGGGATCTCGTCAAACGGTTCTCCGATCCGAGCCCGGCCATTTCCACGGGCAACAACATCCAGGTCGCTACCGTCCGCACCCAAGCCGATCCTCGCAACGTCGGCGACATACGGACAGGCGTTGCGCTCGCCCAGCACAAGATCTACGTGACCACCGTCCAGAAAACATAGGAGGGAATCTAGTGGCATTCAAAACGCCGGAAGCCAGCGTGGGCGTCGGCTTGGGGCTGGTGGCCAGCACCTACGCCATCTTCGACCTCACGCTGCCCACCATCGCAGACGTCCGCTCAGTGGAGGCAGACAACAGGGACATGCAGAAGTCCCGTCGCCAGGCGACAATTGCATCTGGCGCGCTGGTCGGGTTCGTGGGGCTCATCACGGGGGATGCGACCGCGTTCATCATTGGCGGGGCGGCCATCGTCGCGTGGGACTGGATGTACCGTCACGCCGACCAGGTTTCCCCGCTAACCGGGACGGCAACACCGACACTCATGATGCCGCCCATGAGCACGCAGGCGGAGCCGAGTTCCGAGTACGTGTACGAGGATGCCCACGTCTAAGAAAAGGGGGGTGACGCGTCTTGGCTAAATGGCTTGCTTGCTGGCGTAAGCAGGACCGTTCAGCCTCGAACGGCCATCAATTCCTGTCCACATCGAGGCGTTTGTATACCCCCCCCAGGTGTGTGACAGGATTGCCCTAGCTTGCCCAACAATGTCTGTCCAGGTTTGCCCGAGAATGTCGGGCCTGACCGGATAGTCAAAAAGATTGGGGGGGCACTCCGGGGCGCCGGCGAGGTCGCCTCGCTCCTAGGGCCCTTCTCGTGCCAGCAACAGCCCCCCACCGAGAATACAAGCAACCCGGACAGAACGGGAGAAAGTATGAGGAATGACCTTCGGCCGGCGGCCTGGCTCCTGCTCGGAATGCTCGCCTTCTCTGCTCTGGCCTACCTGATTGTTGCGAGGCCCTGATGGCGAATCTCGGCCCCGCGCAGGTTGCGGCGTATGCGTTGCGCGCGGGGTTCCGCGGACAGAACGCCGCCACCGCGGTCGCCGTCTCCCAAGCGGAGAACCGCAGCGGAGACACCAGCGCGGTCCACCATAACGCTGACGGTAGCGTGGACGTAGGGCTGTGGCAGATCAATTCCGGCAACGCCAGCCCGGAATCCATGAAAGATCCCAGCGCGAACGCGGCGGAAGCGTTCAAGCTGGCATCCTCCGGACGTGGCTGGAATAATTGGACAATGTTTCGCAACAAAAGCTATCTCCTGTTCCTCCCTATCGCGGAAGCGGCGGTCCTGGCCGCACAGGCAGCCAATCCAAAGTTGGGGTTAGCGGTTGCAGGTTCAACGCCGATCAATCCATCAACGCTAGCGCCTGGCCAGAGTCCAACCGGCTCAAGTGGCACCGGGCCACTGGACGCCCTGCTGGCCATCCCGGAGGCGTTCAACCGGATCGGCCAATGGATCTCCACCCCCGCTAACTGGACAAGAGTTGCCCAGGTCGCGGTTGGGGGCGTGCTGCTGCTGCTCGCTCTGTCCGCAATCTCCAAACCCGTCACTGAACCAATTGTCAAAACCGTGGGAGCGATCAAGTGAGCGACATGGATCCGACCGGGTCGGAAATCCAGCAACACGAGATCCCGGAGAAGATGGTTGTTCCGGTACAGATAGAGGGGCCAGTCAAGACACAGGCCCTCCCAGCCCTGAACGTATCGTTCGCGCTCGTGCAGGTACCGTTCGACGGGAAGGCGTACCGGATACTAAAGAAAGATCCCCGCCGCGCTCGAGCGTGGCTGCGCGGATTGGGCGGTACCGTTTGGCTGGCAACGAGCGAGGGGGGAGCAATCCACAAGCAGGGGTTCGAAATGTCGGCCCAGGTGAATCTCGACATGCGCCACAGCGATGAGGTCTGGGGGCTGGCGGACACCGTTGACGCGAGGGTTTCCGTCATGTCGGAGTTGTGGTCCGACTGATGCCATTCCGGACGTTCCCCGTGCAGAACAATCCCGCCGGCGGGTCGTTCGCGGTCATCCGCACGGGCGGCTACCAGACTTGGACCGTCACGCAAGTCAGCAACAACGTCCCCCTCGCCTCCGGGCTCGCCAACCTGAAAAAAAGCGGAGAGCTGATCACCCCCATGATTGCCCGCAACGGCGTCGCGGGCGGTGACCCGCCGGTCGAGTTGTATCCTTCGGAGGTGATGACGGTCGAATGGCCCGCTGGTGGTTTGGCAGGAAGTGTTCGCGTCCAATACGAGGTCACCTGATGCAAGACCCTATCGCGCTCCTCCAGTCCCTCACCTTGCCGGCAGGGGCGACGACCGGCGCCAGGATCGAACTTGACGGCACCACCGGAGAGATCCGCTTCTACAGCACGGCCGGGAACCTGGTCCTCCAGCTTGACGGTGCTCAGCAGCTACGGTTCTTTCAGGACATTGCTGGTGGCGGGCTCATCGGCGCCCACCAGGTCGACGACCTGTTGATGATCGACCCTGGCGCGGTCGCTAACACGTTCGAGGTGCTTCCGACCGGCGCCGGCGTTGATGTGTTGCTGTGGGGGAAGAGCCTTCCCCGCGGCGTCATGGACGTCAAAGAGATCGCGGCCAACGTTGGCCCCACCGTCGGAACCAATGAGCTGACCGTCATCACGGGCAACGCAGTCACCTTCGACGGGGTACAGCGAGCCCGCATCGTGCTGGACATTCGCGGAATCACGGGCGACACGGCTGGCGACGTGTACAGTGTCCGCATCAAAGAGGGGGCGACGCAATTGCAGGAAGCGCAGTGGGAGACGCAGACGATCAACGTCGCCAAGCGTGGCGTCACCGTGGAATATGTGACGCCCGTTGCCCCGTCGGCGGGGGCGCACACCTATTCGGCAACCATCGTCAGAGTGGTGGGGGCGGGGGTTGCGACGGTGCAGGGGGCGGCGACACGTCCGATCCAACTCATCACCGAACAGGTTGGGAGCGGATGATGCCTGGTGGGGTTCGCAAGCGGGGCGGCAGATTCTCGGTCGTGTGGGGTGGCCGCAGGACCGCCAAGGCCACAACGCGCGGGAAAGCGCGGCGACAGTTGAACCTGCTCCGCGGGATCAAGCATGGTTGGAGACCGACAAAGAGAAGGTAACCAGTGAGCCGGACCTACTTGTTTGCGGCCGTGGCGGTGTTCGGCTTGTTCCTCGCATTCGCCAGCGTGCTCATCGTCACCAACCATGCCGAAGACCTCCGAGCGTTTCTCATCATCTGCGCACAAGGCATCGGCTTCCTCTTGAATTTCTGGCTGATCCACCGCAACAGCACGGCACAGAAAGAGGATATCAGCAGGGTTGCCCGCAAGGTTGACAACGTGAAAGACACGGTCGAGCACGTATCCGACGTGGTCAACGGATCGGGTAAACCATGAGGGTCTACGGATGGTCGGACGGACATGGAGGCGTGTTCCACTATCGCATCAAGGAGCCCCTCCGGGGCCTGCGGCTGCTTGGCCACCAGACGCAGACCGGCTCGGCGTTACAGCTCAAACTTGCCGACGCCTATGACACGATCCTGGTCCGAGCGTTGCACAATCCGCACGAGTCTCGAGGCTGGCTCGCGCTCGCGCAACAGGGAAAGCATCTGCTGGGCTACGACCTGGACGATGACATATGGGCCTGGCACCCCTCGAGCGACAGTGCCCAATACTGGAACGACCAGCGGCGTTTGCAGGCAGAGATCAACATTCAGGTTGCCGATCTTGTCACCACCCCCAGCCGCCAGCTCGGCAGGCTGCTATCACAGCTCAATCCCAATGTCGCGGTCCTGCCGAACACGGTCCCCCGATGGCTGACCAGCATGATGCAGCCGCGGCGGGATCGGTTCGTGATTGGCTGGGAGGGGGCCCACCAGCACGTCCACGATCTTGAGCTGATCTACAAGCCTGTCTTCCGGTTCATGGTCAACCATCCTGACGTGGAATTCTATTTGTGGGGGCCGGAACGGCACACCTGGCTCCCGTCGATCATGCAATGGCTCCCTCCGGGCCTAGCGGGAAGGATCAAATGTCATGGTTGGCAGGCTGACGTTCCCAGCTATTATCGCAGCCTCAACATGGATGTTTGCCTGGCCCCGTTGGAGGGGACGCCGTTCAACGAAACCAAGAGCGCGATCCGCATTCAGGAGCATTCAGCTCTGGGAATCCCTATTATTGGGAGTCGGAGCCCTGCGCATGACGGTTTCCTTGTGGATGGCGTCAATGGTTATTTCGCATCGGCGCCATCAGCTTGGGAAGCCAGGCTGGAGACGATCTATCGAAATCCAGCGTTGGGTAAACAGCTTGGCCAGAACGGAAGGCGACTCGCCAAGCGATGGACAACAGAAGAGCAGGCAACTATAAGGCAATGCATCCTCGAGGAGGCGCATGATGAGCGAGCCCGCATCAGAGCCGGAGCCAACGCCAGAGCCGGCACCAAACCCACCCGCCCCCACGCCGCCAGAACCACCGGCGCCACCACCGGTGTCACGACCGTCCACTCCCCCGCCCTCGCCCACCCCAAGCCCGGGTCATCGGGAAATGGTTGAGTGCGAGGACTGCGGCGGCTACTACTCCGAGAACCGGATCGGCGCACACCGGTTCAACGCCCACGGGCAGGACCGGCGCAAGCCGCCCACAACTAACCAGCCCACCCCCCCCCCTGACAAGAACACGCCGAAGCCAAAGGGGGAACCGGCGCCCCCGTCAGGCGACCGCCCTCAGAAAAAGAGTATGGCGTCGCGGTGGAGTGGTGGCCGATGGTAGAGATCCCTGGGGGCGACTACGCAACCGCCAGACCGACCATTTCGGACATGCATGCGCATGCATGGAAGTTCGTGTGCCGGTACCTCCGCGACCTTGCCAAAGCCAATGGCGACAAGAGCCTGTCCCCCGCGGAAGCTCGGCTTCTCTGGGCGAACGGGATCGACGTCGTCTCGAATGACGAGACGACGGGGGAACAGGGGCTGACCGGCTATGACGGTGGTCGGCGGGATGCGACGAACGCGCACCAGGCGCATCTCCGCTGCGGGGGGCCGCCGGGCCGGCCGATCTACTTTTCCCCTTGGGATCACGATCCGGCCCTGCTCACCTCGGGGGAGTGGTCGACGATGGCGAACTACCTGCGCGGCTGCGCAAGCGTGCTGGGGCCGGGCAGGGTTGGCCTGTATGGCGGCCGGCGGATGCTGACGTGGGCGTTCGACAACCGGCTGTGCGCGTACGGCTGGCAGGCGGCCGGCTGGGCACACGGCGGCGTCGAGCCCAGAGCCCACATCATCCAACATGTGGGCTCCCCGATCCCCGATACAGATACCGACACCGCGGTCAAGGCCGACTATGGTCAATGGCATTACGGCCACCAGACCGATTGGAGTGACATGGCAACACGCGACGAGGTCAAGCAGGCGGTCACTGACGCGCTTGCTGAGTTCGGCAAGGGACAGGGGGTTGCGGCGCACACCGACGTGCTCGCGGTCCTCGGGGATCAGCCGACCCGGCCGAAAAACCTGACCAGCATCTACGACATGGTCCGGGATCTTCACGACCTGATCCCGCCCCCACCGCCACCCCCACCGGAGTAAGCGCTCCGACACGCAATCCCCCCGCTTCCGGTCTGGCGGGGGGATTCTTTTCGTGCTAGAATTCGGGTAACGGGGGACGACTAGTGTCGTACCGCAGGCGAGGAGAACATGAACGGTCCTAGGCTACCAACGTCATGCTCCTCCTCGTCTCCCCCGACCTACAATCCCAGGAAGAGGAGTCAGCATGACCAGCACGGGAATGTGGGAGGCCACCACCAGCGCCCCCGTCAACCAAGATTCACCGCTCGGCCCGATCGTCAACTCGCTGGAGGTCGACGATTCCGGCGCCAGCCGGAAGCAGGCCGTCTTCACCGGTAACGCGGTCAGCGAGCAGGCGCCGAACGTGGACGCGCTGAACGCGATCGCCGCCGACAAGTTGCCGGACAAGGCGCTGCGGCAGGCGAACGTGACGCTCAGGGAGCTGTACCGGGCGGCCGGGCAGCTCGGCGTGTTCGTGCGGGCGCGGAAGGCGAAGCTGGTGGACGGCCGCTACGTGGTGTCGTTCTGGCGCGCGAGCCAGCCGAGCACTCGCGGCCGTACGGCCAGCGGCAACGGTGACAGCGAGAGCGTCGAGGACGGAGAGGAGTAACTAGGAGGGAGGCGAAACTCCCCCGATCCCCCCGGGACTCTTCGGAGTTCTGGGGGGATTTCCTGTTGACGGGATGTGGGAGTTCATGAGAGAATTCGTCTCGTCAGAACGACTACCAGGAGGGCCGGTATGAACACCGCACTTATCCTCGCCCACCACAACGATTATATCGGTCAGGCCAACTACTGGCGTCCTCTCGTCGTCTACTGGCAGGAGGTAGTGGCGCGGTGGGAGCGGATGCTGCTGGCCGCCATCCTGCTCTACCCGGAGGACCGCTACCTTCGGGAGCGCAATTTCATTCTCCGGCAGATGAGCGAGGCTCGCGGGTGGGAGAGCCTGGCGCGCGACATGGTCAGAGACAACGAATACTGGGCTCTAGTGCGGAGGACCTAACCCCCCCCCTGTCTCCCCGTCTCTTCCCAAGGGAATTGGCGGGGATTTTCCATTTCCCAACAGTCAGACTACTACCCGACTTTCACCATTCGAAAG